>Ga0209317_1000221_pt1 | contig 78265 bp, 71 predicted proteins | sample RifGroB2_FD_183994 | JGI IMG/M metagenome (GOLD analysis project Ga0209317, IMG submission 183994) | Soil microbial communities from Rifle, Colorado, USA - Groundwater B2 (SPAdes) (version 2) | ecosystem: Environmental > Terrestrial > Soil > Unclassified | place: Rifle, Colorado | collected...
GCCTGCATGCCCCCTGTGAACGCTTCGCCGCCCACCTCACGATAGGCCGACGCATCACTCGGGGTCACAGCTGGTCGCTAGCCATTACTATGTAGGGACTTTCACCCTTTACCCTTTGCCGGCTTTTTACCGGCGCTTTCTGCCTGTCCCCATAGCCCGGTGCCGCGGCTGTGACTTTTTCTATGGTCGTAAAGGCATGACCTGTTTTGAAATTTATTAATTTTAATTTCACAAGTAGAACATATGGCCCAAAGATGTCAATCAAGGGCAGGGAAAAGGGATGCAGCACCAACCTGGGGCGTGACAATCGGCCGGAAGGCTTAATTGGCTTCAGTTTCAGATGAGAGTGGGAGGGTTACCGTGACTGGGTGAACACATTGGAAGAAGTCTTCTAGATACCGGAGGGGATATGACTGCGTGGCGGAGGCTAACGGGGACAGGCACCTGCGGAGCCTGTCCCCTCACTGTTATCTGAGCTGCACCTTAGAATATGAACTGCGAGATCGCGTAGGCTACCACGGTCGACACGCCGACCCCGATAAAGCCCGGAATCATGAAGCTGTGATTGAGCAGGTACTTGCCGATCCGGGTGGTGCCGGTGCGGTCCATGTTGATGGCAGCCAGGTCGCTCGGATAGAAGGCGAAGAAGAAGTAGGCATAACTTGCCGGCATCAGGCCGAGCAGCAAGGGGACCGGCAGGCCTAGGGCGAGCCCCAGCGGGAGCGTAATGGCAAGGGTGGCCGCCTGGCTTTTGACGAAGGCGGAGATGCAAAAGGTGGCGATGGCGAAGCTCCAGGGGGCGATCTTCACCATGATGCCGATGTTGTCGACCAGGAATTTCTTGTTAGCCGAGATGAAGGTATCACTCATCCAGGCGATGCCGAAGATGGAAACCACCGCGATCATGCCGGCTATGAAGACGCTGGAGTGGGCGATGTCCTTTGCCTTCACGTTGGCGGCGAACATGATGAAGGCGCCGAAGGCAAGCATGATGAACTGCACCACCGTGGTCATTGCCACCGGCTTGTTGTCGGCCGTAAGCGGAAGCAACTGCGGGAAACTGGCCAACAGGATGATGGTGCCGACGCCGGCGAAAAAGAGCGCCACCGAGAGCTTGGCGGCAGTGGAGATCTTCTTGTCCAGCGTGGTGACCTCGGCATCCAGTCCTTTCCGGAAATCGGCATCCTGGAGACGGGCCTGGAACTCCGGGTCTTTGTCCAGGTCCTTTCCGCGGTTGAAGCTCCAGGCGGCAGCGGCCAGCACGCCGAGGATACCGGCCGGCATGGTTACCGAAATGATGTCGATGAGAGTCACCGGGTATCCCGCCTTGGCGGCAAAGCCCAGGAAAAAGGTGACGGCCGCCGCCACCGGGCTCGCCGTGATACCCATCTGGGAGGCGACGCTGGAAATGGCCATCGGCCGCTCGGGGCGGATCTTCGTCTTCAGCGCCACGTCGGAGATGACAGGCAGCAGTGCGTAGACGGCGTGGCCGGTGCCGCAGCAAACGGTCAGAAAGAAGGTGCAGAGCGGCGCCAGTATGGTCACATATTTCGGGTGGGCGCGTAAGAGCTTTTCGGTCAACTGCACGAGGTAATCAAGCCCCCCCGCCACCTGCAGGGTCGCCGAGGCGGTAACCACCGCGAGGATAATCAGCATCACGGCAATCGGGGGCTCAGAGGGGGGGCTGCGAAAGCCAAGGACCAACAGCGAGACGCCCAGGCCACCGATCAGACCAAGAGCCACGCCACCTCTGCGAATACCGAGCAGCACGGCTCCCAGCACCAGTACGAATTGAATCCAGAACATTAACACGACTACCTCCTCTGTCAGGTTAGGGTTGGCGAAGCCGCTAAGCCGCGCGCCATATCTAGTCCTTACATAGCAGGGTTGGTGCCAACATTTGTCTTTAACGGTAAGACACCGGGATCACGATGTTATTTGCTTTTACGAGGTAGGGGCACTGCAGTAACCGGCATAACCTCCGGCTATGGGGATGAGGGTATTACGGCAGAAAAGCTCATTAAAACTGGAGCTTACGGCTGCTTATAACCTGAGGTTATAATTATAATGGCAGGTTATGGGAGATTATGGTTCCCTCCCCAGGAGGGGGAGGGTCAGGGAGGGTATCCTTTGCAGAAGGTCAAGGCGTCCCCCCTCCCGGCCTCCCCCCTCCGGGTGGAGGAGCAGGACAGGCAGCGGTTCTGGGCAGCTATATGGGCTTGGTTCCCTCCCCAGGAGGGGGAGGGTCAGGGAGGGGGGTGTCCTTTGCAGAAAGCCAAGGCGTCCCCCCTCCCGGCCTCCCCCCTCCGGGTGGAGGAGCAGGACAGGCAGCGGTTCTGGGCAGCTGGCCAAAGACAGCTATATGGCAAAGGTCCTTGAGATCATTGGCGCATCTTCAAACGCTTGCTCAAGGCGGGCTGGGAGATGCCGAGCAGGCGGGCGGCCAGGGTCTGGTTGCCGCTGGCACGATCCAACGCCTCCATTACCAGAAAGGCTGCGGCATCGCTAAAAGTGGGGAGCTCGTCGAACCCGGAGAACGGGTTCTCCTTGGGGGCGAGAGTGCTGACCGGGCCGACCTCCGCCTGGGCGGCCTCCACCGCCTTCACAAAGGAGTCCATGGAGAGCATCCGGTCCCGGTGCACACTGACCGCATCGTAGACCATCGCCTTCAACTCGCGGACATTGCCGGGAAAGCTGTAGGTGGACAGGAACTGGGAGAGCCCCTTGGGCGGGGTCGGCTTCTTCTTACCCAGGGCCTCGGCCGCCTCGGCCAGGAACTGCTCCAACAACAGGGCGATGTCGCCGCGCCTTTCCCGAAGCGGAGGGATCTGCACCCGGTGGGTTCGCAGACGGTAGTAAAGGTCGCGGCGAAAAGCGCCGGCGCTCTCCCTGGCCGACAGGTTCTGGTGGGTGGCGACGATGATCCTCGCCTTCAGACGCTTGGGCAGGTCGCAGCCGAGCGGGAAGTATTCCTTCTCCTGCAGGAGCCTGAGCAGTTTGACCTGGGAGGCGATGCTGAGATCGCCGATCTCGTCCAGAAACAGGGTGCCGTCGGCAGCCTCCTCCACCATGCCGCGCCGGAGCTGATCGGCCCCGGTGAAGGCCCCGCGCACATGGCCGAAAAGGGTGTCGGCGAAGACCGCGTCGTCAAGTCCTGCCACGTTCACCGTCACCAGCTTGCCCCGGCAGCCGTTCAGGCTGTGGGCGGCCCGGGCGAAAAGTTCCTTGCCGACCCCGCTCTCGCCGGTGATCAGCAGAGGCTGGGGGCTCTTGGCCACCGCCTCCAGGTAGGAAAAGGTATCGAACATGGACCGGTCGGCGGTGACGATGGCGGAGAAGGCCTCCGGATGGGAGAGTTCCCTCGATATCAGGCGGTTCGACATCTCCTGGTACTCGTTTCTCATCTCCAGCATGCTGACCGCCCTCAGCACCGCTCCCACGATCCGGTCCTCCTCGTCGGTCTTCACACAGTAGTCGAAGGCGCCCAGCTTCATGCAGGCAACGGCGGTCTCCACCTGGTTCAGTCCGGAGACCACGATGACGGCGATCTCCGGATGGCGCTCGGCAATCAGGCCCAGCAGCTCTTCTCCGGAGAGCTGCGGCATGGTGAGATCGAGCAGCACCAGCCCTACCCTACCCTGGTCGAGGATATCCATCACCTGGGCGCTCTCGCTGCAGGTCAGGATGTTGCTCAATCCCCCGCACGATTCCAGGGTGAGGGCGAGGGAGCTGAGCCAGTCCGGCTCGTCGTCCACCAGCAGGACTGCGAAATTCGGGTAGGGTGCGCTCACGCGGTCTTTTCCTCCTGGTATTCCGGCAGTGTCAGGGTAACGGTGGTCCCGCTGCCGGGGATGGAAGCAAACTGAAGGGTACCGCCATGCTCCTTGACGATGCCGGCCGAAACGGAGAGCCCCAGCCCGGTGCCCCCTTCATTTTGTTTGGTGGTGAAAAACGGGTCGGTCAGGCGGGACAGATGCTCGGGCGCAATCCCTTTTCCTTCGTCACGCAGACGAAAGACGACGGTGCCGCGAAAGGCGTCGTGCCAGGTGGCGAGCTCAATGCCGCGGCCGGTGTCCGGCAGGGCCTGGCAGGCGTTCAGGATCAGGTTTATCAGCACCTGCTCGATGCGCTGGGCATTGCCGCGGATCAGCGGCAGGGCCTTGCGGTACTCGGCGCTGAAGTTGGTCGTCGCCTTCCTGATGGACGGCTCCACCAGACGCACGGCCGCCTGTGCGGTGGCGTTCAGGTCGACGATCTCGCTGCAGTCGGTTTCGTCACGGCGGGCGAAATCCTTCAGGTCGTCCACGATCCGTTTGATCCGCTTGCCGGCATCCTGGATCTTTTCCAGACTGCGCGGCACCTCCTGGCGCATCCTCGAATAGGGGAGCCCTCCGCAGCTGAAATCGCCGTTTTCAAGATAGTAGCGCTCCAGGATCTTCCCCGCGTCCCCCTGGAACCTCTTCAGGATCGGGACCTCGAGCAGGATCAGCCCGGTCGGGTTGTTGATCTCGTGTGCCACCCCGGAGACGAGGACCCCTAGCGCCGCCATCTTGTCTGCCTGCACGAGCTGCTGCTGGTTCAGACGCAACTCCTCTTCCACCTGCCGGCGCTCGGAGATCTCCCGGGTCAGGTCGGCGGTGCGCAGGGCGACCTGGCGATGCAGGGTGCGCGACCAGAGGGCAAACCCTCCCAAAAGCAGGACAAGCGGGACGACCACCACGGCGGCAGACTTCATGATGGTCCACCAGGTGATGCGGGCAGGCTCCAGCACACCCAGCCATTTGTTGTAGATCGCCTCGTACTGGCCGGTCTTCTTAAGTATCGCCAGCCCCTCGTTGAAGCGGGAGAGGAGTTCCACATTCCCCTTGTCGACCGCATAGCAGTAGCGATGGACCGCCACGTTGCGGACCACCGGGACAAGGTTGGTAAGCTTCGATTCCCGGATGATGTACATCCCCGGCACGATGGCGACCACCGCGTAATCGGTCTTTCCCGAGGCGAGCTGGCGCAGTGCGTCGGCCGGGGTGTCGGTCAGCGTGAGCTGGCGCCCAAGCCCCTGCTGGACCAGGTAGTCGTGCATGATGCCGCTTCTGTGTACGGCCACCGTCCTTCCCTTCAGCTCAGCCAGCGAGTTCACCGGCGGGGAATCCCGGCGGGCGAACACCGCGTGGTTGACGATGGTGTGCGGCAGGGAGAAATCGACCTCCCGGGAGCGCTCCTCGGAATAGGACATCCCCTGCAGGACGGCCACCTTGCCGGTCTGCAGGGCGCCTCGCATCTCCGACCAGCTGCCGAGACGGAACTCGACCTTCATCCCCATAACCTCGGCGACGGCCCTGGTCAGTTCCACGTTGTAGCCGGCGGGGTTTCCGGATTGGTCGATGAATTCGTAAGGGGGATAATCGCGATCGCCGCCGACCATGACTGTCTGCAGGGGGGGTGTGCCGCCCTGTGCGGCTTTGGCAGGAGAAAAGGGGATGGTGAGCAGAGTTGCCGCCAGCAGGGCTGCCAGCTGGATCAGGTTCCGCGAGCGAGGGGCCGATCCCGACCGGCCCCTGCCGGGTTTGCAGTGCCGCCAGGTGCCGGCGGCGAAGAGACGTGATATGAACAGCAGCAGGTTAAACATACGTCCTGGTGATTGTTACGATTTCGACTGATATCGCTCGTGCCAGAGGCGCGCCGAATCGATGTCGCGCATCACGGAGCCGACGTCGGTAGCTATGCCGCTCTGCACAAAGCGGCCAGTCAGGTTACTGCCGGCATGGAGCTCTCCCTTTGCGTAGAGTTTCCAGATCTCCCTACCGTAATCGGTGGTCAATAGTTCGGGGGCGAAACGGCCGAAATAGGCGGTCATGTTGGCCACGTCCCGCTCCAGCATCTTCGGTGCGTTGTTATTTCCCGCCGCGTCAATGGCCTGCGGCAGGTCGATGATGATCAGACCGTCGCGGCCGGAGAGCACGTTGTACTCGGAGAGGTCGCCGTGCACCAGGCCGGCGCAGAGCATGAGGACGATCTGGTGGATCATGGCCCGGTGCCCTTCCCGCGCCTGCTCAGCGGTCAGCCGGATGTCATTCAGGCGCGGAGCCGGATCCCCCTCGGCATCCACCACCAACTCCATCAGCAGCACGCCGCCCACATAGCTGAACATCTCAGGCACCCTGACACCGGCTGCGGCCAGACGCTGCAGGGCGTCCACCTCGGCGTTTTGCCAGGCATCCTCCTGCTCCTTGCGGCCGTAGCGGGTGTTCTTCTCCATGGCGCGCGCCTGCCGGCTGTTTCTCACCTTGCGCCCTTCCTGGTACTGGGCCTGCTGGCTGAAGCTCCTTTTGCCTGCTTCCTTGTAAACCTTGGCGCAGCGCAGCTCCCCCCTGGATTGGACAACATAGACCTCGGCTTCCTTGCCGCTCATAAGCTGGCAGACCACCTCGTCCACGAGGCCGTTCTGCACCAACATCTCAAAACTTTTTGGTATTTTCATAGCCTTCCACTATACACTTTTCGGTAATGCAAAGAAACCACTCCCCGCAATTCATACAAGCCACGGAGACACGGAGACACGGAGGTGACGGCAACCGGCTAAAACCGTTCCAGATCCACCGGCACCTGTTCCGGAGTAGAGAACATGTCGGCTTCGATCTCGGCCGCAGTCGCCGGATCTTCCAGGCTCACCCGCCCGATTTTTCCGGCCCGGAGCTCGCGCAGAAAGGCCTCTGCGGCCCGGTGAATGTCTACATGCCCGCCAGTCACCAGGCAGCCGAGGTAGCGGCCGATCGCCTCGACCACATCATGGGGAGTTCCCGGCAGCTCCGCCAGCTTGTAGCGGCTTTTCAGCAGTTCCGGATAACGGTGCATCATGAAGCCGGCAGCAAAGAGCCCGACATTGGTGTAGTCCAGGGCGTTGGCGCCGATGGCACCGCTGGTCGCCAGCCGGTAGGCGCCGGTCTGGTTGCTCATCTCGGGCCAGAGCAGTCCCGGCGTGTCAAATAGGAGAATGCCGTTATGCAGGTCGATCTGCTGGGGACGTACGGTGATGGCCGGCTTGTCGCCGACCTTGGCCAGCGATTTGCCCGCCATGGTGTTGATCAGGGTTGACTTGCCGACGTTGGGAATGCCGACCACCATTGTGCGGATCGGATAGCCGGGGTTGCCGCGGTTGGGGACCAGGTGCTTCAGGAGCTTAACCAACTGCTTCACATCGGGAATCTGCTTTGCCGACAGCGGCAGGGCGCGCACCCCGGCCGTCTTTTGAAAGTTGGCCACCCAGGACATTGTTATGGCAGGGTCGGCCAGGTCATTCTTGTTCAATACCTTTATACACGGCTTGTTACGACGCAGTAACTCCAGCAGATGATTGGAACTGGAGTAAGGGAGGCGGGCATCAAGCACCTCGATAATGACATCTATCTTGCGGATTAATTCGGAAATTTGCTCATGGGCCTTACTCATGTGGCCCGGATACCATCTAATCGTCATGTACTTTTTTCCCTCTGCATTTGAATAAATTACTGTGCGACGTGACACAATAGCACAGACAGCGACAAAATGCTCATTATCTGACAACAGCTTCCGTCAGAAATCCCCGATCACCTTCCCGCCCGAACCTCTGTTTTTCAGGTGCCTCTCCGTTCCCGCAACAGTAAAATTAATCAGTACTAATCTACAGAAAAGTCTACGCTTTCTCATTTAAATAACTACAGCTGATCATTAATATTAACAGTGTTGACTCCGTTTGCCACCGCAGATAATATGTCATTTATTAAAAATCCTCTAATGTTGACAAAATCGAAGCAGAGATGAATTTTCAATGGTTGAGGAAAGTCCAGCACATGTCAAATGAATAGCTGAATGTCTCTGCCAAACACTGAGCTAAAAGGAAGGAAAATGGATCATTTTATAGAAGAAGCTTTCAGAATAGCCTTACACACAGAAATGAACAGCTATCATCTTTACCAGGGTGCTCTGTCAATGATGCCGGATGGCAGTGACAAGCAGGTATTGAAACGGCTGGCACATGAGGAATCAAATCTGATCAAAGAAATTCTCCAGTACTGCCCGGACAGCGTACGTAACACTATCAAGCACTTGAATAATCAGCACTTTGCCTACTACGGAAGTTTGAAAGATTCCCCAAAGCGGAGACTCTTCAATCAGTTGCGCATCTTCCTGCTTGACAAGCATGTCAGCATCGAGCGCTATACGACTTTTGTAAATGCATTCAAAGAGCCTGCCGTTTGCACAGTGTTCGAGCTCGCCCTCAGCATGTCCCGCAAACTATTTGCCTTGATCGCCGAACAGTACAGGCAAGCGGATCTGAGCCTGCACAAACCGAGTAACAATAAACGCGCGAAAAGAGCCCACCTGAGGACTGGCAACCTGACCTCCCCCAACAAACATTCCCAGGTGTTCATCTCTTTAAAGGATACCGGTGTTGATTTCCCTCCTTGACCAGAATAGCGCGACCGGGGGCAGAGGGTCGCCAAGGCTTCAACACAGAAGCCATGCAACAACTACACTGAAACCGTTTCCAGGGAAGTCTTATCAGGGAGGACCATTTGAATAACGTGGACAACGGGCAGGCGAAAGTACTGGTTACCGGTGCATCCGGGTTCATCGGCAAGAGGCTGGTATCGGCACTCGTGGCCGAGAGGATTGCCGTGCGTTGCCTGATGCGCCATCCCGAGAGAGTGGCGCTTCCTTCGGGGGTCGAGACGGTAACCGGCGACCTGCTGGACAGGTCGAGCCTGGACGGCGCCTTCCGCGGCATAGAGACCGCCTATTACCTGGTGCACGCCATGTCGGGAGATCGTGCGGGTTTCGAGCGGCGCGACCGGGAAGCGGCTCAAAACTTCGTAGCACTGGCTGAAAAACACCGGGTGAAGAGGGTCATCTACCTGGGGGGGCTTGGTGAGGAGGGGGACAAGCTTTCGGAACACCTGGCAAGTCGCCTGGAGGTGGGCATGATACTCCAGGCGGGGGCATTCCAGACCACCTACCTGCGTGCCGCGGTGATAATCGGCGCCGGCGGAGCGTCCTTTGAAATGATCCGGGCGCTGGTGGAAAAACTGCCGGTCATGATCACCCCCCGCTGGGTCTCGACCCGCTGCCAGTTCATCGCCGTTCAGGACGTGGTGGCCTACCTGGTCGGCTGCCTCAAAGACGAACGAACGGCCGGCAAGACCTACGACATCGGTGGTCCCGAGACCATCTCATACAGGGAGATGATGGAGCGCTTTGCCGAAATAGAGAAGAAATTCATCATGATTCTGCCGGTCCCCTTCCTGACCCCCAAACTCTCCTCCTACTGGGTATACCTGATCACACCGGTCAAACCCTCAATCTCCATGCCGCTCATCGAAGGGCTAGGGAACGAGGTGGTCTGCCATGACAACGAGATCCGCAAGATCCTCCCTATCCCGCTTACCTCCTACGAGGAAGCAGTGAGGACCGCCCTTGCGGAGGAGAGCGCATAGCGTGAACGCCTGAAACAGGCTTGGCGGGTGTACTGGCCCAGGCTGCTCTTTCCAGCTCTTGACAGCAAGAAAAGCCTGCCATTGCCGCAAGGTGCAGACGCCGCAGGCGTGATGCATGAAGAGCGGGAACTCCGGCGACCTGGCCGCCTGCCTTGCCTCTGTCTTCACCCGGTGCGAGACATTATTCTTGAAGATCACCACGACGCCAGCCGTCTCAAACTTCGCCACGATTTATTCTTTGACCTGATAAATCCTGCAGGGTAAATCCTGCCCGCTTCTCCTCCTGGCAGTGCTTCTCCATGCGATGCATCCCTCCGATCAGCCATGCATATATTCATTCACTCCGAAAAGCCTTCTGGACAAGCAGGCCTTTTAGTTTTCGCTGCTATATCCTCGAAATGGAAAAGCTACAGTGCTTCTTCGACCTGCGATGCTTCCTTGCGCTGAACAATACCCAGGCATTTCACCTTGATGCAGTCAGAAGGCAGGTCCAGTGGACTTGAGAACAGGAGTTCAATCATAGGAGCGATGCCTTCTATCAAGGGACATCTCGAAGAGTGATTGCAGTCAAGTACAGGAGGTCTCTCCTCTAGGGACAGGTCATTCAGATTCGATCAATAGGATTCGCCTGAAATATCTTATTGACTTCATGGGTCGATTCGGTGTAATGAAAACAACGTTCATTTTCACGAAATCTTCATCCACCCGCTACCGGAGCCGAATTGAGGGTGATTAATTTAAAAAAACGTCGATTCGTGTCAGATTATGTACCTAGCGGACTGACAAAGAAGGAGGACGGTATGTGCATTGCGCTGGTCGGAGACACCGATGATCTCGAACTGGAATGGAGGGAGACTATGACGCGGGCAGGTCTTGGCCTATGGCTCGTGAAGGATGGGCAAGTCGGCTTCACGTCACGCATAGAGGGCCTGGAGGCCCTGATGATCATGGCCGACGGCGTCGCCTGCCAGGAAAAGGATCAGGCTCAAGAGCGGTGCGCTCCTGCCTCGTGCGTGAATTGCGAAGGTGCGGCTCTCTGCAGGACCATGCCGGCTCTGCTGGATAATTCATGTTCTTCCAAGGCAGACCGACAGGAGAGACTCCCCGGCACCAGTTAAAAGGACGGCAGGAAACCAGGGCGGTAAAATTTGCCAACTCCGGCGTTCCTCTTGAGGGCGACCACGACGGGACAGTCGGTGTGCGATTAAAAACGAAGAACGAGGAGTATTTATGTGCATAGCTTTGATTGGGGGGATGGATCGACTGGATAAGCACTATAAGGAGGTTGCCGAACTGGCCGGCCTCTCCCTGCAGATTTTCAGCAGGTCGCAGACAAATATCGCGGCCAAGCTGAAAAAGGCCGACCTCATGGTGATCTTCACCAACAAGGTCTCGCACCGGGTAAAGACCGAGGCGATGCAAGCTGCCAAGTCGTGCGGCATACCGGTGATCATGCGTCATACCTGCGGGGTGTGCACCCTTAGGGAATGCCTGGAATGTTTCAGAACGAAAAACTAGGGAGGTCGCCAGTGCCAGTTTTCTAAGGTTGGTAAAACTGCAGAGGCGGATCAGACTGGTGGGACCTTTCCCGAATCTGTGTCTGCATCCAGAAAGGTCCGGTGCGCCGGTAAGCTTTGCGCCGATGGCGTACATGATGAATGATCACTGTGGAACAGGTGTCAGCGGGGATGACTTATCGTTTCTGTTCCAACAACTTGTTCGCGAAGCGGGCGATATCGTCGTCGCTCCAACCCTCCTTCAGGAGTTCCTGAAACAGTATAGGGGCCAAATATCTGTAATCTTTTGCCTCTACCGCCTTTTGCAGAACCTTCCACTTGAACATCTCGTACTCCGAACTTTTTCATTTCATAGGGGGGACAATCCCGACGAAAACCGCATAGATCGCCTAACTGGGCTGCAAATTTATTCCCCCCTTTGCAAAGGGGGGTTAGGGGGGATTTGCTTTGAGCGGTAAGTAGGGATCAACAAGCAGCGCCGGCTATCTTTCAAACTTGAGGCAGGCGACTCACCGGCGTCAGCCGCGGTCTTTTATCTCTTTTCTTAACGGCTGCAGGGACCTAAGCCCCACCATGATGGTGCTCAGGTTGTGGATGGTGGCGGAAAATACGGGGGGTGCCGCGCCGGTGACCGCGAGAAGCAGCGCGGCCGAGTTGACGGCGACGATGGTGCGGAAGTTGTGCTCCACCAGCTCCATGGCCTCACGGCTGACGGCGCGGGCGGTAAGGATGTCGTCCAGTGTTCCGTCCATGAGGAGCACGTCGCACGCCTCCCGGGCGATGTCGGCGCCGTGCCGCATGGAGATCCCGACGTCGGCCTGAGAAAGTGCGGGCGAATCGTTGATCCCGTCCCCCACCATGGCGACGGTGTAACCCTGATCCTGCAGCCCCCGGATCACCTCCACTTTCCTGTCGGGGAGGGCCTGGGAGTGGTATTCGTCGATCCCGAGGCTCGCCGCGATACTCCGGGCGGTCGCCTCGTTGTCGCCGGTGAGCATGACCACCCTCTTTATCCCGCTTTCCTTCAGGGCCACCACGAACTTCCTGGCGTCCTGGCGCAGCGGATCGTGAATGGCGATCAGACCCGCCAATTCCCCTCCCACTGCCACGTACAGCACGGAGTTGCCCCGGTCGGCAAAGCTCTGGACGAACGGCTCGCCTGCCGAGACATCTACCCCTTCGTCCTCATTGACGAAATGGCGGCTGCCGACCACGATCCGCTTCCCCTGCAGCCAGGAGGCGATGCCGTGGGCGAGGACGTACTCCACCTCGGCGTGCTCCTCGGCGTGGGAGATCCCCTCCTGGGCCGCCTGACGCACGACGGCGCTGGCCACCGGATGGGGAAAATGCTCCTCCACGCAGGCCGCCTGCTTCAGCACGAACTCCCGGGTGAAACCGTTGAACTGAACCACCTCGGCCACCTCCGGGGTGGCCTCGGTCAAGGTGCCGGTCTTGTCGAGCACGAAGGCGTCGGCACGGGCCAGCTTCTCCAGGTATTTCCCCCCCTTGATCAGCACCCGGTGCCGGGCCGAGCGGGCCAGCGAGGTGAGGATGGCAAGCGGTGTGGAAAGCTTGATGGCGCAGGAGTAGTCGACCAGCAGGACCGCGGCGGAGCGCGAAAGACTGCCGGTAACCAAAAAGGTGAGCCCGCTCAGCAGGAACGAGTAGGGGACGATCCTCTCGGCCATCTGCTCGCTCTTGCTCTGGCTCTCCGCCTTGACCGCTTCCGCCGCCTCGATGGTCTTCACCACCCGGGCGGCGCGGGTCTGGTCCCCCACCTGCGTGGCAAGAATCCGGAGGCTCCCCTCCTCGAGGGCGGTGCCGGCGTAGACGGACACCCCCTTCCTCTTGGCGACCGGCAGCCCTTCTCCGGTGAGGCTGGACTGGTTTACCAGCGCCTCCCCCTCCTCCACCGTTCCGTCCACAGGGATGAGGCCCCCGATCCGGACGATCACCAGATCCCCTTCCACGACCTCCTCCAGGGGGAGCCGGACTTCCTCACCTTCCCGGACCACCCAGGCCCACTCGTCCCCCGTATGGAACATGTCGGAAAGAAGCCGCCTCGATTCGCCCCTGGTCCATTCCTCCAGGTATTCGCCGAGCTTCAGCAGGAAGCCTATCAGGGAGGCGGTGAAGAATTCGCGGGTCGCCATGGCGGCGCCGACCGCCGACGCGTCCAGAAGGTCGACGTTCAGCTTTCTCTCGCGAAGTGCGACCAAACCTTTTCTGAAGATGGGCAGTGCGCCGTAGATGGCCAGTATCGGCCTTATCGGAGGAGGAATCAGGGGGCGGGCCAGCAGCAGAAGGCCGGAACGGACAACGATGTTTTTCTTGAGATCAAGCTCGCTCTCCAGGCGGGGCCTTAGGGTGTGCGGAATGGGCGCCGCCGCAGCCCGCTCCAGAATTGCGTCACGCGTCGACTGTTTGCGGTCGTGACGCACCAGGATGGTGGCGGTTCTGGGGGAAAAGGAAACCTGGTCCACCCCGGCTAGGTCCTTGAACTGCGCCTCCACCCCACAACGATCCACGGCAGGAAAACGCGGCAAAGTGAAGGCGATCCTCAATCTGCCGGGAATATCTTGAACAATACGGTAAATCACCCTTCCCCCTTCTTTGCTCCAAAGGTCCTGCTAGGCGAACATCACGTCTCTTTTTTGATAAAAATGATCGCCGAACAGGGCGACGAAGATGATGCCTGCCAGGATGTGCAGCTTCTTCATCCCGAATACCGCTGCGGCGAGGCTTAAGGCCAGCGAGGCCAGCATCCCGATGTTCACCAGGTTCCTCTTCGCCCCGGGAGGGATGGCGAGCGACGCCCTCCCCACGAGGCTCAACAACTTCTTCCTGACCCGAGGGATGGCGGACGACGCCCTTTCTGCAAAGGGGAGCTTCCCCGGGTTCTGTGCCGGTTCTGCGCTATCCCTCATCTCCTCGCTGGAACCGACCAGGTCCGAGACCGTCTTCAGAATCTTCTCCACCGCCGTCAGAGCCGCGCTGAAGAGGACCAGGAGACTGCCGACCCGCGGGTTCGCCTCCACACCGCTTACCCCCGGAGTGGCCAGGAGCGCTTCACTGACCCGGGTGACCAGTTCCTCCCTCTTCAGTCCTTCGTCCCTGATCCTTACCCTTCCATCTACAAGGCTTGCGACTACCATGGCTACCTCCGACAGACATGATTATTTCTTCTTCTTCCTTACAACCTGTTCCTCTTCTTCGGTCCCGGACAGCTCCGAGAGCATCTGCTCCAGACGGGAGAGGCTCGCCTCGGTGTCCTGCTTCTCGCCGACCCTGGACAGCAGATAGGCGCCGCCCAAAGCAACTCCGGCGCCGAGAGAGACCTTGAGGGCGTTTCCGAAGTAGGACATCCCTTTGCGCATTCTCTTTTGTTCCATGACTATTCCCCCCCCTGCTCAGGCTTCATCTTAGCCAGTTTTTCCTCGACGACCTTCTCGATTTTTTCCAGGATATCCTTCTCGCGCTTCAGCGTGTCGGCCGTGGCGGAAAGGTCACTCTGATACTGATACACGCCCTCGGCGACGATATCCTCCACGTCCTCCTTGACCTTCTCCGCCTTGCCGGCCAGCCACTCCTTGAAGGCGTATCCTTCGCGCACCGCGCCGACCGCAGCCGGCCGCACCTTGTTGGACATCCTGCCCAGCCCTAGCGCGGCAAGTGCGCCAAGCGCCCCCCCGGCCACCAGCCAGAGGTCTCTCTTTTTCAAATGGACACCTTCCATCTTCATGCCCTCCCCTTTTTCTTCATTGTATTCCATCTTTTCCCCCCCTTCTCTATTTTTTCCGAACCGCTCGCGCTCGTGGTGCTCCTTGTGCTCCTTGTGCTCCTTGTGCTCCTTGTGCTCCTTGTGCTCCTTGTGCTCCTTGTGCTCCTTGTGCTCCTTGTGCTCCTTGTGCTCGTGGTGCTCGTCGCTTTCCATAGCTAAACCTCCCCGAGAGAAAAATGGTGCCTGGCGCACTGGTCTAATTAGAATTACACGCAATGGTAGCGAACTACTTACGCCTGTCAAGCCGCAAGTGACGACAACTGCAGGAATAACGCAACCCTTCCGCCGACTGCCAATTGATTGGGGTTAATCCTTAAAGAGCGGCATTCCTGCCGCGGTTGCCGCGCTAGGAATGCCGCTCTCACAGCATTACAATACAAGTCAGGAATTTTCTACCCAAATCTGCAATCGACCCCTTTGGTCATCCTTATTTCTCGCAGTAATCGGATCAGCATCACCTGCGAAAGACGGTTGCCGCGGTAGGCAGGAGCAGGTCGAGAGGGGCGGGGAGAAATGCATGGATGGCCATTTCCATCAAGAAGTGACCGACACCGGAGGAGGATTCTTCTCGGTAGGCGGCGCTGCGCCGAACGGGTGTGCAATCCGCGCCCCTTTCCTTCTGCATGACTGCTGCCTGCAGTGCCCGACCCAGATGGCCTTCGATTTCGTTGCGGGTGACCAGGCTCTCGTCGAACCTGACCAGAACCCTGCCGGTCCGGTGACTGGCCGAGGCTTCGCTCACTCCCTGTACAGACGAGATACTGTCTTCCAGAACAAGACACCCGTGCTTGCTCCCGATCAGGCTGTTGGTTTCGAATCGCAGTCTTCCGGGTAGAATACTCAGCGGAGCCATCGACGTCCCTCCTCTCAATAAAAGCAGTTCTCGTTTTAAGACTAAGGGAAAGAGGGGGAAAAGTATTCCCCCGCGAAATTGATTTTGATTTTTACTATACACCCCGCAGACTGTCAAGCAAAAATGATCTTCGTTTTCAAATTCTTCGCAAGCAGGCAGATTACACGGTCTGCAGCTGGAAGTCTTCGGGGTGAACCCCTCCCCCCGGTAATGTTGCCCTGCGGCCTCTTATCTTCAGTGAGAAAGAGCCGTCGATCGCCTCTTTTTCCACGGCACATACCAGAGCCAGACGCCTGAAATGGCGAAAAAAACCATCGAGAGGGCGACGAAGTCAATAACCACCATGAACCAGCCGCCGAAGAAAACGCCGGTATGGAGGTCTGTTACCAGCTTCTGCAAATCCACCCCCGTCGCGACCTTTCCCGCCTCCGGCAGGCTCACCTGCTTTACCTTGCCGTCCGACACTCGATAGAGGCCCTCCTTGGCTGCCAGCAGGAGCCCCTCCCCGTCGAGGAGCACCTCCCGGACATCTATCCCCTTGCGGGGAAGCTGGGCAAGCAGTTCCCACCCCTCCTTTCCTGAGTTTTTTTGGTAAACTCCCTTTGCAGTCACCGCAATCGCTCTTCCCTGGGCAAGATGGAGCGCCTTCGCCTCCTCGCCCGGAAGAAGGTTGCGCCAGCTCTCTCCGCCGTCAACGCTTAGCTGCAACCCTTCCGAGCTGCAGGCGTAGATATCAGCTCCGTCGACAACAAGCCTTTTCGCCGCCACGGGAAGGGTCCGGCGCCAGCCGTTTGCGCCGCTGACGAACACCCCGAGCTTCGTCGAGAGAAGCGTCTTTCCCTGCGCCGTTGCCACCAGGTTCGAGGCATCCGGGGGAATCCGCTTGGCGTAGCCGCTCCGGGGTCCAATCCTGATCTACTGACCCGTGTATCAGGAATCCGGATCCGTAACGAACCCCAACTTGAGAATGCCGGCGCGTTGAGCTGCCGCCATGGCTTTGATGACATGGTCGTATTCCGCCCTGCGGTCTCCATGAATCTGGATCTCTGGCTGGGGATCTTGTTGGCTTAGTTTTTTGAGCCTTTCAGCCAGTGCCGTCTCGTCCACAACTGTCTTGTCCCAATATACTTCGCCCCTGGCCGTTATCGAGATAGTGACCGTCTTCGGCTGCACGACGTTTTCCTTGTTTTCAGCCCGGGGCAGGTCCAGTTTGACCGAATGCGTCAGCACCGGTACGGTAATTATGAAGATAATGAGCAGAACCAGCATGACGTCCACCAGTGGAGTCATGTTGATCTCGCTCATCACCTCGTCGTCGTCCAGCTTCCCTCCGAAAGCCATATCAGAACCCCTCCGAGCGCTCGGGTGTTTCCCCTTTGCGCGCCAACGGTGCCCCGGTCAGGAAATAGGTGTGCAGCTGATGGGCGAACTGGTTCATGCGCCCCACGATCCCCTTATTGGACCGGCTGAGCGCGTTGAAACCAAGCACCGCCGGAATCGCCACAGCCAGACCGAATGCGGTCATGATGAGCGCCTCTCCTACAGGCCCCGCCACCTTGTCGATGCCGGCCTGGCCGGAAACGCTGATCCCTACCAGCGCATGATAGATGCCCCAGACGGTACCGAACAGCCCGATAAAGGGTGCGGTGGAGCCGATGGAGGCCAGAATGGGCAGGCCGCGCTGCATCTCTTCGGCGCACTCGCTGATCGCTCCGCTCAGGCAGGTGCTCAGCCAATCGGCCAGGCTCAGTTGATCGTGCAGATGGTTATGGTTGCTTTCCTTGTAGTGGCTGACTGCCGCCTGCCCCTGTTCGGCCAGATGCAGGAACTGCGTGCTGCGCCCTTCGTGCCCCAGTATGTGTAGTCCTTCGGCGAAGTTCTGTGCGTGCCAGAAACGGCCTGTTGCGCCTGCCGCGCGGCGCAGACTCAGAGCCCGCCAGATGCGGGTGGCGATCAAGTACCAGGATGCGATGGACATGAGCAGCAGCATGATGGCGACCGATTTGATTACCAGGTCGCCCTGACTCCATAATGCCTGAATGCCGTAGGGGTTGTGCTCCATAGTCGAGTTCCTTTGTCGTGTCAGTTTTTTTAAAATGTTGCCGGCGGCTTTGCTCCCGGCTCCCTGCCTTGTCACTTTGCCAGCGAAAATTGTACGGGCTGCACATACCAATAGGCGATCGGCGTGTTGCCCCGGCGCGCCGGCTGGTAGCGCCAGCGCCTTACGGCATCCAGTGCTGCGTTGTCCAGGCGTGGAAAGCCGCTGGTTCTTTTCACCTTGATCTCTCCCACGGAGCCGTCGGAGAGGATCAACACATCGAGCAGTACCTGTCCCTGCTCCCCCAGGCGTCTGGACGCCGAAGGGTAACCCGGTGCCGGGTTGTTCAGGTGCCCGGCGTCTACCCGAGGCGTTACCAAGGACTCCTCAGAAGTGTTGGCGCCTGCTCGCCGTTCCACAGCAGGCGAGGGACGCGGTGGGGTCTGTGCACCCCGATTCTCCTGTTTCTGCTGGGATGCGGCAGGCTGCGCATCCTTTGCAGGCTCGCTTGCCGGTACGGTTGACGGCACATTTGCAGGCACGCTTACAGGTGGGCTTGCCGGCACGGTCTGCTGTTTCGGTTGAGGTACTGTGATGGCCCGCTCCGAAGGGGGCAGTTTTGCCGGTGCAGGTGGCGGACTGCTCGGTTCAGGCGGGGCCTTGGCAACCGATACGTCCTCCTTTTGCCGGGAAACCGTGGCCGGCTCCCTGGACGCTTTCGATACCAGAACCCCCTGCATGCTCTGTAGCTGAACGGGTGGCACGACCGTGCCGGAAGATGCCAGAAACAAGGTGAGCAGGATAAGATGCGCCGCGCTGACGGCAAGGAACACACAAGTGCTGCGTTTATCAGTCATGAGATCTCAAAGTTCTGTTGATTTGTATTTTTTACCCGCCCGTCTGGACGGCATGTAACTGCACCGGGTTTTCAACTTTCAGATGTCAGATGCCCCCCGACCACGATCGTCTCTGCTCGACCGGCTAATGCGACTTTTGGCGCCTTTGCGCCGCATCAAGTACCCGCTGCCGATCAGCAATAGCAGAAGTACCCCGAGTGCCGCCACGAGCGGGGGTCCCAGTCGTCCCAGGATCCGGCCGCTGTGAAGCGGATAGAGCAGGTTGACCCACGGCGCGTAGGGGGTTTCCGTCCGCAGCACTTCGCCTTTACCACTGTCCAGCCAGACCCGGCCGCCGTCCTGAAAGCGCAGGACCAAAGGTTGGTCGCCCCGAACCGGGAAAATTATGCGCTCGAGCGGGGCAACGGCATAGGCACCGCTACCGGCTCTCAGCAATGGCGCGATGTCTGCAGCCGGAAGCGCTGTGGCGGCACTGGCCCTGGGCGGCGGATAGAGGTGCTCCCGGAGCTGCTTGGCAAAAGCTAACATCCCGCCGGTCAGCGCGATCAAGGCCAGTAGCCCACCCGTCACCCTGCCGAGCCGCCCGTGAAGATGGCGCACCTTGCCGCCGCGCCGCCGCGACGGGAGGCCTGACAACCAGAGCAGCACCACGGAGAGGGCGGCAGCGGCGACAAGGATCTCACCTGTGAAGCCCGCGATCTTCCCTCGGTGGACCTCGTGCAGGAGCTCGACCCAGTCCCGCTCGGCAGCGTCTCGGACCGCAATAGGCTTTCCTGTGCCTGGATGGAGAAAGATGACGGAGCGTTTCCCCGCCTCCCCCGTCATTCTGGCCCTCACCGCCCGCTCGGGAGTGGCTGGAAGATAGAGCATCTCCAGCCGCCCGCCTGGATAAGCTGAACGTGCGGCCCCAACCAGTGCCGCGGGTCCCAGGGGGTGCGTGACGGGTTTCTCCAGCCGGTACGGTGCGGAACCGTGGCGGAGTCCGTCGTAGAAACCCAGCAACACGCCGCTCACAGCAATGACAATGAGAGGAACGGCGGAAATCATCCCTACGATGACGTGAAACCGTGACAGCCGGCCGACCCGGTTCATGCCCATCAACTCTCCCCGCCATCGAGGGCAGGAGGAGTAGCCACATCTATGACGTCCCATTCGTTTGGTAACAGGTTTGTTATGAAAAACTGTGACCGCATGCATCCTCCTGAGAAATCGCCAGCCAGCCGTTGGCAAGCCACCGCACGGCGGCGCTTATCTTGAGCTGGCTGACATTGCGCTAACTGGCTAACCGGCCCCTACCTGGCCCTCTGTATGGACCGGAGTCAAGGGTAACAACTGTTCGGGGGACATAGGTAACAGGTTCTGGCTAATCTATCAGCTCCGCCCAGGGGGGATGGGGGCAAAAGGTGGCGGTATTATTATCAGCTGGTCACCTGAAGTTACTTAAGAGCCACCCACGCCGCCGGTGGTGACCTTTATCAAAAAAGCAACCCCTGCGTCACCCCCGTACCCTATTTCCACCCTGTTCCTCCCCTTGGAGGGGGAGGAACAGGAACAGCGGAAAGCGCGCTAAGGATGTCAGAGATGGTAATGATCCCTTAGTAACTGACGGAATACCCGATATTGACGACCGCGCCGCGCGCCGCAAAGAGGCTGGTGTTGTCCCCAGTGCGCATCAGCTGCGAAGTGCCCGGGTAGTATTGCCGGTTCAGGAGGTTCTCCACCCCGAATGACAGGGCTCCGGGCCCGACGTTCAGGGAACTCATCAGGTCGAGCGTGTAGTAGCTGTGCACCTCCCTGCCGCCGTATGCGCTGGGCCCCAGGTCCTTGAAGGCCCGGTCGCGGTTTCCGGAGAAGAGCACCTGAAGCCGGTTGCGCCACTGCCACGCCGGGACGGTCTGATGCTCCAAGTAGCCGGTCACTTTCAGGGGCTGGATTCTGGACCCGTCCAGAGCCCTGGAATCCCCGTTCACCTCACTCGCCCCCTCCGTCCAGCCGACGGTCCCCCCCAGGCGCCAACGCTCTACCGGCTGCACGTCGATGCTCGCGTCGAAGCCGTAGATGTGCTCCGGCGCCCTGGTGGGAATCCAGGCATCTCCGATCTTCTTGATGCTGAGCCCCATTTCCGACTCGTTGTAGAAACCGGTAAGTGCCGCCTGCACCGTTTTCCACTCGCCACGCACGCCGATTTCGTAGCTGTCCACCTTCTGGGCGTCCAGCAGGTTCGAGTTTGCGACCGAGAAGCCGGCAGGCGCCTGGCGCAGGAAGAGGCCGATGTCGGTCAGCGAGAACCCCTGGGAGAAGTTGGCGAAGACGCTGACATGATCCGTGACATAGACGACCCCACCGAGGTTGAAGAGGGTGTCGTCGTACTTGAGCCCCCCCCCGTCGAAGCTGTTTCCGACCAGGGTGGTGAATCCGGGAATATCGGCCCGTACCCTCTCGTGGCGCATACCCCCACGAAGCAGCAGACGGCTCGCGACGGCAACCTCCATCTGGGCGAACAACCCTAGGTCGCGCGGCTTGATCTCCGGCACCCAGAGCCGCTCTCCGGTCTTGCGGAACACGGTTCCGCCGTTGGCATCGAAAGCCGCCGGGTCGAAGAGCGAAACCGGCTGCGAGGTGCTCTCCTCGGAGTAGTCGACCCCCCACAGGATCTTCGGCGTGAATACGGAGACCGTGGGGAGAGGCGAATCGATCTCCAGGCGGCTGCCGATTTTCTCCGATTCCAGGCGCGACTGTATGATGTTTTTCACGGTGGAGGTGTTGCGGCTGTCGCTCGGGCCGAATCTGGTCATGTAGTCGCGGTAGTAGAGCTGCGCATGGATGCGGCTGCCGAGGAGCTCGGCCTGGCTGTAATCGAGGCTGACCAGGGTGTTCTCCGTCGCCTGCTGATCGTCCAGGGTGAGACCCCCCTTGGCCCGCGATTTCTGGCTCCCCGCCGGCAGGCTTTTGACGGCGGGGTCGATGATGTAGTCGGTATCCTGCTCCAGGTTGTAGTGGTTCACCGAGAGCTGCAGCCGCTTCTGCCCGCCGAGATCGAGGCCTAGCTTGCCGAAGAGATTGTAATTGTCACTGTCGGAGAGGTTCCCCTGGACGTCGGGCGGGATGCGGTCCCGGTCGGCGTCGAAATAGCCGCCGGTCCGCTCCAGGGAGCCGCTCACGGAGTAATCGAATCTCCCTTTCCTTCCCTCCAGGGCCTGGCGCAACGATCCCCCGAAGCTGTCGGAGGGATGGGAAGCGGAGAAGTTGAGGCCCAGTCCGGTGGTAAAAGCGGGAGCGCCCTCGCCGGGTGCCCGCGTGACGATGTTTATGATCCCGCCCGCAGCGCTCTCACCGTAGATGCTGGTGGCGCCGGGTAGCACCTCGATCCGCTCGACCGCCGAGGGGTGGATGGTGGTCAGGTTGCGCAGGCCGTCGCGGATCACGTTCTGCGGGATGCCGTCGATCAGCACCAGCACCTTGCGTCCCCTCAGGGTCTGGCCGCTCAGGCTCTGCGAATGGGTCGGCGCGCCGAGGCCCGGCACCAGCTTAGCAAGGGCATCCCCCAGGTCCCTCGTCACCTGGAGCTGCTCTTGCAACTGCTGCCGATCTATGACCGTCACCGCGCCCGGTATGGCGTCCATGGTCTCGGCGCTCCGGGTGGCGGTTACCGTGACTTCCTTGAGCCTGACCGCCCGATCATCGTTTTCGTTCTCTTTTGTTCCGGAGGGAAGATCTCCCACCTCTGCGCCGAAGGCGGGGATGGCGAGCATGGTGCCGCATAAGGCTGTAGTTGCCAGGATCCTTCTGATACGGTGCTGCATTTGCTCCTCCTTAGGAAAGACGTGCTTATTTGAGCGCTGCTGGCTGGCTCTCGTCTCGCCACAAGTGGGCAAACGCTGGCTGGCTGGACCCGTGAAGGGCGAAAGTATGCGCGGCAATCTAGATCTCCATCTGCAGGCTTAGCATGACCGCCCGGCCCGGAGCCGGCACCCGGCCGTTGCTGGTATCTACGCCGCGAAAGAAGTAGTCCTCGTTGAACATGTTGTTCACGGCCAGGGCCGCCTTCATCGCGGTACTCCTCAACTTGAAGTCCTTGCTGACCTGCGCGTTCCACACCCAGTAATCGGGTATCTTGCCGATGGTGCCGGTTGCGTCCTCGGCTTCGGTGTTGGCTGCGTCGGCGAAGGCGGAACTCAGGTAGAGCCCGTTGAGGTTCAGGTTGTAGCTTGCGATCCGGTAGTTCCCCTGCATGGTGAGCTGGTGGCGCGAGACGAATGGGAGTTCCTTGCCGCTGTACTGACCGCTTGACTGTTCCGTGTCAACGTAGGTGTGTCCCCCCTTCAGATCCAGGCCCGGCAGAAATGAAGGGCGCCAGTTCAGTTCGCTCTCCACCCCCTGGTGGTTGGCTTCGCCCAGGTTGCGGTAAACCTTGGCGACGTTGTCGAACTCGATCTGGTTGTCGAAATCGAAGCGGAACCAGGTGAAGGTGGCATCCAGGTCCCGGCGCGGCGTCAGCCTCACCCCTGCCTCGTAGTTTGTCGAGCGCTCCGTCCCCACATCCCCCCCCATGGTGACCTGGTTGAACTGCACGGGCTGTAGCGACTTGTGGACGTTGCCGAAGATGAAGACCTTCTCCTTCCATATTTCATAGCCGATGTCCAGGCCGGGAAGGAAATCCGCGGTGCGGTTGGTCGCCTCAACACCGGTCATGTTGTTGCGGTTCGATTGCTCCGCCCATTCGGCGCGAAGGCCCGGGGTGATGCGCAGCCTGTTGTCCAGCATGCTGACGGTATCGTTCAGGTAGGCGGCAAAGGCATCAGTCTCGAAGCGGAAATCGCGTGTCACCGCGAAGGCCCCGGTGGACAGGTTTCGCCTGTTCACCACCTGGTCCGATTCCTCCCGCAGGTAGCGACCGCCAACGGTGATCTTGTGTCCGATCGGCCCTGTGGCGGCAGTCAGGGTGAATCGCGGCTCGACCCCGTACACGAGGAACTCCCGCGGGCTTTTCTGCACTTCGGTGGTCGGTTTGGCAGGGTCGAAAGGGATGCCGACTGCGAACTCACGGTCGCTGGCATGGGCAAAACCGGCCACGTTCAATTCGCCGTAATCGGCAAAGGTTTGGTTGTAGATGAGATGCCCCCGCACGGTGTCCGACTCGAACTTGTCAAAAGGGCGCTGCGACTGGAAACGGTCCTCCTCGTAAGCCCGGGGCGACAGCCCGCCAGGGAGTTCGGTGTCGGTATCGTAGTACTGCAACCGGGCCTTAAGCTCGCTGCTCCCACCGATGAACCAGTCGGCGTCCAGCATCAGGTTGTTCACCCTGGTGTCCGAGTGGTCGCGGAACGAATCGCCGCGCAGCATGTTCCCCTGGAGCTGGAGACCGAAGGTATCGCTCAGGAAGCCGCCGGCCCGCAGGTATGTGTCAGTCAGGACGTTGCCGTTTTCCGCAAAAGTCAGCGTCTCCTTCAGGGCAACTCCCGGCTTAGCCGGAATCGGCTTGCTGACGAAGTTTATGACGCCACCCACGTTGTTCGGACCGAAGCGGACCGCCGCTCCGCCGCGCACCACGTCAATGGTTTCCACGGTCTCCATGGTGACCGGAAAAAGGGAGAGGCCGGTCTGCCCGTAAGGGGCGAGGGTGGCGGGAATCCCGTCCACGAGAACCAGCACCCGCTGGCTGCGCGCCGGGTTCAAGCCGCGCACGCCGATATTGGGGAGGATGCCGGTGCCGCTCTCGTCCTGGACCCGCACCCCCGGCACCTGTCGCAGGGCGTCTTCGAGGTTGCGCCCCCCCGTTTGAGCAAGATCTTCTCCGGTCAGTACCGTACGAGCACCCGGGTAGCTTTTGACCGACTCCTTGTCTGCCGTACCGAGCCAGTCGCTTGTCACGGTTACTGCGTTGAGAGTGACCGCCGGCTCCCCTTTTCCTGCCGGCGCGGCGAGTTGCTCCGCCCCTTCAGCGCCGTAAACGGCACCACCGAGGGTTAAAAGGGAAAGGGTCGCCGCTAAAGTGATTCCGGTGAAAAGGGACTGCATCTGCTCCTCCTGGTGTGGTCCCACTTTGCACTCGTCACGTGATGCAGGAGCAGCGTTGATGGCGCTTCTGCTTCATGGCTGTTGAATACAAGTTGGTGTAAGACGTTGAGCGTTGCTGGCTGGCTCTAGTTCTTGCCGGGAGGGCAGACGTTGGCTGGCTGGTCCCTTACGGGCGTGCTTTGAGTTGTATAATGGCGAATCTATCGATCGAGGACCACATGAAAATGAGAACTGTTATCACTGATATGGCAAAACCAACCGGTTGTCAACCAGGCATTGGAGATGACGAACATCGTTCAGAGATGTCACACCGGGTGAAGGGATCCTCCTTCGGACTTGTCCATCTTCGTGCTTTCGAATTTACTTGGTGAGAATCATCTTCGATTGCTTGGTGATCCTGAGCCGGTACTCTTCTCCGGCATGCTGGATAATCAGTTCTTTGCCGTTACCCAAAAGCTCCAGGCTGGTGACAACCCGAGGTGGCTGCCTCTTTTCCGGGCTACTCACCGGGCTCTGGTCGCCGGGCCGATTGGTCGCCATCTTATATACTCCTTTTACGGTCAAGGTGGAATTCGTCAAAGGCGGGGGCTAACCGCCCCCCCCGCCTTTCGATTTGGAATCCCGCCGCCAGCCGGCAACGGTAGAGCTTCAACCTATGGCCCCTACTTTTTTCCGCAATTCCCGCCGTCGCAGCCGCCGCAGTGCCCCTTCTTCTTCCAGAGGGAGCGGTAGAGGATATAGACCGTCCCGCTCAGGATGAGGGCCGCGATAATCAGGTCGGCAACTCCCATATCACCCCCCCAATCCTAAGAAAGTCCCGCCCTGGTAGATGATCAGCGCCACCGTCCAGGCCAGCACTGTCTGGTACACAAAACCTACGATCATCCACTTCCAGGTGCCGAACTCCTGGCGCATGGCGACCCCCACTATCATGCAGGGCATATAGAGCAGTACGAAGGCCATGAAGGCATAGGAGGAAAGCGGTGTAAACCCGGCCATGATCGCTTGCTTCAGGGCCGATTGATCCTCCTCTTCCTCCGCTTCCCCGGGGATGTAGAGGAGCGTGGTCACAGCCGTCTTGGCCGCCGTCCCGAAAGAGAATACGATCTCCTTCAGATCCTCTCCGAGAGTCGGCGCATCCTCTTTCGCCTCATGTTTGGGGGCATAGATCTCACCCATGGTACCGACCACGATCTCCTTGGCAATTACCCCGGTGATCAAGGAGGAGGCCGCTTCCCAGGTGCCGAAGCCGACCGGTTCGAAGATCGGTGCGATGGTCGCTCCGGCTTGCCCCAGGAAGGAATCCCGCTTGTGCTCCACGCCCCAGGGGAGGTTCAGCATGAACCAGACCAGGATGGAGACGGCGAAGATGTAGGTGCCGGCCTTGAACAGGAAATGCTTCCCCTTTTCCCAGGTGTGCAGGCAGAGACTGCTGAAGGACGGCATCCGGTAGGGTGGCAGTTCCATGATGAACATGGGCGCCTCGCCGCGGAACAGGGTCTTCTTGAAAAAGAGCCCCATCAGCACCGCTAGCAGGATCCCCATGACGTAGAGGGACCAGATCACCGTGCCGGAGTTGTTGGGGAAAAAGGCTCCCACGAACAGCACGTACACGGGCAGGCGCGCTCCGCAGGACATGAGAGGAACCAGCAGGGCGGTCAGCACCTTGTCCTTGGGGTTTTCCAGGGTGCGGGTGGCGTAGATGCCCGGCACGTTGCAACCGAATCCCAGCAGCATCGGTATGAAGGACTTGCCGTGCAGGCCGATGGAGTGCATGGTCCGGTCCATGACAAAGGCGGCCCTCGCCATGTAGCCGCTTCCTTCCAGGAAGGTGATGAAGAACATCATGGCGAAGATCACCGGCACGAAGACCAGCACGAAGCCGACCCCGGCTATCACGCCGTCGTTAACCAGCGAGACGGTCCAGTCCGGTGCGCCGACCGTTCCCAAGATCGCCGAGGCCCAGCGTTTGAAGGGACCTTCCGTCATGGCGCCGAGCCATTCTCCGAAAGGGGCGGAGAGGTCGAAGGTCAGCTTGAACAAGAGCCACATGGCGGCCAGGAAGATCGGAATGCCCAGGAAGCGGTTCAGCACCACCCGGTCGATCTTCTCGGTCAGTTCCATCTGGCGCAGTTCCGGCTTTTGCAGTATCTCGCGGGTGAGGCCGGTGGCCAGCGCATAGCGGGCGTCGGCCATGATCGATTCGATATCTTCGCCGTGTCCCTTTTTCAGGTGATGGAGCGCCTGGTCGAGGAAGTCATGCCGGCCGAGGTCGAGCTCCTTCATGACGTGGCTATCCTGCTCCATCAGTTTCAAAAGGAGCCAGCGGCGGGGATACCGCTCCACAAGGGTGGGGTCGCTCTTTCGCAGAGCTTCCGCCACCAGATCGGCGGCGGCCTCGATATCCTCGCCGTAATTCAGCGTTCTCGGTGCGTGTCCGGCAGTATCGTCCGCTGTCGCCAGCACGCTTTTCAACAGGTCGTCCAGTCCGCTCTTCTTGGTCGCCGAGGTGGGGACCACGGTGACGCCGAGCATCTCCTCGATTCCCGCGACATCGATCTTGTAACCCTTCGCCTCCGCCTCGTCATAGATATTCAGAGCCATCACCACCGGGATGCCCAGCTCCAGGATCTGCACGGTCAGGTAGAGGTTTCGTTCCAGGTTGGTGGCGTCCACCACGTTGATGATCAGGTCGGGGCGCTCGTGGACCAGGTAATCCCGGGCGACGATCTCCTCCTGCGTGTAGGGGGAGAGGGAGTAGGTGCCGGGGAGATCAACCAGCCTGATCTTTCGCCCGCCGAACTCGAAGAGGGCCTCCTTTTTCTCCACCGTCACCCCGGCCCAGTTGCCGACGTGAAGCCTGGTCCCGGCGATGGCGTTGATGAGTGTCGACTTTCCCGAGTTGGGGTTGCCGGCCACCGCCACCGTTATGATCCGCTCCTCGGCCGGGCGTAGCGCTGCTTTTCCCGAAGTCCGGGCCTCTTCCCTTATTGCACTCTCTTTAACCTTCAGCTGCGTGCTCACCCTGTCACCTCCACCGCGATCCCCTCCGCCTCCTTCTTGCGAAGCGAAAGGTTATAGCTCTTGATCTTCACCTCTATCGGGTCGCCAAAGGGAGCAACCTTCAGGACCTGCACCTCTTCGCCCACCAGGACCCCCATATCCATCAGTCGCCGCTTCAGGGGGCCTATCGACCCGATGGACGATATCCGCCCCTTCTCGCCCGGCTTCATCTTTGCCAGATTCATTGTCTTACCTCCTCAACCATTATTTTCATTGCAATGCCGCGGGCGACGGCGATCCTCGACTCATCCACCCTCAGAAGGATCGTCCCGCCGTTTCTCAGCATCTCCACGCGCTTTCCGATCCTGAGCCCCATGTCCTCCACCCGGACTTCGCTCTTTTCGAGCCCCTTTTGGCAGCTGCCGGCGCAGTCGGCCCTGCCGAGCGTTATTTCGACTATCTCGCCGCATTCACCTGCGCTTAAAAGACCTAGCGGTATCATGGGAACTCCTTTGGTTATTCATCATTTTGGCGACAGCCTCGAAGCGCGGCAGTGGCTCTGCTGGCTCCCGCGCTTCGAGAACCTTATGGGTACGTGTCCTCTAGAAGCTGATCTGCGAACGGAGCGCGAGCACCACCACGTCGTCGGCGCTGCGGATTCCCGCCGGGTTGATCAGGTACTGCGCCACCGGAGCGACTTCGATCTGCTCGTTCACCTTGAACTTGTAGTAGACCTCCGCCAGCTTCTCCTGGGAGTCTGCCACAGCGCCGATCGCCTGGATCTGGCCGTAGGCGAAGCCGAGTACGTCGTCACCGCGGTTAGGGATGAGACCGGCATACTGCCCGCCGGCGCTCCAGGCCGACCTGACCGCGTAGACGTCCTTGTCGCGCTGGCCATAACGGGCAAACAGGGTCAGCTTTTCGCAAATCTGCTGGTCTAGGCTTACACCGAAGCCGAAGGAGTTCTTCTGCACCAGTTTGGTTTCCTCGTCGGCGAGGGCGCCGTCGACGCTTGCGTAGACCCGGTAGTTACCTTCCAGCTCGCCGATCTTCAGCTGGTAGCCGAGTTCTGCGATGCCGAAGCCGTGGTCGAAGATGTCGGCGCTGTCGGAACTGTCGGAGCTGCCGGCGTCGCCGCTGCCGTAGCCGAGCCCGAAGGTGAGCGGTTCGGCAAGCCTTGCCTCCAGCCTTACCCCCGGCCCGTTGGCCGGGAAAGGGAGTGCCGCCGAATGGACGAAGGCGCCGGCCAGGAACTGGCCATTTTCGTCGTTGGCGACCGCGTTGGAGTCGAAATAGTTGGACATGTCGATCTTGCCGGCCGTCAGGACCAGGCGGTCGTTGAGCGCCGCATGCTCGACCCAGGCCTCGCGGAAGCGGACCGTGTCGCCGGTGGAGCCGGCCACGCCGTTCAGGGTGGAGAAGTTGCGGATCTTGCCGTCACCGTCGATGCCGTCCCCGCCGGTCGCCTCCACGTCGATGACGGCGATGGTGTTCTCGCCGACCTTGAAGTTGAAGACCATATCGCCGCGGCCGACCACGTCGGCATGGTCCTTAGGCTGGTTGCCGATCGACCCCTGCACGACTCCCACCAACCCGCCGCTCAGGGAGATGTTCTTGGTGAGGGCGGTGAACCTGGTTCCCAAGTCCTCGTAGCGCGACTGAAAGGTACGGGTATTGACCAGCAGCATCTCGCCGCGGAGTTCCTCCTTCAGGTCGTTCAGCACCACGAGGTCTTCCTTGTCGACAGCCTGAGCCCCTTCCTTCACCACCTTGTCCGCCATCTTCTCGGTCAAAAGGTGCACAGCTACCGCCACGTCCATACGGGTGCACTCGACCTTGCCTTCGGCGAAGTCCTTGGAGAAGAGCCCCTCGACCTGATACTTGTTCCCGAGCCGCATGATCTCCTGGCAAGCCTTATGTTTCAGCTCGACTTTTTCCGGGACCGCCAGTTCCGGGTGCAGGGCCAGGGCAAACTGCGGCACCATCAATGAAAGCGCCAGAGCCAATAAAACCACCATTTTTCTGTGCATCTTTGAATCCCTCCAGGGTTTGTTATGACTGCAAGGCAGTCCAATAGTCAGCGCTGCATCAATATTGTTTTTTAGCCGGGGCCAATAAAGGATTCTGATTATTATTTTCAGTAAATGAATCAAAAAACAGACCTGCCCGACAAGACATCCTGCACGGGGAGGATTCTTATTAAATCAACCTGCCCTGGGAGCCATTCCCTCATTGTCTTTACGACCGAGGGTGCTCTTCAAATGGGGCATAAATTCTGTATAACTCGGGATTGCTGCCGGGTAGGACCCTCTCGCGAACAACCTAAAATGACAATCACTTTCAATCAATTGCGCTAAAAATTGGGGGCAGGCCGCATATTCCGGAAAACAGAAGATGCTCCTTCGGCCCCCACCTCTCTTAAACCAGATCACCGAAGTGATTCAGATTGGTTTTGAAAGTTGAAGTCGTTTATAAACCGGGCGTCGTGAATTGTCAAGGCAAGTTTCAGGTGAGTACAGAAAAAAACGTGGCGGCTTAAGAGGTGCAAGTCCCTAACTTTATGCCTTCGACTCTCGATAATGATGCTGGCTGAGCCTTTACAAAGAATTCTGAAAAACCTTATTCGAGTTATTCTCAGCTGCAGGAGGTACTCAGCCCTTGACCAGCAGACAGATAGCGTGAGCGCTTCCAAGAATGGAGTGTGAGCATTTCACCTTTTCCGCCTGGTCTTGTCCCAGTTGAACACCACCATCGCGTAGCCGTAGTCGATATCCCGGTCGCTGCCGGAGGCGTCGCGGAAGAACCGGCCGGTGAAGAAGCGGTCGTAACCCAGGATGAGTGAAAGATCCTTGTTCGGATTGTAAGTCAGGGTCAAGTCGGTCTCCAGACCCAGCTGCCGGCTGAAGCCGGCTTCGACACTTCTGGCCACGAACTTCCGCCCGGTGGCGGAGAAATTCAGCTCTTCTGTGAGATCTATCCCCCACCCGAGCGTGTAGATACTGAGCCCGCTTGCGTGGTGATCACCCACGTCGACGCCGGAGAGATCCAATACGCCGATGTCGCCCACCAGCGGGGTTTCATTGTTGCCGTGGCTGAATTCCCTGCTGGCCGCACCGCTGCCGGAACCAACCGCATAGCTCAGGAACAGCGTGTTCGTAAAGCCGATTAACTCGGCCTTCCCCGCCAGGTCTATATGCCCGCCGTACGCCCTGATGCTGTCGTTTGCGCCGGTATCTGGGTTGAACAGCTTTCCTGACTGGTAGACCGGCTCAACCTCAAGGGCAAGCGGACCCAGGGCGAAGGTGCTGCGAAACCCCCAACTGTCCAGATGCTCTCCTGCCTCGCGCCTAAGCGAGCCGGTGTCTCGGAAGCCGTAAACCTCGAGGCCACCCTGCTCGGAAGGGGCATAGGTGAGATAGGCTCCGGCGAGGTTTCCTCTGAGACCGCCGGAAAAGTGGCTTGCGTAACGACCGCCCAGCAGGTCTACGCTGAGGTCATCCAGCGGTTTCACCCTAAGCCTGACCGCGTCAAAGGAGAGCCCGTCGTAGAAGGAATCGGCTCCCAGCAGGAAACCGCTGCCGTAGTTGAATTCCTGCCTGCCTGCCTTCAGGTCTACCCAGTCCCGCCCGGGCAGTTTCACTTCCACAAATCCCTGGTAAAAGGAAAACCTGTGGTAGTCGAAGCCGCCGCCGGTGAAACCGTATCCCTGCCCCTCCAGGTGAAAGCCGAGGTAATCAGTCATATGCCAGTAGATATAGGGCTGGGCACGGTACACCAGGTGCCCCTGGCCGTGGTCCGGCGTGTAGCTGACATCGGAGAGGCTGAAAGCATCGGCCCCCTCACCCCGCAGAAAACCTTTCATTCCGAACTTGTGGCTGAAGGGAACCTCTTCGGGCTCGACCAGGATCAGCACCTCTTCGATGGTCTCCTTTCGCAAGCGGTACCCCGCCAGTCCGGCCAGTTCATGTTCGAGCGCCATGCGCAGCGCATGAATTGTCTCAAAATCATCACGGCGGATGGCCCGGGAGCCATTTTGCTGGTATTTCTCAGATAGCTTGTTCAAAACGGCCAGCAGGCAATCGGCCAGTTCACCTTTGGAGCAAGGCCTTCCCACTGGAAGGCTCTGTTCCGCCCCGTATTCCCGCAGCAGTTCCGCCACCTCCCGGTAGGCCCAGTGTTCGCTGTCCAGTGTTAGCGGGATGCCCCCCCTGGCCATCCGGCTTTCACCCTCCGCCTGTGGGCGGGTCTCCCTCCCCTCCCCCGTCTGCGGGTCGGAAAGAACCGCGCTATCCCGCTGCTCCGCGGCATCCCCGGCAAACGCCGCTCCGGCCGTCAAGAGCAAGGTTAGTATTGAAATAGACAGCAATGACCGCATTTTCATCAGCATATGTTTCCTCGTCCTTTTGTCGGGGCGCCGCCCAGGAGACCATCGAAACGGCATTTTCAGCAAAAAAACAGCGCCCCGGACACTCAGTTTGCCGTGAAACTTTCTCTGAAAAACAAATGAGCGCAAGCGCAGTCAACAGGCACAGGCCCTGCCGCCCCGCTAAACGGGGGTAGCCGGCTTCCCCCCCCCCCGCCGCCGTGCAGATTAATCACCTCGGCACCGATCAGCTCTGCAACAGCGCCCTGGGGACTACAGTTCCTGGATCGATTCCACCGTCACCTCAGGCCTCACCGAAGAGAGGGAAATGAACTGGTCCGGGTGAAAGCTCAGACGAAAGTCTTTTCCCGCGCACGAAAATCGGCGACAGCACCCGGAAGGGCCGACACCCAGACGCTGCACGGCATGCACCGCCTGCAGGAGGGTTGCGGCTTGTACCGGCATATAGCAGACAGTGCAGCCAGCTGCCGAGCCCGGGGAAGCAGGGCGAGTGTCTTTGCAGTGGTTGCCCTGCACCTGGTCGGCTCACCGGCGAATGCGCAGCAAAAGGCAGAATCGCAGGTGGGTCATAATTGCTGTCCTGACCTGAGTTTCTGCCAGAAAGACTGTCTTCAATCGATCATGAGGCGCCGGCCTGCGCTGGGAGCTAATGCAGCTATTCGGGTTAATTAAGGGTGACTTTAGTAAAAAATGACGGCTGCATCAGGCCGGCCTGAGCTGCCGCGTCATGAATGCCATCCCCGCCTGCTTCTCCTGACTCTGTAACTTCTCCCGCTCCGAGCGCGGCCTGACCATGCCGTAACAACCTGAAGCTGAACATGCATTAAAAAGGGTCTGGCGCATCACGCGCCAAACCCATTCTTATTGTGCGACTGCTGAAGAGCGATATATCTTCATAGGAAATCGGCCGATTGGTGATTCAGATAACCTCCGACATAAGATACAGAAGGTGAACGCCGATTCCGGCAATTCCTGCACCGACGTACCTGATTAAGCTTGAAGACGTCTCCGTCCTGCGGGAGAAGATGCCGACGCACACGCCCATAATGTGAATAGCCGCAGTGCCGGTCACGAATCCGGCAGCGTACACCAGCGGCTCCGCCAATGCCGGCATTTCCGCTCCGTGAGCGTGCCCGTGAAAAATAGCGAAAAAACCGACCAGAAACATCACCAGCGGGGAAGCCAGTTTACGATCGGCGGCCAGTGCAACCCCCAGTGCAAGTACGGAGAGGGAGATTCCCAGTTCCACCGGCGGGACACTTACCCCCTTTGCCCCCCACAGGGCACCGGCAGCCATGACCAGCACAAAGGTAAGCGGCACCGACCAGACCGCCCTCCCCCCCATGCGGGCGCTGATAATCCCGACGCTGATCATGGCCAGGAAATGGTCAAACCCCAGCACAGGGTGCATCAGGCCCGTAGTGAACCCGGTGCCGGCCGTCATCTGGTGAGCCAAGGCGGAAGCGGGCAAGCAGAGCAACATCAACGGCAACAGAATAAACTTTGACATTTTCACCTCTTGAACCCTCTCTCAGCAGAAACCTTCAATCGCTGCAGCACCGGCGTTCAACGATATTTTCACTACCTCGATCAACCAGTCAATGTCCGGCATTTATAATCTTTCACCTGAAATTAGTCAATAAATTTGGAGTTACCTTGCGCCCCTGAATCATTAAGCCCATGAATCGAAAACAAGCGGCTCACAGGGCAGGTTTCAAAGAAGGTGGTTTACGAGGTCTGCCTGGATTATATCGAGGGGCTGTAAAAGGATGTCTGGAAGATGCAGAGTGCTCGGGAGGGACTTCATCGAAACAAAGGGAGAAAGACAGCCCGACTTCCCAGCATACCAAGGTGGCGCAAACCGCGATTCCTGTTTCTCTTGACTTAGACATGCTGCAGGTGGATTAAACGGAAAACCCCCACTTCCATTATTGCTCTCTTAGTGAGAGCTTTGGCGAAAGCAGGGGTCATATTCCAGGAATCGTGAATGATTCTATTTAGCTGTTTGGAGCGGAAAACGGATTCGCGCTAGGAGTTCTTTCATCCTGCTGTCAGTTGCTGTGTTTGCCCGCAAGATCTTGTATGTGTGGTTCTTCAAGCCGTCGGACGATTCTTTCTGTGAGGGTATTTTCTTTTTCATACTCGCCTCCTCCCACCATGACCAGCAGGCTCAATCACCGAAACTTAGCATGGCATGCAGCACATATCTCCTCTACTTTCTTGAAGGCCATTTTTGCACCGGCCAGATCTCCGCTCTTGGCCAATTCCACCGTAGAAGTCAGGTTTCTTTCCATTTTCGTGGCAAGTTCCACGAACTCTTTTCGTTGCTTGATATTCTTGTGCGGCTTCGATTTTTTCAGATCGGGGATTGCCGCGAGCATCTTGCCGGCTTCCGATTCGACAGCAGCGGCGTCGCCTTTCTCAAGGGACGTTTCCAGTCTAGCTGACGCCAGCGAAAACATCGGCATCATGGCGTGCATTTTCTTCATCTGAGCATCGGCAGGTGCCGCTTTGCCATGTTTTTCTGTGCCATGTGCCAGCGCTTGGCCATAGGCTCCAAGCACCAGGCATATCACTGCGATTGCGCATCGGATTCTCATGCTTCCTCCGGCGAGTAATTAGTGTTCCCTTATCTCGAGAAGCCATACGTTGTCACCCTCAGCTTGCCTGCCGAGTTTGTCTACCACCTTCCAGCGCACCTTGATCGGCATCCGCTCCTTGAAAATGGACGGGTCTTTGGGTTTGAGCACTGCCGCCATGTCGAAGACGGAATGATAGAGGTCGCCGGCCAACTCATGCCCATCCTTGGAGAGCAACTTCAATTCTTTGACTTCTACCGGACGATCGAAAAAGGCATTCAGCTCTTCGATTTCCTTGGCCCCTTTATCCCTCATGGCGCTAACGCTAAGAAGGCGCGGCGGTGACGGTTGCTGGACCGCAGTGTCATCGGCCTTTTTAGCCATGACGCTTAACGGACTTTCTTTACCCTCTATCTGGAACCGGATATCCTTGACCCCCTTGAACTGGCGTAAGGTCAAGGCAATGGCACGTGCGGTCCCCGCTTCAGCCGATTTTTCAAGTTCCCGGCTGAAGTTGGCCGTTACCGTCCCTTGATCATCGTTGATAGCTATCAGACGAGTACCACTTGGTAACCGGATGAATTCTCCCGAGTAACTACCAGTATCCATACCACCCAGCAATCGTTCGATGGCTACCTTTTTAATGCTTCCTTCGTCGAAGGTGAAAAACGGGAACGGAACGACTTTGCCTGGTTCTTTACTCGAAGGGAAATAGATCACAAAGGCATGCGCCGTCCCCTTGTCAACCGTCGGCGCTGCTCCGAAATACCTCTCATAAGCACCGGTTGCGGACACTTTCCCAGGATCCTCAACCGGAATCACCTTTTTGTGATAGGTGATGGTGTAGATCAGGAATACGACTAAAGCAATCGCTACAATAATGGATATGATTTTTTTCATAGTGGGTGGGCTCGAAAGGCTGAGACGGACCCAAGGGTCCGCCTCGGTTGGTGGCGGTTATTGTCTGGTGAGTAGATCCAGCGTTTCGTTTGCTTCCTTGAGCTGCTACTTCACCGTGTACCAGAACTTCGAGTTGCGTACTTTTCCATCCTTCAACTGGAACTTGCACATCACGCCGTACTTCCCTTTTTGCGACATGTCGAAGTCGGCGCCAAAGTGCCCCTCCATACCCATCAGGTCCTTGGTCTGGTCGCTTTTGTCCGGGTTCTGTACCTTGATCTTAACATCGCCCTCGGTCAGAGCCTTGCCAGTTCTGGCGTCCTTGAATCCGACCGCGATGTGATGCGTTTCCTTCATCCCTTTCGGCATCTCCATCTTCATCGCCTTCATGTGCTCTTTCATGCTCATGACCTTAAAAGTTGCTTTCACGCCATCTACCACTTCTTCATGCGCCACATCGCCCTGATGGTTGCCATGCTCCATTTTCATGGACCCGTGATCCATTGCGGCGAAAGAGGCCACAGGGGCTGCGAGAGCGAAGAGTGCTGCGATTAGGACGGTCATTTTTTTCATGTAGCAAATTCTCCTTTTAATGTGATTTGCAAGACATCTTATAATTTGCATGCAGCGTGCCAATTGCTAACCCATCAATGTGGAACCAGTTTCAATCCAGGTCGGCGTCCAGGTGTAGAGAATATTCAACAGGCCTCGTGGCATATTCTCTATTATGACCATCCAGCCAGCGCTAGCTAGTTTCCATCCGGAAACTCCGGATGTGAAACTGTTGGTTTCCGATTCGGAAGGCGGGGATTTTTCGTCCTGGCAAGGAAACCGAGGGGTTGCGCGGAGGCGTACATAAGTACGCCGCACAAGCAAGACCGAAGGTTGACGCCGCCAGGGCGGAAAAGCACCCTTTCCGGACGGAAACTAGCTAATGCGAGTGCCCGCCGCCGTAATTGCCTCTACCGTAATTGCCGCCGCTGTTTCCATAGCCATCGGGGCGATAGCCGGAGTTGTCAAAGCCCATGCAGCCGGATAGCAGCGACCCTGTCAGCAGTAACCCAGTGAGTAAAAACGCCTTTTTCATCCAGAATCTCCCCTTGGTTTAAGTTCAATGCTTCATCCCCGAGTAGTGCAGTCTTCCTTTTTTCAGGTCGCGCTTCTTCATCATGACGAAGATGACCGGCGTCATGATGAGTACGTGGACCGCCGAAGAGATCATGCCGCCGATCATAGGGGCTGCAATCGGCTTCATCACGTCGGCACCGGTGCCGGTGGACCACATGATCGGGATCAGGCCGATCAGGGCCACGGCGACAGTCATCAGCTTGGGCCGCAGGCGGAGCACCGCCCCCTCGAAGGTGGCATCGTAGATATCCTGCTCGGTACAGGGTCCGTTGATGAGCTTTTTGTCCAGCGCCTCGTGGAGGTAGATGACCATCACCACCCCTGTTTCGACCGCAATCCCGTACAGGGCGATGAAGCCGACCCAGACCGCCACCGACATGTTATAGCCTAAAAGCTTAACCAGGTAGACCCCGCCCACCAGGGCAAAGGGGACCGAGAGCATGACCATGCTCGCCTCCAGCGCCGAATGGAAGGTGAAGTAGAGCAGGATGAAGATGATCAATATTCCCGCCGGTACCAGTAGCTGAAGGCGGGCCTTGGCGCGCACCTGATTCTCCCACTGGCCCGACCATGCCACGTAGTAGCCGGGCGGCAGTTTAAGCTGTTTCTCCAGCACGGTCTTTGCTTCTCCGACAAAGCCGCCCATGTCCCTGCCACGGACATTGAGGAAGACGATGGAGCGCAAGAGCCCGCCTTCGCTGTTGATCTCCGGCGCGCCGGTGGAAACCTTCAGCTTGGTCACCAGCGACAGAGGCACCTGTACCGGAGCCTCGCCGCTCATGCCCGAGATCAGTATGCGCTCGATGGCCGGAATGCTGTCCCGGTAGTCGCGCAGGTAGCGCAGGCGGATCGGGAAGCGGTTTCTTCCGTCTACGGAGGTGGAAAGCACCTCTCCGCCAAGAGCGGTGCTGATCACGTCCTGGATGTCGCCGACCTTGACGCCGTAGCGGGCCGCCGCCTCCCGGTCGATGTCGATGTCGAGATAGTTGCCGCCGGTGACCCTCTCGGCCACCACGTCGGCCGCGCCGGGGATGGGCTTCAGGATGGCTTCGGCCTGCACCGCGAGATCCTTCAGGACGTTCAGGTCGTTGCCGAAGATCTTTACGCCCAGATCGGTACGCACTCCGGTGGAGAGCATGTTGATACGGTTGATGATCGGCTGGGTCCACCCGTTGCGCACACCGATCTGCTGGAGTTTGGCGTCCAGTTCGGAGACGATGTCCGCCTTGGTCATTCCGGCGCGCCACTTATCCTTGTCCTTCAGGATTATAATGCTCTCGAACATGGAAACAGGAGCTGGGTCGGTTGAGGTCTCAGCCCGTCCGACTTTGCCAAGGACATGCTCCACTTCAGGGACGCTCTTGATGATTGTGTCCTGTACCTGGATCAGCCGTTTCGCCTCATTGATCGAAACGTTGGGGAGGGTTACCGGCATATAGAGGAGCGATCCTTCGTCAAGCGGCGGCATGAACTCGCTGCCGATGCTCAGGAACATCGGAATCGCGATGAGCAGGGCAATCACGTTCAGCAAGATGGTGGTCTTCTTCCACTTCAGTACCCAGCGGATAACCGGCGAGTACAGCTTGATGAAAAATGTGGATACAGGGTTGGCGCTTTCCGGCGGCATCTTGCCCCGCATGAAGTAGTACATCAGCACCGGAACCAGGGTGATGGCGATGAGCGCCGAGCCCATCATGGAGAAGGTCTTGGTGAAAGCGAGCGGATGAAACAGTTTCCCCTCCTGCCCTTCCAGGAGAAAGACCGGCACGAAGGAGAGGACGATGATGGCCAGCGAGAAGAAGATGGCGCGCCCCACCTGCTTTGCGCTCCCAATGACAACATCCAGCCGCTTTTCGGCCCGCTCCTCGGGTGGCATCTCGGACAGGTGGCGATAGCAGTTCTCCACCATGATGACCCCCGCATCGACCAGTACGCCGATGGCGATGGCGATCCCGCCGAGCGACATGATGTTGGAGGAAACCCCCATGAGCTTCATCGTGATGAAGGAGAAGAGCACCGCGATGGGGAGCGTAATGACAATGACCAGGGCGCTCTGAAAATGAAGCAGGAATACCAGGATGATCAGGGAAACGACCACGGATTCCTCGATCAGCGCATGTTTCAGGGTGGTGATAGCCCGCTCGATCAGGTCGGAGCGGTCGTAGGAGACCATGATTTTCACGCCAGGCGGCAGTCCTTTTTCCAGAGAGACGATCTTCTGTTTGACCCGGTCGATGACGTCCTTGGCGTTTTCGCCGTAACGCATGACCACGATCCCCCCCACCGCTTCACCCTCGCCGTTCATGTCGAGCATCCCCCGGCGGATGGCGCCGCCAAGCTGGACCGTGCCGAGGTTCCTCACGTAGACGGGGGTGCCGCGCATGTCGGCTCCAACGACGATCTCCTCAAGGTCCTTTGTCGACTTGATGTATCCCTTGCCGCGGATAAGGAATTCGGCGTCCGCCTGTTCCAGGAGCCGGCCACCGACATCGTTGTTGGAGCGCTTGATTGCCTCCATGACCTGGCCGACCGTAATCTTGTAGGAAAAGAGTCGGTTGGGGTCGAGATCCACCTGGTACTCCCGGACGAAACCGCCGATGGAAGCCACCTCGGCCACGCCCGGCACCGTGTTCAGCTGATAACGGACAAACCAGTCCTGGAGGGTGCGCAACTGCTCCAGATCATACCCCTTGCCTTCAAGGGTGTACCAGAAGACATGGCCGACCCCGGTGCCGTCCGGGCCAAGGGTCGGCACCACACCGGGGGGAAGCAGGGAGGCTGCATAATTCAGGCGCTCCAGGACGCGGGTCCTGGCCCAGTAGATGTCCGCATCGTCTTCGAAGATGACATAGATCATCGAGAAGCCGAAGGCGGAAGAGGCTCGAACGGCACGGACCTTGGGCAGGCCTTGCAGGTTAACCGCCAGGGGATAGGTGACCTGATCCTCGACCACCTGTGGCGAACGACCCATATAGTCGGTGAAGACGATCACCTGGTTGTCGGAGAGGTCAGGGATCGCGTCCACCGGCGTCTTGTACACCGACCAGACCCCCCAGGCGATGATGAGGGCGAAGAGCATCAGGATGATGATCCGGTTTCTGGCGGAATATTCTATGATTTTCTCGATCATGGATACGTATCCTTCATAGCAATAAAGAGTTGATGTTTATCCGTAAGCTACATCTTCATGTCGCCCATATCCAGGCCGCCACCCTTTTCGGGAGCCGGTGCAGCAGGAGTCTTCGCCCCTTTCTCGTCCGTACTCGTGGCAGGCTTTGCTCCATGACCTTCATGCCCGCCAGCGCTCCCCTTCAACTGGGATTCGGAGTCGATCAGGTAGCCGCCGCTGGAAGCAACCTTCTCACCGGCTTTCACTCCGGAAAGTATCTGGATACTGTCCCCCGCTCTCGCCCCGACTTGAACCTCCCGCGGCTCGAACATGCCCGGTTTCATCTCCACCCAGACCACCTGGCGCCGTCCGGTATCCATCACGGCCCCAACCGGCACCACAATGGCGCTACCCAACGGGATCTTGATCATGGCATTGACGAACATATCCGGCTTTAACTTAAGGCCCGGGTTTGCGAGTTCCACCCTGACCTTCACCGTTCTGGTCTTGGGGTCCAGGAACGGGTAGATAAAGGCCACCTTGCCCCGAAAGGTCTTGCCGGGATAGGACTGGGAGAGGATACTTACCGTCTGCCCCAGTTTTATGTTCGCAAACTCGTTTTCGTAGACCTCTACCTCGACCCATACCACGGAGAGGTCAGCAATACTGAAAAGCGGGTCCCCTGCGTTCACGTACTGCCCCTCCTGGGCGATCTTCTCGATCACCACGCCGGAGAGCGGGGTGTAGATGGGAAGCCGAATGACCGGCTGACCGGCCTTTTCCAGACCTGCTATCTGACTGTCCCTGACTCCCATAAGCTTGAGCCTTTGCCGGGCAGAGCTGACCAGCCCCTCGCCCCCAAAAGATATGGACGAAATGGGGGAATTCTTTAACTGCTCACGGCTTTTCAGGGCCAAAAGGTATTCCTGCTGGGCAGAAACGAGGTCGGGAGAGTAGAGCTCAGCCACCGGTTTGCCCTTGGAGACGTAAGCGCCGACCGTATTGACGTTGAGCCTGTCGATACGCCCCGCCACCCAGGCTGTCACCTTCGCCTGCCGCGCCTGGTCGTACTGGACCATGCCGACGGCATTGATCTCTTTTTCCAGAGGCATCATCCTGGCTTCGGTTGTTGCGACATTGGCCATCAACGCCTGGGTCGGCGAGAGCGAGACGTGCCCCAGCATGGCCAGTTCCTGCTCGCTTGCCTCGGCGCCTGCGACCTTCTTGATCAGGGCCATGCCGCAGATCGGACAGGTGCCGGGCTTGTCCTTGATGATGAAGGGGTGCATGGCGCAGGTATAAAGCACTTCTGCTTGCTCGGTTTGCTTTGCCTCTTTCGCGCCCTTCGCGGGTTGTTTCTTCTGCCACAGGTAGTAGCCGCCTCCGCCTGCCGCAACGAGGAGAATCACCACCAGCGGAATCACCACTTTTTTGCTCTGCTTCATTGTCGTCCCTCGATTATGGAAGTAAGTAATGCATCAAGTTAGCTGATCAGTCCGGTCCCTCTTTCTTCAGCTCCTCTCCGACTCTCCTCCCCCCGGAGGGGGGAGGCTGGGAGGGGGGAAGCCGGTTGCCGGGAAGTGGCCCCCTCCCCAACCCCCTCCGGGGGAGGGGGCTAAGACCAATCCTGCCTCTACTCCAGGCTCTTCCCCACCAGCGCCTCAAGCTGCGCCAGCTTCATCTGGTAGTCGGCCATGGAATCGTAAAGCTCACGCTCATAGTTGAAGAGGGTAATGCGGTTATCCTGAAGGGTCAAAAAATCGACCTTGTTGACACGATAGCCGATGCTCGCCGACTCCAGCGACTGCTCGGCCTGGGGAATGATGCCGGTTCTGTAAAGCTCTACCAGTCCTTTTCTTCTCTCCAGCTGGGCCAACAGGTCCGAAATGCCGGCATCTATGCTGTTTTTCATGCCATTCAATTCTTCCGTCGCCATGGTGATCTCGGAGGATGATTCGGCCACCATGGCCTGCCTGCGCTCCCTTTGCACCGGCAGGTTGAAGGTGACGCCGAGAGAATACATGTCGTCGCCCTCACTCATCTCGAATTTATCCCTCTGCATGTACTCGAAGGAGACGTTGAAGTCAGGATAAAACTCCTTCTGCGCCAGTTTCTGCCCGGCCTCCCCCTTTTCGATCTGCGAGTTCAGGCTCTTCAGTATCGGGCGGCTCTCTAGTGCCATTGCTCTCAGTTCGTTGGCCGAAAGGGCAACGGGTTTGATTTCGAAATCCTGTATCCGGCCGACCGGGATGTCGATCGGACGGTACAGCAGGGCGTTTAGGCTTGCTTGAAGGCTCTGTCTTTGCTGCTTCAGCGTGATACCCATCTCAAGCATCTTCGAGCGGTCGACCTGGGCCTTGAAGATATCCTGCTGCGCCCCCTGTCCCACGGAATACTTGGTTTCAGCAAGGGTGATGAAGACGTCGATAATGGCAATGTTCTTCTCCAGGATCTGCTGGGATTTATCCGTGAAGTACAGCTGGTAGTAGGTTTCGGCAACCATTCTCCGCAACTCCAGCTTGCGCTCCTCCACCTGCCATTTATAGGAATCCGCCTCCCTGGCCGCCACCTCCGCCTTGAGGTCCCGCTTTCCCCAGAAAGGAAGCTGCTGCGAGATCCCGATTGTTTTCTGTGTCATCGGATCCATTTTGAAGTTGAGCGGGTCCGTGACCATGCCGTTCTGTATTTTCAGCATCAGCATGGGATCTTCCAGCGCACGGGCCTGTACGATCCGGGACCTGAACATCTGCCAGCGGGCATCGGACGCCTTCAGCTCGGGATTGTCGGCAATCGCCTTGTCGATGAGTTGGGGAAGGTTTTCGGTGGGCTTTGCCTGTTCAGCCATAACCGGCCTGATCAGAAAAACAAAAAACAGCAGGAAGAGCGAACTGACCGAGCGCGAATTCATGGTGACTCCTGAAGGGCTAAAGTTAAATGACCTGTTACACAAGCCGTGCCACACTCATAAGGTACTGATTAACTGCCACTTAGTCTTCTGTGCAGCAAGACTCGTGGAGAATATCAGACAACCGTGACAGGATATTCTGCAATTTCAAGGTCATGTACTTATAAAGTTATCGGTCGGAACTGCTGGCAACTGAAGCCAAATTTTCATGAGTTGTTCATGAACTTTCATTGGTTGCCTGCCGGCCTGATACCGTACTTCTCGATCCGGTAGACAAGCGTATGGCGAGGAATCCGCAGAAAACGGGCGGCAGCGGTCTGATTCCAGGAGTTCCGCTCCAAGGCAGCGACCACAACCTCCCGCTCCAGTTGTTCAAGAGGATACCCCTCGTCAGGCAGATTCACGACCGCACCTGCCGGAGCGCTGCTCACTCTGAATTTATCCGGGAGGCCCTCGGCAGTTATAACGTTGCCATCTCGCATTATGAGCAGACGCTCGACAGTGTTTTCCAATTCCCGCACATTGCCCGGCCAGGGGTACCTGACCAGGGTTTCCATGGCGTCCTGATGAAAGCTTATTTTTTCTCCGCCATGCTTGTTGCAGAAGTGCCGGATGAGTACAGGAATGTCCTTACGCCGGTCACGAAGCGGCGGCAAGTGGATCGGAATGACGGACAAGCGGTAGTAGAGATCCTCGCGGAAGGTGCCTTCAGCGGTCGCCTTGTCGACATCCAGGTTGGTGGCGGAAAGGACACGGACGTCCAGTTTCTCGGCTTTTGTGCCACCGACCCGCTCCACTTCCCTTTCCTGGAGCGCTCTAAGCAGCTTCGGCTGCAACTCGACGGGGAGGTCTCCTACCTCGTCAAGGAACAGGGTCCCGCCATCTGCCAGTTGAAACTTACCGGTCTTATCCCTGACAGCCCCGGTAAAGGCACCCTTGACGTGGCCAAAGAGTTCGCTTTCCAGCAGGTCGCGGGGGATGGCGGCGCAGTTTATGGCAACAAAGGGTGCATCCCTGCGCGAGCTGTTGGCATGAATGGAGCGGGCCACCAGCTCTTTACCGGTGCCTGACTCGCCGGTGATCAAAACCGAAGCCTCGGTATCTGACACCTTCCGTATGACATCAAATACCTTCTCCATCTCTTTCGATGTGCCGATCATGGTGCGGAAATCTGACTTGTCGGAGAGCTCATTCTTCAGTCGCTTGTTCTCCTGAGCCAAGCCGCTGAATTCTAGCGCCTTTTTCACCGTCAGCTTAAGCTCATCCCTGTTGAACGGCTTGGTGATGTAATCGTGAGCTCCTGCCTTCATGGCCTCCACTGCCACATCAACCGTCCCGAAGGCGGTTATGATGATCACCAGTGTTTCAGCTGAACGCTCCTTGATTGATTTGAGCACCATCAGACCATCCATGCCAGACATTTTCATGTCAGTTATGACAAGGCCAGGTTGAGATTGTCCAAACCGGTACAATCCTTCCTCACCTGACGAAGCCGTTTGAACTTCATACCCCTCTTCCTGAAGGTTGTATTCAAGCACCCGCCGCAACGAGGTGTCATCGTCAATAACAAGAATTTTATGTTTCAAGGCGTTCCTCCCTTAGCTGCTGTAATATCGGCAATCTGACCGTGACGGTAGTCCCGCTACGAGATCACTTTCCACCGTTAATGTCCCGCCATGGCTATCAATGATCTTCTTGGTGATCGCCAGTCCCAAACCTGTACCATCAGGTTTGGTGGTGAAGAAGGGCTCGAAAACACGCTCCAGCGTCGTTGCATCAATTCCCTTCCCGGTATCACGAAAACTGATTTCACATTGCTCCGCCTGATTAATACCTGTGGATATTACAACGGTGCCGTCTGAAGGTGTCGCCTGCAACGCGTTGATGATGATGTTCAGAAAGGCCTGGCGCAGCTTCTCCCCATCGGCCTCAATAATTACCGGAGCATTGGGAGGTTGCACGATGAGCTTGATCTGCCTCTTCCTGGCATCGTTCGCTACCAGGTTCGCAATGGTTTCCAGTTCTTCATGCACCGGGCATGGCCGCATATCAGCCGGCTGGGGACGCGCCATATGAAGGAAATCCTCCACAACCCGGTTCAGGCGCTCCGTTTCCTTGATCTGGATCTCGATGAACTCGTGCTTGGGATGGCCGGGCTCGTAGTCGTCTTTCAATATTTCGGCAGTACCCCGGATGGAGCCGAGAGGATTGCGGATTTCATGGGCCAGCACAGCTGCCATTTCTCCCAGGGTGGACAGTTTTTCAGCCCGTCTCAACTGTTCCTCAATGACGATGATTTGCTCGGATTGATGTTGCAGCTTCTGGTATGACTGTTCCAGTCCGCGGGCCGTTCTCTGAAGTTCTACCGTGCGCTCCCGCTCCCGTTGCGACAGCAGGCCGGTAACTCCTCCTACGATATTGTACAGCAGGATCTCAAGGTACTTTTCCATCTCCATCGTCATCTGGCCGCCCCACTGGAAAAGGATATGAGGGGCATAGGCTACGCTGACGATGATGGAACAGAGCAAACCTCCCCGCAGACCGAACCAGAGGGCAGCAAGGATGATCGGCAGGTAGTAGAGGCGTTGGAAAATGTCGTGCAGATAGGGAAGATGAAGGGGAGTTAAATAGTGCAGCAAGCTGATGCCGATGATGAACGATATTAGAATAACTGGCCGGACTATGGTCGATCCTGTCATCATGCGAAGACGCTCCACTGTTGCTCTATTTGCCGCTGCAATTTTTCGGATGACCTGTGGAAAAAAGCGGTACACCCCGGAGGAGGACACGGGGTGTACCAATAACAACCGTCCAAATCAGGTTCTGCGGGGAAAGGAGCGTCACAACAGGATCATTAGCGGCATCATGATCAGCATGAGACCGGTCCCCCACCAGCCCCAGTGGCCGCCGCCAAAATGGTGCGCAAAAAAGCCATGCTCTCCATGCTGGGCGCCTGCGTCCACGACATTCGCACTGACCTCGTATTGGATGAGCTCATCCGGTTTCAGGTGATCCGCAATCTTTAAAACAACCATATAGTCTCCTGGTTTCTCGAATGTCCAGGAATCGACGTATTCAGTATCAAGAACATCGACAGGATGCGAAATGATCGGCTCATCAACATTTTGCTCATAAATTTCCAGCGTCACGTCTTTGTCTGTGATGCTTGCTCCGCCCTTGCTCAATCCAAGTGAAAGCTGAATTTTCGACTGTGGTTCGAGCCTCTCGGGTGACAGTTTTATGGTGGCCTTGAGCCCTTGCTGGGTAAAGCTCTGTTCAAGAGCAAAGGCCGTGCTGGGAAGGATGAGCATCAAAAGAAGCACAACCAATTGTTTCATGTGGGACTCTCCTCGCTGCACGCAGTTATGTGTGACCTTATGATTTCGACAGCACCGGCGCTACGGAGGTCATCCACCTTGTCCGTTTAAACCAGACCTTATCGTCTTCAGGAGGGAATCCAGGGATTCTTCCATTTTTTGCTCAAGAAGATATCGCTGGTCGCTTATTTGAGCAACTTCCGGTTTTTTCGCCTCTACCGTTGCCATCTCCTCTACAGGGCGACCGCTCGGTATTTGCTCGAAATGGATATGAGGGCCTGTCGATCTGCCGGTATTCCCGGAAAAAGCTACCACCGTACCGGATTCCACCAAATCACCCTTACGAACTCTGACAGTAGAGTTATGCCCGTACAGTGTGCGATCTCCGTTGGCATGTTCCACAATCACCGTTTCACCATAACCGCGACGCGCGCCGGCGGAAACAATTCGACCTTTGCGGGTAGCCCGTACCGGAGTGCCGACCGGGACGGCAATGTCTATCCCGCGGTGGAAGCTAAGCTTAGCGCTTCCGAAGGGGTCTACCCGCCACCCGACTCCGGAAGTGACAATGCCGTTCTCTACTGGCAGATCGATGTCCGCCTGAGCTGTCGCCGGCAAAGTCAGGAAGATTATTATGGCGAAGAAGAAGCTGGATTTCATATTTCCCTTACATCCAATAAAAGCAACTTTGGATCTACTCCATCAAAAACGTCCGGCCGGATTCTCGTTTCATGATGCCATCAGCATGCCACCGAGGCCGCAAGGTTTAAGGAGTCGAGATGTCCGACACATTGGGAAGCCAGATTTGCGGTCGCCTCCCCCTGCATCAGTCAGGCTTGCGCGCCTACCACCTTACCGTCCTTCAGGTTGATGGTACGGTCCGAGTAGGCGCCATACTCCGGGTTATGCGTTACCATCACAACGGTTTGGCCGGCGTCGTTCAGTTCACGGAAGAGCGCCATGACTTCTTTGCTGGTCTCGGAATCCAAGTTGCCGGTCGGCTCGTCGGCCAACAGGATGTGCGGATTGTTGACGATGGCCCGGGCAATGGCTACCCGCTCCTGCTCTCCGCCGGATAGTTGGTTGGGCAAACGGTCCAGCTTTGTGCCGAGACCGACCCTTTCCAGGGCCCTTCGTGCAGCGGTCTTCTTTGCCGAGGTGCTCATTTTAACGATAGCAAGCGGCAGCATGACGTTCTCGATGGCAGTCAGATAGGAGATCAGGTGAAATGACTGGAACACAAATCCCAGATTCTGCGCCCGGAAGTCGGCCAGTTTTTCGCCGGGAAGCTTGTACAGCTTCACCCCGGCCATCTCGACCTCGCCGGTCGTTGGATGGTTCATCCCCCCCAGTACGGAGAGCAGGGTGCTCTTGCCGGAACCTGACTGTCCCATGATGGTGATGAATTCACCGGCTTCAATGGTAATGTCCACCCCGCGCAATGCGTCTACAACGTCATCGCCGCTGGTATAGCGCTTTTTCACATTGTTGATTTCGATCAGAGCCATAATGTCCTCGTATTAAAGTGCCCGCAGGGCTTCGGTCGGGTCCATCTTGCTGGCATGCAGCGCCGGATAGAGACTCGCCAGGAGGCCGAGCGTCAAGGCAAGCCCGATAGAACCAAAAGCCACACTCGAATCCCAGATCAGGTGAGCATTCTCGCTCTCAGCCATGAACGGCAGCGCCAGTTTGGCACCCCCCATGCCGACGGCATAACCCATGAATCCGGCCAGCAGGCTGACCAGGGCCGCTTCCAAGAGGATGATCCGCATGATGTGGCTCTTCCTGAAACCGATGGCCCGGAACACCCCGATTTCAGTGGTCCGCTCGTTCACACTTCCCATCATGGTAACGAAGACAATCAGCGAGCCGATGAAGACAACCACGCCGGACATGGCATAGGAGAAGCGCTTGATCTGATCCAGGGCCTTGAGGCGTCCTTCCACCACCTGCTGGATGGCCGACACCTTGGCGTCCGGGATCTTCTCGGCGATCTGGGTCACCATGTCGCCTATGGGACAGCCGGAGCAAAGTGCCGCCACCTCCGCCAGGGTTATCTTCCCTTCCTTGCCGAGCAGTTTCTGGGCCTTCGGCAAGCTCGCGAAGACAAGTGCATCATCCTGCGATCCGGTCTGGTCGAGCACTCCGGCTACCTTGAACGATTCCTCTTTTATCTCGATGCTGTCTCCAGGCCCGGCATTGAGTACCTTCGACGCATCGCTGCCCAGCAGTACCTCGTTGTCACCCTTGGGGGCGTCGCCGAAGATCTGCCACCACTGCTTCATCTTCAGTTCGCTCTCGAAGTTGACGCCAACCAGCAGCACATCGTGGGAGCCTACCTTGATTCCCCCCAGCACCTTCGGTGCGATGGCCGAGATGTTCTTGCTGTTCTTGATGGTCTTGATTTGAGCAAGATCCTCTTCAAGGATCTCGCGCTGGTCGAAAGTCACGCCCCCCAGGCTGATTCCGCCATAGTTCATGGAGAGACCATTGCTTTGAGGGGTAATAAGGATGTTTGCGCCGAACTCGTCCATTTTGCGCTCGATGTCGCTCGACATAGAATCGGTCAGGGTCACCAGGGTGACGATGGTGGCGATTCCGACCATAAGGCCGATGGTCAGAAAAGCCATCTTGGCTTTGCGGCGCTTCAGGTTGTTGATGGATATGGTGTGCAGTTTCATAGTGTCTCCGCTGTTCCTCCCGATACTTAGAAGTAACGAGCTCCTGCTTTCAGGTCACCCGTGCTGAAGGTTATGCTGTTTGCACTTGCCTTACTGGGGAGATAAGAGGGATTGCAACCGCCGACTTCGTGCGGGCCGATACGGTCGATGGCGAATTGCCTGTTGCAGTTTTTACAGACCAGCACGCTACCCTTCTGCTCATACCCTTTCTTGGCGCTAAAGCAGGAATCGCAGGCATCGAAGGCCGTTCGGTAAGCGCCATCCGATCCCTTGACAACGACAAAGGCGATCTCCTTGCCGCCGTCCTCAAAATGGTAGTAATGGGCCTTGCCGTCGGATACCTTGGTCAGCGGAATGGTTACCGAACCGTTTACTGCCTTGACCGACTGGAACTTGCCAAAGCCGGGAATATTGAGGGCAAATGCGCTCACGACCGCTACCAGTAATGCGCCCACGATTGCCGCTACACCTACGGACCGCTTCCACTTGCGTGATACCATTGTCTGCTCCTTTTGTTAGCTCGTTTCCATCCGGAAACTCCGGATGTGAAACAGTTGGTTTCCGATTCGGAAAGCGGGGATTTTTCGTCCTGGCAAGGAAACCGAGGGGTTACGCGGAGGCGTACATAAGTAAGCCGCACAAGCAAGAACGAAGGTTGACGCCGCCAGGGCGGAAAAGCACCCTTTCCGGACGGAAACTAGCTCGGTTTATTTGCGCCGCAACCGCCGCCGCAGCCTCCCGACGACGGCGCGGCATTCTGTCCGACATTCCTGCCGGTTATCTGCCTGAACTGTTCCGGGGTAAGCACCTCCGACAGTCTACTGTTGAACCCTGTCCCGGTGACCATTTCAGCCAGAGTTTCAGGTTTGACCACCTTCGTGTCATATCCGACGATTACCCAGCCATCATTCACATCCACCTCGATAACCGCAACGCCTTCCACAGACTCAAGCTTTTTTGTGATTCTACTTGAGCAACTGCCGCAGGTCATTCCCGTCGTCTTCAAAACGGCAACCGAGTCTGCTGTCGCGCCGACCCTGACGCGCAAGGCAAAAAACACCAAAACAGAAACGGCTACGAGGACGAGTATCGAGGTAGTTATCTTCTTTGCCATAACGTAAGTCCTTTCAGCAATCCTGCGCAAGCAGCCAGAGGCATTGTTCTGGGTAGTTCAGCGTTTACAGAAATCCAGCATTCTGGCGTGCCTTCAGTGGCAGCCATTCCGCCCGGCCGAGACAAGAATTATCATTCCCGAATGGTTGCGACACCATTTGTCTTATCAATTTCCATGCCAGATCGAAGAAGGCGCCTAACCCCTTGATTATCCATCCTGCGGTCACAAAAGTTAGGGCTGATGCCGGGATGCGACGGTGTTTAGGTGAAGAATATTGGTAACGGATGGGGAATATTCTACAGAGCGCAGAGAAGGTGACCGAGGAGGGGGATTTGCTTACGCGTAAAAAGAGTAGCCGATGGTGGCTCAGACAATGTAAATATGCATTGTAAAAACCCAATGCAGGCGACCAGCCAACGCCTTGCGGCGATTAGGCTCTGATGTCCAGTCCTCTGCTAAATGACAACGATGCATCAGTTAAACGCTTAGCTACGGCGTCGACAACCGGCAAAGAAGCACACGAAAATAGCAGGCTAATTATGATGGGAGAGTAACAGGCCCTGTTCGCAAAGATGCTGCTGACCGGCTATTTTTTAAAATGGCAAGTCTGGATCCTGATATCGTTCAGCAATTAGCCGCAGGTCCTCAGGTGCTATTGCCATAAATGTTGCAAGAACAGAGGGATCGAAATGACTTCCTCCTTGGCGAAGCATCTCAGCAGTCGCCTCTTCGTATGTCATGGGAGAGCTGTATGGACGCTTAGAGGTGAGCGCGTCATAGACATCTGCCACCATGAATAACCGTGCGCCAAGCGGTATCTCGTCTCCCTTTAACCCTTGAGGGTACCCCTTGCCGTCGTAACGTTCGTGGTGGCCACGGACGATCTGCGCTGCCTCCTTAAGAAACCCGATTCGTTTTACGATGCGGTATCCTGCCTCCGGATGTTTATGCATCTCCTGCCATTCCTCATCGGTCAACTTGTCAGGCTTCAGGAGGATGCTGTCTGGTACTGCTATCTTCCCGACGTCGTGCAGCAATGCACCGAAACCTATCTCTCGTCGCGTCTTTTCATCCACACCAAACCGGCTGGCAATCAACTCGGTATACTCGCGCACTCGCTGAGAATGCAGGCGGGTGTTGTGCTCGCGAAGGTCCAGTGCCGAAACTAGTCCAAGAAGTGTCTCCTCGTTGGCAGCGGCCACCTCTTGAAGCAGTGCCCGTTGCCTGTCGAAAAGCCATCCAGAGATTACACCTGCCCCCCAGAATCCCACCACTTCCCCGACTTGATTAGCCTGTTCCATGTAATTGCCAGGCCAATCCAAAAAGGCATGAAGGATAAAGAAGACGCTGACAACAAATGTTGTAATGCATGCCCCCCGGAGCCCGAACCAGGCAGCAGCCATCACCGGCGGCAGCAAGTAGAGTTTCCTCAGAATAATGTGCAGCTTGTGAAACGCATGAGGCTCGGTTGGGGTCAGATAATGCAGTAAAGCGACTATTGCGATTATGGCTGCCAGAAAAATGATCTTTGATCGATATCCGTTTCTGCGCACCAGCGTCGCCATTGTTCACTCCCCTGTTTGTGACCGCAGCACATTGTTTGCGCCTGGCGCTGTTTGAGGAAATTCTCTAATTCTAACGCCGCAATGAAGGATATTCATTACTCGTACAATCGACCTTGTCAAGGAGACAAAGCAAACATCCCTGTGTTTTCAGTCCGTTAGGTTGCAATGGGGAATGTGGCACGCAAGTTTGGATTAGCATTGACAGGTAATACGAGATTCAAACGAGAAGCACATCGCTGCATCAAGAAATCCGCTCCGATTTCCGTATTTATGAATTAATTCCTTTGACGCGAAGAATGAGATTGTCGCGCAACTCCAACGTCCATCGTTTAGGAACCTCGGGAGCGTGGACTTCCGATACCTGCTGTTTTCGGACATTACCTGCAACTGCGAAGCGATGGCGCGGTTTGGTGAGGATTATCGAATACTGCTGAAGTTGGCGCGGGGAAAGTCTTAGGTGTGAGCTTGACGAGAGGCCGGGACATCGTTGTCCCGGTCGCCGAGCCATTATCTTGAGGGTTGGACGAGTAACGAGGTTTGGTCCTTTTTGGCTGTGTCGCCGACTTTTATCGTCCCCTTGGTTATTTCCGCCTCAAAATAATGCGGGCCTACGAACGATAGTACCTTCACCTCGCCAACTTCCTTTGGCTGAGGGGTTTTACCGCCGAGTTGACGGTATACAGTCAGGACGTCCCCAATAGCAATCTCTTTCTGAACCTCTACTTTACTGCTGTGGAACAGATGCACTTTGCTACCAATCTTCATGACCACTTCGCTTTTTGCCTTTTTCCCTGCGGCTTTAACGGTTAGCGGTGACGCAGCCATGATAGAAACTGCCAGCAGGGTAATCAACAATGTCAGCTTTTTCATTTTTTCCTCCTGACCTTGGTTAGTTGCACTTCTGGAATAACCGCTTCAGCTTGACTTCACCTCCTTCTGGGTCACGGGATGCGAAAACGCCACGGTTCATTGTATCTCGAAGAGGGCCTTTATCAAATTACTCTATATAGTTTCCATCCGGAAACGACCGATGCGAAACTGTTGGTTTCCGATTCGGAAAGCGGGGATTTTTCGTCCTGGCAAGGAAACCGAGGGGTTGCGCGGAGGCGTACATCAGTACGCCGCACAAGCAAGACCGAAGGTTGACGCCGCCAGGGCGGAAAAGCACCCTTTCCGGACGGAAACTATATAAGACCGGCCCTAGCAATGTGCATCTCCTGGAGCAACCGAGGCAGCCTAATGTAATGGGTACTAATGGCGGCCCGGCAGGCATCTGTTGCCCAAGGCACAGGAGAGGCCCCCTGCAACTGGTACACGAGGGGCTTGGGCCATGCAGGATGATGCGGAGGAAATGCTTTATTACTTCGGGAAAGACTTCGTGCTTCCTAGAAAAAGCAAATCCCCGGTTCCGTTTAGGGACAGTACCGGGGACAGCCTTTTGAATTCCGCTATAATTTGAGGAATCTATTGAGTTTTTTTGGAGCGGGAAACGGGATTCGAACCCGCGACTTCAACCTTGGCAAGGTTGCACTCTACCACTGAGTTATTCCCGCTCAACGAGTCCTGTCTTATAACAAATGCGGCTTGCGCAGTCAAGCAAAAGTATGGGGACTGGCTCCGCAGGCCGCTGTCCCCTTTGCCTGTCCCGCAGGTGCCTGTCCCCTTTTTTTCCCTTTGTCCCCATTTTTCTTACGGCCTATTTCCCGGTCAGCACCTTCTTGATCACCTCGTAAATCTCCTTGGGCACGAACGGCTTCAGGAGAATGGCCTTGGCGCCTACGTCGAGCGCTGCCTGGGTGTCCTGGTCGTAGTCGGAAGCACTGCAGACCAGCACCTTGGCGTTGCTGTCAATGGCGATCATCTCTCTGGTCGCATCGATGCCGTTTTTCTCCGGCATGTAGATGTCCATGATGGTGAGGTGCGGGCGGTATTTGCGAAACTGTGCAAGGGCCTCGTTGCCGTTGGCAGCCTCGGCGACCACGGTGAAACCGATCTTCTCCAGGATGTCTCGCAATACCTGCCTGAAAAAGCTTTCGTCATCCACTATCAGGATATTTATATCTTTCAGAGCCATGATTGCCTCCCCTTATAAAAGCGCATAACCATCAGAGTCCTGTTTATACTTTTCCGCCGCAAATGTCAAAAGAACCTGGTTATAGCCTTTCATTGAGCAAGGATCGACCCGGCCGCCGCCGGCAGGCATGCTACCCCGCCACTAGATCCGCTTCGCCTGCCAGCTGATAAATCACGGCCACCGCATGATTGCTGTAGTAATGGCAGACCTGCTTCAATCCGTACGGTGTCATCAGGCGGTCCAGTTCATGATGGGTGTAGGTCCTGGAGCAGTTGCTGCACTTGAATTGGCGGTTTTCCTCCGAGCCGCACTCGAACTGATCGCGCCGGCAGCATACCTCCATCAGTAGAAAACCGCCCGGCCTCAGGTTTGTCACCACATTTTGCAGGTAATGCTGTCGCTCGACCTGCTGCATGATGATGTTGAAGACATAGGTGGAGATAACCAGGTCCACCCCAAGCCGGCTCAGCTCCAACTCCCCCACTTCTAAAAGCCCTGCCAACCGGTGCACGGCGGGGTGACCCCTCAGAACTTTCACCTGTTCAGGAAGATCGGCGGCATAGACCGTGAATCCCTGGTCGATCAGGTAAAGAGCATTGCGCAGGGTCCCCGCGCCGTACTCGAGAACGGTATCGACCTGACTCCCACTGAAGAATCCGCAGTAGCGTACCACGCTCGTTGCAGGTTGTGTCATCTGCCCCTCCTCGTCCTGTTGTCTCAGGCACAGATTGAGCTGCAATCCAGCCAGCCTGTCCAGCCGCCTGCAGCGGCAGCGTGTGCTGAGGTGCCTGGCCGAATGCTTTCCCAGTCGGACAATTGTATATCAACCCGTTGACACTTCCAGTTCCCAGTTCCCTGAACCGGGGCCCGGGAACTGGCTGCTACCGGCGCCCCGACCCCGTCTCATGAACAAATGTATTGACAGGGAAGCAGACAATGAATATGATCTCGGCAAGTAAAGGGGAGTAGCTATCGGCCGGAGAAATGGCCGACCCCCGGTTCGTCAAGACGGTGGAGACACCCGGACCGGGGGATAATGAAATAACCCACTAAAAGCAAGACCTTTACCTGAAGCGATCAATCGCCAAGGGTAAAGGTCTTTTTTTTTACCCTTCAGGGATCATTTTCCGCGCTTTAGTCCCGGGGGATTATGGTTTCCCGGCTTTTCGGAGGAGGGGGCAACAACACTGACGCGGGAATAACAAGGAGGAAAATATGACGTATCTGAAGAGTTTTGCCAGGAAAACGAAGAAAAAGGCGAAGAACCCGAAAGAAAAGAGTATTCTAAAGAACATCGTGTCGTTGCGGGTAAGCGATCAGGAGAAAGAAACCCTGGAAAAAATCACCAAGGCCAGCTCGATGAATGTGTCGGAAGTCATCCGGGAGGCCATCGAGTTCTGGATCGCCAGCGGCCAGAGATTTGCCGGTAAGATTGAAAAAGTGCAGCTCGCAAACGGGATTTCATAGCAGTCAACCCGCATCAGATCGTGTAATCAGCCAAGGAGGCCAACAAAAAATGAAAAGACATGTTGTTAAAGGATTTGCAATGGTTGCAGCAGTCATGTTCCTGAGCCTGACCGTGCTGGAACTTACCGCCCAGGCCAGGGCCGGCGGAAGCCGCTCCTCCGGCAGCCGCGGTACGCGCAGCTATTCCAGACAGGCTTCCCCCACTGCGCAGCCGGGCATGGCGCGCCCCCAGGCGGCAGCCCAAAGCCCGATGTCGCAGATGGCGGGCGGCGGCTTCATGAGGAGCATGGCCGGAGGCATCGCCGGCGGTCTGCTGGGAGGCATGCTGTTCAGGGGGATGGCCGGCGCAGGTGGCGGCATGGGTGGCGGCGGCGGTATCGGCATCTTCGAGATCGTCCTTTTGGCCGGCATCGGCTACCTCATCTACCGGTACGTGAAGAAGCGCAGGGCCGCCAGCGCCCCCACCTTCTACAGCCAGGCAGGGTATCAGGGGACATTGCCCCCCAACGTTTCCGAGGCGTACCTGACCGACCAGCCGGCTTCGGACGGGGTGGATACGGGCCTCTCCCATGTCCGCCAGATGGACCCTTCCTTCGACGAACGACGCTTCAACGACTCGGTCATGGACATCTTCTTCAAAATACAGGGGGGCTGGATGAACCGTGACCTCACGGCGCTGTCGGCTCTCTTGACCGATGAGATGAAGGGGATTTTCCAGCAGGACCTGGACCGGCTGCTGCGGGACAAGCAGGTGAACAGGCTGGAGAACATAGCGGTCCGCAGCGTGGAGATCAGCGAGGTATGGCAGGAGGCGGGGCAGGATTACGTCACCTCGCTGATTTACGCGAACCTGCTCGACTACACGACAGACGACACCACCGGGTCGGTGATCTCCGGCAGCAAAACCGAGCCGGTCAAATTCGAGGAATACTGGACCTTCACCAGGCCGGTCGGCAACAACGCCTGGCGCCTGTCGGCGATCAGCCAGAAGTAAGACGGCAGATCGACTCGCTTTTACCGCATTCACCTTTCATACCAAAGACCTCCCCATGTTCGGGGAGGTCTTTTTTTTACCTGAAGCCAAAGACGGGGAGTAAGTGACCGTTTTATAATCGCTCATTCCTCAAGGCGGCACCTGCAAGCGCCGAAGAGAATCTAAACACCTGCCCGGCGCGGGGATACAACGCCGAAAAAAACGAGGCGAAGGAGCATGAAGCATGGGATTTTTCGGCACGGATAAAAAACAGGAACTCTTGGAGAAATCCGCCGAGATCGCGAAGCTGACGCAGATACTCGACAACGTGGACAACATCGTGATGCTGTGCGACGCCACGCCGGACAATAAGGTCTTCTACATGAACAGCCGCGCCAAGGAGCTGATGACCCGGCACCGTTCGGACCTCAATGCGGGACTGCGCGGGGCGGACGTCGCCGATGTGGAGGGGAAATCGATCCACCAGTACCACAAGGATCCCCAGAGGATCAAGATCATCTTCGGAAACGCCAGAACCAGCATGCCGCACAAAGCCGAGGTCCCGATCGGCGCGCTCACCCTGCGCACCACCGCCTACCCGATCTGGGACAGCCTGGACCCCTCCAGGGTCCTTTACTACATGGCCTGCTGGAGTGACATAACTGCAGAAAAGGACCTGGAGAATCACCAGTCCAAAGATGTGACCCGCAAGGAGTACCTGGAAAACCGTGTCACCCAGATCGCCACCGCCATGGAGGAGATGAGCATGACGGTGAACGAAGTGGCGCGCAACACGGTGAACGCCTCGGAATCGGCCGCCGAAGTCGCCGGCAACGCCAGGAAAGGGCAGCAGGTAGTCAGCCAGGCTGTGCAGGAGATGCAAAAGGTAGCCGAGATCGTGAGGAGTTCGGCCACCCTGGTCGGCAACCTGGGGGCCAAGTCGGAGAAGATCAGCGAATTCGTGGGGGTCATCAACGACATCGCCGACCAGACCAACCTGCTGGCGTTGAACGCAGCCATCGAGGCGGCACGCGCCGGCGAACAGGGACGCGGCTTCGCAGTGGTGGCCGACGAGGTGCGCCGGCTGGCCGACCGTACCGTCGCCTCCACCAAAGAGATCCGCCTGATGGTGAACGAGATCCAGAAAGAGACCATGCTCGCGGTGGAATCGATCGAGAGGGGGAAAACCGAGGCAGAGATAAGCGAAAGGCTCTCACACGAGGCGGAGGAATCGCTCAGCAGCATCGTACACTCCGTCGAGCAGATCGAGCAGATGATCGCCCAGATCGCCACGGCCTCCGAAGAGCAGGCCGCCACCTCGACCACCATAGCAGGCAGCCTGGAGGAGATCATCCAGGGGGGGTGAGATCGGCGACTTCGGCACCCGCTTCAAGAAAAGGCGGCGTCACCCTTTGGTGGCGCCGCCTTTTTCGCAGATATGCCGGAACTTACTCCGCGCGGGGTCCGAGCGCAACCCGCCGTATCCGCCCCGCCCAGGCATGATCGGCTGCCGGGCCCTGAAGGCGGCGCAGCAGATCCGTTCCCGGCACCTATCGAGCCTACTCTTCGACCGACTGCTGCCGGGGGGAAGTCAGGTGCTGGCCAGGCAGGTCGTTCAGCTCGGCGCCCTTGACTACAGCCGGGATATCCAGAATGAGCGCGACCGAACCGTCGCCGAGTATGGTGGCGCCGGAGACCCCTTCCACCTGCTGGTACATCCGTCCAAGCGACTTGATGACCGTCTGGTGCTCGCCGATCACCCAGTCCACCACCATCCCGATCCTTTTCCCCTGGATCTGGCAGATCACCACCTGCTGGATGGCAGGAGCGGGCCCCTCGATGTTGAACATCTTGCGCAGAGGCACATAGGGCACGACCTGTCCCCGCACCTGTAAAATGTCCCGCCCGTGATTTTTGTCGCGGTCCTCGCGGGTAAGCAGGATGCATTCATCGACCAGGGAGAGCGGCAGCACAAATCGGTCCTTGCCGATCTGCACGAGGAGGCTCTCGATGATGGCCAGGGTAAGCGGGATCCTCAGGGTGATGGTGGTCCCCTTATCGAGCACGCTCTCCACCTCGATGCTCCCCCGCAGGGAGTCGATCGCCTGCTTCACCACGTCCATGCCGACTCCCCGGCCGGAGACGCTGGTCACCTTGCTCGCGGTGGAAAAACCGGGGGCGAAGATCAATCCCCAGATTTCCTTGTCCGATAGCTCGGCGGTCGGCAGGATGAGTTTCCGCTCGATCGCCTTGGCCCTGATGGCTGCGCCGTCCAGCCCTGCTCCGTCGTCCGCGATGGTGATGAGCACGCTGTCGCCTGAATGGACGGCGCTCAGATGAACGGTGCCTTCCTTCGGCTTCCCTTTGGCCTCCCGTTCGGCCGGTGTTTCGATGCCGTGATCGATGGAGTTTCTGATGATGTGTACCAGCGGGTCGTTCAGCTTTTCGATCACCGTCTTGTCCAGTTCGGTTTCGGCGCCGGAGATGGTAAGCTCGATCTCCTTGCCGAGCTCTCCCGAGAGGTCCCGTACCAGCCGCTTGAACTTGCTGAAGGTGGCGCCGATGGGAAGCATCCTGATATCGAGGGCGTTGTCGCGCAGGTCGTTGGTCAGGCGCTCCACCTCCTCTGCCACAGAGACGAGCTCGGAATGTTTCTTGAGCTCCTGGGCGACCAGGCTCAGCCGGGCCTGGACGGTCACCAGTTCGCCCACCAGATTCACCAGCACGTCCAGCTTCTCGGCCGTCACCCTGATGCTGGAGGCCGCTTCCTGCGCCTGGGGCTGCCGCTCCTGGCGCAACGACTTGACATGCTTTTGCTCCAACAGGGCCGAGACCACCGTGTCGGCATCAACTATGCCGGCCTCTAGCGCCAGTTGCCCGAACCGTTTCTGTCGTCCGAGCACTTCATCCATCTGTTCCGCGGTGATGTCTCCGCGCTCAAGCAGTATCTCTCCTAGCTTCTTATAGCCTCCCCCCTCGTCCTGGCGGGAGCCGTCGTCGATGAGCGTGATAGCCAGCTGGCAGTCGTCTTCCACGAAGATGAAGACGTCGCGTATGGCATCCTCGCCCTGCCCGGTGGTCAGGATGATGTCCCAGAACAAGTGGCACTGCTCCGGCTCCAGGGACTCAAGCGCATCAATGGCTGAGGTATGGGCTACGACGGTGCAGACGCCCAACTCTTGCAGCTCACGCAGCAGGTTCAAGGGGTTGGAACCGCAGCTGAATATTGACGGATCCGGCCGGAAGCGGATCCGGTAGGTCATCTCACCGGCAGACGGCTTCACCCCGCCGCCTGCTGCCGGGAGCTTGCCGGCTGACGGCTGCTGCTGGTTGCTTCCCGAGGGGACAAGCTTCCGGAACCCCTCGATCACCAGATCGTTCACCCCATGGTCGACCGCTATTCCGGTTTCAGAGGCTTGCAGCATCGCCAGGATGCAGTCGCGGGCAGCCAGGCTCAGATTGACCAACTCCTTGGTGACAGGGAGCCCCCCCGTGCGGACCAGGTCGTAGACCGTCTCCACGTTGTGGGTGAAAGAGGCGATATCGTCGTAGCCGAACATGGCCCCCGACCCCTTGATGGTATGCATGGTCCGAAAGACCCGGCCGACAACCCCCATGTCCTCTGGATTTTCCTCCATCTCGAGAAGCGAATCTTCCAGGTCCTCCAGCAGCTCTTTGGCCTCGGTCTTGAATGCCTGAGCGAAATCGTCGTTCATCGGCCACCTTCCTGATAACAGATATGGGTTATTCCGGTTTTATCCAGGCTGACCCGGCCGGATTCCGCATGCTACTTCTCCCGCTGCCACACACAGGTGCCGTTGATATCCTCGGCGCAGCTCGTGCGGCGCATCATTCCGGACAACTCAGCCACAGAGCAAATGACCTCTCCCTCGGCACCCGTCACCACAAATCCCACCTCCCTGGCAATCGAGGTCCGGTGGGAGCTGCATAGCAACTGCAAACCGGCCAGATCCACCTCGGTCACGCCAGCCAAAGAAAGCTGCACGTTTTTGCCCAGCTCAAACGCCTTCAAAAACCCGCCCTTCAGATCGCCGATGGTATCTACGGTCATCCGGCCGGTTATGGCGACGACCGTAAGCGTTTTTTGCTTGCTGATCTTTACTGATGATTCACCCATGCTTAACCCCTTCCCTGCCTTCGGCTTCAGGCGGCCCTCTCCTCAAGATCCTGCACAGCCTCAAGATCGGAGGCCGAGAATACCTTGTCGATGTCGAGGATCATGATGAAAGCGTCGCCATGCTTTCCCATCCCCTTCAGGAACTCGGTGTTCAGCTTGGTGCCGATACGCGGGGCAGGCTCGATCTGATCCCCTTCCAGGTCGAACACCTCCTGCACGGAATCCGCCAGCGTGCCGAGGATAGTGCTCTCCTCGCCTATGGTTACCTCCACCACGATGATACAGGTATTGACGGTGTTCTCGGTCCGGGTCATGCCGAACTTCAGGCGGAGGTCGATGACCGGCACCACGCCCCCGCGCAGGTTGATCACCCCCCGCATGAAGTCGGGCGTCTGGGGGACCTTGGTGATGGTGGTGACATCCAGGATCTCACGCACCCTGGCCACTTCGACGGCAAATACTTCTTCAGCGAGCTTGAAGGTCAGGAACTGCTGGGTGCCGGTTGCCTCGGAAATGCTCATACGCGCCTCCCTTATCTGGTGAGCTGCCAAGCGGCGGGGGGCGGGCAGCAGGGACGTTTTTTCGTCACCAGCTGGCCGCTACCCGCCGCTCATTGCCATCTAGAATCTTTCGAAATCGCCGTCCCTTTGGTCGGAATCGGAGAGTACCAGGTCGTGACCGACCGCCTTTTTCGCATTACCGTTGGCCTTTGCCTGTTTTAAACCGCTGGCGGGCGACTTTGTCGGCTGCTTGGAAGCGGTCTGCCGCTGGCCGGAGGCATGGGAATCCATCCGGAAGAAGGCTATGGTCGACTGCAGCTGCGCCGACTGCGAAGAAAGCTCCTCGGCTGTGGAGGCCATCTCCTCGCTCGCTGAGGCATTCTGCTGGATCACCTGATCGAGCTGCTGAATCGCCTTGTTGATCTGCTGGGCGCCGGTATCCTGCTCCTTGCTGGAGGCGTTGATCTCCTGGACCAGATCGGCCGTCTTCTGGATATCGGGCAGGATGTTGGAGAGCATGGTTCCCGCCTTTTCCGCCACCTCCACGCTGGACACGGAGAGTTCGGAAATCTCGCCGGCGGCGATCTGGCTCCGCTCGGCGAGCTTTCTCACCTCGCTTGCCACCACCGCGAACCCCTTGCCGTGCTCGCCGGCGCGGGCAGCCTCGATGGCCGCGTTCAGCGCCAGCATGTTCGTCTGGCGTGCGATCTCCTCGATGATGGAGATCTTGCCGGCGATATCCTTCATGGCGCGCACCGTTTCCGCCACTGCCTGGCCGCCTTCCTTGGCGTCCTCGGCGGACTGCACGGCGATCTTCTCGGTCTGCTGGGCGTTGTCGGCGTTTTGCCTGATATTGGCGGACATCTGTTCCATCGACGAGGAGGCCTCTTCCGCTGCGGCCGCCTGTTGGGAGGCCCCTTCCGACATGGACTGGGCATTGGCCGACAGCTCGACACTGCCGCTTGCCACGTTGTCCGCCGCGCTCTTCACGTCCGTCACCACCTCGATGATTTTGCTGACCATGGCGGACAGCGCGTGCATCAGCTCGTCCTCCGCCGAGCGCTCCTTCAGGTTGACCATCAGGTTGCCGTTGGCCACCTCCTTGGCCGCCTCAGTGATCTTGTTGGTCGCCTCCAAAAGGACGTTCAGGTTGTTCTTGATCAGGTTGTACTGCCCCTTGTACTCGGCGGTGATCACCGGCGGCATGTCACCCTTGGAAATCCTGTTGACGTATTCGGCGGTCACCATCAGCGGGTTCACGATATTGGTGACCGTGTCGTTCACACCGGAAACCAGCTTGTTCCAACCGCCCACGAACAGCTCGGCGTTGGCGCGCTTGTCCAGTTCACCGTCGGCCGCGCCGCGGATCAGGATGTCGGTCTGCTCAAGCAGCTCGTTCATCATGGTGACCAGGTTATTGAGGTTACCCTTGATGACGTTGTACTCGCCCTTGTACTCGGTGGTGATGGTGGGAGGAATAATCCCCTTGGCAACCTTGTCGACGTAGTCCGCCGTCACCCTGAGCGGATTGACGATGTTGGTGACCGTGTCGTTCACACCTGACACCAGCTGCTTCCAGCCCCCCCCGAACAGCTCGGCGTTGGCGCGCTTGTCCAGGTCGCCGTCGGCCGCGCCGCGGATCAGGATGTCGGTCTGTGCAAGCAGGCTGGTCATCACCTCTATGCAGTTGTTCAGGTTCAGCTTGATCTCGTTGAAGTCGCCGTTGTAGTTGTCGGTGATCTTCGGGGGGATGTCCCCTTTGGAGATGCGGTCCACATACTCGGCTGCGACATTCAAAGGGCCGATTACCGCATCCAATGTTTCGTTGACCCCGGCCACGACCTTCCGGAAGTCCCCCTGATGCTTGCCGGTATCGGCACGAGTGGCGAGTTTACCTTCAACAGCCGCATTGACCAGTAATTCCATATCACTGACCATGGCACCGACTGCGTCTTTTACTCTGCCGAGGCTGTCGTTAATCTTCACGAAGCCTTCCCTTGTTTTAGCGGTGTGTTCATCAGCATCTTTAACCTTGAGGTTCAGGTCGAGATCGCCCATGGCCATCTTCGTCAAATTCTCCGCCATCCGCTCAATCTCTTCCCTGGAGTAATCCTGATTTCTGAGAATGGCGGTAAGATCGGAAACAACCTCTACATATCCTATTTTTTCTCCCTTATGATTAAGCAGATAGGAGGTGTCCTGCTTGCAACTTGATCCGCACCAATCAAAGAAGCTCTCGCCAATACCCTTCTGGAGCTGGCGGATACCGCACAACTCAGTGTTGCAGATATTCGCGCCTGCATTGCTGCACGGCTTCCCAACAGCCGATATGCGGTCCTTGATCTGACCGGCATCGATAAGCAATTTTTCGAACGGCTTGTTCAGCAATGTCCAGTTCATATCCATGTCGGTTACATGGATCGGGAATGGCACGGCATCAATAATGGCTTCGTACCACACAACTTTATCCACGACCGTATCAAGAGTGGCATTAACCCCGGCAACAATTTTCTGAAAGTCTCCCTGGTGCTTGGTGGCATCAGCACGGGTAGCGAACTGACCGTCTATGGCGGCCTGGGAGAGCATGACGGCGTCAGCTACCAAGGCGCTTACCGCATCGATAGCCTGGTTCAGGTTCAGCTTGATCTCGTTGAAGTCGCCGTTGTAGTTGTCGGTGATCTTGGGCGGGATGTCCCCCTTGGAGATGCGATCCACATACTCGGCCGTCACGTTGATCGGCCCGACGAAGGCGTCGATCAGCTCGTTGACCCCGCCCACCAACTGTCCCCACCCGCCGGCAAAGCCTGCGGCGTTGCCGCGCGTGTCCAGCTTGCCGTCCTTGGTCGCCTGGACTAGTCGGGCTGTCTCGACCAGAAGCCCCTGCATGATGTCGATGCAGTTGTTCAGGTTCAGCTTGATCTCGTTGAAGTCGCCGTTGTAGCTGTCGGTGATCTTTGGCGGGATGTCCCCCTTGGAGATGCGGTCCACATACTCGGCAGCCACGTTCAGCGGGCCGATCACGGCGTCCAGCGTGTCGTTCACCCCGGCCACCACCTTCTGGAATTCACCCTGGTGCTTGCCGGCGTCTGCGCGGGTCGCCAGCTTCCCGGCTATTGCCGCGTCGGACAGCATGGCTGCGTCGGTCACCAGCGCCTTGATGGAGTCGACCATCTTCTGCATGGCGGCCATCACGCAGTCATCTTTCTTTCCCTTCAAGTCGATGGTTACCGACATGTCGCCGGCTGCCACTCGGCTAGCGACCTCCCCGACCTCCTTGGGGTCGGCGCCCAGCTGCCCCTGGACGATCCTGGTGATAAAGAGGCCAAGCCCGATGGCCAGCAGAACACCGGCTGCAATAAGGATCAGCATGATGGTGGTGGCCTTGTCGGCCAAGGCAGTGTTGGCGTCTGACGTTAGCTTGGCCTGTTTCAGTTTCGCCGCGACCAGCTTTTCGATAGCATCCTGTTCAGCCCTGGACGCCTTGGCACCCTCTCCCTGCATGAGTGCGACAGCCTCCTTGCTCCTGTTGGCCCTGGCCAATTCTATTATTTTGTCCAATACTGGGTCGTACTGCTCGCGCGCCTTTTTGTACTCTTCAAAAAGGTTTTTTCCCTCATCGTCTAAAATGGTTTTCCCGAATTCAGCCACTGGCTTATCCATATCTGTCTGCAGTTCAGAAATCCGTTGGGCATATCTCTTTTGATCCTCTGGGCTGGTTGCGTAAACAAGATTCCGCAGATTCACTCGTGTCCTTTGAAATGAGCTCGATATGTGCTCCAGTTGGGTGATAGGAATGGTAATTTTTTCATAGAGCATGATGCCGGCATCCTCAATGGCATGCATGTTCTTGATGCCGAAGTAGCCGACGGCCGCCGCGATCACGGCAACCATGATGAATCCAGTCATCAGTTTTGCGCCCAGTTTAAGATTGTAAAACCATTTCATAACTACCCCCGTGTCCCTTTATGATGCTGCCTTTAAGAAGCTGCCCACCGCAGAAAACCGCCCTCACCCTCCAATAGATGAGATCCGGCATTTTCGAAGATTTATCACTGTCTGCTGAATGATTTCCTGACACCCTTCGGTAAGGGGGGCATCGTGCCCCGAGTAGATGCTTTGTATCTTCCGGCTGGCGAGCTTCGTCAGTCCGTCCAGGTAATTCCTAGCGCATGGCTCATGCGTCGATTTGACTCTCAACTGGGTATCCCCGGAGAAAAGCGCTTGCAACGACGCCGCGTACAGGCAGATGGAATCGGTGGAATGCCCGGGGGTGTGCAGCACTTCCAGGAAATCGTCGCCGGCCTTGACGAACTGGCCGTCGCTCAGTATCTCGTCGACCAATGGCCCGTCGCTGAAGGCAAACACCTTCGCGTTGTAGCGCTCCTTCAAAGCCTTGAGGCCGGCTGCATGATCAAAATGGTTGTGGGTGAGGATCACCTGTGCCACCGGCGTCTTGCCGACTCCGGTCGACAACCGTTCGATCTCGTTCAGAATGAAGTCGTCAATCCCCGGGTCGATGACGGTATTCAGGTCTTCGATGCGGTTCCAGTCCCCCAGGATCAGGTAGGAATTGCAGCTGTAGACAGTCTCGCTTTTACCGAGGGGGACGATCTTCACGCTCAGTCCCCGATCTTCTTGTAGAGTTGGGCATCCGGCACCACCTGCTGAAACAGGTGCGCCACCTCTTGGGGAAGTTTCTGGGTGTTTTCGGTTGCCAGATAGCCGCCCGGCGCCAGGGCCTTGTGAAACATCTTGAACACCTCGACCCGCTCCGGGTACTGGAAATGGAGCATCACGTTCTTGCAGACCACCAGACAGTAGTCGTTGCCGACCGGCTTGTAGGAGAGGAGGTCATGGTACTGGAAGCTGACCCGGTTTCGCAGCAGATCGACCACCCTGTGGCAGCCGGGCTTGTCCGCCGGTTCAAAATACTTGGTGAAGAGCTCCACTGGAGTCCGCTGCAGTTCGTCATAGGGATACACGGCGGCGGTGACCACATCGCCGAAGTTATTGGCACTGTCATGGTCGGTGGCATCTATGCGGAGGTTCTTGAAACCGAAGGGATTCATCTTTTCAGCGAAAATCATGGCGATGGTGTAGGTTTCCTGACCAAGTGCGCTGCCGGCATCCCAGATCTTGATCCGGCTCCTGCCTGAGGCATAGCTGATCATATGATCCGCGGCATATTCTAAGGTCGGTCGATCCCGCATGAAGAAAGTAAACGCCATTTTGGATTTCCTCGCAGTACTTGATGTTTTTGTGAGCCGTATACGGGGTACATAAATTTATCTATCGGTGAGCGTGAGGCCTTACTGTAGGAAAAAACGGCCTCAATCCAATTATTTAAATACAATCTTTCGGCAAAAAAAATTCAGTTTAACACATTAATCCAATGAAATAGCGTTCTACCCGAGGAGGGATTCATCGCTTCTTTGTCCTGGGTAAAGACAATGAGTAACATGGGATGCAAGCGGTTGTTGCTGTTCAATGGAAAGTATCAGGTAGATAGCGTACTCATGCCATAGACAGAGCACTGAGGAGCCGAATGGCCTTTGGGCTTGCAATGGAGCAGGCGGAGTCAGCCTCACACAATCAGGCCGGAAAAGACGCCAGGTAAGCCACTTGGACAGCGGAGGCTGCCGCTCGGCCAGTTGCCTGAACTCCTTCTCTCGTGCACTGGAGAGGGGCCACTAATTTCGATGGAGAAAGCGGAAAAACAGGTGAGGGTGCGCTTCCCGCATATCGACAGTTGCTTCTATGCGGGATGTAAAACTGATCATACCATTTCAGAAACCCGGTTTCAGGCCGAAGTTCTTGAATGGTCAGCTTGAGGAAAGCGTAGAGGAATGTGGCATAGGAAATAGCAGCGAAGAGAGATGGTAAAAACCCGGCAGAGCTGTAAAGACCGGTGAGGTTTAATCCGCTCCGGCACCCATATCGCGTTTAGGCGGTGACGGTCACTGACCAGCTGTCACCAGTTCCTTTGTTCCTACTTAGTTTCCGTCCGGAAAGGGTGCTTTTCCGCCCTGGCTGCGTCAACCTTCGGTCTTGCTTGTGCGGCGTACTTATGTACGCCTCCGCGCAACCCCTCGGTTTCCTTGCCAGGACGAAAAATCCCCGCCTTCCGAACCGGAAACCAATAATTTCACATCCGGAGTTTCCGGATGAAAACTACTTAACGCTTAAGGCAGAACTTTCGTCTAATCGTGAGCATGACAAGATTCGACAAATTTGGGGAGGGATCCCAACTGATTCGTTTTATCTGATTTTATCCGTAACATCCGTCAGATCCGTGTGCCGGTTTTAACATGCACTCCCATCCGGCTCGTCCCGGCATCTAGCCGATGTTCTCCTGCACGATCAACGCTCCCGTTTCCAGATGGAGGGCCACCAGGTTTCCTTTACCGGGAAGACCGGGGTAGACACAGCCGTTGTCGATCCGCAGGTGGTTGTTTTTCAGCCCCTTCCTGATCTCATCGAGCGTTTGGGTGCAATGTCCGCTCACCACTTTCCTGCCGCCGATCTTGGCGGGGACCACCTTTCCGGAGCGGTCCCAGAGCATTGCGGTTCTCCCTGCCGCCGAGAAGGGATCGTCAATGGTGAAGTCCAGCCCGGCATGGACAAAGACGAAGCCGTCGGTCATTCGGAAAAGGGGGAGGCTCTCCAGAAAATCGAGATGGGCACGGGGAATATCCTGCGGTTGGGACACCCCATAGCTCTTCAAGGTGGCCGCCCCACCCTGTTCCAGCCATTCAATGAGTTCGAAGACCCCGGATGATCTGATGGCAAGCAGCAGCATCTCCTCGTGGTTGCCGTATATCGGCCGCAGGTCGAAACCCTCTTCCTGCATCCGGAGGATCGTCTCGATCACCCCGCGGCTATCCGGGCCGCGGTCAATGTAGTCACCGAGCAGGTATAGCGTATCGGTTTTTGCCAGGCCGAGAACCTTAAGGAGCTGCCTCAAGGTCCGGGCACAGCCATGGATGTCGCCGATTGCGAAGCTGCGTTTGCTCATTTCCAACTCCTCGCCTGCCCTGCCCCGAAAGAGCCGGTGACGCCTGGATGTCTTCGTCGAATCTGACCAAAAATGTTTTCCCTTATAATTTCCTTAACAGATATTTATACGGGAAAAGCCGAAAAATCAACAACATCCTAAATGCACCACAGGCCCGGCCAAAAAAAAAGCGGTTGCCGCTAAGCCCCCTTGTTCTCGCAAGGCACTTCGGCCAGCTAGCGCCCGCGCTAAGCACCAAGGGTAAAATCGTCAGCTTCGACGCAGATATGAGCGAGACAGGAGGTTAAAATTTTTTACTGGGTCAAATAACGATGATACTTAGTGATTAAGCGGCTGTCCGAGGCTTTCCAACATTAGCTGCAAGGAATTTCACAATTCAATCAACGCCGCAGCTCGCTAAGTGTTTGTATTTTAATCAGAAAATAAACAGATGCCATGTGAAAAAAGGGTGACAGTGAATTGGCACATAGATTGCTATTGACGAGTACCTCTAATTAAATCAGGCACGGAGAGCGACCTTCATGAGGATAACCATAAGTAAAACTTTCTTACTCGCGCTCTCGACCATTGCAGGCTGTGTCGCCCTCCTTGCCTGTCCTTCCGGAGGTTTAGCGGCTATGGCATCTGTTAGCGCGAGTGCCACTGTTGTCGCCCCGGTGACAATTTCGACTACCACAGAGATGTTCTTTGAAAAACTTTCCAGAAACTCATTTGGCAGCGTTCTAATTCTTGGCTCAAGCTACCAGGACCCGGTAAGGGGAACTGCCAGCCAGTCCTCCCCGGTTGCTGCACAAGATGCAGCAACCTTTACCATATCCAGCGGCGCCAACCCCACCTACTCTGTCACCCTTCCCGAGAACGTGGCTATCAGCGATGGTTCATCAAATGATGCGACGCTTAACACAATCGCGGGCAACTCGTATGGTGCTTACATTTTGAGCGGCACACATCAAATCATTTCTGTAGTTGGCAAATTCAATGAAGGCACAAAGCAGGTCGACGGAAACTATAAAGGCAAGCTCAATTTCACCGTTTATTACAATTGAACTCAGACAGCAGTACACAAAGGAGACTCTCATGGAAAATATTAGACTAAGGTTCAAGGCCGTTACGCTTTTCGCCATCGCAGGTTTCGTTGCCATTCTCGGCAGCCCTAGCGACAGCCGTGCCGCTACCACCTCCGCCAGTGCGACTGCCACGGTTGTGACACCCATGGCAATCTCAAAGAATGCAGACCTGCTTTTCGGAAAATTTGTCGCCAACACTGGCGGTACGGTGGCAATGGCTACCACCGGCACCCGCACGGCAGGTGGCGCAGTTGTCTTGTTCTCACAGGGTTCCACTTCGAACGCTGCATCCTTTGCGGTTACCGGTGAAGGCGCGTATACCTATGCCATTACCCTGCCGGCAGATGGTGCCGTCACTCTTAGCTCCGGTGGAAACAACATGGCTGTCAACTCGTTCATCAGCAACCCTTCAGGTACCGGCACCCTTACCGCCGGGGCACAGACCCTGCTGGTTGGCGGAACCCTTACGGTCAGCAACGCCCAGGCCCCCGGAAGCTATTCGGGCAGCTTCAACGTGACAGTTGACTACAACTGAAGGTAAACCGCACGTTGCAACCAAGCAGGGCGCCTCTCGGGAGGCGCCCTTTTTTCGATTATGCGCCAACCTTCTTTCCAATCGAGTGAATTCGTGATAGAGCAGTGGTACTCGCGCCAACATCGAAAAGTTTCGAGTCTTCTGCGGGAGGTTTTATGTTGAGTCATGCAGCAATTATCGGTCTGGCTCTGTTGATCCTGCTCCCATCAGTGGCACGGTCCGATATAACAAACCTGGACAAGGACGGTGACTTGAAATTCGGCAACCTAATGAGCCCCGGGTCGAGCGGAACCGTCACAGTTAGTGATGACGGGGCGCGAAGTTCCACCGGAGGCATCACTCTCAGGAGCGGGAGTGCTGTCACTGCGGCCACCTTTACGGTGACAGGGTCGAGTAACTCGCATTATACAATCACTCTGCCGGCGAACAACACTGTTGTCATCAGCTCGGGTGGAAACACATTCACTTTGACAAATTTCACCTGCAGCGCTCCTTTGACCGGCGCCAGGTTGGGGGGAGGCAATACCACCTTGACCTTTACTGTCGGTGCGACAGCAATGATAACTCCCAACCCCGCGCCGGGCAGTTATTCGGGATCATTCAACGTAACTGTCAACTAGCAATCTCGATACTTAAGGAGAATGGCATATGCGATTCACATTTCTGTCTACCCAGCACTTTTGGGTTTTCCTGATGTGCCTGTTTGCATCAGGGGCCGGCGAATCTCAGGCGGTAACGATCTTTCCCACCAGGGTGGTCATGACCGACAAGGAGAAGACAGCCCAGGTCGAGATCATCAATTCCGGGACTGAAACAGAATCCTACTCCATTCAGCTTGAGCGGAAACGTATGACCGAGTCAGGGGAATTTCAGGCTATTGCCGGCGATGCTCTGCCTGGTGAGCTTTTTGCGGACCAGATCGTCCGCTACTCGCCGCGCCGCGTCACTCTTGCGCCGGGAGCCGGTCAGACCGTGCGGCTGATGCTGAAGATGCCCGGCGGGCTTCCCGATGGAGAATATCGATCCCACCTGTCAGTCAACCATATCCCGGCGGCGTCAAGCGTACTGCCACCGGACAAGCAGGAGAAAGGGCCGAAAGACATAAGTATCAAGCTTACCGCCTATGCCAATGTGGCCATACCGGTTATCGTGCGCCACGGAAATCTGAACGCGCAACTGGAAATCAAGGACGTGGTTTTGAGGCCGGGCATAGGGAAGGAGCCCCCTGTTGTCGAGTTCACCCTGCACCGCAGCGGATCGATGTCGGTTTATGGAGACATAGCTGTGACGGCCGTGTCGGAAAACGGCAAGACGGAACAGATAGCGGCAGTCAACGGCGTAGCGGTCTACGTGCCAAATCCGATACGTAAGTCCCGGATTACCATTCGCACCAAAGATTCCCTACCGGCAAAAGGTGCGCTGCGTGTGACGTTCACCGGGCAGGGGGCCAGTAAACCGATGGCCGAAGCCTCCATATCGATCCCGTAAGAATGCGATTTGCGACAAGACGAGCCTTTTTTTTGCTGGCGATGGCCTGCCTGGCCCTGATCATGTTCGCCGCACAGACGGTCTTTGGCAGCGATGAACAGGAGCTTATTTATGAGCTGCGGCTGGACGAACTTGTTCTTTCCACATCCATTCCCTTGTACGAGCGCAACGGGGAACTGTTCCTGCCCATCGGGGAGCTTGCAGACCTCTTGAGCCTTGCGGTTCGTTACCAAGGAGAGGGGAAGGCAATCGGCTATATCATGGATGAGTCGCGCACCATCAAGATAGATGCCGTGACCGGCACCGTGGTACGGCAGGGGGTGCGCTCCACCTTCGACACAAACCTGGCAATCATCCAGCAGGATGACATGTTTATCGCCGCCAGAGTCATCAGCAGCTGGTTTCCCGTAAATGTAACCACCGACAAAGCGCAGCAGATCGTCACCTTGGAACCTCGGGAGAAGCTCCCCCTCCAACAACTTTTGGAGCGCAAAGCCCGCTCTCTGGAGCTCAAAAAAGCCTCCCTTGACGACGACCCCTCCTTCACCGACATCACCCCCCCCTACCGCCTGTTGGCGCCACCCGTTGTGGATTTCGCCACCTCCGTCGATTTTTCCGGACGGAATCTTGGCCATGTCCAGCACAGGCAATCCCTGATAGCATCCGGGGATCTGGCGGCATTGAGCGCCACCATTAACCTGTCCAACAACAACGGAACGCTGGACAGGGCCGATTTCACTGCCGGTCGCGTCGATTCGAAGGGAGAGTTGCTGGGGGCTTTACGGGCCACACGGTTTGCGCTCGGCGCTGTACAGACGCCGGCCTTCGCCGGCATCAGCCGTGTCAGTGATCCCATGTACGGGTTCCTCGTCTCCAATCGCCCAACGACTCTGCCGACACAGTTTTCCAGCCATGACATGGAAGGGCCGCTACCCCAGGGGTGGGACGTGGAGTTGTACTACAACGGCATTCCCATCGCCTACCAACCCCCCTCAAGCGATACGATCTACCGGTTTAACGACCTTCCCCTGAAGATTGGCCTGAACGATTTCCGCATCGTTCTCCACGGCCCCAACGGGGAGACCCGTGTGGAAAATCAGCGCTTTCTGCTGGATGGATTGATGGTCCAGCCGGGCAAGGTGCAATACACGGTCGGCGCCAACCGGGAGCTGATACAGGGAGATCAGAATCAGGAGGGAACCGGCACTGTGGCGGTGGACATCGGGTTCACCAAAAAACTCTCCGGCTTTATCGGGATGTTGAGCGCGGCAGACAGGAGAGGCCGCTATACCCACTACGCGGACGCCGGGCTAAAGGGCACGCTCGGCTCCACTTTCATGACGCTTGACCACGTCCGGAGAAGTGAAGGCGGTTCGGCGACCCTGTTCAATCTGAAAGGATACACGTCCGGCCTGCACATAAACGTGGACCAGGTGTTTCTTGATGATTTTGTAAGCGAGGTTTTCCCGGATGAGTCGGATCCGCTTACCTCCATGACTTCCCTGAGGCTGGATGGATCGCTCCCCTGGAAGGTGCGGATACCGTTCGGAGTCGAATCAACGCTGAACATCAGCAAGTCCGGTGAAGTGAGTCCAACACTGATCGGCCGGATCTCCGGTGAAATCAACAGAATCAGCTTGTCCCAGCAGATTGCTGCAAACTTCGAAAGGGATCTGGTATCAACCGTCGGCGTGACGCAGATTGGAACCTATATGAAGGATTTCAGCCTGCGCGGCCAGATCAATTACGAACTGTCTCCGGAGTTGTCCCTGTCATCGGTTCAGCTTGCCGCCACAAAGGATATCGGCGGCGCCTATCAGCTGAACGGCCAGGTCAGTCACACCCCCTCCACCAGCACATATGATTTTACCGCCGGGCTGTCAAAACGTGTGGGAGCGGTGGGGTTTATGGTAAACGCCGGCATCTCGAACAAGGGGAATTACAACGTTTCCTCTCAACTCACGGTATCGGCCGGTGTAAATCCGCGCACCGGGCAGATTGTCACTGACGCCTTTTCCATGTCATCCTACGGCGGCCTGACCATGCTTTCCTATGTGGACAGTAACGGCAGCGGAGCATACGACGAGGGAGAGCAGCTTCTGGAGGGGGTCCGCTTCAACTTGAACGGAAGCGCCACCCTCGGCGCAACAGGCAAGGACGGGATCCTGTTCATCAAGCAGCTGCCGGTTGGCATGCCCTATGACATCAGCATTGCCCAGGATAGCATTCCAGAGCCGTTTCTGGTGCCATTGAGCCCGGGCTACAGGGTCGAGCCGAGGCCGGGCGTGTTCGTTCCCATCGACTTCGGTTTTGTACCGAGCGGCGAAGTGGACGGCGTGGTGCAGTTCAGATCAAAAGAAGTGCTGGTTCCAGTAGCTGGCGTCCGCGTTCATCTGGTTAACGAAAATGGCGCTGTCGTGGCCAAAACAACGAGCGAGCAGAGCGGTTATTTCCTCTTCAAGAAAGTAAAGGGGGGTACCTACACTGTACAGCTTGCAGAGCAGGAAGCCGAGAGGCTGGCTGTTCGGCAGGAGAATTCCGCCGAACTGATAATGCCTCGTGATGGCGACATGTTGAGCGATAATGACCTGATCATCTGGAGGCCTGAGGCTGAACAGTCGACAGTATCCCTTCCGAAATCGTTATCGCCTCCTCCTGGTCAGTCTGAACAGGTGAACCCGGAAAATACTCCGACTGGCAAGGATGCGGGACAACAACCTTCACAGAAGGCAGAACCTCCGCGGGTGGAGAAAATCCGGCGGTTGGCGGAGACAGGTGACCCCAAGGCACAAAAGGCATTGGGATGGCTTTACAGTGACGGGAAAGAGATAACCGCTGACAAGCAGGAGGCGGTCAAATGGTATCAGCGCGCTGCGGAAAAAGGGGACCTTGATGCCCAGATGGCGCTTGGCTGGCTGTATTTTTCCGGGCAGGGTGTGGATCGCAACCTGACAAAAGCCGCCTACTGGTATGGCAAGGCCGCAGCGCAGGGAAATGCCCAGGCAAAAAAGAAGCTTAAGCGGATCAGCAAATCAAAATCTGCAATGCTGAAGGGACGTTGACCTCAGTTTTCAGCATAGCCACCTCGCGTTATCAGCACAGGATATTTCTCCCCCAGTGCAGCAGAGGGCTTGGGATATCGCCCCCGTTACTCAAATTTAGAGGTTCAAACAGAAGCAAGGTTGAAACGCGGAGTAGCGGAGAAAACCAGGAGCACGACACAGGTTCTCCGTTAGTGCTAAGATTCTCCGTTTACCGGGCGAAAGCTTGTCGGCAGTGATTCCGGCGCCGGCCCGCCGATCCTGAAAGTCAGCGCGCCGGTGGTCTCCGCTCCGATGGCGGCAATAAGACCGAATGTGTTGGCGCGTGAAATATGAGTGGTGACGGAAAGCTCTTCCAGCCACTTTCCTTCCGGTAGCAGGTTGGCCAGAAAGCGTCGGACAGACTCCGGCTGGCAGCTGTCAAAGGTCAGGTGGGGAGAAACCGGAAAGCCGTTTTCCTTGATCCAGGTGGGCGAGTAGGTCAGACCGTAACGGTCATCCGCACCGTCCAGTGTGATCTCGCCAAGGTATTTGCGGTTGAGAAAGGTCTGGATTCTGTCGGCCATCAGTTCCCCCGCGCCTCAATGCTGAGGGTGACTCCCAGCATACGGCAGACGTTCAGCACGGTGCTCAATCGCACGTCGCCGCTGGCCCGCTCGATCTTGGTCATGGTGCCGACAGCCACCCCGCAAAAGGCCGCCGCTTCATGGATGCCCATCCCCGCCTGCGTCCGCCTGGCCCGGATGAAGCGTCCCAGAGTCTCTGCATCAAGGAGTTGCTGCGGCTCAGGAATCGGCAGGGCTACCACACTCTTTGACATTAACTTCCCCCTTAAATACTACCCGGATGATATTATCGCACGGAGTTCACAGGCTTTCAATTTAAATATCACCTTAATGATATTTATAGTACGACCTCCAGCGCCACTCTCTCCAAATCGTCTCTTTCGCCCGGCAGTGCGTCGAACAACCCCGCAGACCTTACCTTTGCCCAAAAATCTCCCAGGATTTCCCGTGCCCGAGCCGTTATTCTAATAAAGCAGCATCCAACCATTCGCACAATCTACCCCGAAAACACCCCCCGTTACCTCTATCCCCCCCTAAATAACGGGTAATCACACCCAGACAAGGGATAAGTTCAATATAATATTAAGACATTTGGAACCTGTCTCAATGAGCGTACTATTGCCCTGTCTTCTGTGCGGGAATTCTACTTGCCATTGATCACTTATCCCCCCCATCTGACCCGAGTTCCCTGTGATGTCGTCCCAACCCGGGACTAATGGCATATTCTAAGGAAAAAGGAGGTGAAGAAGAGATCATGGCAGCCTCAGGCCGGTATCTGTCCGGAGAGGTCGCGAGTAGGATCGATTCCATGGAGGAAGACGATGAAGAGATTGGTAACTTTGTTCAGCATGCTCTGCCTGGTTTTAACAGCCGGGGTTCCCGCCTTCGCAGGAAAACCGGTCGGAGACACGACAAAGCCGATTACGTCGGCAACGCCGACAGGGGGGACCTACTTCACTCCCCAGAGCGTCACCCTGACGGTCAACGAACCCGCCACCACCTACTACACTACCGACGGGTCCCCACCCGCCACCTCCTCACCTGTCTACACTGCCGCGATCAACATAGCTGCGACCACGACCCTCACCTACTTCTCGCAGGACAGCGCGGGGAACCTGGAGGCGGCGCAGACCCAGCAATATACCATCAGCGGCGGCAGCACCCACTCGACCCTCACCTGGACCGGCTACACGATGTGCAAGGACTGCCACGCCGCCCAGGCCCAGGGGATGTACCAGTCATCCCACTACCAGTGGAAAGGCTCGGCTACCGATTGGACCAGCGGCCCCGCCGTACAGGGCAAGATGGACGCAACCGACGGCTCCAGCGCCCTCAACGCCTACTGCATCAACATCCAGGGGAACTGGAACCCCTGCGCCGTCTGTCATCTCGGCACCGGCGCCAAACCGGAAGCCTCCCAGACCCCGTCCGACGCCCAGCTCTCCAGCATCGACTGCCTCATGTGCCACAGCCAGACCTACAGCCGTGTGCGCAATCCGACCACCGGCCTGTTCGCGCCGAACGCAGCCCTCAACATGAACAGCGTGGTCCAAAACATCAGCAAACCGACCCGCAAGAACTGCCTCGGCTGCCATGCCAAGGCGGGGGGGGGGCGACGGCGTCAAGCGGGGCGACTTGGCCCTGGCCACCATCACCAACTCCGACTTTAACTACGATGCCCACATGGTGACCTCCGGCGCCAATCTATCCTGCCAGGCCTGCCACACCTTCACCAACCACCATGTCGCAGGGCGCGGCACAGACCTCCGTCCCAGCGACTCCACGGTGGCCGTCAACTGCTCCACCCTGACCTGCCACCCGACCAAGACCCAGGCGACCGGCCATGGCACCGCAGACATCAACCGGCACGTAGCCCGCGTCGCCTGCCAGTCCTGCCATATACAGCAGTACGCCCGCGGCTTCCTGACCGAGACCGACCGCCTCTGGCCTACTTCGGAATGGAACTCGGTCCTCGGCCGCTGGGAGCCGACCCCGGTGAAAGCCGGCAACCTCACACCCAGATATGCCTTCTGGGACGGCACCAGCTGGGGCAACAACGCCTTCGACGACGCCGTACTCGACCCGGCTACCGGCGCCTACAAGATCTCCCGGCCGAACGGCTCCATAAACGGCAGCATCGACAAGCTGTACCCGTTCAAGTACAAGATAGCCCAGCAACCCCTGGCCAACGGCAAGCTGGTAACCCTCTCAACCGGCACCTACTTCACCACCGGCAACTACGACCAGGCGGTCAAGGACGGCCTGGTCTACATGGGGATGAGCATTGCCACCCCCTACAGCACCGTCACCACGGACGAGTACCAGCTGTTAAACCACCAGGTTCAGCCCGGGAGCCAGGCCATGACCTGCAGCCAGTGCCACCCGAACGCAACGGCCACCCAGATGAAACTGGTAACAGATCTGGGCTACGGGCTGAAGGCCGCCACCCCCGTGGTCTGCTCTCAGTGCCACGTAGCGAAGACCCCGCGCGACTACACCAGGATGCACAGTCACGTGACCGGCAAGGGATTCGACTGCTCGTGGTGCCACAACTTCTCCCGACCTGAGCGCGGCCTGACCATGCCGTAACAACCAGAAACAGAACCTGTATCAAAAAGGGTTTGGCGCATCAGCGCCAAACCCTTAATTGTGCGACTGCCGAGCAGTCGGGTCGCCGACCGGCCTATGTACTGTCACCGGCCAAGTACAACGAGGACGGGCCTGATGCTCTGCTGTCCGGTCACTACCCAGGCGAAGGGATACCCAGCCTTGACATGCATTAATCATTCAGTCGATTAATCAGATTCACAATTACCTTAACGATAGTGTCTTTCTCAACCGGTCGACTCTCAGCGATGAGGAGCGTCAGGGCCACCAAGGCTTTGTCGGCGAGGCGTTTGCTGCCGTCTGACCGGTAAAGAACTCCGTTAGCTCCCAGAAAGTAGATGAATATTGCGGCCGCGATCCGTTTGTTGCCGTCGCTGAAAGCATGATTCTTCACGACCAAGTAGAGTATGATTGGCGGCCTTTTCTTCGATGCTTGGATACAGTTCATTTCCGCCGAACGTCTGATAGATGTTTCCCAGCGCACTCTTGAACCCCTGATCTTTTTCGATACCGAAAAGTCCATTGAATTCACCTTTCATCGCCGGGATGATTTCATTTGCCTCAGCGTAGGTGATTATGTATCCGGTCTTGCGTGTGGTTTCCTCGATGGCAAGGGTACCATGATCGTAGCGGTCCAGCAGGGTCAAGGCATAGGCATAATCGGTTATGACCCTAAGGACATCCTTGCCTGTATCGCTCACCAATTCCTGGCTGGCAAGGGTGCGGGCCAGAAGCTCTACAGTCTGCCGCATTTCGGTTAATTTTTCGGCCTGATCCCTGAAGCGTTGTTCGTTTACCGTATACCCCTTGACAACGTGGTCGTGCAAAACCCGGGTCGCCCACTGGCGGAATCGGGTTCCCTGTTTAGAATTGACCCGGTATCCAACTGACAGAATTGCATCGAGATTATAGAACTGTGTCTGGTACGTTTTGCCATCAGGAGCAGTACGTGCAAATTTTGCACGTACTGATTCCTCGTCCAGTTCGCCTTCTTTAAATACGTTACGCAGGTGCTTGGAGATAACTGAACGCTCTCTCCCGAACAACTCTGCCATCTGGTCTTGCGTAAGCCAGACGGTTTCCGCTACCAGATGAACCTCTAATTTTGTGCCTTCTGGGCCTTCAAAAAGTACCACAGCATTATCAGGACTCGTCATTGCACCTTCCTCTCTATCCATTAAAAGGTCTGCCACCCAACCCGCGCAGCAAGGGGACTATGGCAACCATCAGCCGCAGCGACTACTCCCGCTACGCGGTCTGGATCGCCAGGCTCGGGCTCCATCCACCTCTGCTACCTGATGTGTCAGGGCAAAAATGCCCATAGGAACCGGATCAAAAGGCTTCTGGAAACACGGAGCAACGGAGTCACGAATGGTCACAAAGGGGGTCAGGATTCCATAACGTCATAACTTTTTATCGGGTTATCGAATCCTGACCCGAATGGCGCTAGTTTAAGGGGTTCCAGCATTGTATTTGCTCCGGTGAGGGATCTCTTTCATCTCACGTCTTGGTGATGTTAGCAATTGATAACTTTTAGGTCTTCTCTTGATGCAGCGGGGTTCTTTTCGCCCCGGG
>Ga0209317_1000223_pt1 | contig 77403 bp, 73 predicted proteins | sample RifGroB2_FD_183994 | JGI IMG/M metagenome (GOLD analysis project Ga0209317, IMG submission 183994) | Soil microbial communities from Rifle, Colorado, USA - Groundwater B2 (SPAdes) (version 2) | ecosystem: Environmental > Terrestrial > Soil > Unclassified | place: Rifle, Colorado | collected...
CGTTTTATTTTACTTTGCCAACCTATAACAGCGAATTATAGTTTTTATAAACAAATTGAACTTATCAATAAATAGAAAAATTGAATACACATATAAAACAACCCGAAACATCTCATGCTTCGTGGTTCATTTTTTTGTAAGTTCAACTCACCACTTAGTGTGTTCTCTGTCCTTCAATTTCTCACGAATCTATTAATCGCATCCCGGAAAAATCAAGGCTTTGAGTTTCCCGGACCTGTATTACCTAAACAACGCTTAGCGCTAGCTCATATTTTTCAACAGTTCACTGAGAACTCCGGTCTGCTCAATGGGGTTTTGGCTCTAAACTAACAGGCGTGCCAGACCAGCCCTGAGTTGGTTGGTGAGTTTATCGAACCAATCGAAGGGTGTCTATAAAAGTCCTGAGGGCATAGGCATTTTACTATGAGTTATTCCAATGATCCAAGACAAATTACTGCAAAGTTTACTTCAGCTTGTTAAATGTAGCTGTAGCCTGAAGAAAGGCACAAGTATTTATTACTGGCTGTCCAACCGGAAGGTTTTCTGCTTGAAATGTGGAGAAGTTCCTTACCGGCAAATTCTTTCATCGGTTGCTGATGAAGAAGTTTATTCCGGAATGGGAAATCCTTACTGCGGATGAATCCGAAAAGAGGCTTAGCCTCTTTTTTAGTCGATAGTAATTAAAACAATGGTTTTAAATCCTGAAAAATCTGACTGGATTACGATCATGAATAGTTTGTTGAAAACAAAGGAACCATTATCGTTAATTATTTTTATAATACAAAACTGAAGAATATTCATAAAATATATAAATTCAATGCATATACAATGCTTCAAGTATTTTGTAGAATTTATACTTTGATATTTTTTTGGTTTTATAAAAAATAATGTTTACTTTTGTGGGGTCTTATTGAATCACAATTTGAAAACAACGTTAGAAAATATTGCCAGTATATCTACAGGAGTTTTTGCTAAGCCAGTTGCAGAAGGTGAAATCGTATATCTGCAAGCCAGGCACTTTGACGAAAATGGATTACTCATCTCTGAACTACATCCTGATTTAATGGCTGATGATATTAGCAAAAAACATATATTGAAACCTAGCGATATACTTTTTGCTGCTAAAGGTAATAAAAACTTTGCTACAGTATTTGAAGACCAGTATCCCAAGTCTGTAGCCTCTACCTCCTTTTTTGTTATTCGTTTATCTGACAACAAAGTATTACCTGAATATTTAGCCTGGTTCATGAATAACCCAATTACTCAGCTATTTCTGAAATCTACTGCACTTGGATCTTCCATTGCTTCTATTTCGAAAGCAGTGCTGGAAAAACTTGAAATCAGTGTTCCGGATATTCAAACACAACGAGTCATTCTGAAAATTACAAGCCTTAGAAGCCAGGGGAAAAAAATAAGGCAGAAAATTGAATCACTTCAGGAAATCATCATTCAGCAAAAAATAAATAACACAATAAAATAAATCCATGACTAAAAAAATCACTCAGAAAGACATTAACGATGCAGTTTGGAAAGCCTGTGACACTTTTCGAGGAAGCATTGACCCCAGTATTTACAAGGATTACGTGCTGACCATGCTCTTCGTAAAATACCTCAGCGATGTACATGACGATAAATATGAAACGCATCTGGCAAAATACAATGGTGATAAGGAAAGAGCCGAAAGAGCCATGAAACACGAGCGCTTTGTGGTGCCAGAGCAAAGTCATTTTAACTATTTGTATGAACACCGCAATGAACTCAATATTGGGGAGTTGATCGATATTGGTTTGGAAGATCTGGTGGAAGCCAATCGCGACAAACTTTACAGCGAAGACGGTGCCGGAATTTTCCAGAACATCAATTTCAACAGCAGTGTGTTGGGTGATACAAAAGATAAAAACACCCGCTTAAAAAACCTGTTGCTCGATTTCAACAAAGAATCATTAGACCTTCGGCCATCGCATTTGGAAGGCACTGATATTATTGGCGGTGCCTATATGTTTCTGATTGAAAACTTTGCCAGTGATGCCGGGAAAAAAGCCGGAGAATTTTTTACGCCGAAAGAGGTTTCCACACTCATTGCGAAACTCACCAAATCGAAACCGGGTTCGCGGATATGTGACCCAACTTGTGGCTCTGCATCATTACTAATAAAAGCCGGTGAAGAAGTGGGTTCAGATAATTTCTCACTTTACGGACAGGAAGCCAATGGTAGCACCTGGGCACTGGCCGTAATGAATATGTTTTTGCATGGATTTGATAAGGCCACCATTCGTTGGGGCGATACCATCCGTAATCCGAAACTGAAGGAAGGCGATGCCCTGATGAAGTTTGATACGGTTGTTGCAAATCCTCCATTTTCCTTATACAAATGGGGAAAGATAGATGACAAAGAAGAAAATAAATCGAGTGACAGTTTTGATCCCGAAACCGACAAATATCAGCGATTTTGGAGAGGCACTCCACCAAAGAGCAAAGGCGATTGGGCATTTATCAGCCACATGATTGAAACCGCCTACGAAGGAAAAGGGAAAGTAGGCGTGGTGGTACCTCATGGAGTGTTATTCCGTGGAGCCAGTGAAGGCAAAATAAGGCAGAAAACCATTGAGGAAAATATTCTGGAAGCAGTAATTGGCTTACCTGCCAACCTGTTTTTCGGGACGGGTATTCCTGCAGCTATTTTAATTTTCAACAGAGGTAAATTCAACAATAACAATGTGTTGTTTATCGATGCAAGTAAACAGTACGAATCGGCTAAGAACCAAAACAGGCTAAGACCAACAGATATTGAGCACATTGTAGACACATACCGACAATTCAATGAGGGCAAACTGCCAACCGGAATTGTGGAAGATAAATTCAGCTATGTGGCCACTTTTGAGGAAATACAGGAAAACGATTTTAACCTGAATATTCCGCGTTATGTGGACACTTTCGAGGAAGAAGCTGAAGTGGATATAGCTGCCGTGCAAGTTGAAATTGAAAAACTGGAAAGCGAATTGAAATCTGTAAAAATCGAGATGGATAAATATTTAAAAGAATTGGGAGCTTAATATGATTGTGCAATACGCCTCCGATTTACATCTGGAATTTCCCGAAAACAAGGAATACCTCAAAACAAACCCATTGAAAGCTAATGGTGATGTTTTAGTGCTTGCTGGTGATATTGTGCCTTTTGCAGTGATGGACAAACACAAAGATTTTTTCAGTTATATTTCTGATCATTTCGAAACAACTTATTGGATTCCGGGGAATCATGAATACTATTACTTTGATTTAGCTGGAAAATGCGGAACCCTCAATGAAAATATCAAAACAAATGTCCATTTGGTAAATAACCTGTCTGTGGAGCAGGATTCAGTTCGCCTTGTTTTTTCGACTCTTTGGTCAAAGATTAGCCAGGTTAACCGTTGGCAGATTGAACAAAGAGTGAGCGATTTTCGAGTCATTAAATTCAATGATTTTCGTTTTTCTTCCGATCAGTTTAATCTTTTGCATGAGGAAAGTTTATCATTCATCAAACAGGAACAACACCACAACAACACCGGTAAAACAATAGTAATTACCCATCATGTCCCGACATTTTTTAATTATCCGGAAAAATATAAAGGTGATATTCTGAATGAAGCTTTTGCTGTTGAATTGTATGATTTGATTGAAACAAACGGTCCTGATTTCTGGATTTTTGGTCACCATCATTCTGATGTTCCTGATTTTATGATTGGGAAAACAAATTTGGCTACAAATCAATTGGGCTATGTGAAGTATGGAGAACATAAGTATTTTAAAAATTTGGCAAGTATAGAAGTGTGAAGTATTTTATATCAACATATTATCTTTATATTTGCACGTTATCAAATAGTAGTGATAAAATGCAATATTTGCGATATGAATAACTTAAAGGATCGAAATGAAAAACACGATTGATTACATGAAAGAAGTTTTTGGACTCGATTTGAATATTACCGAGATACCCAAAGTAAAGGTGAATGCCTTGCCATTCTATATTGCCAATCAATATACCTTTTGGGAAGGTAATCTGATTGACAGAAACATCGTGTTTGCAAAAAAGATTACTACGGAGCATTTCACTCCTGACCAGTATAAAAAACAATTGGAATTGCTTGAACGCCACTTCAACAATCCGGTTGTTTTTGTTTTGCCCTTCCTTGAAGCTTATAAAAGGAACAGGCTAATTCAGAAGCGAATAAACTTTGTTATTGCAAATAAACAGGTTTTTATCCCAGGGTTATTTATCGATATTAAAGAATATGCACTAAAAGCGCAAAAGAAAGAATATTTGAAGCCTGTTGCGCAGTGCCTGATTCTTTATCATCTGCAAAAAGAGCCGCTAAATCGTTTTTCTTACAAGCAGTTGGCCAATGTGTTGCAATACCCGTATCTGACCATAACAAGAGCTGTCGAAAACATTCAGGCTTTAAATCTTTGTACAATTGAAGGCACCAAAGAAAAAGCCATTTGCTTTGAAACAGGTAATGCAGAACTCTGGGAAAAAGCGCAGGCTTTTATGAAAAGTCCGGTTGTGAAGAAGGTGTTTACTGATGATGAAATAGGTGAGGAGTTATTCTTCCGCAGCAATATTAATGCTCTAGCTTTTTATACCGACCTGAACGACGAAAAGCAAATATATCTGGCTGTTCATCAGGATACTTTCAGAAAACTGATGAATGAGGGGAAAATAAAAAACCTGAACGACTACGACGGAAAGTATTGCATTGAAATTTGGAAATATACACCTGCAATACTGGCGAATAACCAGTTTATCGATCCGCTCTCGGTTTACCTCGAATTTAAAGACAACACTGATGAGCGGGTGCAACTGGCATTAAAAACTATTATACGACAACTGAAATGGTAAGAGGATTAGATGTTTTTACAAAATACTTTGAACTGTACCCCGATAATTACGTGATCATTGGTGGCACAGCGTGCGACATCATTGTGAGTGAATCTGGTTTTAGGCCGCGGGCAACAAGAGATATTGACATCATACTTGTTGTGGAAGCACTTGATTCAGCGTTTGCCAGGCAATTCTGGAATTTCGTAAATGAAGGCAAATACGAGGTAAGGGAAAAAAGCGATCCTGAACGACAATATTACCGTTTTAAGAAACCCGCGAACACGGAATTTCCTTACCAAATTGAATTATTTTCCCGTGTTCCTGATGTTCTGGATGTTCCTGAACAATCGCGCTACACTCCAATACCCATTGACGAGGATATTACAAGCCTCTCAGCTATTCTGATGAATGAAGATTATTACCAGTTTACAATTGCCGGAAGCAAGCTTTTGGATGGCATTCGAATAGCAAATATTGAAACCATCATTTGCTTGAAGGCCAAGGCATACATCGATTTAAAAGCGGCAAAAGAACGTGGTGAAAAGATTGATTCGGATAAAATAAACACACATAAACTGGATGTATTCCGGCTCGCTGTGTTTCTGGCAGAAGGCAATTTGTTTGAATTGCCCGAAAGCATTAAAACCGACTTGCAGGCATTTGCCGATATGATTAAATTCGACCTGCCCGGAAATGCCATTTTCAAAGAAATGGGATTAGGCAATATAAACGTGGATCAGGTATTTAATCAACTCATCCAAAATTTCAACCTTACCAACTAATGGAAAACAACACCATAAAACCCTTTTACAATACTACCATTCCAAGCGATTGGACAAATCCTGAATTTGGAACTGTATTTTCTTTTCTCAAATCATTTTCCTATTCAAGGGAGCAATTGACCGATGAAAAGACAAATGATGAAATTAGGAATATTCACTACGGAGATATTCATGCAACTTATGAAAATGAAATTTTAGATTTTGAAACTGAACAAAGAGTCCCGTTTTTAAAAGATGGATTTCTTGATGTTAATAAATTTGATGATGAAGAATTTCCGTCACTTCAAGATGGTGACTTAATAATGGCAGATGCTTCGGAAGATTTTGAAGGAGTCTGTAATTGTGTTGAGCTAAAAAATATAAACGGCAGAAAAGTGGTGAGTGGATTACACACTTTCGCGGCGAGAGGAAATGTGGATATAATAGCAGCAGGTTTTAGAACTTATGCATTGAATAATCAGCAGGTTGTAAGAGAACTTAGAAGAATTGCAACTGGAATTTCAGTTTATAGTGTTTCTAAAACAAACCTGTCTAAAGTTGAACTTCCTCTTCCACCTCTCCCCGAACAGCGCGCCATAGCTAACGTCCTGAGTTTGATGGATTCCGCCATCAACCAAAACAATCAACTCGTTGCCCAAAAAGAACTCCGCAAAAAATGGTTGATGCAAAATTTATTAACCGGAAAGAAACGGTTAAAGGGGTTTGGTGGGGAGTGGAAGGAAATCCATATAAAAGATGTTTCGAAAGAAGTAAGTATCAGAAATAAGTCAGATAAACAGTTGACAGTTCTTTCCTGCACCAAATATGATGGTCTGGTCGAATCTTTGGAATATTGGGGCAGAAAGATATTTGCTGACGATATTAGCAGCTACAAGATTGTTCCTAAAAATCATTTTGCATATGCAACTAACCATATCGAGGAAGGCTCAATTGGTTATCAGGATTCTTTTGATGAAGCTTTAATAAGTCCAATGTACACCGTTTTCAAAACGGATTCATCGATCAATGATTTATACTTCTATAAGCTGTTAAAATCTCATATGTTGATTTATCAGTATCAGAATAGAATGGAAGGTTCAATTGACAGACGTGGAGGATTACGATGGGATGCCTTCTCGATTATTAAAATTCATATTCCTTCATTCGAAGAACAAACTGCTATTACCCAAGTGCTACAAGCAGCAGATAAAGAAATACAACTGCTCAAAGCCAAAACCGATAAACTGCGCGAGCAGAAAAAGGGGATGATGCAGGTGCTGTTGACAGGAAAGGTGAGAATCAAAAATTTAAACCTGTAAGTATGCAAATCAATTCAAAAGAAATCCTGTTTGGTCAGCCAATCCTTAAAATACGGGAAGTGGTCCGTCAAGCTATGAAAGGAAGGCTTTGGGGAAATTCCAAAGCAGAAGTTGCAATCAGAGTTGCCAAGATATTAAAACAACCTGATGTTGTGGCGAAACAGTTGATAAAGCAACTAATTGAAGATGAATACCTTATTTTAACGAAGGAGAAACTTAGTGATATTTACCAATACGAATTAACAGAAACTGAAAAGGGCAGACGGTTTGGTATTGCCAATGCCTCGAAACCCATTAGCAGGCAAAAAGCAACTCAACTATTGAACGAACTGATTGAACGGGCAAAATCCATTAACGAAAATGGTGAATTAATATATTTTGTGGAAAGCATAAAAGTATTTGGCAGTTACTTATCAGACAAGGATACTTTAGGCGATCTGGATGTTGGTGTTAAGCTTTCCCGAAAACATAAGCCAGGTGATTTCACAAAGCATAATCAAAAGCGAATAGCTCTGGCCAAAGCAAATGGTCGGCAATTCAGCAATTCCACCGAACAACTTATTTGGCCTCACCGTGAGGTGATTTTAATGTTGAAAGCAAAACAAAGAGGCTTGAGTCTGCACGATGAGGATGAAGATGAGGTTTTTAAAGTAACAGAGACCAAGCTGGTATACCAATATAGCGAAAAATGACTAACGCATTGACCGATAAGCTTCACGAACAGAAAAGGATGATATAGCTTTTGCTGATGGGAAGAAATAGTTAAAAATATTGTCTAAACATATTTGAATGAGAGATACATTATTTATTAGCCATGCAACTCCTGAAGATAATGAGTTTGCGATCTGGATTGGGTCTAGACTGGAGATGTTGGGATATAAAGTTTGGATAGATAGAGATCGATTGCTTGGTGGTGAACCTTTTTGGCGAACAATAGATGGTGTGATCCGAAACGATGCTGTAAAAGTATTGTTAATCTATTCAAATAACATCTGTCTTTCACCAGGCATTCTTAAGGATGGTATAGATAAAGAATTTTCTCTCGCTGAAACTATTGCGAAAAGTGAAGGCCTATCTGATTTTATAATACCTCTGAATATTGATAAAGATGTACCTTATAATTCCTTTATAGGTTCAAATAGACTTAATCAAATACCATTCTTTGGCAATTGGGCAGAAGGACTTAAACAATTATTGAAGAAATTGATTAAAGACAATGTCCCCAGGTTGGGAGAGATACAAGAATCAACTTTTTCCGAATGGTATGAGAACGAATATATTTCAAACTGCTCAATTATTTCAAAAAAAGAATTATACTATTCTTCCTGGTGGCAAATTGCAGAAATGCCACCTAAGTTTTTCATGTTTAAATTTACGAATGCTGAGCAAGCAAAAGCTGTTCGAAACGCTAATACATTAATACCTGTAAGTCTTTTGTCTAACACTGTATCTACGTTTGATGAAAATATCAATTTTACTATAACAAGAGAAGATGAAGAAATTGAGGTACTACCCGACGCTACATATTCATTTTCTTTAACTGATATTTTAGACGGGTTTCTATCAGAATCTTTTCCACAGCATAAGGATGCTGAAAATCATTTCAAATGGTTATTGAGAAGTGTAATAACTAATTTGTTCAGGAATAAAGGACTGTGGAAACAAGAGATGTCAAATAAAAAATTTGTTTATTTTTTGCCAAGTTATGATAATTTAAAACCAGTCAGTTTTAAATATCCATTCTCTAGCCCAAATAAAAAGGATAAAAGAAAATCAATCGTTGGAAAATTCGAGGATATCGGAAAGTGGCATTATGCTGTTTCTTGTCAAACAAGTCTGTCCCCAATTGTCGGTTTTTCATTAAAATCTCATTTGGTTTTTACTAGTGATGGTTTTAAATTGCTGCAAGATGAGAAAAAGGTTCATGGATATAGAAGGAAAAAGGGAAGACGATTCTTTAATGATGAATGGAGAGATTTGCAACTGGCATTTATTCAAAGATTAAAGGATAATGATAATGAAATAAAAATAAAGGTTTCAAATGAAGGATGGTATTTGAAAATGGAAAACTGGACTGAGATGTTTTGGAGCGATGTAGGTTATCGAGATCCTAGCACACCGATGGCTGTTGAAATAATTGAAAATTTCCTTGAAGAACCTCTTAACGAAGAAAATGATGATTGACCCTGAATTAAAATACCTTAGCGAACCTTTTCTGACTTTTAATAATGGGCAGAAAGCAATAGATCCGCGAGATGGATTAATGTTATTTGGTCCATTTTCGCAAAAAAAAATTAAAGGACAAAAGACTATTGGTCTTATTGGACCTGCGATTTTGCGAAATAGAATGTTAGAGTATTTAAAAAAACTGCATGCTCCTATCTTAAATTCCGATAGATCGATTGCCCGACCTAACTTTCCTGGACTTGAAACAATTTTTGATATTTATGTAAATTTTGAGAATGTTCCACAAATCGATGTTTCTCAAAATGAGATAGATAAATATTTGAAATTTAGGGATTCACATCAGCGTGTTCATAATTGGACCAATTTATATGTTGACAAATTGAAAGAATATGCAGATAATGAGGAAATACCTGTTGACGTTTGGATAATTGTTATCCCAGAATGCATTTTCCAGTATGGAAGGCCAAATTCGAAGATACCAAAATCAGCCGATGTTATAAATGAAGGATTAAGTATTGCTAAAAGGAGTTCAATGCAATTAGATATGTTTTTTCAAGACGAAATTGATCAATTGAAAAAAGCGTATGAATTTGAGATCAACTTTCACAATCAATTAAAAGCAAAAGTTTTATCAGATAAAATTATTACCCAAATTATTAGAGAAAGCAAGATCTCATATGAAGAGCTGTGGGATAATCCTGAAAAGATTGATGCTGAACGTAAATTCGACAGTGCTAAAGCATGGAATATATCTACGGCCTTGTATTATAAGCTTGGTGGTTTACCATGGAAACTTGGAGATGTAAGAGAGAATGTATGTTATTTAGGTCTTGTTTATAAAAAGACTGATGCGAATGAGAAAAATAAAAATGCTTGTTGTGCTGCTCAAATGTTTTTAGATTCTGGGGATGGTATGGTATTTCGTGGAAATGTTGGTCCTTGGTGGAATCATAAAACTGGTGAATTTCATTTATCAAAAAAGGATGCCACTGATATAATATCTCAATCTTTAGAGTCTTTTTACAATAACTCCGGACATTATCCCCAAGAGGTATTTATTCATGCAAAAACTTATTTTGATGAAACCGAATGGGAAGGATTTGAGGAAGCTGCAAAGGGCAAATGTAAAATAATAGGTGTAAGAATTCGGGAAAATAATACCTTCAAATTATACCGACAACATCAATACTGTATTCCAAGAGGTATGATGTTGCATTTTGATGATAATAAGGCATATTTATGGACAAAAGGATTTATTCCGCGTTTTCAGACTCAAATTGGATTGGAAACTCCAAATCCATTAGAAGTTGCCATAACACGAGGTAAATCAGAAGTTGAGATTGTCTGTAAGGATATTTTGGGATTAACGAAGTTGAATTATAATACTTGTATATATGGAGATGGAGTTCCTGTGACATTAAAGTTTGCTGAAGCCATAGGGGAAATTCTAACCTCAGGTAAAGATGTAAAAGTCGGAGTTTTACCATTTAAACATTATATATAAAAGTGACCATTTACCTGACATCAGGAAGCGATAGAAGCAAGGAAAGAATCTCAATCTGTTGACGACGGAAATAAAGATTGAAAATTTAAACCCAATAAAATAGTACTATTATGACAAGAAAAGAAAGACATGTTGTTCCTAACTCTGGTGGTGGTTGGGACTCAAAAAGAGAAAATTCAGAAAGAGCATCCAAACATTTCGAAAGGAAAGAAGATGCAATGCAATGGAGTAGAGAAAAAAGTAACTCGGAAGGTTCTGAATTGATTCCACATAGAAAGGATGGTACGATTCAAAACCCGGATAGCAATGGCAATGACCCATTTCCACCTAAAGATAAAAACTGATGTTGCAGAAAAAGGGGTCGATGCAGGTATTGCTGACGGGAAAAAGAGACTAAATATTTTTAAAATCAGTAATATGTATATAATGTATGTTGATGAGAGTGGCGACCCGGGGACTCATCCAAATAGTTCGCCACACTTTATATTATCCGGTTTAATTGTTTCTCAGAACGACTGGGACAAGTATCTTATTCGCTTAAAGGAATTTAGAAAATCAATAAAATCAAAATACGGCTTAAATCAACGAACAGAAATACATGCATCCGAATTAATAAGGGTCAATAAATTGGAGGAATATAAGAAAATTTCAAAAAGCAAAAGGATCAATATCATTAAAGACTATTGTTCACAACTGCCTATGATTTTTGATTCTGCAAGTGTAATAAACGTATGTATCAAAATTGAAGATCATCCAGATCACGATATTTTCAACTTGGCCTGGAGCAGGTTATTTCAACGATATGATACTTTTTTAAAGAAAAAAGCAAATGACAAAGGCATAATAGTGGCCGATGACACGGATAGTCTAAAATTAATGTCATTACAAAGAAAAATGAGATTGTACAATCCCATTCCTTCACATTTTAGTGGCACTTCTTATAACGCACCAATTGACAGCATTTTGGAGGATATATTTTCTCGATCATCGCATCATTCCTACTTTATTCAATCAGTAGATTTGATAGCACATTGCTTGTACCGAAAAGAATATCCCAAGGGAAGCTTGAGAAAATATGGATTGGAGAATCAATTTCAAAAACTTGATCCTCTACTTTTAAAAGAAGCATGTAAAAGTGATGAATATGGAATTGTTAGGAAATAAAAAACCCCGGTTCAAAAACCGAGGATTTTTTTGCGGCCCGATAAAAACTAACGGTATTACCAAGTCGACTTATCTTTCGATCGGGGACACCCCAATCCTAATTTTTTCATTGCAACTCTGGGAATGCGTGCAACGACACGCTTTATTCCTTATGAGAAATACAATGCAAATTTATAGTGCTAAGACCTCAAATTACATGATATTTGTCATGTTTTAAATAATGATAGATGAACACACCAAGTTTCAAAGAAGACCACATCAGCCAAATCCCTGCTTTGCAATTTTTGCAAAAATTAGGCTATACCTATCTCAGTCCGGTAGAAGCAGAAAATCTTAGAGTTGGAAAAACCAGTAATGTTTTGTTGGATGATATTTTGCGAAAACAGCTGAAGGAAATCAATTCGGAAAAGCGAATCAGTTCAACAAAGACTACTTACATCAGCGATGCCAACATTGAAAATGGGATTCGTGCCTTGAAGGAATTGCCGATGAACGAAGGATACATTGCCGCCTGCGAAACGACTTATAACCTGATTACCCTTGGGAAAACATTTGACCAGAGCTTCGACGGAGATAAAAAAAGCATCACACTTCAATACATGGATTGGAAAAATTTGGAGAACAATATATTTCATGTAACCGAAGAATACAGTGTAATGCGCAGCACCAGCAAAGAGCATTACCGACCCGATGTGGTATTGTTCGTTAATGGTATTCCAATTTGTGTTATCGAGTGCAAGCGACCAGACATGAAAGAGCCATTGAAACAGGCGATCAGCCAACATTTGCGAAGTCAGCAGGAAGATGGCATCCGGGCCTTGTATGTCTATTCTCAACTGACATTGAGTCTTGCAACCCAGGAAGCATCATACGCCACCAATGCCACACCTGAAAAGTTTTGGGCGAAGTGGGAGGAAAAATTCAATAACGAGGAAGAAGAACAGATATACAGAACCGATTTACAGGAATTAAAAAATCAGTCCTTAAATCCGGAGCAGAAAAACAAATTATTTGCGGACCGTTTTAAATATGTCAGGCAGTATTTTGATAATTTGGAGAACGAAAATATTTTACCAACTATTCAGGATGAGTATATATTCGGTTTATGCCGACCGGAGCGGCTGATGGATATAATTTTCAATTTCGTTCTGTTCGACAATGGAGAAAAAAAAATTGCACGATACCAACAGTATTTTGCCGTTAAAAAATCTATGAAACGTATCCTTCAAATTGAAGGAGGAAGACGAAATGGTGGAGTGATTTGGCACACGCAGGGAAGCGGGAAATCTTTAACCATGGTTATGCTTGCCCAGGCCATTGCCATGGAAAAATCAATTCGCAATCCGAAAATCGTTTTGGTAACCGACCGTACTGATTTGGATACTCAGATTACAGGTACATTTCGGAAATGTGGAATGTTTGTAGAAAACGCTACCACCGGGCAACGATTGGTTGAATTACTTGAAAGTAAAAGCGATTCAGTAGTCACCACCATTATCAACAAGTTTGTTGCAGCCATAAAGAAAATCGGTAAGCCATTGCAAAGTCACGACATTTTTGTTTTGGTTGATGAAGGACACCGTACCCAGCATGGCACTTTCAATATTGAAATGCAGAAAACATTGCCCAATGCTTGTTTCATAGCTATGACCGGCACACCACTTTTCAAAAAAGATAAAAGTACGGCTGCGAAATTCGGGGGTATCATTGATGCATATACGGTTGATCAGGCCGTAAAAGACAAGGCTGTAGTTCCGCTTCTGTATGAAGGAAGACTGGCAAGGCAAACTGTAAATGCAAGCCCGCTGGATACATTTTTCGAAATGGTTTCAGAACCCTTGACCGAATACCAAAAAGCCGATTTCAAAAAGAAGTTCAGCAGAGCAGACCAGTTGAACGGTGCTGAACAAAAAATATATACGATCGCATGGAACATCAGTAGGCATTTCCGCGACAATTGGCAAAATACTCCCTTTAAAGCCCAATTGGTTTGCGACAAAAAAATAAATGCCATTCGTTACAAAGAATTTCTGGACGAAATTGGATTGGTGAGCAGTGAAGTTCTGATTTCATCCATCGACGAAAGAGAAGGTGAAGATAGTGCCTATGAAAAATCCACGGAGAAGGAAAATCGCTTTTGGAAAAAGATGATGGATGAACATGGTAATCAAAAAAAATATGAGAAGAACATCATCAGCCGTTTTAAAAATCAAAAAGATCCTGAAATCATTATTGTAGTAGATAAATTACTTACCGGATTTGATGAACCCAAGAACACGGTTTTGTATCTTACCCGAAACCTGCAGGGACATAAACTTTTGCAAGCCATTGCGAGGGTAAACCGTATTTACCCTGATAAGGAATTTGGCTATATCATTGACTATTATGGTGTGATTGAGAATTTGGATGATGCCTTGCAATTGTATTCCTCTTTCGAGGAGTTTGATTCAGATGACCTGGAAGGCACATTGGTAAACATCAATGAAGAAATCAAAAAGCTACCACAAAAGTATTCAGAACTATGGGACATTTTCAAAATCATCACCAATAAACGTGATGCAGAAGCCTATCAATTGCTGTTGAAAGATGAAGCAATAAGAGCTTTGTTTTACGATAAACTGGCAGCGTTTGCTAAAGGTTTGAAATTAGCGCTTTCATCCATCCAATTTTATAATCAGGTAGATGAAAAAACGATCAACCGTTATAAATCAGATTTGATCATGTTCGTAAAGCTGCGCTTAGCCGTAATTGAAAGATATTCAGATACAATTGATTACAAGCAATATGAAGGTCAGATTCAAAAATTGATTGACACGCACATTACCACTGAGAAAGTTGAAATCATCACTGAACTGGTTGATATTTTTGATAAAGAAAAATTTCAACAGGAAGTAGAAAATACAACAGGAAAAGCAGCCAAAGCAGATAAGATTGCCAGCAGAACTTCAAAACACATTTCGGAGAAGATGGAAGAAGACCCGGCATTTTACAAAAAGTTCTCACAAATGCTGAAAGAAACCATTGCGGATTACGAAGCCAAGCGGATTAATGAAGTCCAGTATCTCAATAAGGTTCAGGAAATAATGAACAATGTTTTGTCTCACACCGACAGTGATATTCCTGAAGCGTTGAAAGACAAAGATGTGGCAAAGGCATTTTATGGTTTGAATGTTGAATCACTCAGCGAAAAAATTCAGGATCCAATAATCAGGAGAGAGATTTCAACACAGGCGGCTTTGAACATAGATGAAATGATTCAAAAAGCCGTTTTGGATAACGGCAAATCAATTGTTGACTGGCAATATAAAACCAATATTACCGGAAAGCTTCAAATTGAAATTGGAGATTATTTGATTGATGAAGTACGTGATAAATATAACATTAACCTGTCTTTTGGTGAGTTGGATGAAATTGCCAATAAATGTATTGAAGTTGCAAAAATCCGCTACAAATAATGACTGAAAGTATTGAATTTGGCTCGAAACGAATTGATTTTCATTTGGATTATTCCAACCGAAAATCTCTTGGAATAACTGTAACACCCGACTTGGAAGTTTCGGTAAAAGCGCCTATAGATACACCTATAGAAAAGGTAAAGGAAAAGATTATTAAAAAAGCGCCTTGGATAATCAGGCAACAAAGCTTTTTCCTAACCTTTCATCCAAAATTGACTGATCGGAAATTTGTTGGTGGTGAAACCCATCTTTATTTTGGCCGTCAATACCGTTTGAAAATTATACTCGAACCGGTTGAAAGTGTAAAACTTAAAGGCAAGTTCATAGAGGTTACAACGCTTGACAAAGCAAGAGTTGAAGAATTAGTAAACAATTGGTATTTACAAAATGCAAAAAAGAAGCTTCGTGCCATTGCCCAGGAACTAATTGAAAAATTTAAAAAACACAAAGTTGAACCCAGCTCAATCATATTGAGAGAAATGCCGACACGCTGGGGAAGCTGCACTGCCAAAGGAAAAATCATTCTGAATCCGGAATTAATAAAAGCTCCCAAAGGTTGCATAGAATATGTGATCATTCACGAACTCTGTCATTTAATCCATCACGACCACACCCGGAAATTCCTCGATCTTCAGACCAGAGAAATGCCAAACTGGGAAAAATGGAAAATGAAACTGGAAAAGTTACTTGCCTGATTAAAAAGTACAAAAACGTTCCATAATAAGAGATAATCAATTTATTCACCCGAAACCTATCCTTAGTTTTCGTTTTTTTTAACTCCACGGGATTGACTGAAGCATAGAGTTACTACTCTCACTCAATTTTTTCTCCAAAGTTATTTCCGCATTCCGGAAAAGTCAAGGGTTGCATGCACGCCTTCAATAATATACTCCGGTGGCTGAGCTTGTCGAAGCCGCCCTTGACAAGAATCCTGTCTGCTCAATGTGCAATTGGCTCAAAATTAATTGGAGAGCCAGCCGAAAAAAATCCTCAGGGCAGAGGTGACTTAAAATGCAAAAGAATTTATTTACTCCGGTGCCAATGTACAATTCAACTTTGGCAGAAATCGAAATCAGTTACAAACCCAAGTACAAAGCTTCAGATTTACCCAAGGTGGTTACTTCAGCTGATGCTTACGGCTATTTAAAAGATGTTTTCCCCAGTTTGGATTACCGTGAATATTTCTACATCCTGTGCCTGAACCGGAATAACAAAGTTTTGGGATACTGCCAGATTTCTGCAGGAGGATTATGTGGCACGATTGCAGACGTTAGAATGATTATGCAGACGGCACTTAAAAGTTCTGCCACATCAATTGTTTTGTCGCACAACCACCCGTCGGGGAACCTTGTGCCCAGTGAAGCTGACAAAGATCTCACCAAGAAGATCCGCGAAGCGGGTAAAGTTCTCGACATCGCGGTATTGGATCATCTGATTATTACTTCAGAATCTTACTTCTCCTTTGCTGATGAAGGATTGATGTAGAAGAAAGGCTTCGGCCTTTTTTTTATTCATTCAAATTCATAACAAGATGGAAAAGTTGAAAAGTTTTTCACAGTATATGCAGCAGCTGGCAGGGCGAAACAGCATATCCAATGTTTTTACAGATTTTCTCGAAATGTCGGTTTGTGCCCTGTCACTCGGAGCCATGGAAGCTCGTCACCTCGAAATAGTAGGCAGATACAATAAGCACGAAGTCAATCTGATGGCTGATGCATTTGCTGCACTGGTTTTGGAAATGGATAACGACGGCGAAGGTTTAAGAGACATTTTCGGAGATTTTTACATGGAACACATTAGCCACGGGCATAATGGACAGTTTTTCACTCCGGAACATATTTGCGAACTCATGGCCCGGGTTCAGGGAGAAATCGAAAACGGTTCCCGGGTTCTGGATTGCGCCTGCGGATCGGGCCGAACATTACTGGCAGCCGCAAAAATAAACCGGAACGCATACTTTTACGGTGCCGATATTGATCGTAACTGCTGTATGATGTGCCTGATAAACCAATGCCTGAATGGATTATTGGGAGAAGTGGCATGGATGAATTCGCTATCCAATCAGTTTTTTGGAGCATGGCAAATACAGCTTCATCCAACAGGAGGAATCCCATACATTGTGCCAATCACCGAAGCCGAGAGCTTGATCGTGCTGAAACTACCAGCGCAAAAAGCTACTCAGATAAAAGTGCCAATGCCTGAATTTACAGATGTTCTTGCTGAACTTATCGATACTGTTCCTGTCAAAGCGCAACAGCTTCTGTTTAATTTCTAAGCCCTTCAGGGCTTTTTTTGTTCGAATAGTAAACTACCTCTTATATTCTTTTTTTTTGGTTCAACACGTGACATGGAAATTCTTGTTACACTCAAATTAGTGGATAAAGTTATTGATCGCCATCCGGAAAAGTCAAGGCTTTGGGTTTCTCCTAATCTGTTTGACAAAAACAACACTTCGTGCTTGTTCAGTTTTTCCAATCGTTCCCTGAGCATGTCGAAGGGATTGGAAATACAGACATTCGCCCTTGACAAGAATCCTGATGGCTCAATGTTGATTATCCATAATTTAATTTTAACCGGCGAGCCAGAAGCCAAAATAAGACCCTAAGGCAGGGGCAAAATGTTATGGGTAAATCTAATGTTGCAGAAAAAACAGCCAATGTTGCTGAAGTAGTTGAAGTTGTAGAAGTTGCTCCGGTTTTGACAATTGTGAAAGACGAAGTCGAAGCACCACGGAAGCTGACACTTGATGAAAGGATTCAAAGAGTGGAGGATTTATCATTGCTGATCGACCGTTGGAAAACCTTGAATGATTCACGTCGCAAGTTGCAAACCTTCCAGATCGGAGCTGATTCTCTCAGTTCTGTGATCAGTTTGCGGGATTCAAATGGAAATGAGTTCAAAACCTCCAACTCAGCAGTGATCACCTCTGTTATCGACGAAATGAAACGAACCCTGGATGTGAAAGTCCGTGATGTTGAAGAGCAAATTAACCTTTAACCAAGAGTGGGGCTTACGCCCCATTTTTTTGTTCGCTCAGGTTTGACTTAGATTTTAGAACCGCGCTCCGGAAACTGTCCTTTCTCTCCAATTCTACTTATCCCATTTTTGTAAAACAAACAACCGCAGCCATTCTTTAAGCCCTCCCTTGGGAGGGTTTGGGTGGGGCTCTAAATTTTATTTTATGAAAATCGAAACCATACGCCGAAACCTGGTTCTCAAGGAACTGGAAATCAAAGAAACGCCGCAAGGAAAACAAATCGTCTTTTCAATCAAGTTTGTCAAAAAAGACGGAGAACTGATTTTCATGCCCCGAGCTGTGGCAACCGGACTAAAAATGAACATAAAAGAAAATCGGATGCGCGGAGTTCTTCCAGTTGATGAAAATGAAAACGCCTGCGGACATGTCACTCCGGTAAGTATTGATTCATTGATCGAGTACAATGGAATTAAGGTAAGAATGTAAGATGGCAGATATTATTTTTAATGCTAAAGGTGTTCCGCTACTTGCTTCCGGACGAAGCTACATGGGTGCCACAACAGGGGTTCCGGCTGATCAGCCCAATTCAGCGAACCCGAAACCTGCGAAGATCGATTTGGATCGCACAACCATTGGCAATTACGAAATTGCCAGCTGGGGTTCAAACAACGATTGGCCATCAAAGGCAGAGGAGATCATCAACAAAGTCGGAACGCTGAACACCGGACTTCGATTTACCAGAAACTTTACCTTGGGACAGGGGATTTATCCCTGCATCGTTGCGGGCTATGATGATAAAGGCAATGAACTACTGAAAGCTCCCAAAGATGCTTCATTAACTGTTTTTGCCAATAGCCGGGTTATGCGACGGTATATGGAAAAAGCAATCCGCGATTACCTGAAACTTGGAGTTGCTTTCGTGGAGTTCCTTTTCAATGCTGATGGAAGTCAAATTGTTGGGGTCAATGCCATCAATTCAAAATACTGCCGCTTGACAGTAGCCAATAAGGATGGAGTGGTTGAAAATTGCATCGTTTCCGGAAAGTTCCCGGATACTCCTTCAGAAGGTGAATATACCGTTTATGAGGTTCTGGATGAATATGATCCTTTTGCTGATCTTGAGCGTCGTCGGTGGGCTGGCCAGACAAACGGGAATTCCATCGTGATGTGCATACGCGATTCCTGGAGCAACAACGAATATTATTCCACTCCCCTTTGGTTTGCAGCCTACCTGGCCGGATGGATCGACATTGCCAGTATGGTTCCTGCTTTCCTGAAAAAAGCTTATACCAATCAAATTACCTGGAAATGGCATATCCAGATTCCCTATGCTTTCTGGGACCGCCAATTCCCTGCCAATGAATTTGCAACTATTGACTTACGGAAGAAAGCCATTGAGGATTATATGGATGATGTGGAAACCAACCTTTGCGGAGTAGACAATGCCGACAAACCCATTTTTACCTTTTTCGAGATCAATCCAATGAATGGCAAGGCAGAAGAAAAATGGATTATCGAACCGCTAAACAACAAACTGAACAGCGAACAGAACCTGGTTACTTCAGCAGCGGCTAATTCGGAGATCATGTTTGCCATCATGGTAAATCCTAATGTCATGGGAGCAGGAATGCCCGGTGGAGCTTATGCAGGAAACTCAGGTGGCAGCAATATCCGCGAAGCCTATCTGATCAATGTAGCCAACGCCTGGCTTGACCGCCAGACCATGCTTGATCCTATTGAAATCGTCCACCGATACAATGGTGGAGATGAAAATGTGGAATGGAGGTTTAGAAATACTGTTCTAACTACTTTGGATTCTGGTGCCGGAACAACTAAAACATTAAGCTAAAGAAGCCCCCTCCAAACCTCCCCCGAAGGGTGGAGGCTTAAAAAGGCGCCACATAAAATGAAAGTAAACGATATTATTAACCATTAATCAAGAAGCCCCTCCTTCGGAGGGGTTGGGGAGGCTGTATGCTTTTTACATCAATCGACGAAATCAAACAATTCCTTGCTGTTGGTGCAGGGACCGACTTTAACAGGCTGAAACCCCATATTCAGAATGCAGAAACGGCCTATTTACGACCTTTGCTTGGTGCCGGATTATTTAAAGAATTGCTGGATTTCTATGACAATCCGGAAGCTGATCCTCCGGTAGAAAATAAAATTCTTTTACCTGAGCTTCTGTCACTGGCCCAAAGATCACTGATACACCTGACCTATTGGTCCGGCTTTCAGGTACTAAATGCTACCATCTCGGATGGAGGGTTCAAACGGACCGAAAACGAAAAGGTAAAAAGCCTTTTTAAGTATCAGGAAGTTGAATTGAAAGAGTATTTCAAAACAACCGGTTTTAATGGATTGGACGAAATCCTCTTTTATCTCGAAATGGAAATCAAGAAGTCCGAAGGTGAAAACCTTAATTTCAAATCATTTATAGATTCAGATGCCTGGACTATCCTTAAATCATCTTTCATCCCAGATACCAGTACTTTCAACTCAATTGTTTTCATCAACCACAGCCGTCTGACTTTTCTGCGTTTGAAATCCCCTATGCAGTTGGTGGAGGATCTGGACATCAAACCGGTATTGGGCGAAGCAATTTTCAATGAAATAAAACTTGAAATGGTGAAGAAAACGCCATCAGCAAAGGTAACTGCAATCCTTCCGTATATTCAAAAAGCCATCGCCTATCTGGCAACGGCGCTTTTAATGGAAGAAAGCGGGGCAGATCTTACGGAGAAGGGTTTGTACTTTGAAAGTACCGACGCCTACAATAATCTAATGACAAACAAACAGCCTGCAGAAAGTGACAGGATTAACTTCCTTGCTAAACGGAATAAAGGAATTGGTCAAAATTATCTGGAGCGCCTGAAAAGTTACTTCATTGCAAATGCAACAGACTGGCCTACCTATTCCGGACAAACAAGTAATGCACTACGCCGGAATAACACCGACAAAAAATCATTCTGGGCATGTTAAAAATCGAAGTAAAATACCGTCCCATCAGTTGGGTACCATTCACTCGAAAGGTTGACAGTAACGTACCTCAGAATTGGGGTGATGTGACTCAAAAGCAATTGATCGCCATTGCATGCCTTTACAATTCAGCAATCTCTGATGTCGATTTTCTCAAAGCAATGTCAGGACTAAATAAGAAAATCCTCAAAAAATTGTCAGATTACGAACATTACAAACTCATGGAAATCTTTGAGTTTGTTGGGGATCAGAAACCACATCATGAATTTATCGTCCGGAAGATTTCAATCTACAGAAAAGGGTTGATTTTATTCGCTCCGGAAGGCAAACTCAAAGGAATCACTTTCGGCCAATTCATCTTTGCGGATACTTATTTTGCCAATTACCAGCAGTCAAACGATGAAACCGATTTGAATAAATTCATCGCTTCCCTGTACCTCAGAAAAGATGAACCATTTGATGAAAAACGAATTCAAAGCCGCCATTTTCAGATTGGAAGAATTGATAAAAATATCCGCGAAGCTATTTTTCTGAATTATCAGTTAATGCATGTGTGGCTGGCTCTGGCTTATCCTCTAATTTTTCATACTACAGTAGAATTGACAACTATTCCGACAGTTTCGGATGGTGATATCGCCGTCCCGGAAATCAAAAGAGATCCAAACATCTGGATAAAAGTTTTTCAAAATTTTGTTGGCGATGACATCATTCACGATGAAGTTTGGGCAGCCAAGCCGGTCAATACCATCTTTGCCTATATGACCCGAAAATACAAGGAAAACGCACGTAAAAAGTAAGGGCTGCCCTATGTGGCTGCCCATAAAATAAAAAACATGGCAAAATTTTCTCAGCTCGTGTCCTACTTCGAAAACCTTGCCCGGTTGCATAAAGATATTGGTCACACCGATAGCGAAAAGCATTTCTTCAGGATGGAAGTAGATGAAGTTCTGGGTGGCATCAATCGGACGGATGTAAAACATCCTTTTCTCATTCTCGAAGGCTATAACTATGACTTCACCGATGATAAAAGCGATAATCTGCTTAAAAACCGTCGGGGTGCTTTTATGCTGATTGATCATGTTTCTGATCAGACCGACTTTGAGTCCATTCAGGTTGTCTGGGAAAACATGGAGGAAATTGGTGATGAACTGCTGGTTAAAATGAAAGCAGATAAGCGCAATCCTTTAGTTCCAGCTATTCGTGATTTTGATTTTTCAAGTGTTGAAGCTTCGCTCCTGGTTAATGAATTGGATGGTGATTACGGCATCCGATTTACCTATGTTCTGACTTCACCTCGAAGTAATGAAGTGAACACGGATAAATGGTTAATCCCAGCAATCGAATAAAATGGGTTTTCTAAAAAATAATTTTGGCACGAACGGAAATTTAAAGGGTAAAACATCAAAATACGTTTCCCAATCAACCGGCAGTCAGCCTGATCCCCAAACCGTCCAGCAACAAAATGCACTGGTCCTAAAATGGGCCCCCATGGTTCGCAGTTCACTTCGTGGAAGTGCCCGATGGTTCTCCGATGGAAAAACAGAATCATTTGTTATCCGAGATGGTGGCAAACAGACTGAAAAGAAATTGGCAGCGAGCATCATGAGCAAAGTCGGAAAAGAATTTGGTTTGGCTAATTACGTTGGTTTCTCCTTTGAACGTCACGGCGTATTCGTTCATAAAGGTGTTGGGCGCGGGTATCAATCCAATGGAAATGGATTGGTCATACGAACAGCCAAGTATCCTGCCAGAGTCCGGGAGCGCGTGGCTGTCGAATGGTTTAATCCTGTGCTGGATAGAAATGTTCCCATATTGGCCAATGAACTGGCCAATATTAATGCTGATGCTGCGGTAAATGCCACCCGAATGAGAATAAAATAATCTGAATAAATTTTGCTGTTTTCTTTACACGTTATAAAAACATGTAAAGAAAACCCATTTTTGCTGTCCTTTCTATTCCAGTTGCCACCCTCCATATTTGAAGCATTAACAATCGCAGCCATTCTTAAAGCCCTCCCTTAGGGGAGGGTTTGGGTGGGGCTTTAATCTTAAACTATGGCAACCTCCTACAACAGGCGAATCAACCTTTACATTAACGGCACTCAGGTCACCAACGACATTGCCAGCATTCGTGCCGAGATGAACAAAACGATTAACACTCAGGCACGGATGACCTTGGGTTCAAAGGAATACTATGCCGAAGCCTCTAAAATCAAGCACCTGAAAGGTATTCTCGATCAGCACCGTCAGGACATTGGGCAAATCGAAAACAAATGGTCCATGCGCAACATCGGAAGGTTGTTTAATGATTACTTCTCGATGGTAACAGCGTTTCTGGCTTCAACCGTTGCTATGGTGATGGGCATCAAACAGATTATTCAGACTTATAACGACTTTGAAGAACGACTGGATAATCTTTCTGCTTTGACGGGTTTGGCTGGGAAAGACCTGGAATGGCTGGGCGAGACAGCCAAACAAATGTCAATAGACACCCTTGAAGGCGGAATACGGGTAACCCAAAGCGCCCAACAGATCGTTGATGCTTTCACCAAAGTCGGTTCGGCCCGGCCTGAACTGCTCAAAAACAAGGAGGCCCTGGTTGCAGTAACCAAAGAAGCAATCATACTGGCCGATGCTGCAAAGATCGATCTTCAGCCCGCCATTGAAGGTCTGACGATGGTCATGAACCAATATAATGTGTCAGCAGACCAGGCCCGTCGGATCATTAATGTTCTGGGCGCAGGTTCAAAGGCCGGTGCCGGAGAAATTCCTTACCTGACCGTCGGTTTCGAAAAGGCCGGAACCACCGCTTCCCTTGCCGGTTTGTCCATTGAAACCCTGGCAGCTACCCTTGAAACCCTTGCACCCCGATTCTCCCAGCCTGAAATTGCAGGTCGCGGCCTGCGGGGAATGTTACTACGTCTGCAAACCGGAGCAGATGATACGAACCCTGCTATTGTAGGTATGACCACAGCGGTAGAGAACCTGGGCAAAAAGATGCTTTCCCCTCAGGAAAAACTAAAAATGTTCGGCCTGGAAAACATCAATGTGGCCAACACATTAATCACCAATGTTGAAGAACTTAAACGCTACGAAAAAGCATTAACCGGAACGAATGTAGCCATCGAACAGGCTGCCATTAATACCGATAACAACAATGCCCGTCTAGCTCAGGCCAGAAACCGGCTCAATGTGATGAGCATTGAACTGGGTGAAAAACTGGCTCCTGCCCTGACAATAAGCACAAGCGGCCTGTCCTATTTTGTCAAAGCATTAAGTATCATGACCGACTTTATCAGCCGAAATAAAGTATTGCTCCTGACACTCATTTATTCGTTTACAGCTTATTCCATTGCCGTAAAGGTTACAGCACTATGGGAAGCAAGATTAAACAAGGAAAAACTCAGCAGCATCATGATCGGCAAATTGCAGGCATTGGCTTATAATGCTCAATTCGCTGCAATCGCGTTGTATAATGTCGGGGTGGCTTTACTTCGGGGAAACCTCGCCGCAGCAACCATCCAGTTCCGTGCTTTTTCGGCTGCCATGATGGCAAACCCTATCGGCCTGTTCGTTGGATTAATCGTGGCAGCCGGTACAGCCATGTACTTTTATAGCCAGAAATTAACCGCAGCCCAAAAAGCGCAACTGATGATGAACGATCTGAATGTGGAAGCTAAAAAAAGGATCGTGGAAGAAAAACTGGCCATTGAAGATTTGCTGGCCACTGCCCGTAACCGGAAACTATCCGATGATATCCGGGAACAAGCCATTAGCGAAATGTACAAACTGGCTCCCAGAACTTTGGGAAATATCCAGCTGGAAAACATTTTTACCAAGCAAACAACCCAGTCCATCAAAGCCTATATCAGGGCACTGGAACAAAAAGCATTTGCACAGGCGGCTCAGGAAAAACTGGTCGATGTTGAAAAGGAGCTCATAGACCTTTCATCCGGCAAGGGTGCTGAAGTCTCCTTCTGGCAGGGTTTGGGTAACGGCATCCTTTCCTTCGGAAATGCTGCCATAGCTTCTGGACGTAATGCAAATACGGCCTTCAATAACCTGACTGAAAAACAAAAAGCACTTGTCCTTCAAAAAGAAAAACTGCTTTTAATCACCAGAAAGCAGAAAGAGGAAGATGCCATCTCCGGAGAAGGTGGTGGCGATGGGATTGATGTTATCCTGGATATGGTCAGGGCAAAAGAACTGGAACTGGAAGTTGCTGAAAAAATGCCCCGAAGTACCGAAGCTGAAATTGTTGCCCGGAATAAATCCATTGAAGCCATTCAAAAGGAAATAGACCGTCTGAATCAGCTTGGAACAACCAAAGAAGGCAGCGCCGACGGTTCAAATAGTGATGCAGTTAAAAAGCGCATTACAGTAGCTGAAGCAGCTCATAATGCAGAAATAGCTGCCATCAAAAAGCGAAACCTGGAAGGTTTATCGACCGAGGACCAATACAAAGGTGAACTGCTCGCTCAGGAAATCAAATTTCTGAACTCGAAAATGAAAATCTATAAGAAGGGCAGCAAAGAGTATGAAGAAGCTTATGCCCAGTCGTTAGGCAAACAGGTGGAAACTGAAAAAACAGTCAAAGACCTTTTGGAAAAGGCTCAGAAAGAACTGGCCGATGCGAAAGTGGATAACCTGAAAGAGGGTATCCAAAAATTAAAGGCCGCCGAGGAAAACCGATGGAAGGACGAACTGGTCGGTTTGAAAAAGCAGTTGCTGGACAAAACAGATCTGAAAGAGCAGGAAGTTGCCCTGAATGATACCATCAACAAAACCATTCAGGAAAAGACAACCGCGCACCTGAAAATAATGGGTGACCTGGCCAGGGCTGAGAATGAGCAAAGAATAATGGATGCAGCGCTCATTCGTCAGGCTAAATCAACTACCGACGAGGAAGATTTTGCAGCGCAGCGTGATTTGGCTCAGGCAAACTATCAGCAGGAGTTGATCGATGCGCAAGGCAACGCGGCCAAAATAGCAACCGCTGAACGTACACTTTCCGATCAGCTCATTCAAATCAAGCTGGATGAACTGTCCAAAAAACAGGAAATCGGTGACGCTGTTTTCTCTGCTGCAAATTCATTGTTTAGTGGACTTGCCGAACTGGCCGGAAAAGAAACCGCCCTGGGGAAAGCCTTGTTTCTTTTTCAGCAGGCCGCAGCCATTGGTCAGGTCATATTTAATACTGCCATTGCCAATGCCAAAGCGGTAGCCCAATTTCCATTAACACTCGGAATGCCCTGGGTAGCTATCAATACGGCCAGTGCAGTTGGAAGTATTGCTTCAATCGTTGCTCAGTCAATCGCCAGTTTCTCACAACCTAAAGGTTATGCCAAAGGTGGATACACTGGCCCGGGAGGGAAGAATGAACCAGCCGGGGTAGTCCATAAAGGAGAATATGTCATCCCTGCATCTATGCTGAAAAATCCACAAATAGCGCAAATGGTCGCCGGATTGGAAAATTTCCGGAAAACACGATACACCATAACTCCGGGAGCAGTTCAGGCCAGTAAATCCAGAGGTTTTGTATCCGGAGGTTACACCACTGATGTAGGAAACAGTTCAAATTCGGGTATCAATGGATTTATGGAAAACCTTTCGGCTTTTAGGTCAAATGATCAACAGCAAAATGAGATTCTGTCAGCTTTGGCAAATGCCGTAGCTGATTTAAAAAAATGGAATCCTTCAATTTCAATCGAGGCATACGAACGCAAACGGGAACAGTACCGGAAAACGACAAACAGCGGTCTAAAAGGCCTCCCCTAACCCGTCCCTGCCCGAAGCAGGCGGGCACAGGAGGGGAATGTTGTCCTTTCAATCAGCATATACGCAACCGATATTTGATTAAAATATCCAACATGAATATTCAATTCAAAATATATTCCAGATTGCTTGGAACGGAGCATTCTTATCACCCCTCCTGCGGAGGGGCTGCCTGCCTGCCGGCGAGGCAGGGGGGGAGGCTGTTATGGTAACACATGCAATCACCGGTGGCCTGGTGCATCTTTCCGGAAACCCTATTCAAATTACCCTTACTGCCGATGTAGTAAAGGCCAATCATAAACTGGCAGTAAAGGTTACTTGTGATGCTTTGATGGGTTCTCCCTTTGTGGAGGAAATTGCACCAAACAGGCCAAGCCTTCAGGCTGTGTTCGATATCTCCGGGTTCATCGATCAGCCGGTTGCTTATAATTTCGATTTCCCGGCAACCGGGGTTGCCAACCCCCATGATCTGCTTGCCTTCCATGTTATCTTGGATATTGGCGAAGTATGGACCGACATCAACGGGGACAGGCAAATAGCATGGATGGGCATTTCCAGTGGCAACCAGATCAGGGTCATCAAAGGCAAACTGCGGCCATACGAACTGGGCCTGCTCAATGATGCCGGGAAAAACTTTTCATCGGAATACATTACTGGTGGCAAATTCCTTACCCATTTGCCAAACTATCAGAAAGTTGCACCGCATCAAATTCCATTGTTGTGGTATTTAAGCCGGTGGACTGAAAATCATGCTGTCACCGCTAACTTAAAAGTGGAAACGGATAATAAAGTTGCTCATATTCCAATTACCCAGGATTTCACGCTTTGGGAAATTACAGGTCTGGTCGATTTCGCTGTTCAGCCTGCACATTGGGGCTTTCAAACTGATCCGGGAGAGCTTATCCAGAGTTATGAGTTCTGGCTTTCGGATGCTGACGGGGATATCTCTGAACACCGCACTTTTCTGGTTGATAACGGGTATTACGAAAAATCATTTTTATTCTACTACGTCAACCCGCTTTCAGGTGTTGACTGTATCTGGCTAACCGGTCCGTACTCTGAAGGACTTAAAACTGAATCCGAGATTGCTTACCGCGCAACGCCTGTTTTGTCAGGCTCCAAAGTAGCCAGCCAGACCACCATTTCCTCCGGTTCACAGCGAAGCTGGGAGCTGAATACAGGCCCAAAATCATTTCCGGAAATACTCGCGCTTCGGGATTTTCTTTCTGCTAAACAATGCTGGATGGTAGATCCGGAGAATGATAAAAAATTGATTCCGGTGAATATTGAACCTGGTGATCACAAACTCTTTGACATTAGTGATGACATTCAAAATCTGAATATCAAAATACTGGAGGCGCACCGATGAGAGGGATCAGGCAACTCAAAGCCATGTGGAGAGATCCCAACATGAAAGAGCTGATCGATTCGCTCTGGAGGGAATACCCCGGCCTTTACAATGAAAAATATGCTTCGACAGGCTCAGCATCCCAGTGGTTGAGAAACATGTTTGGTGAAGATATTGAGTTTGGACAGGCGATCGGTCAGGATAATTTTCTTGGAGGAAACCGGTCAGTTGCTGTCGGTCAGGGATTGAATACCAAGTCTTTTTTTGAACTGGTATTGGGCTCTTACGCTAAGATTGCAGAAAATCAAGATCCTGATATATGGAAAGCGACCGACCGGCTTTTGGCATTGGGAAACGGAGTGGATGCAGATACCCGGAGCAATGCACTGGAGGTTTTTAAATCGGGATTATTCAAACTCTTTAACGCGCTTGTAGTTGGAAAGTACGACCACGAAAACGAAGTTCCCGTAGGTGGAACACTTCAGTTCACGGTGGAAAATTGGCTGGAGTTATTTGCAAATGGAAAATGGAACTCGGTTACTCCGGTAACCATCACAGAGCAGGCGTTGGGTGTGGTGGATGGTGTTAATGTTGTTTTTTCTGCCACCAAAGATTATCAGACCGGATCATTAATAGTGTTTGTCAATGGATTAAAACAGGTGTATAAGACGGAAAACGTGGATAACAGACAGTTCTCCTTGCCCGAAGCTCCCAAAGATATCGGATTTACAGATGTAATAGAAATAATTTATACCCTTAAAAACTAGAAACAATGTCAGCAACATTCATTCGGTCAAGCAATCAGTTATATATTGATGCTGATCTGGATCTCAAAAGTAAAAAGATTACTAATCTTGCGCCCGGAGTTGCACTAACGGATGGAGTAAACCTTGATCAGCTAAACAGTGCTGTTTTGGGATTAAACAACACCATTCACGCGCCGGTTGCAGATTTAGCAGCTTCAAAAGCAATTGTATCGGCAGGCCGTTTAGATAAAATGGTCATGCTGATCGAAACGCTTGGATTGTACCGGTTTGATGCAGAAAGTGTGGTTGTTGGCAATGACAATACCGTGATACGTCCTACTGATGTTGCCACCGATGCCGAGGCCGGAAGGTGGTTCAAGATAAGCGCCGCAATCACGGATCACAACAATATGAGTAGCATACAGGGTGGAGCTGCGGCAGAATACTATCACCTTACACTTGCTCAATACAATGCCTTACACGCCCAGGAAACGGCCACAACAATCGGCGCATTAATTAACGGAGCCGGAGCAGCTGCGCCCAACGATACCGACGTGGTTGCTACTGCGCTGGCCGGAGGCATACTTCAGAAAATAACCTGGACCAACATTAAGGCATTTCTGAAAACATATTTCGATACGCTGTATGAAAAGGTTGCGAATAAAGATGCCACCGGAGGCTACGCCGGGCTGACACTTTTTAAGATCAATTTTAAAAATGCGGCCAATACGTTCACCTCTTTTTTCACCAATGCCAATACGGCTGCACGTACTTATACTTTTCAAAACAAAGACGGCACGATTGCTGATACGGCTGATATCGCAGCAGCAATTACTACACAAACCATTGGAACGCTTGGTGGTGTTACAGCGGCAGATAAGTTGGTTCCCGTTGATGCTGATAAATTCACTTTTTCAGACAGCGCAGCAACAAACATCTGGAAGAAACTCACCTGGCTCGATCTGAAAAAAACAATTTGGGCAGCTTTCAGCGGCGATGCTACCGTGAGTATTGCCGGGGTGGTTACCATTGCCAACAATGCTGTTTCCAATGCGAAACTGGCAGATATGGCTACTCAAACATTCAAGGGAAGGAACACTGCTGCAACCGGCGATCCGGAAGATTTGAGCGTTGCTACGGTAAAAACCATGCTTGGCGTAAATACACGCTCGTATAGGGCAGTTCCAACAGGAGTTGTGAACGGTTCGAATACAGTATTTACGGTTGCAGTATTGATCGTTAGCGGAACGGAAGAAATCTTTAAAAATGGAATGCTGATGAATGCCGGAGCCGGTAATGATTACACCATCGCATACGCAGCGACAACAACAATCACTTTCGCAACCGCACCTTCCAGTACTCCATTCACCGATGTAATTCTGATTAATTATTCAGTGTAAAATAAATTAAGTAATGGCTGAAACGAGAGTAAAAGGTAAAGATGTAGGCGATAGGTCAATAACAGATGTTGATATTGACTTATCGGCTGCACCGGCTAAAACGCCGGTAGTGGATGCGGATAGTGTGATTATTGTTGATTCGGCCAATAACCTGACCAAACGGACATTGTTTTCAACGATAGTGACCTATCTGGCAAATACCTTTGTCCGTTCAACTTCCTATACCGCTGCCGATGTTTTAACTAAAATCAAGACGGTTGATGGAACGACTTCAGGACTTGATGCTGATTTACTTGATGGCATACATGCTTCTGAATTTTCCGCTTCGTATTATTCGGCCAGTCAAACAGCACACGGATTTTCGGTTGGCGATTGTATTAAACCGTCGGGCAGTACATGGGTAAAGGTTATCGCCAATTCGATAGCCAATGCAGGTGTTTCGGCATTGGTGCTTTCGGTAACGGATGCCAACAATTTCAAATACATTACTTCCGGATTATTGCCTGGAGCCTATACCGCCGGAGCGGATTATTATTCGTCAACAATATCGGCAGGCGCATTAATGACCTTATCTACTCCTGAAGTTTGGACAGCCGGGCAGGTACGCCAGTATATCGGGACCGGGGTGACCGGTGGCCTGATGATTGATCTGGATGCCGGTGACCAAATCACCACTTCGGCCTTTAACGACATTTATGTAACCGGGATGTCGTTTAATAATGCCAATCGCGTATTAACCTTAACCCGGTCGGCTTCGATGTCTGATTTGAGTATTGCCATTCCATTCCCGGAGGAAGAAATGGGATATGAATTCCGTGATATTACGAAGGCTGTGGCTCAAACCTACGTGCTTGACATGAAGGTAAGTTGGCCCTACACGATTAAATCAATCGTATGTGAATCGGATGGAACGCTAACCGGCGTATCGGTGAAAATAAATTCAACCGCTGTAACCGGACTGAGCAGTTTGTCGGTAGCTACTAAAACAGAAACGAATGCCACCGCCGCCAATGTGACCGCTGCCGGCGATGTGGTTACCATTAATACCGCCACAGGCTATTCGGGAACCCCAACGATTATGCGTTTGAAAATTAAATACCAACGTATCTAATGAGGCATATCTACATTCATGCAAATTCGGGTACGCCTCAAGCCGCAGTAGTGCCGACTATTGAAATCGTTTCGATTACCAACATCACATCGAACGGAGCTACTGTTCTCGCACGTGTATTAAGCGACGGAGGTTCTACCATTTACGATTACCGGTTTTATTTTTATGCTGCGATGCAACCTGCGGTTGACGTTCATGTTAGTCCGAATCCGGACGGTACTTTTAACTGCACCGTTTCGACATTGGCCACAAATGTACAGTACTACCTTACTGCCAGTGCAACCAATTCGGTTGGAAGCGGTGGAGCAAGTCAATATTTCACAACCGGAACTTCGGTGAGTGTGCCAACTATTCGTATCAATAGCATCGGCGATATAACCGGAATTTCGGCCAGTGTTGCTTGCGAGATACTTTCGAAAGGTGGCGGAACAATAACCGTTTCGGGGATATGCTGGAATACTACCGGATCGCCGACCACGGCCAATTCAAAAACGACTAACGGCATTACCGAAGTGGGAACCTTTATTTCGGCTATGACCGGATTACAAGCGGGTGTGACGTACTATGTGAAAGAATATGCAACCAATGAAGCCGGAACGTCATACTCGAATGTGGGTAGTTTTGCAACGACCAACAGAGTTTTGATTCTTCAGTTTGACACGAATTGTCCTCCCTCCAAAACATTTAATCCTTGGTTTGATTCGGTAGCAGGCACGTATGAATGGGAATTGGGTGATGGCACAATAGTCCAGGGGGTTTCAGTAAGCCATAATTACGCTGACAGTTCAACCAAAACAGTTAAATTATACTGCGTATCCGGAATCCCTTCAATTATACGCCTGAGTTTCATTGTTCAGTACATCAAAGGAGGGTTTAACATTTCTCATTCGGCATTTTCTACGTTGATATGGATTGATCTGTATAACAATCTAGAATTGACCTCTCTACTGTTAGCCACCAATTCAAGTTCTTTAGAGTTCCTTCGGTTAGACTACACAGGATTAACTGGTAATTTAAACCTAAGTGCTATAACAAAACTAAATGACGCGAATTTTGCGATTTCGAACTGCCCTAACTTAACAGGAGTTGCATTTGCCAGTTCATTTACACAAGGTTCTGTTCGTTTAGTTACGATACAATACTGCAACATAACCGGAACTCTTGATTTAAGTATGTTCACGTCTTGGGCAGCCTTAGCGAATTACTCTGTCATAGGAATGCCTTTATTGACCGCTATAATCCCACCACCCAATTGTTCTGGAGTAAATATCTCAAATGCGCTGTTTGTTAGTTTATGCCCTTCACTAGCTTATTCCAAATTAACTTTCTTTACAGACGGTCCTAATATTAATGGAGCATCTTATCATTTGGTTGGCAATAATTGGTCCACGTCAATCGTAAATCAAATCTTGTTTGAGATAAATGCAATTGCAATAGCAGGGTATGTCAGTAGGCAGATAACGATTTACTCAAATGCGCCAGTTGACTCCAATAGCGGAGGATATAACGGAACTGCCGCTAAGGCAGCACTGGTCGCAAAAGGGTTTCAAGTTTCAACAGATTAACTTATAGAGGATATGACAAAAATCAGAACAAATAACATGGTGGTAAGCACTACCCCGAATGACGGGGCGATTACTTATGCCAAAGTAGCTTCGGACCTGAAAACAAAAGCGACCGTAACCGCTTCAGTTGATTTATCGGCAAACGGTGTTGGAGCAATCACTTTATCGGCCAATACCGCTTTTTCATTTTCCGGTTTTGAGCTGAATAAATCGTATTTACTGATTATAACGGCCAATGGATTTACGCCTAGTTGGTCGGCAGCGGCCAAACATGTTGCCGTAACCGGAAATGAAGCCTTCGGAACTTCGGGTGTTTTTTACGTGAACCTGACCTGCATTGATGCTACCGGTGCAAGCGAGAAGTTATTGACCACAATTATGAAAGGAGCTTAATATGGGATTATTGCCTGGGATTGGAATGTTGGCATATAAAGCCGCAGCGCCTGGCGTTGATGGTAAATATCAGACCGCCGGTGCATACGGAGGGTATCTTTACAGATCAATTGATTTTGGCGTTAATTGGAGCCAGGTAGGCGTAAGTGCCTACTGGAATGGTATAGCTATATCATCCAATGGTCAGTACCAAACTGCCGTTGTTGTTAATGGATTAACTTACCGCTCTGCTGACTATGGAGCAACGTGGGCTTATGTTAATACAGGTATAGGTAGCTTTGATTCCGTGGCGATGTCCTCAACCGGACAATACCAAACGGCTGCACGATCAAGTGGATACTTTCAGGTATCTTCTGACTTCGGAGTAACATGGGCAGAAAAAGGCCCCGGTGGCTCTATGCAGGGAATAGCCGTTTCAACTACCGGACAGTACCAGACTGCGATTAATAATTACGGATATGCTTTCCGATCAACTGATTACGGTCAGAATTGGACACAGGTAGGTTCAAGCCTAAACGAACGATACGGTGCAGGAATGTCATTTTCTGGTCAGTATCAGTATGCAATTCGCGCAAGTTATATAGACAAATCAACTGACTATGGAGCTACGTGGTCAAGCATTTATTTGAATTATCCCAGTATGTACGGTGTCGATGTTTCATCAACCGGACAATACATAATCGTACCGTCTTACGGATCAAATCTGCTATTATCATCGGACTACGGAGCAACATGGCAGACTAAAGCAACAACCAGAAATTGGTATGCGGCTGCTATTTCCGGTTCAGGAAAATATCAGTTAGCTGGCAATTATTCTTCAGGGTATTTATACAATTCGTCAGATTTTGGTGTAACGTGGATTGAGAGATCCTTTTCAGCACAGACATGGCGTTGTGTGGCAATTAATAAATCAATACTATGAAATATTTAATCAAAGACAATCAGATTTTACAATGTGGGATTCCATCGCATTTTACCCGCGAAAGCGGAGAAGCGTTTTGGGGAGGTTATGAGAACATGACCGAAATCCATTATGAAGATGGGTGGCGGGATGAAATAATACCGGTACACGATCAAAAAACACATTATTTGGGTAGCGCATATTTCGATGAAGTAAACGATGTGGTCACTTACAATGTTGAATTAATTGTAGTTGATCTTGTCTTAGAAAAGTCATATTTATACCGGCAACTTGAACAGCTTCGCACAGAAATGTCGGGGATCGTATATCAATGCAAACTTAACTATGACATTGAACCGGAAGGATTAACGCGGCTTATGCCTTACATACGGGCAATGTATGGTTTTGCAAAATCGGAAATAGAAGCCTTGACCGTTGAAAATGTCCGTGCCTATGTGCTGAGAAGTCCGAAGTATGAACAGGTACTTTCGATGTTAGAAACATTCTTATAAACCAATAAACCATGCTCACCCTTACCTTAAACGGAAATAACATCCCTCTGGCTGCTGATTTTTCCATGCGGCTCACCTGGAAAAGCCCGGTTTGTGCTTTTGATAAAATACCCGGAAGCTTTGGACTGGGAATGTCATTTCCAATTAATGAATACACCCGTGCCCTGTTTGGCTTTCCTGAGCGGTTTGCCAAATACCGCCCTTCGACAAGCTCAGGGAACGATATTTGTCAGAAATTCCCTGGTTTTGAAATCCGTTTCGGTGGCGTACTGCTGATGGCCGGAACTTTGACCATTAACAACGCATCCCCTTCGACAAGTTCAGGGAGCGTTGGTACTTATGAGGCCTCCCTGATTGATCAGGTCGGCGTACTGGGTGAACTGGAACAGGAACGTGATCTGCTGGATATTCCGGTATTCTCCCGCGAAATTGATTGGGTGGCCAGTCAAAATTATAATCCGGATCAACATGTATTTTGCTGTTTCCCGCTTATGAACCATGGCTTTTTTACCGATAAAGGGGTCATCATTAAGCGGACGGTCTGGGAATATGTTCCGGGAAAAGGGCCCAGGGCTACCAGTGAAAATTATGACGTTGAAGTGATGAGCTATCTCTTCAACAAAACTACCGGCAGGTACATCAACAAGTTGCTCCCGGATGGAAATGTGGAAATGCAGGAATCTCAAATTGACCTGCAGGTACTGAGTGAAAAACACAACACCTACGATACGGGAAAAGTGACCGTTGTTTCTCCTTTCTTTTTCCTGAACTATGTGATCAGGGAAGCACTGAAAGACACTGATTTCCATTTGGCAACCAATTCCCTGAATGATGATCCACAGCTTCGAAACCTGTGTATTTACAACAATTACGACATCACCGTAACCCAGTACCTGCAAACCGGCGAATTGGTCTATCAGGATCAGGTGGTCGGACGGGATGAGAATGGTGCCATCGTAATGGTCAATATGCCTCATTCGGTTGGTGTGAAATTGTACAGTTATACCCGGTTTTATTTTAACAAGGTAACGCCTAAAAACCACCTTCCTAAAATGAAAGTCGGGGATTTAATCTTATCCACCCAAAACCTCCTTAATGTCTGCTTTCACTTTTTGCCTGACAACACGGTCAATATCCTTTCCCGGGAAAAGATATTGACCGATCCGGCCATTGATCTGGATCCCTACTTTTTAGGTGTCTGGGAAATCGGGGAACAGAAAAACGTGGCCTTAAAATTTGTCCGGGAACATGACCCCAATGATTTGGTTTTCAGTGAACGTTTTAATGATCTGAGTGACCGCATGGATGATATCAAATCGCCCGTTGTGGACTGGACCGGTTTGTGGTCGATCCCCAATCCGGTGGAAGGTGAAATCAGGTTGATGAGTTCGAACAGTACTTTTTACGAATACCGCTGGATTACCCAGGAAAAGGTTAATGGAACGACCATGGCTTCTGACACCACCGATGTTTTGGGATGGGAAGAAATCTCGATAGGCCTTCAGAATGGCTGGCACGGGTTTGGCCGCAGGGAAGTGGAAGAAATTAAAACAAGCTGGTCAAGTTGTTACGGAAACGAGCAACTCACCCTGGTGAACCAACAGGGAAGCATGAACGCCTGGAAGGCCCGGCAACAGGCTTTTTCGCCCCGGCTGATGATCAACAATCCCAATAACTCCGGAGGAACACAAAATGTTAACTTCTCATTCGAATATGAAAAAGAAAAAACCGGGATACTTCCTGTTTTCTGGAAAAACTGGAACCGTTTCTGGTCGAACCGGCTGGCTGTCTCCGGAGATTTTGACTTGCCGGTTAATGTGCTTCGGTATATGATCTACAACATTTGCAGCAAGTACCGCACCCGTGAGGGTGAATTCCTGATTGAAGAAATGAGCTGCGAACTCTTTATTGATCGCATTGGGGTGACACAGGTCAAAGGGTTTAAAGTGTAAAAGAAAGTTCGGAGTGCCTAAAGTTAAATTCCACGCCAGGATCGGTGTGTTCTTTTAACTTTAGGCACTTTAGGCACTTCGCACTTTCTTCTTTTCTGTCCTTTCTCTGATTATCCGATTCCATTAGGTTTGAAATCAAAAACGTAATGAAAGAAACTCCCAAAGCTGGTGCACTGGGCACAATTGCCACCTTTTTGTTTGGCTCGATCCTACATCTGGATAAAGCAATGCAGGATGAAATTACATTCTGGCTTCAAACTGCTGCTTTCCTGATTTCATTAATCGTTGGGGTTCTCACTATCTATATTTCAATCCGCAAAATAAGGGAGAAAAATGGCAAAGTTTGAGAATGCTTATCCGTTAATTTTAGCACATGAAGGTGGATATGTGAATGATCCTGCTGATCCGGGGGGTGAAACGTACAAAGGAATAGCCCGGAAAATGAACCCGGACTGGCTGGGCTGGCATATTATTGACTTGTTAAAGAAGCAACCGGGATTTCCGGAATCACTTCAATCTGCGGATGCCATTGAGATAAAAAAGCAACTTGATTATGAAGTAAGATCATTTTATTATCTCCATTTCTGGCTAAAAGTTAATGGCGAGAAAATTATAAACCAGCAGGTTGCCCAGTCAATCTTTGATTTTGCAGTAAATGCCGGAGTTTCTGTCAGCATCTCCCTTTCTCAATCGGTGGTAGGTGTAACTGCTGATGGAATCATTGGCCCAAAAACGATTGAAGCGATCAACCGCTTTGATGCAGAGCAATTCCTTACCGCTTTTGCCCTGGCTAAGATTGTTAGGTATGTCAACATCTGCAACAAACGACCAGTAAGCAAAAAATACTTTTTTGGCTGGGTAGTGCGATCACTAAATCATTCATTATGAAAATCTTTTTTATAAAAATCTGGAAATACATTGCTGTATTTTTTGCAGGGATAATTACAGCGCTGGTTTATTCAATCAGGCAGTTCCATGACCAGACCATAATTATCGCTGATACATTCATTGCAAGCCAGCAGCAGAAAGTGGGAAAACTAAAACAAAGAGGGGAAGGGAATTCTCAGAATGTTTCGATGATTCCTAAGATCCTAACCCGAAAAGATAAAAGGCTTGCCCGTCGAGCTGCCAAACGTGAACTTCGGTTAACGAAAGAAACTCAGCATGAAGAACAGGAGCAGAAGGATTACTGACGTTATTCTTTGATTGATTGATTCTGAACCCGAAACCTAAGGTAGCTTTCGGGTTTTTTGTTTTTTTTTCCTCACTATTCTCAGGTTTATCAGATGACAGAGAGAGCTTTTCTTCTATCAATTCGAACCAAAGTTATTTGCGCATCCCGGAAAAGTCAAGGCTTTGTGCTTCTCATAGAATGCACTTCCGAAACAACGCCGTGGCGCTCGGTCAGTTTGTCGCAAACTCCAAACAGACATTCGGCCTATGACTAGAATCCGGCCTGCTCAATCCTGGATGGGTTCAAATTAACAGGCGAGCCAGATATACCCTGAGGAAATCGAAGGGTGCCAATATAAATCTGTAGGGCAACAGTGAAATAAAATGAGTGATTTTTCAGATTGGGAAGTAATCGACACTTACAGCACCAAACAGGCTGTGGAAGATGGGTTTTTAGTCCGTGTCGACCAAACGATTTCTAAAGAGGCTGGTATTAAGTATCCGGTTTACCTGACCCGCGCGGTTTGGGATAAATACGTGATAGTCCCCAGAGGGTTTGATAAAGTACAGGATGTAGACGGAAGACTTTGGGACATACTTTTCATGTTCACCTTCGCCGCCAAGGCATGTAACCAGCAAACCTTAATGTATAAACTGAATGTGGTACTTCCTTGCAACGGTGACTGGGAAGCTAATGAGAAACGTGATCCCGCAATAAACGATAAATATAACACACGGCTGGTTACACTTAAATCGGTGATACAGGCACAGGACTTTGACGATCCGTCACCGGCCATTTTTATCATGAAACCATCGGAGGATTAATCATGACACGGATCATCAAACTTCAACCGAATTACAGGCAAGGAAAATACGCAAGGATGCCTAAAGTAGTCCCCAAGCTTACATTGACCGGAAACTGGCTTCAGGAAGCTGGGTTCCATCCTTCTAAACTCATACAGGTTGCTGTTTCTAACGGCAAACTTGTAATCACTTCAGTAGAATAAACAAATAACCGGGTGTGCTTGAAACCCTTACAAGTCTGAAAGGCATCAGCAATTTACCTATGATTGAATTAGATATACAAACAACAGATCGGTTATTAAACGGAATGCTATGGACAATTGGCCCTTATCTGGATGAAAGAGGAGCAATCCTGGAACGTCCATGGTTATTCGAGCTGACAGAAAGCTACAACGAGATTGTAAGTATGCTTCCAGCTCATTGGAAACTAGAACATCATCAATTTTTACATTACGATTAATCAACTTAAATCAAATTATCATGGATATTACTTTAAACGAAAGTTGGATCAGTGGAAAGTACAGCTGTGGAGTTATTAATACTTCGCTTGGAACAGTAGAAGTATTTGACCAGGAAGAAGGTTTTTTCGCACAGGACGAACATGCCTGGGAAATTATTTCTGAAATCCATCAAATATGGATAAGTGGAGAGTTGACTACTGAACAGGCTTTCCAACAATGGATTTCATCAAACTTTTAATTATTAAACAATCAAACAATTTAAAACATTTTATTATGGATTATCTAGTCTTAGGATCAAATGGATTTGCCCAGATGGGCGATTCTGCATTTTACAAAAAACTGAAAATTGAAATGCGGGTACTTCTGGATTACTTTCACTCCAATTTCCCTATTCCACAGAAATTTATAACAGTGTCATATTACTCAGTAAAAACATTTCATCACGACTTTGGCGATTATCAGGAAATTGTTTTGTGGTATGATCGTGACTATATCGATTCTTTGGAAGAATCAGAAATTGAATCTGACAGTGAAGTTTTTGATTTGTTTTGGACTTGGTTCCGGGTCATTGAATCAGCCGATCTTGAATCTGATCAGTTGACCAATCAAATCAAGGATGCTTACTTCAAATCAGTGGATGTTTCAAAAGGGGAACATTTATCGGTATCAATTGCATCTTAGAAAAAAAAGGGAATGAAAAATTCCCTTTTTTTAGTCGCTGCGCTTCTTTTGGTATTGTCCTTTCCCTGTCAGGCTCCTTTGCTCAATTTTGAATCACATTCTTTTATTAACTCAAAAAAAACAGCACAATGAAAACATTCATTTCGTTAATGATTCTAATGATCGGCTTGCTTGATACCTTGCCTTACAGCAATCAGGTTCAAGCTTCTAATCCAACCAATCAAACATCTTTTGTAGTAGATAACCAAAGTACAGCACCTGCAGCTCTGGCCCAGGAGGAAGGAGGTGTTCAGGCTGAACCTGAACAAACCAATGTTGGGCAAGAAGATTCCGGGAGCTTTTTTTCTGATAATTGGGGAGCTTTGCTTATGGGCTTATTTGGGTTTATTGATCTGGTAGCTCGATTAACCCCATCGGAAAAAGATAATTCGATAGTTAATTTTCTGATGACCTTATTCAATGCCATAATCCCAAACTTCAGGAAAGGTGGTGGCAGCTTTAAGCTGCTTAGTAAATAAATTGGAATTTGAATAATTTAAATCCCGACACAAAAGTATTGGGATTTTTTTTTGTGGTAATACGACTTAATATGGAATATTCTGACTTTGAAATGATATTTTTGGAAGATAAAAGGGGATAAAAATCGATCTACTTATTATAACAAATTTAAAAGTTTTGACCCAATTGTTGACCCATTTTAAACATAAAACCTTTGCAAGCATAGTGCCGCAAAGGTTTCATTTTTGTACTTGTGACCCAGCTGGGATACGAACTGATCAATATTAGACAAGAAATGGCAAGAAATTTCTATTCAAATAATTGGGAGCCTTGATGATTGGCTTATTTGGGTTCATTGATTTGGAGCCCGATTAACTCCAACTGTAAAAGCTAATTCAATAGGAAACCTTAACTATCATTTTCCATATCGATAATTTCAAATATCCAGAAAGGAGATATCAGCTTTATGCTGTTGTCTAAATAAATTGATTTTTTGTACGCTTTGTTTTTTTATCTTCGCCATGATTCTCAATCAATCATGTTTTTTTATGCAAAATAAAGAAAAAATAATGGATGTGGTAAGAAATATGGTAAGAACAATAAGATAATACAACTGTATGTGTTTGTATAACAGCGTTTTGAAATTTCCTAGATGTATTCCCATCAGGAGTTTTCTTTAGGCAATCCGTTTTTAAAATCAGCCCAGGAAATTCCTTTGTCCTTTCCTGATTTTAAATCGGCAGACCGTCGTTCAATTTCCAGGATAAAGTCTTTGTCGTTCCACCACTCATTTACATGATCGATATCTCCCTCTACTATTGTATAAATAGCTTTTACTTTCTTGTCGTCGGCATTTCGGATGTAATCGTACAATTTCTGCCTTATCGCTTTTGTATCCATTGATTCAAGATTGTATAAATTATTTAAGATGTCCAATTCAAATAACAGAAGGTTGGATGATTCTACAAATTACTTCTGCAAAGTAGCTTTCAGGTATTTCTGAATGGCTGTGTCAAGCAGGTTTTCTTTCTCGAGAAGCATCTCAACAAATTCGCGGAAAGCTCCTTCCCCGCCTTTTCTTTTCAACCTGATTTTGGCGTAATTTTCCATGTAGTTACAGGCACTTGCAGGTATTGCGCTAAAACCTACTGCTTTTAACAGCAAAGCATCATTGAGGTCGTCGCCCACATAGGCAACTTCCTGAAGCGAAATATGCAATTCGGCGCATAGTTTTTCAGCAACTTCCAGCTTGTTTTTGACCCCGATAAATAAATGGTTAATTTTCAGCTTTTCGGCCCGGCGCCATACTATCCGGGTATTTTCGCCGGTAATAATCCCAAATGGGATTTCGAGCAACTGAAGAAAAATAACCCCGGCGCTATCTGCCGTGTTGAATTTTTTTAGTTCATTCCCAGTCTGGTCGTAATACATTCCCCCGTCAGTCCAAACCCCGTCAATATCCGATAAAACTAACTTAATTTTCATTTTTGAATTTCTTTATTATTGGTCTTATTCGATTTCCTATTTAATCATTTCAGGATAAATAATTTCATTGGCCGGAATAGCAACTAATGCCTTTTTTCCGACTATCTTATCTTTTTCGGCCCATTTATAACCATTGCCCGGACTGAGCATGTGCAAATCGTTTTCAGTAATTTGCTCACCAACGCCAATGCTACGTAATGTAGCGATGGAACGTTCCAGTTTAATACGGGTAACTTCAATTTTTTCGCTGACAAAAATGCCATATTTTCCAATGGCATATTCAGTATTGCGAATGTCGCGAACCATTCGCCAGATTCCTTCCGGTTCGAGCGAGCCGCGATGATCGGTGCCTTTCATGTTCCGGTCGAGTGTGATGTGCTTTTCGATGATTTCTGCGCCCATTCCAACAGCAACGGCAGGCATCAGGATTCCAATGGAATGATCGGAATAACCAATCGTAAATTGCGGATAATTATCTTTCAGGAATTGGATACTCAGTAAATTGAGGTTTTGGTATTCGGATGGATATTGCGACAAACAGTGCAGAATGCTGATACCAGAATGGTATTTGGTAATGATTTCGAGGGCGTCATCCAATTCCTTTTTGCCCGTCATTCCGGTTGAAAGGATGATCGGGATTTTTGTTTCGGCCATGGTTTCCAATAGCGGAAGGTTAGTCAGGTCGCGCGAAGCCACTTTCAACCGGTCGGGGGTGAACAGGCGCATCATTGAAATGCAACCTTTGGCACAAAGGGTTTCAACAAATTCAAGCCCTTTCGATTTGGCGTAGCTGAATACTTCAAAATGTTGTTCGTCGTTTAGTTCCAAAAATGCCCGGTGTTCGCCGTATGTTTTCCCAAAGGAATTGGCATTTTCGTATGGCCGGTGCATTTCGGATACCGAAAGTTCTTCATTCAAATCGCGGCGGGTCATTTTGACCGCATTCATGGGCATCAGTTCCTGTCCGAAAAGCTTGTCAATGACCGGTTCAGAAATTACGTCTATCAGCTTTTTGGCAATTTCAACTTCGCCATTGTGGTTCTGTCCGATTTCGCCGATGATATAAGTTGATTTTGACATTTCAAATATTTACTATTATTCAATTTACAATTTACCAAATGGTGAATTGCACACAATTACTATTTTACAAGATAATCAATGCGACATTATATGATGCCTATTTTTGATTCCTACAAATTTCCTTCTTCATCATCACCAAAATTTCCGGATGTTGGTCGAGCCAACTGATAATTTCCGGAATGCCAAAATTAGGTTTTTCCTTGATGATAGTAGCAAATATTTTTTGCTGAATTTCAAAATCTTCAGGAGTATCCAGCGTCATCCGTATATCGGTTCTCGAAAACACCAACGGATCGGCCGGAATGAACTGAACCTTAAATAAATTTGGATTTCCATAGATGAAATTGGTAACGTGTTCGTGGTACAACTTTTCGGAGGTCAGTTGCTGTGCTTTTTCAAGAGCTTCGAGGCGAACGGCTTCAGTCCAAAAACCGAAGTGAGTGAGGATGGAAGGTTTGTTTCCGGCAAGATGAAAGCTCAGATAATCGGCATCCGATTTTTCAAATTCAGCAATTAAAGTTTGCATTCCGGCTAAATCCAGAAACGGATTATCGGCGCAAACACGTATAATCTTACTTAAGCCAAACAGTCGGGCAGCCTGAATAAAACGATCGAGTACATCATTTTCCGAACCTCTGAAAACCGGAACATCGTGCTTATTAGCCAAAGCACAGATCCGGTCGTCGGATGGGGTTATTGTGGTTGCCAGTACTGCCGGAACGCCGGCTTTCTTCACTTTTTCGAGCAGCAAATCCAGAATGGATTTTTCCTGATAAAAAGGAAGGATGACCTTTTCGGGCATCCGGGTTGAACCGGTTCGGGCTTGAAGGATGATTCCTAATTGGGTCATGATTCAAATTAAATTTCTGTTGCATCAAAAGTACAGAAATGTTCTTTACAGATTTTTATCATTTAATTCTTTTCGGATTAACTTTGACTTGTAATATTAAACGAAAGCGTGATGGATAACCTTAAAATCTCAACTGCCCAATTTGAAAATAAAAGCGGTGACAAAGACTACAATCTGAATGTCATTGAAAAACTTTCCCAAAAGGCGTCCGGAGAAGGTTCGCAGGTGATTGCTTTTCATGAATGCTCGGTTACGGGATATACTTTTGCCAGGCGCCTTTCAAAAGCACAGATGCTTGATTTGGCCGAATTCATTCCTGGAGGAGAAAGCATTTTAAAACTTACGCAAATCGCAAACGACAACAACATTGTTGTGTTGGCCGGGCTTTTCGAGAAAGATGAAAAGGATAATTTGTTCAAAGCCTATGTTTGTGTCGGTAAAAACGGATTGGTGGCCAAACACCGGAAACTGCATCCGTTCATCAATCCATACTTAACACCGGGCAACAGTTATTGCGTTTTTGATCTTTTGGGATGGAAATGCGGTATTTTAATCTGTTACGACAATAATGTCATCGAAAATGTGCGGGCGACTAAATTGCTTGGCGCTGATATTATTTTTATGCCGCATGTTACGATGTGTACACCTTCAACCAGGCCCGGGGCGGGTTTTATAGATCCGCAACTTTGGAAGAATCGCGAGGCTGATCCGACTTCATTGCGATTGGAGTTTGATGGAATGAAAGGACGAAGCTGGCTGATGAAATGGCTACCGGCACGGGCTTACGATAACGCTGTTTATGCCGTCTTCTCAAATCCAATCGGTATGGACGACGACCAGTTGAAAAATGGTTGTTCCATGATTGTTGATCCTTTTGGGGATGTGATTGCCGAGTGCCGTTCGTTTGAAGATAGTTTCGTAACGGCTATTTTTACTCCTGAAAAACTTACCCAGGCGGGTGGACACCGGTATATTCGGGCAAGAAGGCCCGAATTATACAGAGACATTATCGGACAGCAGCACAAGTCGGAACAAACGGTTGTTTGGATGGATTCGGCAACGGAATAATACAACAAAGAAAGTTCGTCATTGGTAGGAACGAAGCAATCTTTAAATCAATGGATTGCTTCACTTCGTTCGCAATGACGACACTAACTAAACGACATTGAGTTGTAAATTCTGAGAATCGTTTTGATTATCGGATAATCCGCAGATATTTTAGAAATTTGTCGGTCATCAGGTTCAGGGCATCCGAGATGCGGAAAGCATTACTCAAACTAATAAACACCACACTAATTGCCGAACAACGGACAATCAGGTCAATCAGAAAATGATACGGCAATACCGGAATTATTTTCCCAACGGCAAAAGCCACCATTCCTATGGCCAGGCATTTGAGGTGGGTCAACCTGTAAGGAAACAATTTCATGTTCCAATTGAGGTACAGAACCCGCATGAACGAGGCCAGCGACAGCGACAATAACGAGCCCAGTGCTGCGCCGTTCATTCCATATATTGGAATAAAAATCATGTAAAAAATAATGGTTAAAATCACCAGAACACCCAGCGAATAGGTTTGTATTTTGTATTTGTGCGAGGTGCTGATAATTTGAACGCTTACCCCGGTTGAAGCCACAATCAGGTTCGCCAGCGAAATCAGGATAATGACCCATTCGCCGCCACCGTATTCAGGAGGCAAAATGGTGAAAATGTTGTGCAGGTTGGTAACCAGCAGGATAAAGAGCAACAATCCGGCAAAAAGCTGGTTGATGCTGCTTTTGTAATAAATATCATCAATTTTTTTTAGGTCATTTTCTTTCCAGGCATCAGCGATAATGGTGGAAGAAATTTTCCCAAGCGCACGGTTTGGGATCAGAATGATGGAGCCAAAGAAAAAGCTGATGGAATAAACTCCGGTCATGGAAAGGTTGTAGTATTCGTTCAGAAGGATTTTATCAACGCTGGTCAATGCTACACTGCTTAGTCCGCCAATGATGCCGTAAACAGCAAGGCTGATCATTTCTTTCCGTAGCGGGGCCTTAATAAAATCAAACCTGGGTTGCAGGTTGAACTGTTTCCGGTAAATAAGCAGGCCAGCCAGGTAAACTGCCGGAAAACTCAGAATAACCACGTACCCAAAAACATATTGGGTAAAATTAATCCAGTGCAGGAAAAAGGCAATCAGTAAAAACAGGTTTCCCACACGGTACAGCAAATCACTCAGGAAGGTCCCGGTAGTGGCATCGAAAAGCATTTTGTTGTATGTGTCCAGGATGAGGAAAAACATCCGGAAGAAAATGAGCGGAACCAGGTACCAGATGTATTGTACCAGCAGTGGCGATTTTTCCAGATTGCTTTCAACAATATATGGCTTCAGCACAAAGAAACTAATCAAAGCAATGGCAAAGCCAGTCATACCGACTGCTACTGAAAGAAATGCAAAGCCGTTGTGATTTTTATCTTTATCCCTGAAATAGGAAAACAGCCGTGCTGTTACATTGGTGAATCCGAGCGTTGAAAACTGTGAATAGAGAGCCGAAACGGCAACCAGTACATTGATCAGTCCAACCTGTTCATCAGACATGAGCCGGGGCATAATCAAAGCTGTGGTAAAAAACCCAACTACAACACCCAGGTACGAATACACCGAACCCCTGATCGTTTGCCTTTGAATTACGCCCATTTATTTTAGTTATTGACTTAAAAAGGTTTATTTTTGCTTCGCACGAAAATACGAATTAAAAAATTACACTAATCAATACTATGGATACAAAAAACCTCCTTCGCCAATCGGGCCCATATATCCTTGCCGTCGCTCTATTTCTGGTTATAAGCGTTATTTATTTTTCGCCTGTTCTGGAAGGAAAAAAGCTGCAAAGTTCTGATGGAACTCAGTTTAAAGGAATGGCCAAAGAAATTGTGGATTACCGCGAAGCCACCGGGAAAGAAGCGCTTTGGTCGAATAACATGTTCTCCGGAATGCCAGCCTACCTGACATCAACCATCTATTCCGGTGAGCTGATTTCGAAAATTCAGAAGTCAGTTACAGCTATTTCGCAACCGGTAATGATCCTGACCTTCAGTTTTCTGTTCTTTTTTATTCTTTGTATCCTGCTTGATATCGGTGTATGGACTGCATTTGCCGCCAGTCTGGCTTATGGTTTTATGACTTTCACTTTCGTAGTGATGGCGACCGGGCATTTGACGAAAGCACATGCACTGACTTATACTGCCTTAATTGTTGCCGGAATTTTGTTCGCATATAAGAAAAATAAAATCGGTGGAAGTTTGATCGCCGCTCTGGGCCTGAGCCTGATGCTGAGCGCCAACCACCTTCAAATGACCTATTATGCAGCCATTCTGGCGCTGATATTAGGAATTACTTATCTGATTTTTGCCATTCGCGAAAAAACGCTTCCGGATTTTGCTAAAACCTCTGCCTTTTTGCTCATTGCCGTTTTGTTAGCTGTTGGCACCAACTTTTCGCGGTTATACACCACTTACGAATATGGGAAATACTCCATGCGTGGCCAGTCGGAGTTAAGCCTGAACGATGAAAACACATCCGGCGGACTCGATAAGAATTATATCCTTGATTACAGCTACGATTTGGGCGAAGCTATGACTGCTTTTATTCCCCGTTTCAAAGGCGGAGGCATGAGCGAACCGTTAAGCGCCAGTTCCGAAACGTATCAGTTTCTGGTTAAGGCGCAGGGAGCCGGGCCGGCAAAAAAAATGGTTGAAAGTGGTCAGCCGATGTATTGGGGAAGTCAACCTATTTCGGGAGCGCCGTTTTATTTTGGCTCTGTTCTTTGTTTCCTTTTTATACTCGGGATCTTCCTCGTAAAAGGAAAAGACAAATGGTGGCTGGTTGCTGTTTTTGTAGTTTCACTGCTTTTATCGCTCGGGAAAAATTTCTCTTTTTTAACTAACCTCATGCTCGATTATTTTCCCGGATACAACAAATTCAGGGATGTTAAAAATATTATCGTCATTCAGCAATTTGCCATGGCCTTGCTTGGTGTACTGGCCATTAAAGAAGTTTATCAGCGGAAAATCAGTTCCGGCGAGTTTATGAAGGGATTGAAATATGCCTTTGGAATTACTGGTGGGCTTGCACTGGTTTTTGTAATCATTCCGGGACTTGCAGGTAGTTTCACCGGAGATACCGATGTTCAGTTACAGGCTCAGTTAAAGCGTTATGAATGGCCGCAACAGCTAATCAGCGAATACATCAGTGCATTGATATCCGACCGGAGAACGGCACTTCGAACCGATTCATTTTTTGCCTTTATATACGTTGTCCTTGCATCCGGGGCTTTATGGGCCTTCTGGAATAAAAAGCTGAAAGGGCAATATGCGGTTATATTATGGGTAGTATTGATTATTGGCGATATGTGGCCAGTGAATAAAAAGTACTTCAACAACGAAAATTTCGCTTCGCAAAAAGCAATAGCTGTACCATTCAAAGAATCAACGGTTGACAAAGAAATAAAAAAAGACAAGGACTTGTATTACCGTGTACTGAACCTCCAGAACCCGTTTGCCGATGGCCGTACTCCTTATTTTCACAAGTCTCTGGGTGGCTATCATGGCGCTAAGATGAAACGTTACAATGAATTGATCAAATACAGTATCGAGCCCGAAATGCAGACTTTAATAAGTGGTTTTAGTAAACCGGAATCGTTTGATTCATTGATGGGTTTACTGCCGGCAATCAACATGCTCAATACCAAATATTTCATTTACGATCCAGGCCAGCCGCCACTGCCAAACCCACATGCTTTGGGCAATGCCTGGCTGGTAAAAGAGGTAAAACTGGTGAACATGGCTGATGAAGAAGTGACTTCCCTGAAAAATTTTGATCCGAAAACAACAGCGATCGTCAATAGAAGCTTTGAAAAGGAACTGAATGGATATCAAACAGGTTCAGGTTCAGGCGAAATCAAACTAACCGGATACCAGCCCAATTACCTGAAATATGAAGCCACGGTGAACAGTGGCCCGCAGTTGGCTGTTTTCTCTGAAATCTATTATCCTAAAGGTTGGAAGAGCTTTGTTGACGGTAAAGAAACTGAGCATTTTCAGGTCAATTTTGTTTTGCGTGCAATGGTTATACCGGCTGGGAAACATCAGGTTGAATTTAAGTTTGAGCCCGCTTCCTATCACCTTGGCAATAAGATATCGTTAGCAAGTTCAATTCTTCTGCTTCTGGCTATTACCGGCTATTTTGTTTATGTGATCAAATTAAAAAAATAAAACCTATGGCAGGCAAAGCACAGCCTCAGAAGCTAAATAAACGGATTTTAAAATCTTATCTGACTTCAACCATCAGTATTTCCATGATTTTATTTCTGATTGGGTTATTGGGTGTGGTTTTGCTTAATGCCGAACGACTTGCCAAATATGTGCGCGAAAATATCGGGGTAACACTGGTTTTGAAAGATGATGTTTTGGAAAAAGATGTGACAGACCTGGAAGAAGCCTTGAAAGCTACCGGTTTTGTCAAGTCGGTGGAATACATTGACAAGGAAACAGCATCTGAAAGGCTGGAAAAAGAATTGGGTGAAGATTTTACCGGCTTTTTGGGATACAATCCGCTCCTGGCGTCCATAGATGTGAAACTCAATGCAGCATTTACCAATCCTGAAAGTTTGAATTTGCTTGAAAAGAAATTCCTTGAATATCCACAGGTGAAAGAAATATCATTCCAAAGGGATTTGGTGAGCATTATCAACGAAAATGTAAAAAAAATTGGGTTAATCCTGATTTTCTTTTCCGGCTTGTTGTTGTTTATTTTTTCGGCGCTCATCAACAACACCATTCGTATTTCAATTTACTCGCAGCGGTTCATTATCAATACGATGTTACTGGTAGGGGCAACCGATCGTTTCATCCGTGCCCCATTCATCAGAAGGAGTATTTGGTATGGAATTATCGGAGCGCTGGCGGCCAATGTTTTGTTGTTTGTTCTAATGTTGTCGTATGCCACCGAACTCACCGGAATTATTAATATTGATGATTTTAAAATTTTTGGCCTGGTTTTAATTGCCGATCTGGTTTTGGGCGTATTGATATCCTGGGGTTCAACTTATGTGGCTGTCAATAAATTCATACGGCTAAAGTTCGACGAATTGTTCTATTAACTTGCAACTTGCAACTTTTCCTGTAACTTTGTGCAAAATTTTTTTAACATGGCAAAAAAGTATTTTGAAAATATGGAAGGTTTTGCACTTGGCAAAGAAAACTTAAAATTAATGGTTATTGGTTTGGTCATTATTATAATTGGCTTTCTGCTGATGACTGGCGGAAAAAGCAACGATCCATCGGTTTTTAATCCTGAAATATTTAGTTTCCAGAGAATTACCCTGGCTCCTATGGTTGTTCTTTTTGGTTTTGTATTCGAGATTTTTGCCATTATGAAAAAGACAAAATCTTAAAAATAGCATTCAGGGATCAAATCACTTAATTTTATAGTTTTTCAGGATGGGAAAATCCATGGAGGAGTACGATTTTCAAAAAGGCGAAATTCTCCTTTTTGATAAAGAATTGGATTGGACGTCTTTTGATCTGGTCAGGAAGTTGCGAAATTTTTTAACCCGGCGGATCGGGGTAAAGAAGCTAAAAGTTGGACACGCCGGAACACTTGATCCAAAAGCTACAGGCTTGATGATTGTTTGCACAGGTAAAGAAACCAAAAACATTGATTTGTTGCAGGCTAAGGAAAAAGAATATGTTGCGACCATTAAATTAGGGGCAACAACTCCTTCGTACGATCAGGAAACAGCTGAAAATGAACTTTTCCAGACCGGTCACCTGACTTTGGAACTGGTGAATGAAAAGCTGGCCGGATTTATAGGAGAAACAGATCAGGTTCCGCCAGCGTTTAGTGCAGTAAAAATTGACGGCAAACGGGCATACGAACATGCCCGGAAAGGCAACGATATTGTACTTCAGTCTAAACGAATTTTCATATCGGAGCTCGAAGTTCTTGAATTTTCACCGACTGAAATTAAACTCAGGCTAGTATGCAGCAAAGGGACCTATGTTCGGAGTTTAGCCCGGGACTTAGGTGAAGCGCTTAATTGCGGCGCTTATTTGGTTGGCTTGTGCCGGACACGGATTGGAGAAATGAGATTGGAAGATGCCTGGGATTTGAATGATTTTATGGAAAAACTTCAGGAGAACGAAACTAATTAAAAATTGATCCGTTAAATCACATTAGGCTCAGGATGTCAGAAGAGAGAAATTTCTAATGTTGTTACTTAAAAATAAATAAAAATACCAATGAAATTATCAAAGTTTAAATACGATTTGCCCGAAGAGTTGATTGCCCTGAATCCGTCACCAAACCGTGATGAGTCTAAATTGTTGGTTTTAAATCGTACAACTGGTGCAATCGAACACAAAATTTTTAAAGACATTGTTGATTATTTTGGAGATAAAGACGTATTTATCTTCAACGACACCAAGGTATTTCCGGCCAGGTTGTATGGAAATAAGGAAAAAACAGGCGCTGAAATTGAAGTTTTTTTACTTCGGGAATTGAACCGCGAACAGCGCCTCTGGGATGTTCTGGTTGATCCGGCCCGTAAAATCCGTATTGGGAACAAGCTTTATTTTGGAGAAGATGATCTTTTAGTGGCGGAAGTTATTGATAACACCACTTCGCGTGGACGGACATTGAGATTTTTATTTGACGGTCCGTACGATGAATTTAAAAAAACGCTTTATGGTTTGGGAGAGACCCCACTGCCAAAATTTATCAAACGTGCAGTAACCCCCGAAGACAAAGATCGTTACCAGACCATTTTTGCCAAACACGAAGGCGCGGTTGCTGCCCCTACCGCCGGACTTCACTTTAGCCGCGAGTTGTTAAAACGTCTGGAAATTTCAGGGTGCAACTTTAGTTATGTTACGCTTCATGTTGGCCTGGGAAATTTCAGGAGCGTAGATGTGGAGGATTTGACCAAACACAAAATGGACTCGGAGCAAATCTGGATTTCGGAAGAAGCCTGCCAGATTGTGAATGAAGCCAGAGATGCAAAGAGGAATATTTGTGCAGTAGGCACTACGGTAATGCGCACCATCGAAAGTTCGGTTTCAACTCAGGGACATCTGAAACCTTTCGAAGGATGGACCAACAAATTCATTTTCCCTCCATACGAATTTAGTGTAGCCAACCGGATGATCAGCAACTTCCATTTACCACTTTCGACCCTGCTCATGATGGTTGCCGGTTTTGCCGGTTACGATAACCTTATGAGAGCCTATAAAGAAGCAATTCAGGAAAAATACCGCTTCGGCACTTATGGCGATGCGATGCTTATACTTTAGATTCTAAGACTTATGGAGTCCATTGTATTAACCGACCCAAGCATTCAGCCAACCGACGAACTGATCTTTTCAATCATCGGGGAAAACAGTATTTACTGGAAACAAATGATCGGTTATCTGTACGATAATCATTCTGAGATTTCAGAACAGTGGCGGTTTTACAACGATGGTAAAAGCTGGTTGTACCGTACCCTCCGGAAGAAAACTACCATTTACTGGATCGGAGTTCAAAAAGGCACCTTTCGTGTCAGTTTTTGGCTGAGCGAAAAAGCCCTGCCAATGATTGAAGCCAGTGACATTCCAGAAAGTATGAAAGAAGAATACCGGAATTCCAAACCTTTTAATCACAGCCGCTGCATCACGGTTGTCATGGGTTCGCCAGAAGATTTTGAAAATGTGGTGAAGTTGATTGAACTGAAACTAAAGATCAAATAATCCCGATAACCACCTATAAATATCCAAGCTTGTCAACAATATAGGTGAGCGTTAACGAAAGTAAAAAAGCGATGATTGGCGCCACGGCCCAAACGACAAAAAATTTGTTGACCGATGTTTTTCTGAAAATGTTCTTCGCGCCCAGGCGGGCAACCCCGATCCCGATTATTGCTGCGGCATTCAGTTGAATTAATGATGTGGGTATTCCTCGTGTAACCGACGAAATAAGCAAAATGCTGGCAGTTACAAACGAAATGATAATTGCCTCGAAAGGACCGAACAGGAAAATACCTTTCCCTGTGTTCTCCAATCCTTTGCTTCCCAGAATTGAAGCCCCGATGGCAAAGTTGGGCGCCACAACCAGTGTTGTAAGGATCATGATAATCGAAAACCCGTTTCCGTTAAAAGGAAGTTGCAATTCGTGCGACATCATCGAAGCGATCGGCCCCACCGCATTGGCGACATTATTAGCCCCGATCGAAAAGGCCACGTATAACGACATGATCACTATAATGGTCTTGACAGCACGATGTTGAGAAAGTTGCCCGTAAGTGAGGTAGCCTTTTTTCCGGATGGGGGTATAAACATATTTGCCAAAAAGATAACAAATGCTAAACGAAAGTAAAGGAGCTATAAACCAGGTAGGTACAATTTCAAAAAACACTTTGTCGGTATTAAACTGATGAAAGTAGGCTGCCGGCGCCGAAATAGCAAAAACGGTGGTTTGAACATTCGATTGCGGAATGCCAAGTATATTGGCAATAAACAACGTGATACCAACCGAACCCAAAATAATGGTCACCTGCTCCCAACTCATAATAGCGGGCGAAATCAAGTCTTTTCCAAGCGTGGCCGAAGTCGCTTTCCCGGCAATCAAAGCGCCTAAAAAAACCATAATTCCAAAAAGTCCCGGAATTGCTGAACGACGGATCACATTGGCTCCGTATGCCGCTGAAAACGACGGGGAGATGCTGGTTCCGCCCATATTAATTGCCAGAAAAACAGCCGCCAACAGTGGTATAAGTACGTGATGAAACATACGTTACGTATAAAGATAAATTGAGTGTCAATTTCAAGCTTTCTTAAGTTTCTCACAATACCTTTAAAGACGTAATTTTGATAACACTTTCAAGTATAATAATCTCAGGTCAAACGTCGTTTTTACCTAAAATTAAGATATGAAAACTCAAAAGTCAACTCCAACCAGCGAATCAGGTAAATTTATCTGGCCACTATTAATTGCTACGGTTATTACCTTGTTCCTGTTTTACATCGATGAAGGTTATCACAATTTCCGATGGATGCTGAATGTCGGAAACTGGATTGCATTTCTGTTTTATGTTGCTGTAATTTATGGAGTTCAATTACTTTTGACCTTGCCCTTTTTTCGGTTTGCCCCGAAGTTCATAATCGCTGCAACTAAATTTATCCTGATTATCCTGGCAGCACTTTTCCTTACGTTTATTGTTTTCCGGTGAGATTGGTACCTAATCATTATTGTCCTGTAATCCCAATTGCCTTTCCCGTGATGAAAGAAAAAGAACTTATTTTCAGATTTAGAATCATTGACTAAAAAAGTGAAAATTTTAAAAGTTTTTTATTTTTTCCACAAATATTACATTTTAACCCATTCCGCTTATTTAGAATCATTAAAAATTGAAGAAATGATTTATATTAGTAAGGTTTAACTTTAAAACTTACTGACATGAACATGAAAATTTTGAAAGGAACTGTTATTGGAGGAATTGTTTACTTTCTTCTCGGATGGCTGGTTTATGGAATTTTACTTGCCGATTTTAGTCTGGCAAATTACAATCAGTGTGCCATGAGACCGATGACTGATATGATTTGGTGGGCAATGATTGTATCAAACCTTGTTTATGCGTTATTTTTAACATTGGTGTTAAAATGGTCAGGAGCTTCCGGTTGGATGGATGGATTAAAAACCGGCGCTTTATTCGGATTACTATTTGTCTTGGCCATTGACTTGTCATTTTATTCCATGACAACCATGTTTAATAGTGTTGGAGCAATGTTGATAGATATGGTTGTTTCAACAGTTATGGCTGCAATTATCGGAACGGTGATTGTATTGGTTTGGGGTAAAGATTAAACCCAATAACTGGTAAGTTCAATCAACTAAGAGATATCAAAGGCCTCGTTTTTTAACGGGGCTTTTTTTATCCACCAATACTTGCCACTATTCCCCACTCCCGAAAAATAGCAATGGCTTGTAATTGTGTTTCTTTGGGTGGTTCTTCCAGGAATTGAAATTCTTTCGGTCGTCCCAGTTTCTGGTATTTAGTTTGGGCAATTTTGTGGTAAGGGAGCAGGTTCACTTCTTTTTTTTCTCCTGAAAGTTCAGAAATAAAACGGGCAGTATCGGTTAAATTTTCCCGATCATCGTTGATCCCGCCAATTAGAGGAATCCGGATGATCATTTTTACACCAGTTCCCGCCAGAATTTTCAGATTTTCCAGAATTTTTTCATTCGGCGCACCAGTCCATTCCCGGTGCCTTTCTGAATCCATCATTTTCAGATCGTAAAGAAAAAGGTCGGTGCGTTTGGCAACTTCCAGAAGAATTTCAGTATTGGCCAATCCTGCAGTATCAACTGCCCGGTGGATTCCTCGCCTGCCACATTCATCAAGTAGTTCGATCAAAAACCGCGAGTGCAGCAATGGTTCGCCTCCCGAAAATGTCACTCCTCCACCCGATTGATCAAAGAAAACACGCTCTTTCCCGATCTCGTTCATGATTTCGGCAACCAACATCTGTTTCCCTGATATTTCGATGGCTTTGGTTGGACAAACTTCGGCACAGCGGCCATACATTTGGCAAAGTTCAGCATCAGTAATAATTCCTTCCGGAGTCAAAGTGAGCGCTTTTTCGGGGCAGGCCAATACGCAGGTTCCGCACTGGATACATTTTTTCTGAGCGTACATCCGTTCCTGCCCAATTGAAATACTTTCAGGATTATGGCACCAGGCACAGTTCAGGTTACAGCCCTTCAGAAAAACCACCATCCGGATGCCCGGGCCATCGTTGATAGCGTAACGTTTGATATCGAAGATGAAAGTTGTTTGCATCAGAATCCATCATTTTCTGTTCGTTCAATTACTTCCTGTTGCAGGTCGGCATTCATGTCGTTAAAATAATCGCTGTAGCCAGCCATGCGAACCATCAGGTCTTTGTAATCCGACGGACAAGCCTGTGCGGCCAGCAAAGTTGCCGTGTCAACAATATTAAACTGAATATGGTGACCTCCCAGCGTAAAGTAACTCCGGATGAGATGACCCAATTTTTTGACGTCTTCTTCTTTTTTCAGTAACCCGGGCAGAAACCGTTGGTTCAGGAGTGTACCGCCCGACTTGACATGATCAAATTTGGTTATGGATTTGATTACAGCCGAAGGTCCGTGTGTGTCGGCGCCGTGCGAAGGTGAAGTTCCGTCGGAAATTGATTTGCCTGCCAGCCGCCCGTTGGGAGTTGCTCCCATCACCTTTCCGAAGTACACGTGGCAAGTGGTCGAAAGCATATTCAGATGATATTGTCCGCCAGGTTTGATGTTCGGTTTTCCGTCAATGGCTGCAACCAGATCGTTGTAAACTTTGATGGCAATCGAATCGGCATAATCATCATCGTTTCCAAAGAAAGGTGTGCGGTTCATAATGGTTTGGCGCAGCGCTTCTTCGCCTTCGAAGTTATTCCTCACAGCATTCAGCACACGATCCATACTGAAGGTCAGATTTTCGTAAACATGCTTTTTCAGGCTCGCCAGACTGTCAGTGGTGGTTCCTAGTCCGCAGCACTGAATATAACTGGTGTTGTAGCGTGGGCCACCATCGTAATAATCTTTTCCTCGGTTCACACAATCGTCAATGACTACCGAAAGGAAAGGGGCGGGGGCATATTTGGCAAACATTCGGTCAATGTAATTACTTACTCGCATTTTCAGGTCAACCACGTAATTAAGCTGTTTCAGAAATGCGTTGTATAGTTCATCGTAGGTTTTGAACGTGGACGGATCGCCCGTTTCGGGGCCAACATGGATGCCGGTCACCGGATTAATTCCGTTATTCAGGGTTATTTCCAGAATTTTGGGAACATTGAGGTATCCTGTCAGTAAATAAGCTTCTTTACCGAAAGCGCCCACCTCGATACAACCGCTGCAGCCGCCTTCGCGGGCATCCTGAAGTGATTTTCCCTGACGGAGCAATTCGGGCACATAAACATCAGGATTAAAAACCGAAGGATAACCGTGACCCTGGCGAATGACACGGATAGCGGCATATAAGAATTTATCAGGAGTTTTAGTACTGATATGAACTGAACATCCGGGCTGTAGGATGTGCAATTCTTCAAGGATTTCGAGCATCAGGTATGATACTTCGGAGGTTCCGTCGCTGCCGTCGCTTTTTACCCCGCCCAGGTTGATGTTCGTAAAATCGTTGTAGGTCCCACTTTCGCGGGCGGTGATCCCCACTTTGGGCGGCGCCGGATGATTGTTGACCTTGATCCAGAAACACGAAAGCAGTTCTTTGGCCATTTCACGGGTGAGGGTTCCGTCGGCCATTTCTTTTTCGTAAAACGGAGACAGGTGCTGATCGAAATGCCCCGGATTCATGGCATCCCAGCCGTTCAGTTCGGTAATGGTTCCGAGGTGAACAAACCAATACATCTGAATGGCTTCCCACAGGTTTCGAGGTGCATTGGCCGGTACCCAGCGGCAAACTTCGGCTATTTTCAGGAGTTCGGCTTTTCGGATCGGATTGGTTTCTGTTGCAGCAATCTTTTCCGCGAGTTCAGCATGGCGTTCGGCAAAAAGAATAACTGCATCGCACGAGATGTCCATTGCTTTCCATTCGTCGGCTTTATCGGTCGCTTCCGGGTCGTTCAGGTAATCTAATGAAGCCAGGTTCGCGGCGATTTCGTGTTTGAAATCCAACATACCTCTGCGATAGATTTTCCCGTCGAGCGCTGTATGTCCCGGGGCGCGCTGTTCCATGAATTCGGTGAACATTCCTGCCTCGTAGGCCAGCCGCCATTCTTCAGGAACGTGGCTGAAGATTCGTTCGCGCTGGGTTTTTCCGGCCCAGAAGGGTATTACATCGTGCTTATAAGTATCAATATCTTCCTGACTGATGGTGTAGCGCTGCAATTCACGGGTGTTCAGCACATTCAAGTCTTCGACACTGTGGCAGGTCAGCTCAGGAAAAGTGGGGACACATTTAGGTCGTGGGCCACGCTCGCCAACGATTAACTCGTCTTCGCCAATGTAAATGGCTTTTTTCTGACAATAGTCGAGAAAATTGGCAGCCCGCAAAACAGGAACCGACATCTTTCCGAAGTTTTCCCGATAAAATGCCGTTTCGTGCAAAGCGCGTTCGATGGATAATGAGGATTGAGTTTCGACACTCAGTTTCCGGAGTTTCTGAATGCGTTCGTTCATTCCCGGACCCATTGAAATATTATTGGGTATATCAAAATTGCTTTCGGTTGTTGCTGCCCGTTCAGGTGTTTCGGTATGAAGTTTTATTTTGTCGAACATGTTGTTCCGGTTTTGAAAGTTGCTGACATAGAAAATGCCTGATTTTGATACGCTAAATGATGATTCAGGATATGAAAAAGAAGAAGAAAAATGACAGGGGAAGGTTTAATTATAGAACATCAGGCAATTGAATAATCGCCGGTAGGTTTTAATCAAGGTTGATCTGAAAGTTGCTCTTTCCATGAGAAGATTGGCAGTAAATTCGGTTGTAATTGCAAACAAAAATAGCGATTAAAGAATACACAAACACAAATTTCAACCACTTTTTCAGATCTTTTGCTTTCACTAATCCATAAAATATTTGAACTTACGATCTATCTTGGCCCCAAAAATCTATCACCATTAAAATGAATCATGTGTTCTGGAAATTCCATAATCCAGACTTCAGTGTCCCATGCAATGTTATTTGTATGTTTTTTAAATTCAGAAAAATCAGGGAAAGCTGATACAAAGATTTTTCCTGCACTGCAATCTTTCAAAAATTCTTCTAATTCAAATATTCTTTTAGATGACATTGGACCATGCGAAGTTACTGCCTCAATCAAATAAAGCCATTTTTTTGATTCGTCAAAAATTACAACATCAGGTAATTTACTATGTTCGTTAATCGGAATTCCTAAACTTTCCAATTTGTCCTTTTTTAGAATGATGTCTTTATTTTCAGTATCACCAAGATATAAAAGAGCTGATCCTTGGGCAAAACGTGATGCAAACTCTTCCACAATTGCTGCAATTACTTCATTGTGTTTGCCCGGAGATAAAAGAAATATTTTTCCATCGGGTAAACGAAGAGGCACCCTTGACATTCCCCTGCCTTTGCTATATTTATCTTTTAACTCTCCAACCTGATCTTTAAACAACTTGAGACCCCGACTCCATTTCTTTGTTTTATAAGTTTTGATCGTTGCCAAGGCAATATCAGATAAGGCATAGTGGGCTCTGGGACTGTTAACCGGTAATCCTGGAAAGTCTGGATTGTAATCAGCAATTCCTGCTTGTACAAACTGGTGTAATACTTGCCTTCTAACTGTTTCCCTGGTATTCGGGGCATATTCTCTATGGTAGTTCTCTGAAATGAATAACATTATTCCTTTCGAAACCCCAAGGCTTTGTTGTTCAACATCCGACCAACTATCATCTTCTTTGATGTTGCACAATGCAAGCAAGGTGTAAGCTGAAATTTCATTTTGCTGAGCATTAGGCAACCCCAACTCGTGCAAAATCTCCTGAGCTTCCGCTATTTTCGTCATACTGATTTACTATTAAAGTTTCGTTGATGATCTTGTCAATGTCATTTCTTCTCGGCGTTACCAATTGTTTTACTGCTTGTCCAATCGCAATTATATGATAGAATGGAGGCATCTTAATTTGTTTTAATTCAGATGCACCAACTTGCGTATTCCCATTAAATGTTCTGAAGTAGGTATCAAAAAGGCTACTATTAAAAAGAGCTGAAATTCCCCAGACTTCATCATCGGTAAGTTCACCATTAGGGCGATAGATGTAATTCAGATGGTTTTCGATACCTAGCCATTCGAAACTTGAATCTGAAGCAAAATAAGGTGCACAAACTAATCTGCTTTTATCGTCTTTTGAACTAAACCTCCGGATCAAAATGTAGTTATTATTCCTCAGCAACAATTTATGGCTGGCCTCCGAGTGAATGATATAACACTGTTTTTCACCTTTTTTTAATGGAAAGATAAACTCCATTTCTTTGATATTATGCAACCAAAGCAATGGCGCTAATTCAAGTTCTTCGTTATAATCGGAAACCAAAAAATCAAGGCTTCTGAAAGCGACAACCGGACCTGTCGAGATTTGGATATTGTAATCGTTTAATGAGTTTTTCCAATTCTTAAAAACCTGAATTGAATTTTCCTCAACAGAGTTTGATGGAATAAAAAGTATCTTTTCTTTTGATTTTAGATCAATCAATTTTTCCGTTCTAAACACTGACACCTTAGCTGAATTGATATCCTTCTCACATTCAGAAACAGAAAGATTAATGGTTTTGTTCCGTTCCTTTGTGGCCCGAATGATAATATTTTCCTGAAGAACATTGTCACCTTTAAACATTTTATTTCTTGACTCAAAAATGTGAATATCGGCAATACTCACTTCATTGAAAAACGCTTTTCTGAATGCCTGAAAATAATTTCCTGCTGCAAAACTACGCGGTGTAATGAAAATAAGCTCACCTGACGGTATCAAAAGTTTAGCAGAAAGCCCCATAAACAATGCATAGATATTGGGTTGTCCATAAACCAATTCTTCGGCAATCTTTGCACGACGGTCGGATTTCGAAATTTTAAAATATGGAGGATTTGAAATGATGTAATCAAATTTATTGATAGTCTGGTTTCCGAAAAGCGTTTGAGGTGCAAAAGCATTCGAATTGCTTAGAATAAAATCTTCTTCATGAAGAACTACCTTTAATTCTATTCCCTGATTCTGTAACCAATGGTTGAGATAAGTTAAGACTTCCTTTGTGTGCTTACAAATAGCCGGATCGGTCTCGTATAATTCTAAATCGATCTTTTGTATCTGACCCTTTTTAATAATGTTTTCAATTAATGAGCAACTCAGAATACCCAAACCACAGCCAGGATCAAGGATTGAAATTTTTCCTGATTTTGATTGAGCCATGCTACCCATAAAACGTGCAATTGAACCGGAAGTAAAGAATTGCCCATTCTGTTTCTTGTGTATATCCGAGGTTTGGTTAGAATAATCTAAACCAACTTTCTCGGCAAACTCTGAAGGCAATATATTGATTTGATGTTCTGTCATACTGCAAAAGTAGTTATTGCACCTGATTATTCAAGTAATTGAAATCGTTATTCATGTATTGGTTCTTTTCAGATGCTTTTTTTTCAAAATCTATCCTTTGATGTAAATCGGGTAGGTAAATTTCAGGAAAAAATTGTTGAAGGATTTTTTTTCGATGGTTGCATGAAGTGAATATTCATCGTGTGAATAGTTTTTGCCAGCGCTCAGCATGGCCTCCACCGAACTCTATGCGTTGGTATTGTAACCGGCAATAATGCTCTGCAACTGATTGTAATATTCCTTCTCTTAGAGTTTAAACTCGTTATTGTATTCGTATTCCAGATTGAATTTGCTTTTAAACATCAGTTTCAGGAAGTCGTATTGGTTCCAGCTACGTAAAATGCCATGATGACTCCAGGATTTGTTGTTGTTTGTGGCAGCAAAAATACAGGAAATAGGTGCCTTCTTGAATTTATTTTTATATTAGGGCCGGCAATTAAAACAAAAAGTCATGATCAAATAATAGACAGATGGAGAAGGTTAAGATTTTGGCAATCGATGGTAATGCAGATAATCTGATTGTAATAAAAGCAATAATAGCAGTGGCTTTTCCGCAAGCTACATTGATTAGTTCGCTATCCATAAAGGAAGGAATTGAGTTGTGCCTTTCCGAAAACCCCGATGTATTACTCCTTGATATGGAAATGCCTGAGATGGAAGGTTGCGAAGTATGCAAAATCCTAAAAACGAACCATTCAACCAAATCCATTCCAGTCGTAATGTTAACATCAGTCCAAACTGACAGTGAAAGCCGGATCAAAGCGCTGGAATTGGGAGCAGACGCTTTTTTGGCAAAACCAGTTGACAAATCGGAACTGATCGCACAAATACGGGCAATGCTCCGGATCAAAGAGTCGGAAGACCGAAAACTGGATGAAAAAGAACGGCTTGAATCTTTGGTCATTGAACGAACAAGGCAATTGGAACTGGAACTGAGCGAACGCCGTAAGGTTGAAGAGGCTTTGTATGAAAGCGAGGGAAAATACCGGAGCATGGTTGAACTCATGCCTGACGCCGTTATTATTCACGAAGCCGGGAAAATCGTATTTGCCAATGCAGCTTCATTAAAAGCAGTTGGTGCAGAATCAGTCAATCAAATGGTCGAACGTGCGTTGATAGAATATGTTCATCCTGATTTCAGAACAATGGCTCTTGACCGGATAAAGAAAATTTATTCTTCCAGCCAGGCATCAGAATTTTCGGAAGAGAAATTTATTACCCTAAAAAACGAGGTCATTAATGTTGAGGTCATTGGGTTACCGATTATGTACATGGGAAGACCTGCCATACAGACTATTATCAGGGATATCACCGGGCGAAAGTTGGCCGAAGAAGCTATAAAAGCAAGCGAAGCCCAATTCCGCGAATTCTTCGAAAAAGCAGCAGATGCTATTTTTATTGCAGATACTGAATCGGGTATTATTGTTGATGCAAATGAAGCTGCATCGAAATTGTTACTCATGCCCCACAACCAAATTGTTGGATTGCATCAATCTCAGATACACCCTAAAACGAAGGAGAAATTATCCAAGGAAACCTTCAGTAAACACGATAAGCTGGTAAAACAAAATCTGCCAATGATTCCTTCAGAAAATGAGATCGTTCGTTCGGATGGAAGTTTGGTGCCGGTAGAAATTATGGCATCAGAGGTAATTTACCAGAACAAAAAATGCCTGATGGGAACTTTTCGGGATATAACCGAGCGTAAGAAGGCAGAAAAGTTATTGCGCGAAAGCGAATATTTTTTCAGGGAATCGCAACGTGCCGCATTTGTAGGTTCATACAAATTTGATCTTGAAGCCGATTATTGGACATCATCAGAAGTTCTGGAGCAGATTTTTGGCATTGATAAAAACTACAACCGAAGCCTTCATGGCTGGCAGGAAATCATCCATCCTGATGACCGGGAGATGATGGCTCAATATTTCATGAAAGAAGTCGTTGCGAAACGACAGCCTTTTAATAAAGAATACCGCATAATCAGTCAATTGGATGGAGAGTTCCGATGGGTACTTGGTTTAGGAAAATTAAATTTCGATGCTGAGGATAACGTCATTGAAATGATAGGGACAATCCAGGACATTACCGAACGTAAGCAGGTTGAAGAAAATTTGAAAGAAAGTCAGCAATTATTCATGGGACTATTAAATGCATCGCCTGATGCTATTTTATTAATCGATCCTCATCATCCAACTGTCTTATGGCCGATCGTTGACTGCAATGAAGCTGCTTGCCAGATGAATGGTTACACGCGTGAAGAAATGGTTGGCCAGTCCATTGATATGCTTAATGAATCAAAGGGAACATTTGAGGAGCACATCTCCTATATTAATTACCTCAGGCGGGAAGGAGTCTTTCACACAGAGACTATCCACCGCCATAAAGATGGACATAACTTTCCTGTAGAGATCTCAACAACGATTGTTACTATAGGAGGGCATGAGATGATTCTTGGAATTGATCGTGATATTACCGAACGCAAGCAGGCTGAAGTATCATTGAAAGAAAGTGAAGAACGGTACCGGCTATTTATTTCCCAGCTTTCGGAAGGTGTTTACCGGTTTGAATGTGATCAGCCGATGGATTTGAACTTGCCTGTTGAAGAACAGGTTGATTTCATTTATGACCACATGCATATTGCCGAATGCAATAAGGCTTTTCAGAAAATGTATGGGATCAGTGATGAAAAAGAAATGATCGGCAAATGCCACCTCGATTTTCATGGGGGGCGGAACAATCCATTAAACCGCAGTTCTTTGCGCGAGTTTGTACGCAATGGATTCCGCATTGAAAATACTGTAACTGAGGAAATTAATCACAATGGCCAACATGTTTACTTTAGCAACAATTCATTAGGAATTATAGAAAACAATCAGTTGGTCCGAATATGGGGCACACAAACCGATATTTCAGACAAGACCAGAGCAGATCAGGTTCAGCAAGTACTTTATACCATTTCTAACGCAGCTAATTCTTCTACTGATTTGTCTGAACTGTTGGAAATAATCAGCAGCCAACTAGGTAAACTAATCGACACCACCAATTTCTATATCGCTTTTTATGATGAAAAAACGGACAGGTTTTCTATTATTTTTGAAAAAGATGAGAAGGATGAAATTGTGAGCTGGCCTGCCGGAAAATCAATTACAGGTTATGTGATCAGGCATCAAAAATCACTGCTTGCCAGCGAAACAGATGTGATGAAATTGTGCGAAGCAGGCGAAATTGAAATCATTGGCACCCCTTCTAAAATTTGGCTTGGCGTACCACTTATGCTCGATAAAAGTTCAATTGGAGCTATCGTTGTCCAAAGTTACGACAATCCGGATGCCTATACTGAAAAAGATCAGTTGATGCTTGAATTTATTTCCGATCAAATCAGTATTTTAATCGAACGGAAAAAAGCAGAGCAGGAAATAAAAGCAGCGCTGACCAAAGCCCAGGAATCTGACCGTTTGAAATCAGCATTCCTTGCCAATATGAGCCACGAAATACGCACGCCTCTTAATGCAATCATTGGTTTTTCAGAATTAATCAGGGACCCGGATTTTGAACCCGAACAACAGGATGAATTTGCCCAATTGATTAATGACAGTGGAAACAACCTGCTCTCAATCCTCAGCGATATCATGGATATTTCCAAGATTGAAGCCGGACAGGTTCAGGTAAGAAAAAGCAAATTTTCAATAAATCCATTTATGGCATCTGTCCAAAAAGAATTCGCACGAAAAGCTATAAAAAAGGGGATTGAATTAAGGTTAGATCCTTCGAACCCCAAAGAGGATTTAGGGATAGAAAGTGACGAAACCAGAATCAGGCAAATTATAGCCAACTTTTTAGGCAATGCTATCAAATTTACTGAGACAGGTTACATTGAGCTGGGATTTAAAACAACCGAAAATTTCATTCAGTTTCATGTAAAAGACACTGGAATAGGGATACCCCAAGCCTATCATGATAAAATATTCGAACGTTTCAGGCAAGTTGAAACATCAAATACGCGAAAATATGGAGGCAACGGATTGGGCCTTTCCATTTCTAAAAGTCTGGTCGAGTTGCTTGGAGGAACAATCTGGATGGAATCGGAAGAAGGAGAGGGTTCAACTTTTTATTTTATGATCCCAAGAAACTAAAACTGATTAGTTTGATTCTGTATGAGCATTTTAATTGGCAGATTATTATGCGCAATATTCTGCCAAAATTGATTGGCATTCATCTATTTTTAATAGTTTTGTGATTCCATGTTTCCACCATTGAGAAGAGCTTTATGGAATATAATTTTCTAGGTAAAACGATATTAATTGTTGAAGACGAAGTCGTTAATCAATTCTTTTTCGAAAAATCATTAAAGAAAACCCGTGCCAACCTGTTTTTCGTTAAAAATGGTTACGAGGCAATTTCAATGGTTCAGAACAACGGCGAAATTGATCTGGTTTTGATGGACATCAGGCTTCCCGGAATGGATGGCATTGAAGCCACCACTCAGATCAAACAAATTAATCCTGAGCTTCCAATCATTATTCAAACAGCCAATGTGCTACCTTCTGTTTACGAAAGCGCCTATATTAGCGGATGCAATGAGTTTATAACCAAACCTATCAACATTGAAACCTTGCTTAAAATCCTGGATAAATATCTGATCTATTGAGATTATTTACTTCCGTCTTCGGTCTTCTGACTTCGATCTTCTGACTTCTTTAAAATACCGCTTCAACTAATCTTCGGGTATTGTCAGAAACTCCGTAAGTATAAATATGCAAACTCGGAACCTTGTGGGCAACCAAATCTTTTGATTGTTGAATAGCCCATTCGGTGCCAACGGCCTTTGCATCATCGTCGGTTTGGCAGGTTGCCAGTTCCGTAACCAGTTCAAGAGGAATATCAATACTGAACAATTTGGGCAGAACAGTCAGTTGATTCTTCAGGTTGATGGGTTTAATTCCCGGAATAATCGGAACCTGGATTCCGATAGCCCGGCAGCGATCCACAAAATCGTAATATTTCCGGTTGTCGAAAAACATCTGTGTTACAATGTATTCGGCGCCAGCTTCCACTTTTCGTTTAAGGTAATATAAATCAATTTCGGCATTTGGCGCTTCAAAGTGTTTCTCCGGATAGCCAGCCACCCCGATACAAAAATCCATCGAATGGGTATTTTTTAACTCTGGTTCCAGGTACTTGCCTTTACGTAGATTTACAATCTGCTCAACCAACTCATTGGCATTGGCATGGCCATTGGGATCGGGCCTGAAAACTTGTTCTCCTTTGTTGCCGTCGCCGCGTAAGGCCAGTACATTCTGGATGCCCATAAAATCCAGGTCAATTAAAACATGCTCGGTTTCACTTTTCGAAAAGCCACCGCACAAAATGTGCGGAACCACCGGAATGCCATATTTGTGCTGAATGCTCGAAGCAATAGCTACCGTTCCAGGGCGTTTTCGTACCGTTCGTTTTTCGATGTGGCCATCGGGTAATTCCATGTACATCATTTCATCGCGATGGGTGGTGATGTTGATGTACTTCGGATCGAAATACAGTAAGTTTTCAATGGTTTTGTATATTTTACTGGCATCGTTTCCTTTAAGCGGGGGCAATAACTCAAAGGAAAAGACTGTTTTATTGCTTTGATTGATAATGTCAATTACTTTCATTCTAAGGGATTTACTGTTTAAAAGCTGTCAGATTTCGAATCTTTCAACGAATGATCATTTAAAAATGTTTTCAATTTTCTTCTGTGTTTTATTCATCTCGCGCTTCAGTTGTGTTTCAACCGAATTGTTGAAATGGAAAATCATATCGGCTACAAACATAACAGCCAAACCTAAAATAAAAAAGATAAATGCAGATTTTGTGTTTTTCTTCATGAGTTGGTAATTATCAGATCATATTTTCGGATGTAATATCGGACAACTACCTTGAAATCCTAAAGTGCGATGTTAGATTTTCAAGGTAATATAATTTTTAGTAGGGTAGAGAGGTTCTAATCAAATAATGATTTTTGTTTAACCATTGGATTTTTCACTGTATAGCGTAAAGGCTTCTTATTAATGGTTTCAACTTCCCTTTGCCCTTTTAGAAAATCTCTAAGTTTCTTTTCTGACCAAGTCAATTGAAGCTTTTTTAAAATATCTTTAACAGCATATTCCCCATTTCTAAGTAGATCAAGGATTTTATTTTCATAAATTACTTCGGATTCATTGTCACTTATTAAAAAAGTTTTTGCTTTTACTGGGTCATAACCAATTATTGGTGTCCCATTAAAATCAACAGCAATAGCTCCTTTTTGTATTAATAAGTTATTCGCAGTATTTTCATTTGGGTCAGGCTTACGAACATAAATTTTCCGATTCTTTCTTAATCCGTCAACAACGCCAGACCATGTACCTCCTTTTTCAGCTGATTCGGCAACATAAATTTCATCAGCAAGTCCATAAATAATTGGATTACGAGCCATTGCCAATTCTGCTCGCCAAGGTGCTTTTGGAAAAAAAGTACTTAAAACCAGAACATCTCCGTCAACAATCTGCTTGTAATATTTCTTAAATCCCGAACCAAAAGTCATAATTCCCTGTGGCAAAACGATAATACTTTGACCTTTATAATAAATTGCCGAATCCAATGCCTGACAGTCAACCCCTTTTGCAAATCCGCTTACAACAACTTTGTATTCTTTACTCGCAAGTTTGGCAATATTATCAGTAAACTCTAATGATTTTTCAGAAGCGCTTCGGGAACCAACTATTGCGATGGATTTTTCTTGCATAATTTGTTTGTTTCCCTTAACATACAATAGAGCAGGTGCATGAGAAACCTTCAAATTCTCTTTCAAAGTCTTTGAATAGGATGGTGAGGTTATTGGAAGTAATTCGTAACCTTCATTATTCAATGATTCAGCTAAAAAGGCATTATTTGCCAATTCAGATTTTGCTTTTTTTAAATCTTCAACCTCCTTAAATTCAAGTCCATATTGATTTTTCCAGTCATTTTCTGACAATTGAAAAAAATCCTCAATAGACAATTTATATTCATGATAAAACTTAATTATGAGGTTATTAATTTTTAAATATCCCCATCTTGGCAAATGAGCCAATGCAATCCAATATGCAGCTTCTTTGTTCATACTAAATCTCCTCCTACTGTTCTGGCAATTACCAGAGGTGCTATTTTTAAAGCCCCTAAATTAGATAAATATTTACCTATTTCCTTAACGGTGGCACCACTATCAAAAATGTCGTCAATAAGCAAAATACTTTTACCTAGTATTTCGGTTGGTGTCGTGTATGAAAAAGCACCGCTAACATTATCGGATTTCAAATATCCGTTTTCAAAAATCTTTTGTTCTTTAGTTTGACGGATTTTATTGAGATTGTGTGAAATGGGAAATTTCAGGACTTGTGATACTTTTATTGCAAAATTTTTAACAAGGTCGCCTGATTTAGTTGGCGGCACATAAAGCACAAAATCAAATATCTCGTGCCCAAACTTTTTTCGGTAGGCTTTTAATATTAACCTCAACAAAAAATCAGGATAGTCACCACCGCTTTCATACTTGCTTCGGTGCAATGCTGCACCCACATTCGAGACGCCATAATAGGATGCTGCAACCCCATTTGCCAAATTGGTTCCTTTTGTTTCAACTTCCAGTTCAGGAAAATAGTCTTCGCGAAAATCTTGTAGTTTCTGATTCCATTCCGGGGAAACTGAAACCGTAATTTTTTTAAGTCCGGTATTATCGCAATTATTAAATGTTTGAGAAGCCGAATCGCCAAGATAATCGCATAAGTATTTCATTCGCGATTGAGTTGTTTCAACATATTCAATCATTTTCTCCAAATCTTTGGTTTTACTTGCCCGCAATTCCTCAAACGTTTTTGTGTTTAGCTCAGGGGCTCCTGAAATATATTCGAACTTTTTACTCTTGCCAAATGTAACTTCGCGTATAATTTTTTGTTCCATTAGGTCGGATTTGATGACTCTAATTTGAGTCTGTTTTAAATTAGTTCTCCTCATCAAGTCACGTTCACCAAGCATTTCATTTTTTACAGCAGTTTTGACCATTAAATATTTGGGAATAGCCGGTCTTCCGCCTTCAATAAAAGCTTCAGGAAGTTTTTTATCTTCAGGACTATAAAAAAGTATTATGTATGATGGTTGTCCATCTCTGCCTGCCCGACCAATCTCTTGATAATAGTGTATTGGAGATTGGGGTATTTGAGTATGAATGATAAAACGAATATCAGGTTTGTCTATTCCCATGCCTAAAGCATTTGTAGAAATGACACATTTCCATTGATTATTCATTAACCCATTCTCAATAGCAATTCGGGAAACTGCATCAAGCCCTGCATTGTAAGCAGAGGAAGGTATTTTTAAATACTCAAACCATTTTGAATAAATCTCAGTATCAACTCTTGTACCTGCATAAAGAACACCTGAGCCTGGTAATTTATTAAGATTTTGCCCAAGCCAAATCAACTTTTCATCTTCAGAATTAACTTTGATTACATATAACTTAAAATTGTCACGCATTAAGTTTCCTCTTATAATAGATAAATTACTTCCCATTTGTTCTGCAATATCCAATTCAACTTTTTTTGTTGCTGTTGCGGTTGTTGCTAAAACCGGAAGTCCTTTGGGTAAAAGGCGAACAAGATTAATTATTCGTCTAAAAGCAGGTCTAAAATCATGCCCCCAAACAGAAATACAATGTGCTTCATCCACAACAACCATTGAAAGATTCATTTGTCGGGTTGCTTCTATCCACTCAGAGTTTTCTTGTCTTTCCGGTGCTATGTATAGAATCTTGATTTTACCTTCTTTAGCATCTGCTATAATTTGTGTGTTTTCTTCAGGTGTTTGCTCGCTATTTATACATTTGGCTGAAATTCCGAGTGATGTAAGTTTTTTGACTTGGTCGCGCATTAGAGCAATTAAAGGCGAAAATATTACAGTTGTTCCTTTATGCAGAACAGCAGGAAACTGAAAACAAAGTGATTTTCCAAATCCTGTTTTTTCAATAAGCAAAACTCTTTCTCCCTTTAATATTTTTTCAATGGTTGTCCATTGTTCATCATAAAAACGATTTAATCGAAAAATTTTCTGTAGAATTGTTTCTGCTTCTTGTCTGTTCATAACATTTTCATTTGTGGGTTGGAAAAATTGCAGCTCTTTGGCGAGACTTGTTATTTGCAGCTTTTATAAATACTGCCTAATATTTTGAATTGCCAATGGGTTAGTGTATTTTTTATTTTACTTATTGCAAGTTAACCCTTTCTTTCCTCAAATACAATATGTTCGCAAAAAATCTCCCCAACAAAAAAGGCAGAATTTTCATCCTGCCTTTTAGAAGTTTTTCATTCGTCGTATCTAGGCGATTTCTAAACCAGTCCTTTTTACCAGATCAACCAAAGGTGAATTTTCGTTACTGTAAAAGCGTTTAGTGCCAACTAAAAAGGGTTCAATCCTTGAATTAACTTTTCGGGTCAGGTTCCATATTTTGCCAGCCAGATAATCGTCGGTATCATTATCTGTAACAATCAATAAATCAATATCGCTTTCGCTTGTTGCCGTATTGGTCAGGTAGCTTCCATATAAAAAAGCTTTATCTACTGATATTCCTTCTGCCCGCAACAGAAGGACATAGTTTCGTGATATTTCTATAACCTCAAGTTGAGTCATTGCGACATTTATTAATAAAGGCGAACTCCATTCCGTCCGAAAAGAGACATTCGCTTCGATTTTGGTTATCGCGCGGACGGCTTTTTGCTTTTCCTTTTAACCCGGGGTGTCGTTCGTTCCTCACTTTACCCCGGGCTATTGATATATTACCCTTTCAGCTTAAAGATCACCGCGAATCATTGCCTAAAGCTTTCCCACTCCGGGGGAACGGGAAGGGGGCTAATGGGGCTTTACACTCCTTTATAATTCAGATTCGATGGCATAAACTGTTCAATTACCTCTACACTCACACCTTTTCGGCGGGCATAATCTTCAATCTGATCTTTGCCAACCTTTTCGAGGCTGAAATACTTCGATTCGGGATGAACGAAGAATTCTCCGCTCACCGATGCGGTAGGGTACATCATAAAGTGTTCGGTCAGTTCCATTCCAATTTCTCCGGCATTCAGCAGCTTGAACAGATTGCCTTTTTCGTGATGTTCGGGACAAGCCGGGTAACCAATGGCCGGGCGTATTCCCTGATAATCAACATGAAACATTTGCTCCAAAGTCAGCTTTTCTTCCGGAATGTATCCCCAGTATTCTTTGCGGACCTGTTCGTGCAACAATTCGGCAAATGCTTCCGACAAGCGGTCGGCCAGTGATTCGAGCATAATGGTGTTGTAATCATCGTGATCGTCGTGGAAATGCTTCATCCATTTTTCGATTCCAACACCGCCGGTTACCGCGAAAGCTCCAAAATAATCGGTTTTACCACTTTCAACAGGAGCCACAAAATCAGACAAACAGTAGTTTGGAGAGCCAGGTTTTTTTACTTCCTGTTGACGAAGATGATAAAACCTTCCTGTTTCCTTTTCCCGGTTTTCATTTTCGTAAATCACAATGTCGTCGCCATCGGCATTGGCAGGCCAGATACCGAAAACACCATTGACCTGTACCATTTTCTCCTTGTCCATGTGGTCGAGCATGCGGTTGGCATCGGCGTACAATTTCCGGGCTTCTTCACCTTGTAATCCATCATTCAGGATATCCGGAAATTTGCCTTTTAATTCCCAAACAAAGAAAAAGAAGGTCCAGTCAATGTATTTCCGGAGTTCTGAAATCGGGTAGTCAATCAGTTTTTTGATCCCGATGAAATTAGGTTTGTAAATGGGTGTATGGTCCCAGTCAATCTTCAATTTGTTGGCCCGTGCCTCGGCAATCGGCCAATATTTCTTTGCTTTTTTCTGACTGTGGAACGTACGGATGGTCTGGTATTCATCGCGAATTTCCTGAAGGAAATCTTCGTTTCCCGAGAGCAGGTTCGAAGCCACGCTCACCGCGCGCGACGCGTCTTTCACATGAATTACCGTGTTTCTATACCGCGGTGCAATTTTTACGGCTGTGTGAATTTTCGAGGTGGTGGCGCCACCAACCAGCAACGGCAGATTCATGCCCCTTCGTTCCATTTCGGTAGCAACATCCACCATAATTTCGAGCGAAGGCGTAATCAACCCACTCAGGCCAATGATGTCAACGTTTTCGCGAATGGCGGTTTCCAGAATTTTTTCGGTAGGAACCATCACTCCCAGATCAATCACCCGGTAGTTGTTGCATCCCAGAACCACACCGACAATGTTTTTTCCGATGTCGTGCACATCGCCTTTTACAGTAGCCATCAGCACTACTTTTCGGTTGTCGGAAGTATCTAATTTATCCTTGTCAGCTTCGATATAGGGCAACAAATAGGCAACAGCTTTTTTCATTACCCTGGCCGATTTAATTACCTGCGGAAGAAACATTTTTCCGGCGCCAAACAGATCGCCCACCACATTCATGCCATCCATCAGCGGACCTTCGATGATATTCAAAACCGGTGAATAATGCGGCAAAGCTTCAGCCAAATCAATTTCTATGAAATCGGGCAATCCTTTGATCAGCGCATGTTCCAATCGTTTTTCAACTGGCAGGTCGCGCCATTCGTCTTTTCGGTCTTCTTTGGCATCCTGCTCTTTTAAAGTCAACGCGAATTCGAGCAGTTCTTCGGTTGCATTCGGATTTTTATTCAGGACCAGATTCTCAATTTTCTCCAGAAAATCCTTCGGAATCTCGTCGTAAATCTGCAACATTCCGGGGTTCACGATGCCCATGTCAAGTCCGGCTTTTATGGCATGAAACAGAAAAACTGAATGGATGGCCTCGCGCACCTGGTCGTTTCCGCGGAAAGAAAATGAAACATTACTCACTCCTCCGCTGGTTTTGGCATGTTTCAGATTTTTCTTGATCCAGCTTACTGCATTGATAAAGTCAACTGCATAATTAAGGTGTTCCTCCATTCCGGTGCCAATGATCAGAATATTCGAATCAAAAATGATATCCTGAGGAGGAAAGTTGATCTCGTTGACCAGAATGTTATAGGCACGCTGACAAATTTCAATACGTCTTTCGAACGAATCGGCCTGTCCTGTTTCGTCGAAAGCCATCACAACCACCGCTGCTCCATATCGTTTCAGAAGTTGCGCCTGTTTACGGAATTCCGCCTCACCCTCCTTCATGCTGATGGAATTCACAATCGCTTTGCCCTGTACACATTTCAGCCCGGCTTCAATCACTTCCCATTTCGATGAGTCAATCATCATCGGAACCCTGGCAATATCGGGTTCGGCCATCAGTAAATTCAGGAAAGTGACCATTTCCTTTTTGGCATCGAGCATGGCATCGTCCATATTGATGTCAATGACCTGCGCGCCTTCATCCACCTGATTGCGTGCAATGGCAATGGCTTCCTCATATTTTCCTTCGCGGATTAACCGGGCGAATTTGCGCGAACCAGATACATTGCAACGTTCGCCAATATTCACGAAATTGGTTTCAGGAGTAAGGATAACCGGTTCCAGGCCGCTAAGTTTGGTGTGTTTGTCTTTTTTATGCCGGTGATGGGGTTCCGATTTGGCTGCAATTTTGGCCAGTTCGCGAATGTGTTCCGGAGTTGTTCCACAACATCCGCCAATGATGTTGACGAATTTATTGTCGAGGAAATCGCCCACCTGATGCGCCATTTCCGCCGGAGTTTCGTCGTACTCGCCAAACTGATTGGGCAAACCGGCATTGGGATAGGCGCTGATAAAAAATGGCGCCTTTTTCGAAAGTTCTTCCAGATAGGGACGCAAATCTTTGGCTCCAAGCGAGCAGTTCAGTCCGATACTGAGCAGATCAATGTGAGAAACTGAAGTCAGGAAAGCCTCTACCGTTTGGCCTGAAAGTGTGCGCCCGCTGGCATCGGTAATTGTTCCTGAAACCATGACCGGAATCCGCATCCCTCGTTCTCCAAGTTCGTCTTCGATTGCAAACAGCGCCGCTTTGGCATTCAGGGTATCAAAAATTGTTTCGACCAACAGCAAATCAACGCCACCATCCAGCAAACCTTTTAACTGTTCGCGGTAGGAAGCTTTCACCTCATCAAAAGTTACCGACCGGAATCCCGGATCGTTCACGTCGGGTGAAAGCGAAAGTGTTTTGTTCATCGGGCCTATGGCTCCGGCTACAAAGCGCGGTTTCTCCGGATTTTTAGCGGTGAATTCAGCTGCCACTTCAACAGCTAATTGTGCCGATTGCAGATTGAGCTGATACACCCATTCTTCCAGATGGTAATCGGCCTGCGAAATGCTTGTTGAGTTGAAGGTATTGGTTTCGATAATATCGGCGCCTGCTTCCAGAAATTCAGTATGAATGCTGCGGATGATATCGGGTTTGGTCACCGATAATAAGTCGTTGTTGCCTTTCAAATCGTGTTGAAAGTCCGTAAAAATATTGCCCCGGAAGTCTTCTTCCGACAGGCGGTATTTCTGAATCATGGTTCCCATGGCCCCATCGAGCACCAAAACCCGCGATTCGAGTTCTTTTTGTATATCTTTTTTCATAGTCAGAGCCCCCATCCTAACCTTCCCCCACAAGGGGAAGGGATAGGTGAGAGCATATATTATCGTTTAAATTTCAATGATCATCTAGACATTCGTAATTAAGCTAACAAATTTCAGCGCATTCGGTTCTGGTGATCAAGAATCAAGACAAAACTAATTTCAAAAAACCGAACGATCAAACAAATCAGCATATTACATGAAGTATTAAGTTAAAGTTGATATCTGAATGTAATTTTTGAAATTAGTCCGTTTGTTTTTTGAAAAGTTTAAGGAAGAAATCTTTGGATTTAGTTAACTTTATAATTCATTTCACTATTAATTTTTCATGAACCAAACTGAAGATTTGATGAATATTTTTTAAGATTAAATAATGTCAGACAACATGACCAACACGAATACCATACTTTCACCACCTTCAAGGAGTAAAGGACTTTTTTCTGATTTCCGGTATTTTCTGTGGAACATACCAAAAATAAAGACCCTTATCAAGTTCTATTCAGAAGAAAAAAGGAATGAATACAATCAACGTATCTTGCAGCGGGTTGGCGAAGGAGTTGATGGATATACTATTTTGAATGTTCACCAAATTGGAATTGAAGCGCCTGTCAGTTATGTGTTTAATGAACTGTTAAACTGGAACGGCGACTCAACCTGCTGGCCAAACCATTTTGCCAAAGTTGAACGGATTGATAATGATATTGAGACTATTCAAATCTTACCATTTGGTTGGAAGAAATACCCATTCGGTTTTAAAAAGAGTTTTTTTGGTTTCAATTTTATCCCCTTATTTAATTTGAATTCGATCAGGATTAAAAGGTTCCCTGATGCTTTTGATTTTGATAATGCGCGCTACCTGCTCTATAAATGCAGTGGCGGTTATCCAATCGGAATTTTCATGATGTATGTACGTTCATCTATTGCCGACATGGGAGAGACGGAACAGTCACAATTATTCTTTTCAGTCGGGTTTAATTTCTACGGGAAAGAATACCATTCGAAATGGTCATTTTTAAACCGGATTTGGGAAGCCGTACATAACCGGGTTACGGCCAACGTCCTGAACCGGATCAAGCAATTGAGTGAATGGCGGATTGAGAAAATGGAAGCCGGTATCTATTAATTTTCTGAAATTTATTTTTTTTAACGCATTTAAAGGTCTGTGGATTTGTTGTTCCCAATTGCGGATTTAGCAAGTGCAGTTAAGATTTTCCAGATCAAATTGGCTAACAGGAATGGATTTAATGTCCGGAGCATAATATTCCTGTAAGGAGCGCTGCCCGTAAAAGTATCCCACAACAATGAACTCATTTCCCGCTTACCCCTTTCTTTTTCCTGCTCTTTTACAACCATCCGGAAAAGAACTTTTTTCAGGAATATTGATTTCAAAATAATTGTTGATACCGAGAAAATCAGTTTACCCACCGAATTATCCCTATCAAGTTTTGAACACACTGGCTGGAATGATTTTTTAAAATCTGCCTTTGAAATGCCATCCAAAAATACCGTGTTTACTGCCGCTTTTCCAGTAATATAAGCGGCTCCAATGCCGTTTTTATACAGTTTTGAGGAGGCAGAATCGCCAATCAAAACGACACGATCGGAATATGGATTTTTTGCCCCACCGATGTTTATGGAAGGGAAACACTGGCAAGGGGTAATGTTCTTCAATTCTGTTCCTTCCGGAAAACAGTCCAGCACTGCTTCTGAATTTAGGAATCTGTCAACAACTTCCATGTTTATTTCTGTACCTAGAAGCACCAGGGTTACATAAACTCCCTTCGGGATTAATGCCCCGAATTTTATTCCAGGCAAATTGAGCAGAAACACGTGCATTGAATTTCCGAAGTGTTTGGTGATCGTTTCTGAACCTAAAAAGTATTCACAGATATAAGTATTTGTAGTTTTTGGCGGTATAAATGATGGAATGATTTTCTGAAAAATGCGTAGAGTTTTGGGATTGAGCCCCACAGCGCCAACAACCAGATCGTATTTCCGTTTTGAATTGCCAGTGATCAAAGTGATACCATCCGGTTCACTTTCAGTATCGGTTACCTTTTCACGTAAGATTTTCGCTCCTTTTCGTTCGCAAAGCCCCAACAGGTATGCATCAAAGCTTTGCAGCGTTGTCACAGTCGAGCCCAGTGGCCCGGAGCCGCGAAATATAGAGGCAATCGGATGTTCGTGCAAAATGGTATCAATTGTAGTTGAGCCATGCTCGAGGTGAAGGGTATAGGTTTCAATTCCACGGCGTACTACTTGGGGAGGAAGAACGATTCCATCAGTTGACAACATTTGGACAAGCGATTCGGAAACAATTCCACCACAATGATTGCATCCTGCCGTACCGGTTTTAGTGAAATCCTTTATTTCATAAATGTCAATTTCGATACTTATTCCCTGCTTTTTCGCCAGGTCGAAGGCAAAAAAAGTAAAAAAGCTACCGGCAGGTCCGCCACCGACAACCCCAATCCGGGATCCATTATGAAGCGTAAGTTTGTTTTGTTTCCTTTTTTGCATAAACCGGAATTGACTTGGATGATCTTGTGACTGACGCTAAATATAGTGAAATCCTATTTATTTCAACAAAACAGAATTCCTTGGGCAGGGAAATCGCTTTTAAAACAATGGTGAATTATTTGGCGAATTGAATACAATTTGTTATCTTTATGATTAATTGTTGGGTTAGCGTTAAAAAAATGGCTAATCTAAACGCACAAAAGTCTATTTAT
>Ga0209317_1000225_pt1 | contig 77156 bp, 72 predicted proteins | sample RifGroB2_FD_183994 | JGI IMG/M metagenome (GOLD analysis project Ga0209317, IMG submission 183994) | Soil microbial communities from Rifle, Colorado, USA - Groundwater B2 (SPAdes) (version 2) | ecosystem: Environmental > Terrestrial > Soil > Unclassified | place: Rifle, Colorado | collected...
CCCCCCCCCCCCCCCCCCTCCCATCAAGGGAGGGGGAGATAGGACCGGCGCAGGATCGGCGCTAATCAGGATGGTTAATGGAGCCGCTTGCTGCGCAGGGCCTGCACCCGATCCAGGATCACCGCCGCCAGTTCATCCTTCGCCATGAGCGGCAGTTCCTCGACGCGCCCGTCCCGAAACAGCAGCTTGGCGATGTTGGTGTCGACATGGAAACCCGCCCCCTCCTGGGAGACGTCGTTGGCGACCACCAGGTCGAGGTTCTTGCGGGTGAGCTTCAAGGTGGCGTTGGCCACCAGGTCATCAGTCTCCGCCGCAAAGCCTACCAGCAGTCGCCCCCCCTTGCGGCCACCGATCTCGGCCAGGATGTCCGGGTTCTTTTCCAGCTCGATGGCGAGGTGGCTGGCCGTCTTCTTCACCTTCGTTTCGGCGCGCAGTCTGGGACGGTAATCGGCGACGGCGGCGGCCTTGATGACGATGTCGGTCTCCTCAAGCCGCCCCAGCACCGCCTCGCGCATCTGCTCGGCGCTCTCCACCCTGATCACGGTAACCCCGAAAGGGGGAGCGATCGCCGCGGGGCCGGTCACCAGGGTGACCTCTCCCCCGCGCAGGCGGGCCTGACGCGCGATGGCGTAACCCATCTTCCCCGAGGAGTGGTTGCTGATGAAGCGCACCGGATCGATCTCTTCGCGGGTGGGACCGGCGGTGACCAGGATCCTCTCCCCGGCAAGCGGCTTCGGCGTGAGTGCGGCGACCGCCTCCTCGAGGATCACCTCGGGGGACTGCAGCTTCCCCTCCCCCTCGTAGCCGCAGGCCAGCATGCCGCAGGCGGGAGGGACGAACAGATAGCCGTGCCCTTTCAGGCGCCCCTCGTTCTCCCGGTAGATGGGATTTTGGTACATGTGCACGTTCATGGCGGGGGCGATCAGCACGGGCGCCCTGGTCGCCATGATGGTGGTGCTCAGAAGGTCGTCCGCGATGCCGGCTGCCACCTTGCCGATGAAATTGGCGGTGGCGGGGGCGACGACGCAGAGGTCGGCCCGCTCGGCCAGCGAGATGTGGCCGATCTGCTGTTCCGAGATCAGGTTGAAGAGCTCCAGGTGGACCGGGTTCCCGGACAGGGTCTGGAAGGTGAGCGGCGTCACGAATTCCGTCGCCGCCCGGGTCATCACCACATGCACCACGGCACCGGCCTTGGTGAGAAGGCGCAGCAATTCCACGGCCTTGTATACCGCGATCCCCCCGGTGACCCCGAGAACGACCACTTTGCCTCTCAGCATCACTTCCCCCTAGCCGTTGATGTACGGGTTCATGCGTCTCTCCCTGCCGATGGTGCTGGAGGGGCCGTGGCCGGGCCAGACCACCGTCTCGTCGGCCAGCGGCATGAGCTTCGCCCTGATGGAGGCGATCAGCTGCTCGTGTGAGCCGCCCGGCAGATCGGTGCGGCCGACCGAGTCGGCGAAGAGGGTGTCACCGGTGATGACCAGCTGTTCGTGAGGCAGCAGCAGCGAGCATCCCCCCTGGGTATGGCCGGGGGTATGCAGCACCTCGATGCTGCGCCTGCCGAATTCCAGGCGCATGCCGTCGGTCAGGTAACGCGAGGGTGCCGGGGAGTCCTCCACGCTCAGGCCGTAGCTCAGGGCGCTTCTGGAGGCCTGCGACAGGAGAGCGACATCCTTCTCGTGGATCAAAAGCTCGGCGCCGGTCTGGGCCTGAACCGGCCGGTTGCATCCCACGTGGTCGAAATGGCCGTGGGTGTTGATGATGTACTTCACCTGCAAGCCGAAGCGGGCCACGGCGGCGAGGATCATCTCGCAATCGGCACCGGGATCGACCACCACCCCCTCGTTGCTCTGCTTGTCACCGAGGATGAAACAGTTTACCCCGAGCGGGCCGACGACTATCGTTTCGATCAGCATCACATTCCTCCCATGCGGACCCTGCCGGATCCATTTAGAACAGGTCGAGATTTTCGTTTTTGAGCGTGGCGAACGGGCTGTTGGTGAACGACTTGCGCGCCTCGTCCTTGCCGCGGGGGGGCTCCTGCCGGGCGGCGGCGGGTTCCTGGCGCAGTTTCGCGGGCTCAGGCCGCGGCTCCGTACCGGGCTCCGGCAAAAGCTCGTCCTCAAGCTCCGGGAACTCCCCGGGAGGCAGCTCGTCCTCGCCCTGCAGGCAGTTCTCCTTGAAGAAGTAGCGGTCGTAGAGCCGATGGTACGAGGTCCAGCGGGAGGGGTTGTCCGGCTCCTTGCGGATGTGGGTCCGGATACCGTTGATCTTCGAGTCCAGGTCGTCCAGGTAGTTCAGGATGGTCGCCTCGACCGTCTTCGGGCGCTTGGGCGAGCCGTACTCGTACTGACCGTGGTGCGACAGGAGCATGTGCTTCAGGAGCATGCCGAGCTCGACCGGGAACCCCGGCAGCGACGAGATCCGCTCCTGCAGCATCTCGACCCCGATGGTGATGTGCCCTATCAGCTTCCCCTCGTCCGTGTAGTCGAAGGAGCGCATGTAGGTCATCTCCCGCACCTTGCCGACGTCGTGCAAAAGCGCCCCGGCTATCAGCAGGTCGCGGTTCAGCCCCTGGTAGAGCGGCATCATGGCGTCCACCAGTTTCGCCACGGCAAGCGAGTGCTCCAGGAGCCCGCCGAGGTAGACGTGGTGCATCCCCTTGGCCGCCGGCGCCACGCGGAACTGGGCCAAGAGCTCCGGGTCGTCGAAGAACGCCATCAGGAGCCTCTGCAGGTCGCGGTCCCGGATCGACGTCACCAGCGCCTTCAGCTCCTCCACCATGACGCTGATGTCCCGGTCCGTCTCCGGCAGGAAGTCCGCCAGGTCGACCTCCCCCTCCGGAACCAGCTTCAGCTCCGAAAGGATCAGCTGCATCTTCCCCAGGTAAACGCTCGCCTTGGCCCGCACGGCGAGAAAGTCGTTCTTGTCGAACAGGGCGCCGACCTCGTCCGCGTTATCCCAGACCTTGGCGTCGACCTCCCCGCTTTTGTCCATCAGTTTCAGGGTCAGGTAGGGCTTGCCGTTTTTCGCCATGGCGAGGATCTTGTCCTTGACGAGGAAGACCGCATCCACCAGGTCCCGGTCCCTTATGTCGGCAACGCATTTCTTTTTCAAGTGAAGCTCCTTGTATGAAACTTTGAGTCCCCGGGCGTCAAGCTTGGGCCCAGGGAAGCTGGTAGTGCAACGGTGCTGCTGACGGCATCAACTAGAGAACTCAAACGATGGTGCGCCGGGGAGGGGGGCCGAAAGCATCCCGGCGGGATCGGTGTCGTATTCCCCTCATCTTGCCTTTTGGGCGCCGAGCCTGGCGGCGATGGCGTCCGCCACCCTGATGCCGTCCAGTGCGGCACTCATGATGCCGCCGGCATACCCAGCCCCTTCGCCGGTCGGGTAAAGCCCCTGATGGCTGATGGACTGCAGGTCCGCACCCCGGACGATGCGCAGCGGCGCCGAGGTCCTGGTCTCCACGCCGGTCAGGGTCGCCTCCGCGCTGACGAAGCCGCGCATCCGCTTGTCGAAGAACCGGATCCCCTCCCTGAGCGTCGCGGCGACGGCCTCGGGAAGCAGGGGGGCCAGGTCGCACTCGGTCACGCCGGGCCGGTAGCTGGACGACAGCCGCCCCTTGCCGCTCCCCAGAAAGGCCAAAAGGCTCTGAGCCGGGGCCCGGTAGCCGCCCCCCCCGGCCTGGAAGGCGCGCCGCTCCAGGAGCCGCTGAAACTCGATGCCGGCCAGAGGCGAGCGGTCACCGAAGTCGGCCGGCCCCACCGTAGCCACCAGGGCGCTGTTCGCGTTGGGGGCGTTGCGCCGGTAACCGCTCATCCCGTTCACCACCACCCCGCCCGGCTCCGAGGCGGCGGCCACCACCACCCCGCCCGGGCACATGCAGAAGGAGTAGGCGGAGCGCCCGGTCTTCTCGTTGTTGTAGGCCTGGGCGTACTCGGCCGGCGGCAGGCTCGGGTGGGCGTTCGCGCCGTACTGGATCGCGTCGATCAGCGCCTGCGGATGCTCGACCCGAAGCCCCACGGCGAACGGTTTTTGCTCCAGGGCCACCCCGGCCTCGTGCAGCATGGCGTAGGTGTCGCGCGCGCTGTGGCCCGGCGCCAGCACCAGCGTGTCGCAGCCCAGCTCCCGGTCGTCGTTGACCACGACCCCGCAAACCCTGCCGTTTTGCACCCGCAGCCCGCTCACCCTGCTTTGGAACCCGATCTCGAAGCCGGCCTGGCAGAGCCTTTCCCTGACCCCCCTGACCACCCGGCGCAGCCGGTCGGTGCCGATGTGCGGCTTGGCCGCGTAGAGTATCTCTGGGGGCGCGCCGAAGGCGACCAGCTGCCTGAGCACCCAGCCGCAGTTCGCGTCCTTGACCCGCGTGGTGAGCTTGCCGTCCGAGAAGGTCCCCGCCCCTCCCTCGCCAAACTGCACGTTGCTCTCGCCAAGGAGCGTCCCGTCGCGCCAGAAGCGGGAGACGTCCCGGGCGCGCTCGTCCACCTCGCGGCCCCGCTCCAGGACATGCGCGGTGAGGCCGTACTCGGCGAGCCTGAGCGCCGTGAAGAGCCCGGCGGGCCCCATCCCGACGATGACGATGCCCGGCCCCCTGGCGAGGCGGGCAAAGCGCGGCTCCCCCTGCGGTTCGAGCCGCGACAGGTCGCCCCCCGCGGCGAGCCGGGACTCGTCCTTCAGGGCGAACTGCACCGTGTAGACCAGCTTGATGCGCCCCTTCTTCCGGGCGTCCACCCCCTTGCGCACCAGGGCGAGCGAGGTGATCTCGGACTCGCGGATGCCGAGCTTCAGGGCGACCAGCGGCAGAAGTGATGATTCCTCCTCGCCCGGATCCAGGGTGAGGTTTCGCAGCAGAAATGGCATGGGGATGTTCCGTCAGGCGGCGCTGGTGCCGCGCCTCTTTCTGTCCAAAAGCTGCTCGACGATGATGACGATATCAAGCGGCGCGGTGGACTTCGGGATATGCACCTTGGCGCCCATCTCGGCTACCTGGTGCTCGTGGGGGGCTCCCTGGAACATGGAGGTGAGAAGGACGATGACCGGCTCGTTCTCTCCGGCCAGGCGGGCGATCTCCAGGCAGGTGCTCACCCCTCCCATGCGCGGCATGACGAGGTCCGAGATCACCGCGTCCGGGGCGTGCTCCAGGAAGGCCTGCACCCCCAGGACGCCGTCCCGGGCGGTGACCACCTGAAAGCCCGCACCGGTGAAGGCGTCGGAGAGGACCTTCAGGAAGAAGGTGTCGTCGTCCACGAGGAGGATTTTCCCCCGGAAAGCTCTTGCCATTTCGACCTCAAAACGTGATGGAATGGGCCATCATACAAAAATGCCGCCGAAAAGGGAAGGGCAAAGCGCCCTTCACCCCTTGGGGGTGGCCAGAGGCAGACGGACCGAGAAGGTGGTGCCGGAGGCGTCGCTCTTCTCCACCTCGATCTTGCCGTTGTAGGTCTTCACGATGCGCAGGACCACGGAGAGCCCGAGGCCGGTGCCGCGGCTGTTGGTGGTGAAGAAGGGGTCGAAGATGTTGGGGAGGTTCTCCGGCGGAATGCCCGGGCCGGTGTCGGAGACCTTCAGGTTGATGTAGTCGTCGTCCTGGTCCAGCTGGACGCCGAGGGTCCCCTGCTCCGACATGACGTGTATGGAGTTGAGGAAGAGGTTGGTGAAGATCTGCTCGATCTCCAGCGGGTCCGCCTTGATGGCCGGCGGGATGCGCCGCAGGTCGGTCACCACCTTGATCTTCTTCAGGGTGAGCTGCGGCGTGAACGCCTCCAGGGTGTTCTGCAGGATGCGGTCCACGTGGACCTCGCTGATCTCGAACCTGGGGCGCTTGGAGGCGTCCAGGAGCTTCCCCAGGATGCTGTCGATCCGGTCGACCTCCTTGAGGATCTTGTCCACGTAGTCCAGGCGCTCCGGCTCGTCCAGCCCGCTCTTGATGAGCTGCACGAAAAGGGCGATGGAGTTCAGCGGGTTCCTGATCTCGTGCGCCATGCCGGCCGACAGGTATCCCAGCGTGGCGAGCTTTTCGGACTGGACGATCTCGACCTGGGCGCGCCCCAGCGCCTCGCTCTTCTCCTGCACGCGCGCCTCCAGCTCCCGGTTCCAGTCGGCGATCTCGGCCAGAAGCCGCTCGCGCTCGGAAAGCAGCGCCCCGTTCTGCAGCTCGACGGCGCGCAGCTTCAGGACGCTCTCGATGCGCTCCACCATGTCCTGGTTGTTGAACGGCTTCAGTATGTAGTCGGAGGCGCCCGCCTTCATGAGCTCGACGGCGATCTCCTCGCTCCCCTTGCCGGTGAACATGATCACATAGGTCTCGGGGTAGCGCCGCCTGATCTCCTTGAGCGCCGTGAGGCCGTCCATGTTCGGCATCATGTAGTCCAGAAGGACCAGTTCGGGGCGCTCCTTCTCGATGGCGGCCAGCCCGTCCTGGGCGCTCAGGGCGGTGAACACCTGGTAGCCGCGGTTCTTGAGGATGATGGCCGTCAGGTCCAGGATGACCTTCTCGTCGTCGACGATCAGCACGCGGCCGCGCGGCTCTTTTTCCAAACCTGTCATAAATCTCTTCCTATCTGGCTGCAGTGGTGGTCGCTCAAAAAAAAGGGGCAGCGAACGCTGCCCCGCGGTGCATGTTGCGGCGCGCTGGCCGCTTAGGGGAGCCTGACGGTGACCACCGGGGCCAGCGCCTTGCGCACCACCCGCTCGGCGGTGCTGCCGAACAGCAGGTGGTCGATGCCGCTTCTCCCCTGGGTCCCCAGCACGATGAAGGAGGCGTTTTCACCCTCCGCCCGCTTCAGGATCTCTTCGTAGGGGATGCCGGTCACGATGTCCGTCTCAAAGTCGGTGAAGTCGCCGATATGCGTGCTGCAGAACTTGGCCATCATCTTCTGCGCCCCCTGCTCGATCTCCTTCTCCAGGTTCTCGAAGGAGACATGCGGCACGTAGAAGCCGCGCAGGTCGACCGGCTCGTTGATGACGTGCAGGATGATCAGCCGGCTGCGGAACTGCTGCGCCAGGGAGAGAGCGTACTGGAAGGCATGCTCGGAACTCTCGGAAAAATCGGTGGCGAAGAGAATCTTTTCGAACTTTGGCATCTGGCACCCCCCTGTCCATGCAATCGAAGTCAGTGGCTGGTTTCCTTGAAGATCTTCTTCAGGATCGATTTCAGTTCATCGATCTTCACCGGTTTGTTGATGTACTCGAAGGCCCCCAGGTTCATCGCCTCGATGTAGGACTCCACGCCGCCGTAGGCGGTGATCATGATCACGTTGCTGCTCGGGTAGCTGCGGTTCAGCTCCTTGAGGAAGGTGATGCCGTTCATTTCGGGCATGTTGATGTCCGTGACGATCAGGTTCACCTCCTGCTCGCGCAGGTAGTTCAAGGCCTCGAAACCGTTGGCTACGCTGTCCACCAGGAACCCCTCCTTGGCCAACAGACGGGAGAGACCGATACGCGCGTTCTCCTCGTCATCTACCACCAGTATTCTCTTGGGCTGTTTTGGCAAGATCGGACTCCGATTCATTTATTAAAAAACGCAACCATGATTCTAACACTGGCCCAACTGCTGTCAAGCCGCGCCACGGTCGGCTGCGGCAAATCTCTTCCGGAGTTTTACGGCGCTCAGGATCAGGTTGGCGATGATCGAGACGAAGTAGATCTCGTCCTCGGAAAAGGTCTTCATGGTGGTGCTGTTCACGTTGATCACGCCGTAGACGTCCTGCTTGTCCGCGATGGGGAAGGAGAGCATGGAGTTGTACTTCTCCTCCTGCAGTTCCGGGAAGCTCTTGTAGCGCGGGTCCTGGGAGGCGCGGGTCAGGGAGATGTACTGTTTCTGCCTGGCCACGGTCCCGGTGATCCCCTCGCCGAGCCGGATCCGGATCTTGCCGATGAAGGAGGCGTCGAAGCCGTAGGTGGCCGCCAGCAGCAGATCCCCCTCGGACATCAGGTAGATGGAGCAGACGCTCACCTTGAGCTGGTCGGCGATCTTGCCGGCCACCCCCTGCAGCACCTCGGGGAGGTCGAAGTCCGAGGAGACCAGCATGCTGATCTCCTCCAGCGAGATGATCTCCAGATGCTCGCGGTTCGCCTTCTGCATGGTGAGCACCATCTTCCCCTTCTCGCTCTCGAGAAACGGGGTGAAGCCCGCCTTGTGGTAGAAGGGGTTCACCGTCTTGACCCGCTCGGTCATGGTGCGGAAATCGGAGAAGCCGCAGCTGCAGCTCAGCTTCACCCGGTAACTGTCCACCCGCTCACTCTTCATGACCCTGCCGCATTTTCGGCAGCGTGCCGCAAGTTGCATGCGTCCTTCTCCTTGAACGGTCTGTTATCGCCCTTGCTATGGCCACTTCAACTCCACGTGTGCCGGCTTCCCCGGCTCTCCCAGGGCCTTGAGCGGCCGCCCGTTGAACTGCGCCTCCACGGCGCCGCCGTCCCCCAGGTCGAGCACGAAGAGCCGCTCACCCTTCCACTCTATGACGTCGCCGGCCTTCAGGTCGTAGCGCTGCGAGATGCTGTCGTCTATGGTGATGCTGAGCCAGCTGTCCTGGTTGAAGCGCAGCCTGAGGATGATGCCGCCGTGCCGTTTCTCCCCTGCCGCGGGCGCCTGGGGAGAGGGTTCGACTGCCGGCGCCGCCCCCTGGGCGGGGAGGGCCGAGCTGCGCTGCGGCAGCACCGGGACCGGCGCCGGCGCCGCGGGGGGTGCCTGCGGGGGTGGCGCCGCCGGGGGGAACGGCTGCGGTCCCTCGCGATCGGAGAGGAAAATGGCGGCCAGTATCACCAGGGCCAAAAGCAAGGCCGGTATCACCCAGCGGCCGTGACCTCCAAGCTTGGCCCGCTCCATGATCTCGACCGGACGCTCGGGCCTCGGCTCGACGGTGGGGCGCGCCGCCGCGGGGAGCGAACTCTCGTACCTTTTCACCACATCGTCGCCGGAGAGGGACAGGAAGCCGGCGTAAAGCCGGAGGAATCCCTTGATGTAGGCGGCGTTGGGGAGCTTGTCGAACTCGCCCTGCTCGATGGCGGCCAGGTAGTTCTTGCCGATCTTGGTCACCCGAGAGGCCTGCTCCAGCTGGAGACCCCGCGACTCGCGGACGCTCTTCAGGTACTCCCCTACCGGGAGCCCCTCCCCCTTTTCTGCATCTGCCTCAGGCACGTTACCTCACTTGAGTAGGTCCAGGTACTCCCTGGAAAGCTGCCCGATCTCGGAATCCGGAGCGATGCGGACCACTTCCCTGAAGGCGTTTCTCGCCGCGCCGGGATCCTTGAGCTTCACCTGCGCCAGCCCCAGGTAGTAGTAGGCGTTCGCGTAGGAGCCGTTCAGCTCCAGTGCTTTCTTGTACTCATCGACGGCCAGCTCGGTCCGGTCCAGGGCGAAGTAGACCCGTCCCAGGCCGATCCTGGTGCGGGGATCGGCGGCATTCCTGCCGACGGCGGCACGCAGCACGGCGAGCGCCTGCTGGTACTCCCCCTTGCCGAGATAGGCCAGCCCGAGGTTGATGGTGGTGTTCTCCTGCCCCTGGTAGAAGATGTCGTCCTGCACCAGCTTGAACTGGGCTATGGCATCGTCCCAGCGCTTCATCTCCAGGTAGTTCACCCCGAGGTTGTTGCGGGCCTCCGAATACTTGGGCCTGATTTCGAGCGCCTTCAGGTACTTGACTTCGGCGAGGTCGTAGCGCCCCTTGCGGAAGTAGGCAAGCCCCAGTTGGTTCAACAGCGTGGGGTCCTTGGGGGTGAGTTTCTCCGCCTCGGTGAACTCCTGCAGCGCGGCCGAGAAGTTGTTCTCGGCGTAGAAGGACTGACCCATCTGGTAGTGGTAGACGGACCTGTTTTTCTGCGCCTCGCTCAGGGCGCACCCCGAGGAGAAAACAAGGACCAGGACCAGCATGAACGGGATGGGACGGCGCATATACCTCACCTTGGATGACGGGAAACTGACACCCGGGAAAATTAACAGATTAACCCGCCCTTGTCAATGAACGCGGCTTCAGGATAGCACATGCCGCTGCCGGGGGATTACAGCTCGCCCACCCCCTCGAAGTGGGTCATCCTCTTGAAGCCGCGGTAGCGCGCCTCGATCTCCTGATAGCTCAGCGACTTGAGGCGGTCCAGGCTGAACGCCTCCACGTTGAAAGAGGCCATCACCGAGCCGAAGACGATCGCCTGGCGCACCCCCTCCTCGGTGAGGTTCCCCGTGTTGGCGAGGTACCCCATGAAGCCGCCCGCGAAGGTGTCGCCGGCGCCGGTGGGGTCGAACACCTCCTCCAGGGGGAAGGCGGGGGCGGCGAACACGGAGTGGCCGGTGAACATCAGCACCCCGTACTCGCCCCTCTTCACGATCAGGTTCTTCACCCCCATGCCGAGGATCGCCTTGGCGGCGCGCACCAGGTTGGCCTCGCCCGAAAGCTGGCGGGCCTCCCCCTCGTTGATGATGAAGAAATCGACCCTGCCGATCACCTTTTTGAGCGCCTCGGGCTTCGAGGAGATCCAGAAGTTCATGGTGTCGCAGGCGACCACCTTGGGATTACGCACCTGGTTCAGCACCTCCATCTGCAGCTCGGGGTCGATGTTGGCCAGGATCAGGTAGTCGGAGTCCGCGTACGCCTCGGGGATCACCGGCTTGAAGGTCTCGAAGACGTTCAGGTGCGTCTCCAGGGTCTGCGCCTCGTTCAGGTCATAACCGTAGCGCCCTTTCCAGTGGAAGGTCTCCCCGGGCACACGTGACAGGCCGGCCAGGTCGATGTTCCTGGAGGCGAGGAAGCTTGTGTGCTCCTCGGGGAAGTCCTCGCCCACCACGGCCACCAGGTTCACGTCGGTGAAAAAGCTTGCCGAGGTGGAAAAGTAGGTGGCAGACCCCCCCAGCACGCGCTCCCGCATGCCGAAAGGGGTTTCAACCGAATCAAGGGCGACGGAACCTACCACTAGTATGCTCATGAGAACCTCCGGGGTCAGATCAAGATAGCAAGTCAAAGGCCTGCACACGGATAAAGCGGTAACGGGCGGATGACGGCAGATGAGTCAAAACCGTCCCCGGGTGGACCCGAAAGGCTTTCATGCCTTGCCTCCCCGATCCGCTCCCTTTGCGTGACACCCGTGTGCGGGCCTCGTGCATTTCGCGTTTATCGAAACGGTTACAGGTACTTCCCGAGGATCAGTTCCAGGTTCTCCCTGGTCTCCACCGGGATCACGGAGGTGTCGCTGATCACCGCGTACTTCAGGGCGTCGGCGCAGGCGCAGCTCCGCTGGCCGCCGATCTCGCGCACGGCGCGACGGATGATCGACTTCGCGTTGGCGACGTTCGCCTTGATGATGGCGATGATCGCCTCGACGGAGACGTCGGCGTGCGCGTCGTGCCAGCAGTCGTAGTCGGTGGAGAGGGCGATGACGCCGTAGCAGATCTCCGCCTCGCGGGCCAGCTTCGCCTCGGTCAGGTTGGTCATGCCGATCACGGAGGCGCCGAAGGAGCGGTACATGTGGGACTCGGCGCGGGTGGAGAAGGCCGGCCCCTCCATGCAGAGGTAAGTGCCGCCCAGGTGCACCGTTACCCCCACCTCGCCCGCCGCGGCGAAGAGCGTGGCCGAGAGGTCGGCGCAGACCGGGTCGGCGAACTGGACGTGGGCCACGACGCCGTTGCCGAAGAAGCTGTCCTTGCGAAACCCGCGGGTGCGGTCGATGAACTGGTCCGGTATCACGATGTGCCCGGGAACGATCTCCTCCCGGAGGCTCCCCACGGCGGATACGGAGATGATCCGCGTCACCCCGAGTTTCTTCATGCCGTAGATGTTGGCCCGGTAATTCACCTCGCTGGGGGTGAAGCGGTGCCCCTTGCCGTGACGCGGCAGGAACACCATCCGTACGCCGTCCAGCGTCCCGGTGACATACTCGTCGCTAGGCCTGCCAAAGGGGGTGTCGACCGTCACCCGGCTCACCTCGGTCATCCCCTCCATCTCGTACAGGCCGCTGCCGCCGATAACCCCGACTACCTCGTTCGTCATCTGGATCCCCTCCATTTATTAGAATCGGTGAAAAGTGCACGGTAAAAGGCGCAGGAAATCGCGGGCTTTGTGAATGCCTGCTCACCTTTCGGGCGCCATATTCAGCTTCGCTTTCACCCCTTTTGGTCCAGCCTCCCCTTCAACTGGCCGCAGGCGGCGGAGATGTCGCTGCCGCGGCTGGACCGGGTGATCACGGTCACGTTCTTGTCCAGGAGGTACTTGTGAAACCTGTCGATGGCGTCCTGGGTCGGGCTCTTGAACCCGGAGCTTTCGTGCTCGTTGAACGGGATCAGGTTCACCTTCGAGGGGATGTTGCTGATCAGCCGGACCAGGCGCTTCGCGTCCTCCAGCGAGTCGTTCAGGTCCCGGATCAGCACATACTCTATGGTGATCCAGCGCCGGGAGGGGAGCGGAAACGCCTTGCAGGCCGCCAGAAGCTCCTTCAGGGGGTACCTGCGGTTCACCGGCATGATCCGGGCGCGCACCTCGTCCGTGGTCGCGTTGAGCGACACCGCCAGGTTCACCGTGACCGCCCGGCCCAGCTCGGCCATCTCGGGAACCAGCCCCGATGTGGAGACGGTGACCTTCCGGGTCGAGAACTGGAAGCCGTCCGGGTCGGTCAGGATCTTCACGGCCGGTATCACGGCGGAGAGGTTCGCCAACGGCTCCCCCATCCCCATGAAGACGATGTTGCGCACCGGCTCGTCGCGCTTCACGGCGCAGACCTGGTTCACGATCTCCGCCGTGGTCAGGTTGCGGGACAGGCCGAAGCTTCCGGTAAGGCAGAAGGCGCACCCCATGGCGCAGCCGACCTGGCTCGAGATGCAAAGCGTGTTGCGCCCCTCGTCCGGTATCAGCACGCTCTCCACGGCACTGCCGTCGGCCAGTCGGAACAGGTACTTCTTGGTGCCGTCGCCGGAGGCCTCGACCACCTCGGGTACCAGGTTGCCGATCTCGGCACTCGCCTCGAGGACGCTCCTGAACTCCTTGGAGACGTTGGTCATCTCGGAGAAGCTCGTGGCATCCATCTGGTAGAGCCACTTGAAGATCTGCTTGGCGCGGAAGCGCTCCTTGCCCATCCCCTGGATGAAGGCCTCGAGCCCCTCCAGGGTCAAATTTTTAATGTCTGTTTTTTCCATGCGTTTTGGATATAAAAAAGCCCTTCTCGCGAAGGGCTCTTTGTGACCTTGTCCTTTTCCGGATTATACCAGTTCGAGCTGGCTGAAGAAATAGGGGATCTCGAAGGAGGCGGATTCCGGGGAATCGGAGCCGTGCACCGTGTTCTCCTCGATGCTGACGCCCAGGGCCTTGCGGATGGTCCCCTCTTCGGCGTTCGCCGGGTTGGTCGCGCCCATCAGGCCGCGCCAGGAGAGGATGGCGTCCTCTTTTTCCAGCACCAGTGCGATAACCGGGCCCCTGGACATGAAGCTGCAGAGGTCGCCGAAGAACGGACGCTCCTTGTGGACGTAGTAGAACCCTTCCGCCCGGCACTTGGAGAGGCGGATCTTCTTCATCCCTACGATGTTGAAACCGGCCGCCTCGATCATCTCCAGGACCTTACCGGTAACGTTTCTCTCGACTGCGTCAGGCTTTATGATGGCAAATGTTCTTTCCATGGCTTCCTCCAGGCATTATAGTAGACGACCGCTTTAGATAGCATCCGGCTCGCCGCTTGTCAAGGCAAATCAGGGCGCAGCGGAGACAAAAAAAAGCCCACAGATCGCTCTGTGGACTTTTTTGAAACAGGGCTCGCCCTGTTTCGGACTACTTGTGCTCAGCCGGAGCTGCCGGAGCTGCAGCAGGAGCCGTAGCGGAAGACATCGGAGCCTGAGCCGGAGCGGCCGGAGCAGCCGGTGCAGTCTGCTCAGCAGCCGGAGCCGGAGCTTCTTCCTTCTTCTTGCAGCCAGCAGCAAAGGCAAGAGCCAGAGCCAGGCAAAGTGCTAAAGAGATCAGTTTTTTCATTGACGATATCACCTCTTTTCTTTTTAGATTTACCATTACTGCGCACAGCGCATGGTTTTTTTGTGTCGCAACAAATGGCGAATATACTAGCATTCCTGCAGAAGTCAATACTTTTTAAGAGGGGCAGTTGCATATTTTACTTAGAAACTTCTTGGGTGCGGCGCTTGGGCGGCGCTCCTTGCCCCTGCGGGACGGCAAAAATACCGAAGTTGCGAGACTTTTTGCCGCCAGCGCCGGGTTGACGCCGCGCCCTGGCCTGCCGGATGCGAACCGGTTGCCCGAACCGCTCACACGCTGCGACACCGCAGTAAGCGCCGCGATACGGGGTGTTACGCGCTCGCGCCGGGGTTCGCCGTACCCAAAGCGATGGTCCCGTACCTGGCGTAACGCCCTTGGCGCTCGCCCTGACCGCCCCCCACGGAAGCGGGCAGGGAGCCGGCAGCCTCCGGGGCTCGGCTAGAACTCCTTGATAATGGATAGTAAATAAATAGCAGGGGCGGCCCCGGGCGCGGTGGATTTAAGCACCGGACGGCGCGGTTAGCTCTTGTAAACGAAAGCCAAATATATTACCTTACCTACATTAAATTCCCGCACCCAAATACCAGCACCACCATGAGGGGGAGTCGTGAACCATGCGCTCAACAGCAGAGACCGGAAACTCCTTTTAGACCTGGCCCGCAAGGCCATAGCCGCTGCCGTTCGTACCGGGAAACTCCCCGCCTGCGAAGTGACCGCCGAGCACCTGCTCGGACAGCAGGGGTGTTTTGTCACCATCAAGCTGCACGGCGCCCTCAGGGGGTGCATCGGCAACTTCACCTCGGACAAGCCGCTCTACCAGCTGGTCCAGGAGATGGCCGTATCCGCGGCCACGCGGGACCCCCGTTTTTACCCGATGAAGGAAGAGGACCTCAACGGTTTCGAGCTGGAGATATCGGTTCTGTCGCCGCTCACCAAGATCTCCACCCCGGAAGAGGTGGTGGTGGGGACTCACGGGCTGTACCTGGAGAAGAACTTCTCCCGGGGGGTGCTGCTGCCGCAGGTAGCGGTCGAGCAGGGATGGAGCCGGGAAGTCTTCCTGAGCCAGACGGCCCTCAAGGCGGGGCTGAAAAGGGACGACTGGAAAGAAGGCGCGGATCTCTATGTGTTCACCGCCCAGGTCTTCGGAGAAAACTAGCAAGTAGCCGTCCCCAAGCCGAACCTGCTCCCCCCTGTCGGACGCTTCTCATCCCCGCTGCCGCAACGCAATACACCTCGCCCGCGCCTTTTCCGGCACGGGCGTTTTTGCGCCTGCCCCCTCTATCCGGCCCGGAAACCAGGGTAGGTAAAGGGGCAGATCCCTACCGTGACGCCTCAGCCGCCCGAACAGCCCCCCTCCCCCCTTGGACGTGAAGGTGCGGGCATGAATGACGCGCGCCTCGCTGAGAGTCAAAAAAAAAGGGGGCGCATAAAGCGCCCCCCGATTTTCCAGCTGAAAAACCTGTTACATCTTCCTGCCGCCCTCAGCAGCCCATTTCTCGAGCATGTCGGTGGTGACGGATTTCGGACGCTCGATCGCGTAGCCCAGACCGCGGTCCCAGGTGATGTTGGCCATGCAGCCCAGTGCGCGACCCACGCCGAACAGAACGGTGTAGAAGTCCCACTCCTTGAGGCCGTAGTACCACTGGATCACGCCCGACTGTGCGTCGACGTTCGGCCAGGGGTTCTTGGTCTTGCCGTGCTCGGTGAGTACGCCCGGGGCCGTCTCGAAGATCATGGCGACCAGCTTGAACAGCGGATCGTCCTTGAGGCCCGGGGTCTTGAGGCAGAACTCGCGCTGAGCCATGTAGCGCGGGTCGGTCTTCCTGAGCACGGCGTGGCCGTAACCCGGGACAACCTGTCCGGCGTTGAGGGTATCCCAAAGCGCCTTGGTGACGTTCTCTTTGGTCGGCTCGGCGCCGGCCAGCTTCTTCTGGAACTCCATGATCCAGCCGAGCACTTCCTGGTTGGCCAGGCCGTGCAGCGGGCCGGCCAGGCCGTTCAGACCTGCCGAATAGGCGTAGTACGGATCGGAGAGGGCGGAGTGCACGAGGTGCGTGGTGTGGGCGGAAACGTTGCCGGACTCGTGGTCGGAGTGCAGGATGAAGTACATCCTGGCGACGTCCTTGTACTGGTCGGTCTGGCCGATCATGTGGGCGAAGTTGGCGCCCATGTCAAGGGTCGGGTCGATGGCGATCTGCTTGTCGCCGCGGTATTTCAGGTTGTAGATGAAGGCTGCCAGAACCGGGATGCGGGCCACGATGTCGCTGGCATCCTCGTATACGTGCTCCCAGGCGTCCATCTTGTTGAACTTGCCGCCGCTGTAGAAGGCCGCGAACTTGGAGTCCTTCTGCATGGCCATGATGCCGACGGAGAGCATCACCATCGGGTGGCTGTCCCTGGGCAGGGCGCGTACTGCGGTGAACACGTACTCGGGTACGGCCTGGCGGGTCTTGAACTCGGCCTCGACGGCGGCGACCTGGTCCAGAGTCGGGACCTCACCGGTCAGGAGGAAGTACCAGAAAGACTCGACGGTCGGGTACTCGGAACCGGCTGCCTTGGGGAGCGCCTCGAAGGTCTCGGGGATGGTCTTGCCCCTGAAACGGATCCCTTCCTGCGGGTCGAGGTAGGAGATGTCGGTGACGAGGCTCCTGATGTCGCGGGCGCCGCCGATGCACTGGCCGATGTCCACCTTGTCGATGATCACGGAACCGAACTCCTTGGTCAACCGGGTGATGCGGGGACGGTGGGCTTGAATCTTCTCCAACAGTTTGTCTTTGAGTTGCGTCATGTGTCAGATCTCCTTTTTGTTGGGGGTTAGGTACACACTGAAGACTTCACGATCGAATCTGCCACCTTTGTTCGACACCGTGCCGGTCCGAACTGCAGCCTCGCCCGGTTTGCGCTAGGAAAGTATACTGTATACAAAAATTTTTCAAATGTATACCATTGCCTTGTCGCAATTTCAATACAAAAAAATTGCGTTTTAATATTTTGATTACATTTTTTAACGCTTCACAGCACGACCGGCTCCTGGCTTGAGAAGGTCAGGCGCTTAAGTCCCTGTTCCGACAGGTAAAATGTGTTCTCGATGCCTACCGCACCCTCCCCGGGAAACACCAGTTTCGGCTCGAAGGCGAACACCATCCCCGGCTCGAGCGTCTCCTCGTGGAACCCCCTGGCGATGAACGGGTACTCATCGATCTCGATTCCTACGCCGTGACCGATGAACGGGACCTGCGAGCCGGCCCCCCCCATGAAGTTGTCCGCGTACCCCATCCGGCAGGCAAGCTCCAGGCAGGCGTCGTAGATGCTCCCCCAGGTCGGCCGCCTCTCGGCCAATTCCATCATGAGCGACTCGATGGCCAGCATGTCGTCGTAGCCCCGCCGCATCCGTTGCGACAGCGCGCCGATGGAGAAGATCCTGGTCTGGTCCACCAGGTAGCCGTCGAAGCAGCTGGCGAAGTCGACCACGATCGGCTCGTTGCGGCCGATCCTGTTGTAGCTCGCCCCGTGCCCGAAGGCCGGGGTGAGTCCCATCCCCCCAAGCGCAGTGTTGGTGCAGGCCGGGGCGGCCGCGTCGGCGCCGGCGAGGATCTGGTTGCTGGCGGCCTCCCCATTGAAGGCGCGCATGCGGACGTACCCCTGGTGCCCCTCGAGCCGCGACAGCTTTTCGAGCTCCGCGGCGAGTTCCACCTCGCTCATCCCCTCCCGTATCACCTCGGCGGCGCGGCGGTGCACCTTGTCCGCCTGGTTCGCCGCGTCCTGCAGGATATGGATTTCGTAGTGGGTCTTGACCATGCGGACCCGCCGGATCAGCGGCGAGGCATCGAAGAACTGCGCGTCGGGGTAGAGGGCACGGTATTTCCGGTACAGGTTTACCGGCAGGACGTCGAGTTCCAGGCCGATGCGCCGGGGAGACGGCTGGCCCTGCCCGGCGACGATGCCCGGGAGTTCGCTTGGGGAAGAAAAGGGGATCACCCGGGCCAGCCCGCTTTCCATGCGGGCGCGCAGGCAGTCCCTGCGCACCAGGTAAATGGGGTCCCCCGAGGCGGGGACGTAGAGGTTGCCGGCCTGCACGGTGCCGGTGAAGTAGAAGAGATCGGCGTTTTGCAGCATGATGACGGCGTCGAGACCGGCGCCGGCCATCTCCAGCTGCAGTTTACGGTAGCGGTATTCCAGTTCGTTCTTGGGCGTAAGGCGCATCTCCCCTCCTGCCCTTTCCTCATGAGTTTTTTGGAGGCAAGGGAGCAGGAAAGATAGCGCACTCTGCGGCGCCCGTCAACCGGGCGCGACGGCGAAAGCCCCGGGGCGGGGGCTAGACGGCACCCTCCAGCTGGAGCTCGCGTATCGCCATCTCGCGCAGCTTGAACTTCTGGATCTTGCCGCTGGCCGTCATCGGGTAGGAGTCGACGAAGCGGACGTACCTGGGGATCTTGTAGTTCGCGATCCTGCCGCGGCAGAACTGGCGGACCTCCTCCTCGGTGAGCGAGCTCCCCCCCTTGAGCACGATGGCCGCCATGACCTGCTCGCCGTACTTGCGGTCCGGAACGCCGTAGACCTGGATGTCCGAGATCTTCGGGTGGGTGTAGAGGAACTCCTCGATCTCGCGCGGGTAGATGTTTTCCCCGCCGCGGATGATCATGTTCTTGATCCTGCCGGTGATCTTGCAGTAGCCGTTTTCGTCCATGACGGCGAGGTCGCCGGTGTGCAGCCAGCCGTCGGCGTCGATCGCCTTGGCGGTCTCCTCCGGCATCTTGTAGTACCCCTTCATCACGAGGTAGCCGCGGGTGCAGAGCTCCCCCTGCTTGCCCGGCGGCAGTTCGGCGCCGCTCTCGATGTCGACGATCTTGAGCTCCACGTCGGGGAGCACCTTGCCTACGGTGGAGACCTTCAGCTCCAGGGGGTCGTCGGTGCGGGTCTGGGTGATGACCGGGGAGGATTCGGTCTGTCCGTAGGCGATGGTTATCTCGCCGGCGTGCATGTCGCGGATCACCCGGCGCATCACCTCGATGGGGCAGTTGGAGCCGGCCATGATGCCGGTCCGAAGCGAGGTGAGGTCGAATTTACCGAACTCGGGATGCTCCAGCTCGGCGATGAACATGGTCGGCACGCCGTGCACCGCCGTGCAGCGCTCCTGCTCTATCGCCTGCAGCACCTTCAGGGGATCGAAGATCTCCACCGGGACCATGGTGGAGCCGTGGGTGACGCAGGCCATGACCCCCAGCACACAGCCGAAGCAGTGGAAGAAGGGGACCGGGATGCAGAGCCGGTCCTTTTCGGTGAAGCGCATGCACTCCCCGATGTTGAAGCCGTTGTTCACCACGTTGTAGTGGGTCAGCATCACCCCCTTCGGGAAGCCGGTGGTGCCGGAGGTGTACTGCATGTTGATCACCTCATGCGGGGTGAGTCCGCTCTCCGCCGCCGAGAGTTCCGCGTCCGGCACCCCCTGCCCCAGCTCGACCATCCGCTCGAAGTTCAACATCCCCTCGGGCGCCCCCTCCCCCAGGAACACCACGTTCTTCAGGAAGGGGAGCTTGGCGCTGGCCAGAGCGCCCGGCTCGCTTTTGGGGAGCTCCGGGACCACCTCGCCAAGCGTCTTGACGTAGTCGGTATCCTTGAACCCCTGCACCAGGAACAGCGTGCTGGAGTCGGACTGTTTCAGGATGTATTCGAGCTCGGCCGACTTGTAGCTCGTGTTTACCGTGACCAAAACGGCGCCGATTTTGGCGGTGGCGAACTGCAGCACCACCCATTCCGGGACGTTGTAGGCCCAGATCGAGAGGTGATCCCCCTTCTTCACACCCAGGCGCAAGAGCCCCTTGGCCACCTGACGGCAGCGCTCGTTGAACTCGCGATAGCTGTAGCGCAGCCCCCGGTCGACATAAACCAGCGCCTCGTTGTCCGGGAACCTCCCGGCGATGTCGTCCAAAAGCGCCCCGACCGTCAAATCGATCTGTTGCGACATGGGTCACCCCCCCTGTTTCATATAATCAAACTTTCGTAATTGGAAATTAACCCGTTGAAATAAAAGGCGTTTACCAATTATCACAGCGTCTGCGGCATGTCAAGATTTATGGGTCGGGTGCGCAGGCGCCGCCGCCGGCAGGACTGGAACCCGGCCTTAAAAGCTTGTCAACAGCGGCACGTTATCCTATATAATGAATCGCCTCCCCCGCGCCTGCTCTTTCGGCCTGCGGCGCCGAAGGCGAAAACGCCGGGCATTTTTTTAGATAAAAAGCTTGACAAGATTTCCCCCGGCAGTTCCGGCACTTGCACTAACATATCGATATCATTACTATTATTTTACAAACGGTGTTGCAGCGAACCTGTCTATTTTTTAGGCAATCTGCTGATCTAACCAATTTGAAAGCGCTTTTGGCGATGATCCACACTTTATCCACAGCGCTTTCCACAAACTATGTGGAACCGGCGTCAAACGACCGATTCACCTGCAATTCAGGTATCTTGGCAACGAGTGACCGGCGGGCGGCTTACCTCATGAGGAGACGACGTGCAAACGGTACTGATTATCGAGGATGAAAAAGACCTGGCGGAACTGATCGCCTTTCACCTGGAAAAGGAGGGTTTCCGGCCGCTGATCGCAGGCGACGGCAGCTGCGGCCTGAACGAGGCCCGCAGCGCCAAACCGGACCTGATCCTGCTCGACCTGATGCTGCCGGGGATGATGGGGACCGAGGTCTGCCGGCTCTTGAAAGGGAGCGACCAGACCGCCTCCATTCCGGTGATCATGCTGACCGCCAAGGGGGAGGAGATCGACCGGGTGGTCGGGTTCGAGGTGGGGGCCGACGACTACGTGGTGAAGCCGTTCTCGACCCGCGAGCTGATGCTGCGCGTGCGGGCGGTGCTCAGGAGAAACGCCGAGCAGGCGCCCAAGGGGGGCACCATCACCCTGGGAGAGCTGGTCATCGACACCGAGCGGCACCTGGTCAGGGTTTCGGGAGAGGAGGTGCTGCTCACCTCCACCGAATACAAGCTCCTGATGAACCTGGCCCAGAGGATCGGCCGGGTGCAGAGCAGGGAACTTCTGCTGCAAAACGTCTGGGGCTACAACTACTTCGGCGACACCCGCACCGTCGACACCCATCTGACCCGTCTGCGCACCAAGCTCGGCGCCGCGGGGGAGCTGATCAAGACGGTGCGCGGCTTCGGCTACAAGATGGAAAAGCCATGACGGCGAGCTTCCGCTGGAAGTTGATGGCCTCCTACCTGCTGCTCGTGCTGCTTCTGGGCGCAGGTCTCTACGGCTACCTCTCGCTGAACCTGGAGCATTCCATGACCTCCGGGACCCGCGAGCACCTCCGGGATGAGGCGCGCATCGCCTCGCTGATGGCAGCCAAGGAGATCCGGGACCTGCGCCAAGACGCCCCGGAGCTGACCGCGGCGCTCTCAAGGACCATCAGGGCGAGGGTCAGCGTGATTTCCGGCGACGGCTGGGTGGTGGCGGACTCGGAGCTGGCGCCGGCCGAACTGGCCAAGCTGGAAAACCACGGCGGCCGCCCCGAGATCAGGGAGGCGTTGAAAACCGGCGAGGGGAGCGCGATCCGCTACTCGGCCACCCTGCACACGGACATGATGTACGTCGCCGCGCCGTTTGGCAAGGACGCGGTGATACGGCTCGCGCTGCCGCTTTCGGGCCTGGAGCAGGCGAAGCGGCGGCTGCAGAGAAGCCTCGGTGCGGCCCTTGCCGTCGCCGTCCTCGCCTCGCTGCTCCTCTCCTACTTCCTCTCCAACGTCAACTCCCGCAACCTGAGAATGCTGGCGGCGGGGGCCTCCCGCATCGGCCGCGGCGAGCTGGGTACCCGGATACCGGTGCAAAGCAGCGACGAACTGGGAGATCTCGCCCGGGTCATGAACGAGATGACCGGCAGGATCGAGCAGCAGCTGGAGCGGATCTCCTCGGAGAAAAACCGGCTGGACGCGATCCTCAAGGGGATGGGCGAAGGGGTGATGGTGACCGACCAAAGCGGGGTGGTCACCCTGGTGAACCCCGCTTTCTGCGCCATGTTCGGCACCGGCCCGGAGGTGCAGGGGAGACAGCTTCTGGAGATCAGCCGGCACCCGGACCTCTACGCGGCCTGCCGCGAGGTGCTCTCGCAGCGCAGCGAACGGCACCAGGAGATCAAACTCGCCGGCGCAAAGGCGACCCTGGTGCACTGGGTACCTCTCGAGGAGGGGGGCGCCCTGCGCGGGGTGGTCGCCGTGTTCCACGACATAAGCGCCATGAAGAGGGTGGAGAGGATCCGCCGCGACTTCGTGGCCAACGTGTCTCATGAACTGAGGACCCCGGTCACCGTGATCAAGGGATACGCGGAGACGCTCCTCTCCGGCGACGTGGCGGACGACAAAGAGCGCAGGGAGCGCTTCCTGGGCATCATCCAGAACCACGCGGACCGGCTCTCCAGCCTGGTCCGCGACCTCCTGACCCTCTCCGAGCTGGAGTCGGGCGAGGTCGGCATGCAGCCGCAAGACGTCCAGCTGGAGGATGCGGTCAGGCAGGCGCTGCTGCTCGTGGGGCAGCGCGGCGAGGAAAAAGGGGTCACCATGGAGTGGCTGGGCCTTTCGGGCGCAGGCTGCGTCAGGGCGGACCGCGGCAGGCTGGACCAGGTTTTGATCAACCTTCTGGACAACGCCGTCAAGTACAGCGGACCGGGGGGGAAGGTCACCGTGCGTGCTGTCGAGGAGGGCGACAAGGTGCGGGTTTCGGTGCGCGACAGCGGCATCGGCATCCCGCACAAGGATCTGCCGCGCCTGTTCGAGCGGTTCTACCGGGTGGACGAGGCGCGCAGCCGGGATCGCGGCGGCACCGGGCTCGGTCTCTCCATCGTGAAGCACATCGTGCAGGCGCACGGCGGCAGCGTCCATGTCGAGAGCAGTCCCGGCAAGGGGTCGGAATTCTCCTTCACCCTGCCAAAGTGTGCGGCGTAAGAAACCATCCCCTTCACCCCACCCCACCACTTGAGGGGAGGGGGTTTTGGTTACCTAAGAACTTAAGATGCGCCGATCGGCAAGATTAACGGGAGCCGCACCCAGCCGGGGCTCGAATATCGGATGATATTCGAACCCCGGCTTTTTTGCGTCCAATGAATGAGGCCTGCGGCGCAGGACCGGCGAAAAGCTCGGACAGATCTGGACCGGCTGCCACTTTTGCAGGCGGACATCAGATCATAACGCCCCCTTAACGGATCTGTAACATGCGGGGCCTATGCTGAGCGCGTCGGCATCGCAGCCCGGGCGGGCAAGGAAAACGGGAAGTCAACCAAGGGGGAGACATGTGGGATAATGAAACGATCGACGCGAGAGTCAGCACCTTCTTCGAGAAGAGCGCCCAGGTACTTTTGAGCCTTCTCATCGTCGCCATACTGCTGGCCGTCCTGGCCGGCGTGCTCTACACCTTCTACGACCTGAGGCTGATCCTCACCCTCTCCTTCCACGCCGCGTTCAAGGCGATCCTGGTGGACATCCTTACCGTCCTGGCCGTCATCGAGATCCTGCGCACGGCTCTTGCCTACTTCACCGAGGGGAGGGTCAAGGTGACCTATATCATCGACACGGTGATGGTCACCGTTCTAACAGAAGTGATGGCCTTTTGGTACAAGGAGATGCCCTGGCAGCAACTCGCCATGGTGATCCTGCTCACCGTGTCGCTCGCCATGATCCGGGTGGTCGCCGTCAGGTACTCGCCGCGCAGTCACCGGGCGGAGCTGTGAGAGTTTGCTATAATCGGTCGGTTCACCAAAACTTACCGAAACCGTAACACGCCTGTAACATTAGGCAGGCATCTTGTGATGCATGTCACATTCGAAAAAAGGAGAGCACCTATGATGACGAGCATCCGGAAAAGCGTCCTGGCCCTGGTGGCATTGGCGACATTTACTGCTGCGGCGAGCGCCCACGCGGAGATACTGATTAACGGCGCCGGCGCCACCTTCCCCTACCCGCTCTATTCCAAATGGTTTTCTGAATATGCCAAGATCGATCGGAGCGTCAAGTTCAACTACCAGTCGATCGGCAGCGGCGGCGGCATCAAGCAGATCACCGCGCGGACCGTGGACTTCGGCGCGAGCGACAAGTCCCTGAGCGATCAGGAACTCGCGGCGGCACAGGGCAAACTGCTCCACATCCCGACGGTCATGGGTGCGGTCGTGGTGACCTACAACCTCCCGGGCATCGGCAAGGGTGTCAAACTCACCCCCGACGTGCTGGCGCAGATCTACCAGGGGAAGATCGTCTCCTGGAGCGATCCGAAAATCAAGAAGGACAACGCGGCGCTCAATCTCCCCAACAAGCCGATCATCGTGGTGCACAGGTCCGACGGCAGCGGCACCACCAGCATCTTCACCGATTACCTCTGCGCGGTGAGCCCGGAGTGGGCCAAGCGCGTCGGCAAGGGTGCCTCCGTCAAATGGCCGGTCGGCCTGGGCGGCAAGGGGAACGAGGGGGTGGCCGGGCAGATCAAGACGACCCCCTACACCATCGGCTACGTGGAACTCGCCTACGCCTTCGAGAACAGGCTCCCCTTCGCCTTTGTGAAAAACAGCGCCGGGGCCTTCGTGGAGCCGTCCATCGACTCGACCTCCGCGGCTGCAGCCGGTGCCAGCAAATCGATGCCGGCCGATTACCGGATCTCGCTCGTGAACCAGCCGGGCAAAAATGCCTACCCGATCGTCGGCTTCACCTGGCTGCTCGTGTACCAGGATCAAAAGGACAAGGTGAAAGGGAGGAAGCTGGTCGAGTTCCTGAACTGGGAGCTCAAGCAGGGGCAGAAGATGGCGGCGAAGATGCTCTATGCGCCGCTGCCGGCCAACGTGGCGAAGATGGTGCAGAAGACCATCGGCACCATAAAGTAGGGAAGGGAGTTTTATTCTCTCGAAACGGGGGGGCGGACTAACCATCCGCCCTTACTTGGCGCCCCCGACGTGTGACGATAGAGACGCATGGTGCGACGATAGAGACGCATGGATGTGACGATAGAGACGCATGGATGTGACGATAGAGACGCATGGATGTGACGATAGAGACGCATGGATGTGACGATAGAGACGCATGCAATGCGTCTCTACGGACCCCGGCATGGCTAAATTAGAGATCATGCCACTTTGAGGTAACTTTAAGTGCAGCAAGACGGTGTTTCAAGCATTTCCGCGCCGGACCCGGAGAGCATTTTGCAAACTGCGACGAAAACCAACAACACCGAGACGGTAAAGAGGCTGAACGGCGACCTGGTGTTTCGCTGGCTGACCACCTGCTTCGCCTTCAGCATCTTCGTCATCCTGGCGCTCATGCTGGTCGAGATGACCAGCGAGAGCATGCCGTCCATCAAGACGTTCGGCTGGAAGTTCGTCACTTCCAGCGAGTGGGACGCGGTGCAGGAGCTGTTCGGCGCACTCCCCTACCTGTACGGTTCGGTGGTATCGTCGGTCCTCGCCCTGCTGCTCGCCACCCCGCTCAGCATCGGGGCTGCCGTCTTCATCACCGAAATCGCTCCCAAAAAGCTGGGGGGGATCATCGCACCGCTGGTCGAACTGCTGGCGGCGATCCCCTCGGTGATCTACGGCCTTTGGGGGGTGGTGGTCATGGCGCCCTGGCTCCAGTCCACGATCCAGCCGTTTCTGATCGAGCACTTCGGCTTTCTCCCCCTGTTCCAGGGTGCGCCCTACGGGGTGAGCATGCTCGCCGCCGTCTTCATCCTGATGATCATGGTGGTGCCGATCATCACCTCGATCACCCGCGAGGTGCTCCTTGCCGTGCCGCAAAGCCAGAAGGAGGCCGCCATTGCCCTAGGCGCCACCCGCTGGGAGATGATCAAGATGGCGATCCTTCCCTACGGCAAGTCCGGCATCCTGGGGGCCGCCATACTGGGGCTGGGGCGCGCCATAGGAGAGACCATGGCGGTCACCATGGTGATCGGCAACGCGCCGAATATCTCTATGTCGCTGCTGTCGCCCGCCTACACCATGCCGAGCGTCATCGCCAACGAGTTTGCCGAGACCACCTCCAAGCTGCACGCTTCGGCCCTGATGGAAATAGGGCTCATCCTCATGGTGGTCACCCTGATCATCAACGCCATGGCAAGGCTCCTCATCTGGAGCGTCACCAGGGGTTCCGGCGGAGGTGCGGCATGATGCACAGCATGGCTTTGCGCAAGGCGAAGAACTACCTGATGACCTTCATGATGCTCGCGGCCACCGCGGCGGTCCTGATTCCGCTAGGGCTCATCTTCATCCACATCGTGAAGATGGGGCTCAGCTCGCTTTCCCTCGACTTCTTCACCCAGATCCCGAAACCGACCGGCGAGGCGGGGGGCGGCATGGCCAACGGCATGGCCGGCTCGCTCATCATGATCGGCATGGCCTCCCTGATCGGCCTCCCCATCGGCATCTTCGGCGCCATCTACCTGGCCGAGTACGGCGGGAGCAAGGTCTCCACCGCGATAAGGTTCGCCGCCGACGTGCTGTCGGGGACCCCCTCCATCATCACCGGGATGGTCGCCTACACCATGCTGGTCGTGCCGATGAAAGGCTTCTCCGCCCTGGCGGGCTCGGTGGCGCTGGCCATGATCATGATCCCGATCGTTTTGCGCACCACGGAGGAGCAGCTGAAGATGGTCCCCGGTTCGCTGCGCGAGGCGTCGCTCGCCCTGGGGGTGCCGCTTTGGCGCACCAGCCTGAAGGTGACGCTGAGAAGTGCGCTCTCCGGGGTGCTGACCGGCATCCTTTTGGCGATCGCCAGGGTCGCGGGCGAGACCGCGCCGCTGCTTTTCACCGCCCTGGGGAACCAGTTCTGGAGCAGGAAGGTCACCGAACCGATGGCGGCGATCCCGCTGCAGATCTTCAACTTCGCCATCTCTCCCTACGAGGACTGGCACCGGCTCGCCTGGGCGGGCGCCCTCGTGCTGGTCTCCGTGATGTTCTGCCTGAGCCTGACGGCACGCTATTTCGGCAGGAGCAGGCATAGCGGGTGAAGCGCAGGCTCTTGACCACAGGGGACACAGAGCAAAGACTAGTACTAGTCAAACAACCATTTAAGAGGTTTGCATGACCAGCAAGGTACAACTGGAAGAGGTCAACATACACTTCGGCAAGACCCACGCGGTGAAAGACATCAGCATGAGCTTTCCGGAAAACAGCGTGACCGCCATCATCGGCCCGTCGGGATGCGGCAAGTCGACGCTGCTTCGCTCCATCAACAGGATGCACGACCTGGTCCCGTCGGCGCGGGTCACCGGCAAGATCCTGCTGGACAACGGCGACATCTACCAAAGGACGGTCGACCCGGTCTCGATACGGCGCCGCGTCGGCATGGTGTTCCAGAAACCGAACCCGTTCCCGGCCATGACCATATACGACAACGTGGTGGCGGGCTACAAGCTGAACGGCCGCATGTCGAGGCCCGAGGCGGACGAGACCGTGGAGACCTGCCTGAAGCGGGTGGCGCTCTGGGACGAGGTGAAGGACCGCCTGAAGACCAACGCCATGACCCTGTCGGGAGGGCAGCAGCAGAGGCTCTGCATCGCGCGCACCATCGCGGTGAAGCCCGAGGTGATCCTGATGGACGAGCCGGCCTCGGCACTCGACCCGATCTCGACCCTGAAGATCGAGGAGTTGATCGAGGAGTTGAAGACCCGATACACCATCATCATCGTCACGCACAACATGCAGCAGGCGGCGCGCGTCTCTGACTATACGGCCTTTCTCTACCTGGGCGAGCTGATCGAGTGCGGCGAGACCAAGAAGATCTTCACCACTCCGGAGCAAAAGCAGACCGAGGACTACATCACGGGACGCTTCGGCTAGCCTCGCAGCACCCATCAAAAAAAAACGGGCACATTTGTGCCAGTAATGATAATTTAGTTCGCGCACGGCCGACAACCAGGGCTGCAGGGGCGCCTGCTATAAAGCATATACCGGGAGATCACCTATGGAGAGAGAGCATTTCAGCAAGCAGTTCGACACGGAACTGAACGAGATACGGGAAAAACTCCTGGAAATGGGGGGAAAGGTGGAGGTGATGATCGCCAACGCCATGCAGTCGCTGGTGGAGCGGGATACCGAGTTGGCCGAGAGGACCATCGCCTTCGATCACGAGATCAATCAGCTTGAGATGGAGATCGACGAGAAGTGCCTGGAGGTTCTGGCACGCCGGCAGCCGGCGGCGCGCGACCTGCGCTTCGTCACCCTGGCGCTCAAGATCGTGACCGACCTGGAGCGGATCGGCGACCAGTGCGCCAACATCGCCAAAAGGTCGAAGGAGCTGAACCAGGAGCCTTCCCTGAAGCCGTACATCGACCTCCCCCGCATGGCGCAGGCGGCCTCGGACATGGTGAAGGAGGCGCTGGACGCCTTCGTGCGCGGCGACGACGCCCTCGCCATCAAGGTCTGCCAGGACGATCAGGTGGTGGATGACCTGAACGAACAGATCCAGCGGGAACTGCTCACCTTCATGATGGGAGATCCGAGCACCATAAGCCGCGCCATCAAGATAAACCACGTCTCCAAGTGCCTGGAGCGGATCGCCGATCACGCCACCAACGTGGCAGAGATGGTGATATTCATGGTGAAGGGGAAGGACATCCGGCACACCATCGCCTAAGCCTTCCGGAAAGACCATATGACGTCTTGAAAGGGGCCGCCACGGGTGCGCCCCTTTTCTTTTGCCGCCAAGCCTCGATGGCGATAATTCCGTGGGCGGCCTTTGCTCCAGAGTTGACCAGGCAGCATTTGCTGAAAAGACGGGCCCTAAAGGCCCGCCTGCTGCTGGTGCGCTCCCCCTTCGCTGCGCCTCGCCCGGCCAACGGCAAACTCCTTCTGGCAACCGCCGCAACATACCTTCCCGCTCGTAGCACCGGTCCAGGGTGTCAGATTTCTGGAGTCGCACCACTCGCAATACCAGACGTAATACTCGCCCATCGTCATTGTCTTCATATCCATCTCCTCTCAATTTTAGTCAGAAGATAGTTCACTTATATTACAGCGTTGTGACAGATGGCTGAAGATTTGGACGAGTGCTGTCAGGCAGGGATAAAAGTGGGAAAAACCTCCCCCCTTCGAAAAGGGGGGCGAAGGGAATTTGGGATTACAGGCCGTTGACCACGTTCTGCGGCGCTGCGGCGAGATAGGCGGCTATGTTCCGGGCGGTGGTCGCCATCAGCCTGCGTCTGGCCGAAAGGGTGGCCCAGGCGATGTGCGGGGTGATGATGCAGTTTCTTGCGGTGAGCAGCGGGTTATCGGAGGCAATCGGCTCCCGGACGGTGACGTCCAGCGCGGCACCCGCAATCGCCCCACTGTTCAGGGCATCGGCCAGGTCCTGCTCCTTTATCAATGCCCCCCTCGACGTGTTGACCAGTAGCGCGTGGGACGGCATCAAACCAAGCAGGGCGCTATTCACCAGGCCCTCGTTCTGCGCTGTCAGCGGACAATGCAGGGTTACCACATCGGCCCTTCGGAAAAGCTCGTCCAGCTCCAGCCACTGGACCGGTACCCCTTCCGGGGCGATGCGGTGCCTGGGGTTATGCGCGAGGACTTCCATGCCTATGGCGTGCGCGATGCGCGCCACCCTCCCCCCGATGCGCCCAAGACCCACGATGCCGATCGATTTGCCGAACAGCTCCGTCAAAGGCTCGGCGACCAGGGTGAAATCCCGCGACCGCGACCACTCGCCCCGCTTCACCGCTCCGTCGTAGAGCGCCACCCGGTTGGTCAGTTCCAGAAGCAGCGCGAGGGCGTGCTGCGCCACCGACTCGCTGCCGTACTCGGGCACATTGACAACCGGTATGCCGAGCCGGGCCGACTGCTCCAGGTCCACCACGTTGTAGCCGGTGGCGAGCACGCAGATGAGCTTCAGCTCCGGAAGCGCCGACAGCGTCTGCGCGGAGAGTCTGGTCTTGTTGGTGAGCACGATCTGCGCGCCCGCGCAGCGCTCGACGATCAGGTCATCGGGAGTCCGGTCGTGGACCACGAACTCCCCGAAGCGTGCCACTTCGTCCCAAGGGTTGTCCCCGGGGTTCAGGGTATAGCCGTCAAGCACAACGATCTTCATGGTTCCCCCTTTCAAGCAAAAAACATTTGCCGCAAAAAGGCACAAAAAACACAAAATATTCAGCTTATTGAACGGGAAGAAGGCTCGGCGAACCTGTAATCCGTCAGCAATATGAATCAGGCTTATTTTATGTGTCTTGTGCCTATTGGTCCAAAGACTTCATAGAGCAGGTTTATTTTTGTGCCTTTTGTGCCTTTTTGTGGCCAAGCTTCCGGATTTGGTTCAATGCACCACCGCTCCGCCGGAGACCACGAACTTCACGGCCTCCTCCACCGTCATGCCGCTGTCATGCACCTCGGATTCCGGGAAGAAAAGCGCAAAGCCCGAGGTCGGGTTCGGCATGGTCGGGACATAGACCACGATAAGCTTCTCGCCATCGCGCATCACCTCCGAGGTGACGAATCCCACCGCGCGCACCCCGACCCTGGGCCACTCGACGAAGACGGCCCTCCGGTATGAGCTTTTCCCCTCCTTGAACACCTGTGTCAGCTGCTTGCTCGAGCTGTAGATGGAGTTCACCAGCGGGATCCTGGAGAGCAGCCCATCCCACCACCTGATGATCCGGGTTCCCATCACGTTGGTGGCGAGGAACCCGGAGAGATAGATGACTACGAAGCCGGTGAGCATGCCGAGCCCCGGGATATGGGATTCCCTGTGGATGAAGGCGCTCAGGGCCGAGTCCAGGTAGGAGCCGAGGATGCCGTCGGCGAAGTTGAAGAGAAACTTCAGGATGAATATCGTTATGCCGATCGGCACCACCACGAACAGGCCGGTGATGAACCTCCCCTTCAGGTGCTTGATGAAAGCTTCCATGGTTCCTCCAGTTTTCCCGCAACTGCACGATTTTATATCGTCCTACCGATGCGTTATGCCTGAGAGCAGGCGCAAAGTCAACGATTACCGGCAGAGTTGACTCCCTCGCGCGCGATAGCAGTTGACAACACGGCGCGCAAAACTTACATTACCTGATTGCTGCATATCCACCCGATATACCTCTCAAAAAGGCCCGATAGATGACCAAAAAACGTATCGCCATCACGGCTGCCGTCTCCCTGGTACTTTTCTTCCTGCTCCTCGTCCCGATACTGGACAAGGTCGGCAGATCGAATATGAGCGACGCTGAATACCTGAGCATCTTTCAAGAGGTCGTCTCCATCGTCAAACAGAGCTACGTGGACAAGGTGGACGACAAGAAGCTGATGATCGGCGCCATCAACGGCATGCTGGCCGCACTCGACCCGCACAGCACGTATCTGCCGGCGACGGACTTTACCGAGATGAAGGTCCACATGGCCGGCGCTTTCGGCGGCGTCGGGATAGAGCTCGGGTCGCAAGAGGGAAAACTCATGGTGAACGCCCCCATCGAGGATACGCCCGCATTCCGGGCGGGCATACATGCAGGGGACCACATCTGGAAGATCGACGGCCGGCTGACCCGCGGGGTCTCGATGAACGACTGCGTGAGCCGCATGCGCGGCACGCCCGGCACCGCGGTCACGCTCGGCGTACTGAGGGAGGGGGCAGCCGCACCGCTCACCTTCCGGCTGGTGAGGGCGGTGATCAAGACCAGGAGCCTCAAGGCGAGGATGCTGGAGCCCGGTTACGGCTATGTCGCCATCGCGGAATTCCAGGAGCGCACCGGCGAGGACTTCGAGCGCGCGCTGAAGACCCTGGCAGCCGACAACGGCGCCCCGCTCTCCGGGCTGATCCTGGACCTGCGCTACAACCCCGGCGGGCTGGTGGACCAGGCGTTCCGGGTGGCGGACCGTTTCATCGGAGAGGGGCTCTCCGACGGACTGATCGTATCGACCAAGGGGCGCGAGCCCTCCTCGGAGCGGAGCATGACCGCCATCATCGGCGAGAAGGAGCCGCGCTACCCGATGGTCGTGCTGATAAACGGCGCCAGCGCCAGCGCCTCCGAGATCGTGGCGGGTGCGCTGCAGGATCACAAGCGTGCCGTCATCATGGGCACCCAGAGCTTCGGCAAGGGGAGCGTCCAGTCGGTGATGACGCTGCCAAACGGCGACGGGCTCAAGCTCACCACGGCCCGCTACTACACGCCCAGCGGCCGGTCCATCCAGGCAAAGGGGATCACCCCGGACATCGTGGTGGAATTCGCCCGCAAGCCGACCGCAAAAGCCAAGGACAACATGCCTGAAATACGCGAGCAGGACCTGGACGGGCATATGGAAGTACTGGAAACAGCCCCCAAACCCGCGGAGCGGCCCAAGGCACCGAAGGTCACCAACCCCCACGCGCCTAACGGTCCAGGCCCCACCCCTGCCAAAGGGACCAGGGAGTCGAAGGAGCAGGAGTTGCTGCAAAAGGACAACCAGGTCGCCCGTGCCCTCGATCTTCTCAAAGGTGTCAACCTGCTCAAGGCGGGCCGGCTGCGTTGAGCAGGATCGAAGCCGGCATGAGCGGCACCAAGGGGCATAACCTCTTGGTGATACTCGGGGCGACCGCGTCGGGGAAGACCAGGCTCGCGGTGGAACTCGCAGGGAGGCTGGGGGGCGAGATCATCTCGGCGGACTCGCGCCAGGTCTACCGCGGCATGGATATCGGGACCGGCAAGGACCTGCACGAATACCAGGGTATCCCCTACCACCTGATCGACGTGGCCCCTCCCGGCCACGAGTTCAACCTCTTCCAATTCCAGCGTCTCTTCCTGGTCGCCTTCGCCGAGATCTCCAACCGCGGCCCCCTGCCGGTGCTGGTCGGCGGCAGCGGCATGTACCTCGACTGCGTGCTGCGCGGCTATCGGCTCGCCGAGGTCCCGGAGCACGCCGGGCTGCGCCGGGAGCTGGCCCCGCTTTCCATGGAGCAGCTGACGCAGCGGCTGACGCGTGCCAACCCCAAACTGCACAACCGCACCGACCTGACGCAGCGCGAACGGCTGATCCGGGCCATCGAGATCGCCGAGTTTACAGGGGAAGAGAGCGAGCCGTGGCCCGACATTTCGCCGCTGACGCTCGGCATCAGGTGGGAGCGCGGCGCCCTCAGGGAGCGCATCACCGTGAGGCTAAGGGAGCGCATGGCGGCAGGGATGATCGAGGAAGTGGAGCGCCTGCATGCCTCGGGCACCTCCTGGGATCAGCTGGAATTCTACGGGCTTGAATACCGTTACCTCGCGCGTCACCTGAAGGGCGAGCTTTCCAGAAACGACATGTTCCAGAAACTGAACAGCGCCATCCACGACTTCGCCAAGAAGCAGGAAAACTGGTTCAAGAGGATGCAAAGCCACGGCACGCCGATCCACTGGCTGGACGGCGCCGGCGACCCGCTGGCGGAGGCGCTGGAACTGATAGGAGCCCGCAGGCATTGAGGGCGTTCGGAGCACGATGAGAAAAGATCAGCTGGCAAGCTACCTGGCGGGACGCGCCATCACCTCCCCCTGGCAGCTGCAGGGCGAGCGGCGCGACGGATTCGCAGGGTGCGTCGTGATCCCCGCGCTGGGGGAATCGGAGCGGCTCTTCGGGACCCTGGAGTCGATCGCGGCAAACCCCGCCGAACTCCTGGACCGCTTCCTGGTCGTCGTGGTGGTGAACCACCGCGAGGACGCGCCGGAGGCGGAAAAGCGGGACAACGCACAGACGCTCGCGCGCCTGAAGCTTCTCGATACGCCGCTCAGGCTCGCCTATGTCGACGCGGCAGGCGACGGGCTCGAACTGGGCGCCAAAACCGGCGGGGTCGGGCTGGCCCGCAGGATCGGCATGGACCTCGCGCTGCCGCGCCTGGAAAGCGACGGCATCATGGTCTGCCTCGATGCGGACACGCTGGTGCAGCCCGGGTACCTGCAGGCGATCACTGCCCACTTCGCAGGCTGCAGCGCAGGCGGCGCCGTGATCCCTTTTTGCCACCAGCAGGGCGCCACCGCAGCGCAGGATCGGGCCATCGTGCTCTACGAACTGTTCCTGCGCCACTACGTGCTGGGACTCAAGCAGGCCGGCTCGCCCTACGGCTTCCACTGCGTCGGCAGCGCCATGGCCTGCACGGCCAAGGCCTACCTGAAGATGGGTGGGATGAACAGCCGCCGCGCCGGCGAGGACTTCTATTTCCTGCAGCAGCTGCAACGGACCGCCGGCATCGCACAGCTTAGCGGCACCACGGTGCGCCCCTCGGCCAGAAGTTCGCACCGGGTCCCCTTCGGGACCGGCAAGAGCATCTCGCGCATCATCGCGCAGGGGGAAGAGTCGCAGACCTTTTACCGGGTCGACTGTTTCCGGATCCTGGGTCGGTGGCTAAGCCTCGTGGAGCGCGGAGCGGCGCTTTCGGCGCGGCAGCTTCTGGCGGCAAGCGAGGCGCTGCACCCGCAGCTCGCCGCCTATCTTGGCCAGGCCGGATTCGAGCAGGTCTGGCAGCGGCTGCGCGATAACGCAAGCGGGCCGGACGGCCTGCGCAGCGCCTTCCACGGCTGGTTCGACGCCCTGAAGACGGTGCGCCTGGTGCACCATCTGTCGCTGAGCTACCCGAGATGCCAGGCCGGCGAGTCGATCCCCGAGCTGTTGCAGCTTTGCGGCGTGGCGCCCGTACAGGGGGAATGGGCGCAGCTCCGGCTGCTGCGCGCCATGCAGAACGGCCCGGATAATAATTGACGTATCCGGTGCAGAACGCTGTCACATAGTAATTGACGTATCCGGTGCGGTATGCTACCACAAAAAGCGGACGGTTCCGCGCAGCATGCGCCTGCCACACCTGAAACAAGGGAGGTACCGATGTTTCCAAGACTGAAATCGGACATACAGGCGGTCTTTGACAGAGATCCGGCGGCAAGAAGCGTCATGGAGGTGATCTTCTGTTACCCCGGACTGCACGCCATATGGTTCCACAGGATCTCGCACTGGTTTTGGAAAAAGGAGCTCTGGTTTCTCGGTCGCTTCACCTCCCACCTGGGCCGGTTCCTGACCGGCGTCGAGATCCACCCGGGCGCGACCATCGGCAAGGGGTTCTTCATCGACCACGGCATGGGAGTGGTGATCGGGGAAACGGCCGAGATCGGCGAGAACGTGACCCTGTACCACGGCGTGACCCTGGGCGGGGTGAGCTGGGAAAAGGTGAAGCGCCACCCCACGCTGATGGACAACGTGGTGATCGGCTCCGGCGCCAAGATCCTCGGCCCCTTCACGGTCGGAAAAGACAGCAAGGTCGGCTCCAACTCGGTGGTCGTCAAGGAAGTCCCGCCCAACTCCACCGTGGTCGGCATTCCGGGGCGCGTGGTGATGGCGACGGAGAAACCGCAGGAGCGCATGGACCTCGAGCACGGCAGGATGCCCGACCCCGAGGCAAAGGCGATATCGTGCCTCTTCGACCAGATCCGCGAGCTGGAGCGCAAATACAACGCCCTCGCCGCAGAGCACGAAACGCTGAAAAAGCAGGTTGAGGCCAAAGGATAACGACAGCCTCACCACAGAGCAAAGCTTAAGACACGCTCCCCCCTTTTCGAAGGGGGGATTTCTATTTATCACCGCTACCCGCTGCTACCGCCGCATCGCTTCCCGCCAGCAAAGGATCTCCACGTACCGGCCATGACCAAAAGAATCGCTATCACCACCCTCGGCTGCAAGATCAACCAGTTCGAATCGGCCGCCATGACACAAGCGCTGGAAAAGGACGGCTACAGCATCGTTCCCTTCTCGGAAACCGCCGACATCTACGTCATCAACAGCTGCACGGTGACGGCCAAGACGGACGCGCAATCCCGCCGCCTGATCCGGCGCGCCGGGCGCATGAACCCCGACGCGCACGTGGTGGTGACCGGCTGCTACGCGCAGATGGCCGGTGACGATCTGCTGAAAATGCCCGGGGTGAACCTGATCCTCGGCAACAGCGAGAAACGCGATATTGCCGGCTTTGTGCGGGGGATCGGGGAACTGGACCCGCCCAGGGCCGTGGTGAGCGACATCTCCCGGCAGAAGTCGGGCGAGAGCGCGCCGCTTGAGAGCTTTGCCGAACATACCAGGGCCTTTCTGCAGGTGCAAAACGGCTGCGACGCCCGCTGCGCCTACTGCATCGTCCCGTTTGCCCGCGGCGCCAGCAGAAGCGTGGCACCGCAGGAGGCGCTGGATGGCATGGCGTCCTTCGTCTCCAAGGGTTTCAAGGAGATCGTGCTGACCGGGATCCACCTGGGAGGGTACGGGCTCGACCTCACGCCCCCCACGAACCTTTTGTCGCTTCTGGTGCAGGCCGAGGAACGCGCGCTGGTGAACCGGCTGCGCATCGGTTCGGTGGAGCCTACCGAGGTGCCGCAGGAGCTGGTGGCTTTCATGGCAGGATCCGGCATCGTCTGCCCGCACCTGCACCTGCCGCTGCAAAGCGGCTCGGACGGCGTGCTCTCCCGCATGAACCGCGGCTACACGACGGCGCAGTTTCGTGGGGTGGTCGACTCGCTGGTGCAGGCGATGCCGGAAATCTGCATCGGCACCGACGTGATAGCGGGCTTTCCGGGGGAGACCGGGGAGGAATTCGCCGAGACCTACCGGTTCATCGAGGGGCTCCCCCTGGCATACCTGCACGTCTTCCCTTTCTCGCCGCGTCCAGGCACACCGGCTGCGACCATGACGCCGCAACTGCACTCGCGCGTCATCAAGGAGCGGGCAGAGGCGTTGCGGATGCTCTCTGAAACCAAGAAGAACGCCTACGCCGCGGGTTTTGTGGGGCGGGAACTGCGGGTGCTGGTGCAAAGGGACGCGCAGGGGAGGAAGGGCCTTTCCAGGAACTACCTCCCTGTGCTGATAGAGGGGGGTGAGGGGCTCTACAACAGCGAGGTGACGGTCCTGATCACCGCGGCCTACGGCGGCGAGCTGGTCGGAAGGGTGGCGGACCAGCACCGGGAACCGGATCAGGGCTAGACCGCAAAGGTGAAGGTCGCTCCCTTGCAGAGCTCCGCTTCGGCCCGGACCTTTCCTCCGTGACGGCTCAAAATCCTTCTGACAATGGCGAGCCCGATCCCTCTGCCGGGGAACTCGTCCTGGCTGTGCAGCCTCTGGAACGGGGCGAACAGTTTGTCGGCGTAGGTCATGTCGAACCCCACACCGTTGTCCCTGACCGCGAAGGCGAGGCGTCCATCCCAGTCGGTGGCGTAGAACTCGATCTTGGCAGTTTCTTGCGATTCGGTGAATTTCCAGGCGTTGGCGAGCAGGTGCTCCAAGACGACCTTGAGCAGAGCCGCATCGCCACGCACCGAGAGCCCTTCGGCGATCTCAAAGCTCACCTTGCGCTCCGGCTGGGCATGCGACAGCGCCGAGGCGATCTCCTTCGCCATAGCGCTCAGGTCCACGCTTTCCTTGACGATCTTGCCGCGGGCGCAGCGTGACAACTCCAGGATGGCGTCGATCATCTCCAGCATGCGCTGGCTCGACTTCTTGATGCGATCCAGGTACTCCCTGCCTGTCGTGTTCAGTTTCGAGGCGTACTCGTCGATGAGGGCCTGGCTGAAGCCGTCCATGTGGCGCAGCGGCGCGCGCAGGTCGTGCGACACCGAGTAGCTGAACATCTCCAGTTCCCGGTTGGCCGCCTCCAGCTGTGCCGTCCGCTCCACGACCCGCCGCTCCAATTCGCTGTTCAGCCTCAGGAGGCTCTCGTTCACCCCGGAGAGTTCCCTGACCTTTTCCTCCAGCTTTCCCGCGACCACCTGGCTGTAGTTCCTGAGAAACTCCTCCTCCCGCCAGGCCTTTTCCGCCGTTACCCCCTCCCCCGCCGAGTCGGCCGCCATCAGCCGCCCGACCTCCTCCCAGAGTTCATCGGGGCTCTTGGGCTTCTCGAGGAAGGCCCGGGCACCCAGGGAAAGTGCCAGCTCAGCCTCTTTGCTGCCGGTATAAACCGCAGAGTAGAAGACAAAGGGGATCGATCTCAGCTCCGTGAGCTTCTTTAACTCGTGAAGGAACTGAAAACCGTCCATGCCCGGCATCAGGCAGTCCGAGATGATCAGATCCGGTTTTTCGGCGGTCGCCACCTCCAGCCCCTGAAGGCCGTTGGATGCCTCGACCACCTGGCAGCCGTGCCACTCGAAGTTGTAGCGGATGATCTTGCGATCGCCACGGGAATCGTCCACGACTAGCACTTTCATCCTTACCCCCTGACAACGATGGTTGTTTTCGTGAAGAATCGAGCACATCAGGTGATAAGAAACGCGGCAGTCTCCCCGTCACAAACTGTCGACAGGGTTGACATAGTGCCGCGCATCACTACGCAAATCCTGAGAATCATACCAACCGCGGGTTGATTTGCAAGATGAGAGCGCCACAGCAGGGGGAAAAGCGGTTGGCAGTCGGCAACGGGAAAAAAGTCGAAAAAGGAAAAGCCCCGAAGCAGTTAGCTCTGGGGCTTCGTACCGGAGGGAACAGACATCGGGCCCTATGCGGGAGACGAACCCTTGAGCTGGCTCAGCAGGTCGGCTGCGCGCTTCACGTCGGCCATCTCCTTGAACTCGCGGTAACCGTCGATGCCATCGGCATCGAGTCCACGGTAGTAGCGGGGACGCTTGGCCTTGAGCCCGGCAAGGAGCTTGCCGGTAGCGTAATCTACCGTCTGGGTGTCCTGGGCGGCAAACTTCAGCTCCAGCACGATGCTGTAGCCAAGCTGGAACAACCGCTTCAACTTCTCGCCCTGAAGCAGCGTCACGGCCTGTTGCTCGTCACCGGCGCTGAGCTTCTCAAGGGCGATGTTCAGGTAGCCGCAGACCCGCTGCAGTATGCCCGTCATCGTTTCCTGCTCATGAAAAGCACCACCTTCTGCCACCAGCGCGCTGTTCACCAGGTAATTCAGCTCCTGCACGAGCAGCTCGGAACCGGCCAGAGCCAGTGCCCTGAAGAGAAGGGTATCGTCGTTTGCGGTGAGCATCGGCACCAGGCTCCCCCCCTCCCCTGCCGGCCGGAGATTTTTGTCGCCGTGCGCCTCGAAGCTCTCGGGGTTGACGCGCGCATAGATAGAAAGCGCCTCGTCCAGCGGCGGAAAGCCCAGGTCCTCGAGGCGGCCGGTCCGAAACCTCTGGCACTCCTCCTCCAGTTCCAGATCCACGTCCCCCTTGATCCCTTCCATCAGGGCGGTATAGAGAGGGTTGTCCAGCTTGATCAGCATGGAGATGAAAGAGCCGATCAACTGGCTGTGCTTCGGGTTTTTGAAGCTGAGCATGAAGACGCCATCGAAGGTGTGGTCGTAATCTCCAAAGCGCTCCTCGTCGTTGCTTTGATCGCCGATGCCACCGCCCACGATCAGCTCCCGGCTCAGGAACAGCTGCAGGAACTCGTAATCGAGGTAGTTCAGCATCTCGTGAATGCGCGGCTCGCCCCCCTCCATGAAGTAGGCGAGCCAGTGGCAGGCCTTTTCCTCGGAGAAGTTCCACCCTTCCCACAGTTCCATATCCAGTATGAACAAGCACTGCTCCGGAGAGGCCAGCTGCAAAAGTCCCAGCGCATCGGCCTCACCGATCTCCTTCATAAGCCAAAAGAACTCCTGGGGCTCCATGGCGCCGGCAAGCCTCTTCCCCTCGTCATCCGATAGGATCAGGTCCATCTTCTCCTTGGCGGCGGTCGTTCGCAGATAGCTGCGCTTTTCGGGGAAGGAAAGTGCGTGAAAGGCTGGCTCGGAAAGTCTTGCCGATGCAACCTGTTTCGTTTCAACTATTGCCAATGTACAACTCCTTGTGCTTTGGGTAACATCCGTTCAATGTTCAATGTTCAATGTTGTACGTCAAAGTCTGGTCCTACTCCTGTTTTTTTAGCAGGGCCTTCCTGTAGCCGCAACTTCTGTGCAGCCACTTCAACTCCTGCACAAGGTCCGGGGTGAGTTGCACACACTCAGGGTAGATCTTGAAACGCTTCTTGTAGATTTTGCAACGCCTGGTGGAAATATCGAGATAGCGGCAGGGGATGGAGGTGAAAAAGATCCTGCCGTCCTCGTCTTCGATCTTCTCAAAACAGCAGAGGCCACACTGTTCGCATAGCCCCTCCCACTCCTCTTGGCTTAATCCTTCAAATGGCACGTCAAAACTCCTGTGTAAATGGTTTGCCCCTTGCCGTCTATTCCCGGCCGGACCCTGGATGGTAGCGACGAAGTGCCCTATTCGCCTGCTCCCAGAGGGACTTCGAGTTTGCCGCTGCCGCCGGAAAGGACGACCTTGTCCTCAAATATCCGCTCGACCTTGAATCCCTCCACCATGCCCCCCTGCTGCAACGACCTGCCGTTTATTATGGCGACGCTCGACGCGCTGTCCTTTTGCCAGGCAATACCGGTCACCCTGATCTCCTGACGCGGCTTCTCAGTGCTGGCCTGCGCTGCCGGCTCGACGACGGGTATCGCCTGAACGGGTGCAGGCGCCGTTTGCCGTGGTGCCGCCTTAACAGGTGCAGCCCGCACCGCAGAGGGACGGACCGTGGAGGCGGGAACGACACGGACCGCTCCCGCGCCGACTCGGGCGGCGTTTGCGGCCGCTTTGACAGCCGGTCCCGTTGGGAGCTTTGCAACAGGCGCCGGCGAGGCTTCAGGGGTCGGCACGACAACGATCTCCACCGGCTGCACCTCAGTGGTCTGCTCCGGCCGGGCTCCCGGCGGCTCAGTCGCCGGGTAAAGTGGTGCGACAACGGTCGCAGCGGGCTTTGCCACCGCCGTGAGCTCCGAGACCGGCGCAGCCAGGTGGGAGAAACCGCCCATGGCAGCGAAGGTAACCAGTGCCGCGACAGCTGCGCCGCCCAAGACCGCAGCAGGCATGACCCAGACGGGCCGGCGCTCGCGGCCCTTCCTGAACCCGCCGGCACCACCATCGCGCCTTGTCGCTTGGGACTCCTCTACCTTCTCAAGCGCCTTCAGTATGGAACTCATATCGCTCCCCCGGAAATATCAAATAAGACCACAATAGGAACCGAATTCCGCAGGGGCACCCCTCGCGGGCGCCCTGTCGCTCGTTACCAGCGCGGCAGACGCCAGAGCAGGCGCCGCAGGAAACCGGCACCTTTACCGTACGGGGATTTACCGACGATCTCGGAGACCGCCTGAGCCGCCATGGCTCCGGTGATGAGCCGGGTTTCCTCGGTGAAGCCGACCAGCAGGGCGCGGTCGCAGGATATGTTGACCAGCCTCGGCACGCCGCCGGAAAAGCTGAAGATCCGCTTCAGCGCCGCAGGGGAGAATTCCGCAGCCCGGAAACAGCCGGCCAGCTCCATGCGGTGCTCGATGTAGCGCCGCGTACTGTCAAAATCCATGGGAAGCAGATGATAGCGCACCGTGATGCGCTGGTTCAACTGCCGAAGCTCCTCCCGGGCCAAAACGCCAAGGAGTTCCGGCTGTCCTGAGAGCACGATCTGGATCAGCTTGTCGGTCTCCGTTTCCAGGTTCGATATCAGGCGGATCTGCTCCAGCACCTCGGACGAGAGGTTCTGCGCCTCGTCCATGACCAGCACCACTCTCCGACCGGCCGCCTTTTGCTCCAAGAGGAAACCGTTCAAGACCTGAAGCAGTTCCATCCTGCTCTCGATCTCACAGGCAAGGCCGAACTCGCGGTTGACACTCTGGAGAAGTTCCAGGCTGGAAAGGCTCGGGTTGAAGATCAGCGCCGTGCGGTGCCCTTCGGAGTCCAGGCGGTTCAGGAAGGTGCGCAGCAGCGTGGTCTTGCCGGTGCCGACCTCGCCGGTCAGCTCGACGAACCCGGCGCGGCTCTCCACAGCGTAGACTAGGTGCGCGAACGCCTCCCGGTGCTGGTCGCTCATGAACAAAAAGCGCGGGTTCGGAGTGATGGTGAAGGGGCTTTCCCGAAAGCCGTAGAATGTGCAATACATGGCTGGTGTGCGTCCTTACGCGGGCTTTCCTTTATCCGACCAGAGAATATAGCGCGAATCTGCCGAGAAATAAAGGGGAAAGCAAATTTCCGAACGCCTGACGGGGAGGGAGGGGAGGCTGGGGATAGCGGTTTCAGGCCTTACCCCCTACCCGGTAGCCGCTCGTTCGGGGTCGCTACCCTCAGGCTCCTGACGAGGCTGATCTTCGGGTTCCGGGATGGGAACAGGTCCGGACGGACCCTCTGAAAGGCGGATAGGCAAAACCGGGGACGTGAAAAGGGGTCCGTTTCCGGGACCCCTTTTCTGTGATGCGTGTGGAGAGAGCCGCGCAGGCCATCTCCATTTCAGACGTAATAGCGGGAGGTGACGGTGTCCCAGGCGCCTTGTGCCTTCAGCATCAGGTCGCACACCTCGCGCACAGCCCCCCAACCGCCGCGGTTGCGGGCGATGAAGTGCGCGAACGGCAACACCTCGGCGACGGCATCGGCGGGGGCGGCGGCAAAGCCCACCCGGCGCAGGATCGGGATGTCGATGATGTCGTCGCCCACGAAAGCGACCTGCTCGTCGCTCAATCCGGTAGCCTCCAGCATCTGACGATAGGGGACCATCTTGTCGAGCGATTTCTGGTACACCTGCCCGATGCCGAGTTCAACGGCGCGGTTGGCGACCACCTGGGACTCACGTCCGGAGATGATCCCTACCTCGATGCCGGCGCGCTGCACCATCTTGATGCCGTGGCCGTCCTTCACGTTGAAGAACTTGCTCTCGACGCCGTTGGAATCGAAGATGATGCGGCCGTCCGTCATGACACCGTCCACATCCAGTATCAAAAGCTTGATCTTTTTCAGTCTCTCTTCCACGGGGAACCCATCCTTTACGCCCAGATGCGCGAGTTAAAAGCCTTACCAGGAGAAATCACAACGTTCAGAGGCCCCTGAGCAAAGGCAAAGACCATGGGTACAATTCAAAATTCAAAATTCAAAATTCAAAATTCAAAATTCAAAATTGCCTCTAAGCGATGCCCGCCTTCAACAGGTCATGCAGGTGCACGATACCGACCGGGGCCGCGGACACATCGTCGGCAAACACGAAGAGCGAGGTGATGGAGTACTGCTCCATCTGCTGCAGCGCCCGCGCGGCCAGTTCGTCGCGGCGAATCCGCTTCGGCTTGGCCTGCATGAGTGCCGATGCGGGCAGGTTGATGATGTCGAGCCCCTTGCCCAGGGCGCGCCGCAGGTCGCCATCGGTGATGACGCCGATCAGTGCGCCGTCCGCCGCCGTCACTCCGGTGATCCCCAGCGCCTTTGAGGTGATGATGAAGAGAGCCTCCCGCATCAGCGTTTCGGAGCCGACCAGCGGCAGCGCGTCGCCGGCGTGCATGATGTCCTCGACCTTCAGAAGCAGCCTCCTCCCCAGGGTGCCGCCGGGATGGAACATGGCGAAGTCCTCCGCCTTGAAACCGCGGCTCACCAGCAGCGCCACCGCGATGGCATCGCCCATGGCAAGCGTCACCGTCGTGGAGGCGGTCGGGGCAAGGCCCAGCGGGCAGGCCTCTTCCTTCACCGAAATGTCCAGGAAGATGTCGCCGGCCTTGGCCAGGGTGGAACCGGGATTGCCGGCCATGGCGATCAGCGATGCGCCGAGCCTCTTGATGATCGGGAGGATGCGCACCACCTCGTCCGTTTCGCCGCTGTTGGAAATGGCGATCACCACGTCGCCGCGCATGATCATGCCGAGGTCGCCGTGGATCCCTTCGGCCGGGTGCAGGAAGAATGCGGGGGTGCCGGTGGATGCCATGGTGGAGGCGATCTTCTGGCCGATGAGGCCGGATTTGCCCATCCCCGTCACCACCACGCGGCCGCTGGCGCCCAGGATCATCTCCACCGCCTGCTCGAATGCCCCGTTTATGGAGGCTTCCAGGTTCAAAAGCGCCTCGGCCTCGACCCGTATCACCCTTTTCGCTTCAGCTAATATCAAGAAAAACCTCCGTCACGCCACTCCCCCCATTGCGCCAGCCGGGGGGATCCGAGCGATCCTGCCGTATTTATTTGATTATTGCGTCGATCGCCTTGAGCTTCTTCAGAAGCTGCGGCAGATCGTCGAGACGGACCGAGTTCGGGCCGTCGCACAGCGCCTGCTCGGGCTCTTCGTGCACTTCCAGGAATACGCCGTCCACCCCGGCTGCCACGGCCGCGCAGGAAAGGTATTCCACGAACTCGCGCTGTCCGCCGGACGAGGTCCCTTCGCCGCCGGGAAGCTGGACGCTGTGGGTGGCATCGAAGATGACCGGGCAGCCGGTGCCGCGCATGATCGGGAAGCTCCTCATGTCCACCACCAGGTTGTTGTAGCCGAAACTGGCGCCGCGCTCGGTCAGGATGATGTTCTCGTTGTCGCAGGAGAGGATCTTGCCGACCACGTTTTTCATGTCCCAGGGGGCCAGGAACTGCCCTTTCTTGACGTTGATCACGCGGCCGGTCTGCGCCGCGGCAACCAGAAGGTCCGTCTGCCGGCAGAGAAACGCCGGGATCTGCAGCACGTCCAGGACATCGGCGGCGGGTGCCACCTGCTCGATGGAGTGGATGTCGGAGAGCACCGGGACTCCCAGTGCATCCTTCACCTTGGCGAGAATCCGGAGCCCTTCCTTCATGCCCGGTCCCCGGAAAGCGGTCACCGAGGTCCGATTCGCCTTGTCGTAGGATGCCTTGAAGACAAGAGCGATGCCGACGCCGTTGCAGATGGTCATCAGCCGTTCCGCGCAACGCATGGTCGCGCTCTCGTTTTCGATCACACAGGGGCCTGCCACCAGCATGAGCGGCCTGTTTCCCCCGATTTTCACTTCGCCTATGGAGATTTCCCTTACCATGTTCACCTCATAACAAGTTGCCGCGCTCGAAACAGGTCAGCCACCCGCAAGGGTGGCCCTAGCCGAATCGGCGCGGGTATCCGCCCGGCTACGCCCTGTTACCCTTCGCTGCAGCAACGAATGCCTTGAAGAGCGGGTGCGGATTGAGCGGCTTTGACTTGAATTCCGGGTGGAACTGGCAGCCGAGGAACCAGGGGTGGTCGTTGAGCTCGATGATCTCCACCAGATCCCCTTCCTTGTACATGCCGGAGATGACCATCCCTTTCTCGACCAGGGCCGAGCGGAAGCCGTTGTTGAACTCGTAGCGATGGCGATGCCGCTCGGAAATCTCGGTCGCGCCGTAGGCCTTCTGTGCCAGGGTCCCCTTGGTGAGGGAGCAGGGGTAGGCGCCGAGCCTCATGGTGCCGCCTTTTCTGTCCACCCCTTTTTGCCCTTCCATGAGGTGGATCACCGGGCTCTCGCAGTCCGGCTTGAACTCGCTGGAGAACGCCTCGGGAAGGTGGCAGACGTTGCGCGCGTACTCGACGGCCGCCATCTGCATGCCGAGGCAGATGCCGAAGAAGGGGACCTTGCGCGTCCGGGCGAACTCGATCGCCTGGATCTTCCCCTCGGTGCCCCGCTCGCCGAACCCGCCCGGCACCAGGATGCCGTCCACGTCGCACAGGTACTTTTCAGCCCCCTCTTCCTCCAGCTTCTCGGAGTCGAGGTAGACCAGCGTGACGCGGCAGTCGTTGGCGATGCCGCCGTGGGTGAGCGCCTCGGCCAGCGACTTGTACGATTCCTTGAGGTCCACGTACTTGCCGACCACGGCGATACGGACCTCGCCGGAACCGGGGTTGGTGAGCTTCGACACCACCTGCTGCCAGTGGGTGAGGTCCGGGGCCTTGGTCCAGATGTTGAGCTTCTCGACCACCTGGTCGTCCAGTCCTTCCAGGTTCAGGGCCAGCGGCACCGCATAGATGTGCTCGGCGTCCCTGGAGGTGATGACCGCCTTCTCCTCCACGTTGCAAAAGAGCGCGATCTTCGCCTTCATCTCCTGGGGGAGCTCCTGCTCGCAACGGCACAGCAGGATGTCCGGCTGGATGCCGATCTCGCGCAGCTCCTTGACCGAATGCTGGGTCGGCTTGGTCTTCAGCTCGCCCGCCGTCTTTATGTAGGGGACCAGCGTGACGTGGAGGTACAGCACGTTACCCGGCCCGCGGTCGCTCTTCAGCTGGCGGATCGCCTCCAGGAAGGGGAGCGATTCGATGTCGCCGACGGTGCCGCCGATTTCCACGATGGCGATGTCCGATCCCTTGGCGTTCTCCAGGATGTTGGCCTTGATCTGGTCCGTGATGTGCGGGATCACCTGTACGGTGCCGCCCAGGTAGTCGCCGCGGCGCTCCTTCTCGATGACGGAGAAGTAGACCTGTCCCGTGGTGAAGTTGCTCTTCTTGGAGAGCCTGCCGGAGGTATAGCGCTCGTAGTGCCCGAGGTCGAGGTCTGTCTCGGCGCCGTCGTCGGTGACGAACACCTCGCCGTGCTGGAACGGGGACATGGTGCCCGGGTCGACGTTGATGTACGGATCGAGCTTCTGAATGGTGACCCTGAGTCCTCTCGCCTCGAGAAGAGCGCCCAAAGAAGCGGCGGCGAGTCCCTTCCCTATCGAAGAGACGACGCCGCCGGTCACAAAGATGAATTTTGTCTTCACTTGAAAAACCTCCAGTGTAAAAAAACCGTTCTACGTTCTGCGAAACCCTTAACGAAACGTTCTACGTTCTACGTTCTACGTTCTACGTTCTACGTTCTACGTTCTACGTTCTACGTTCTACGTTCTACGTTCTACGTTCCAGGTTCTACGCCTACGTTCTACGTTTCGGTGATCGTGCATTTGGTCTGAGTTCCACGCGCCGCTCCCGCCCCCGGGTAAAAACACAACCCGGAACGTAGAACATGAAACGTAGAACGTTTCCTAGCCTTTGAGCCTGGCCAGCACCTTCTCCAGGTCGGCCGGGGTGTCGACCCCTATCGACTCGAACTCGGTCTCCACGACCTTGATGCGGTAGCCGTTTTCCAGGACGCGCAGCTGCTCCAGCTTTTCGGCCATCTCCAGGTAGCTCGGGGGGAGCGACGTGAAGACGGGGAGGAAGTCCCGCCGGTAGACGTAGAGCCCCACGTGCTTGTAGCAAAGGAGCTTGCCGGAGACGAAGGCCTCGTCCTTCAGGTCGTTCCACTTGTCGCGGAAAAAGGGGAGCGGAGAGCGGGAGAAGTAGAGCACGTTCCCCTTCGGGTCGGAAACCACCTTGACCACGTTGGGCGAGAGGAAATCGTGCAGCGTCTTGATCCTCGTCTTGAGCGTCGCCATCGGGATGGAGGGGTCCTCCAGCATCGGTGCGATGGCCTGATCGATCATGGCCGGGTCGATCAGCGGCTCGTCGCCCTGGACGTTCACCACGATGTCCGCGTCGAGCCTTTGCGCCACCTCGGCCAGGCGGTCGGTCCCGGTCTCGTGGCTGATCGAGGTCATCTCGACCCTGCCGCCGAAACCGCGCACGCAGGCGGCGATTCTCTCGTCGTCGGTCGCCACGATCACCTCCGAGACCAGCGAGGCCTTCATGGTACGGTCATAGACATGCTGCACCATGGGTCGCCCCATGATATCCGCCAGGGCCTTACCCTCAAAACGAGTGGACGCATACCTGGCGGGAATTACCGCGGCTATCTTCATTGGCATCTCGATGGCAGGAACGAACCGGAAACTGCCGGTCCGGCTACCTTTTAGCGGTTGTGATTGATGATCTATTGGCTGGCTTATGATGCGGCTTTAGCCGGTTGGAGCGCAGCCCGAACTGCGGCTCCGTCCCTCTGTTTGGCGGGACGTAACAAGTTACATCAAAAGAAAGGGTCGTGTCAAGGAGTGAAATCAGAGGGATGCGCTTAGACGGTCCGACCAGGCAATGGTCTCCAGCTGCGCGTTGAGCAGTTGCCCCGGGGTGAGGCCGCGCTGGCCCAGGTGCTCGTCAACCCCCGCGAAATCGGCCTGTTCCAGCTTCTCGGCCAGAAGCAGCAGGCTCCCCAGCCAGCCGCTTCGATCCAAAAGCGCCGCGCGCACGTCGTCCACCAGGTTGAGCTTGTCCACCAGTTCTTCCATGGAGACCTCGAACAGCACGTCGATGAGCGACAGCACGCCGGCCATGAAGGCGCGGTCCGCATGCTCCCTCCCCGCCGCCCCGGGGAGCGACTGCACCAGGAGCTCCATCAGCTTGCCGCGCATGGCGGCTACCTCCAGAAGCGGGCTCTGCACGCCGTTGTTGTCGCTGCCGGCGTAAAGGGCCAGGGTGACCCACCTCTTCAGCTGCTCGAGGCCCAGCACCATGAGGGCGTGGCGCAGCGTCTTGATGCGCACCCTGAGACCGATGGCGACCGAGTTCACCAGCCTGAGCAGGTTGTAGGTGAGCCCCGGGTTCTGCTTGAAGGTCTCCTCTATCTCGGCGATCTCCGTTTCCGCCATCACCTGCTCCATGAGCTGCAGCATGGTGAGCTTCGTCACGTCGACCTTGTTCTGCTTCAGGACCACCGGTCGGGCGAAGTAATACCCCTGGAACAGGTCGAAGCCGAGCGCCGAGCAGGCCGCGTACTGCTGCGCACTCTCCACCTTCTCCGCCAAAAGCGTGAGCGGCCAGGCGCGCAGCCTGGAGACCATGCCGGCCAGCTCCGCCTCGGGGATCTGCAGCACGTCCAGTTTGACGATGTCGACCAGCTGATAGATCGGCTCGAATGAGGGGGAATAGAGGTGGTCGTCGAGGGCCAGGGTGAACCCCAGCGACTTCAGGGTGCGGCAGCGCGCCACCACCTCGTCGTCGGCCATGATGGTCTCCAGCAGTTCGATGACGACCCGCTCCCTGGGGAGCAGTTCCAGCGCGTCGCTCATCAGCACCTCGCGGGTGACGTTGAAAAACCCCCTGTGCCGCCCCAGCACATCCTGGAACCCGAAATCGGAGAGCGCGTTGACGATGACGCTGGCGCTCGCCACCTGGATGTCGAGGAAGTTGGCGGCGAGCAGGCTCTCCGGTGAACGGAACAACAGCTCGTAGCCGACGATCTGCTGGCTCCGGTCCAGTATCGGCTGGCGTCCCAGAAAGAATTTTTCCCCGAGCATAACTACCTCTTAGTAGATGGGTCCGGTGCAGGCCGTCTGGCAACTCCTTTCCAGCCGCCTCATCCGCTTGCCGGCGGCTGACTCACGAGCAGAGCCTGAGCACCTCGCGGCAGATGCCGTCCAGGGGGCGCACGTAGTCCACCCCCCCCTGCTTGATCGCCTCGTTGGGCATGCCGAACACGATGCAGCTCGCCTCGTCCTGGGCGATGTTCACCGCACCGGCCTGCTTCATCTCCAGCATGCCGCGCGCGCCGTCGTCCCCCATGCCGGTCATGATCACCCCCACGGCGTTTTTCCCCGCGTAGCGCGCCGCCGAACGGAACAGCACGTCGACCGAGGGGCGGTGCCGCGACACGAGCGGACCGTCCTTGATCTCCACGTAGTAGCGGGCGCCGCTGCGCTTCAACAAGAGGTGGTGATTGCCTGCGGCGATCAGGGCCCGGCCGCGCACCACCGTGTCGTTATCCTCCGCCTCCTTGACGCTGATCCGGCACAGGCCGTCCAGCCTCTGGGAAAACGCCCGGGTGAACCCCTCCGGCATGTGCTGCACGATGACGATGCCCGGACAGTCCGCCGGCAGCGCCTCCAGGAATATGCGCAACGCCTCGGTCCCGCCGGTGGAGGCCCCCACCACCACGACCTTCTCGGTGGTCTGGATCATGGCCCGGTTCTTGGGCTTCTCCATGATGACGTCGGCGGTGAGCTTGGGGGCCACCGTGTGGGGGGTGGCCGACACCTTCCGGACGCGCGCCTGGCTTGCCGCCTTTACCGCGTCGCAGATGCGCACCCGCGACTCCTCCAGGAAGGTCTTGGTCCCCAGGCGCGGCTTCTGGATGATCTCCACCGCCCCGTACTCGAGCGCCTTCAGCGCCGTCTCCGACCCCTTGTCGGTGAGGCTCGAACACATCACCACCGGGATCGGGTGCTGGCTCATGATCTTGTGCAGGAAGGTGATGCCGTCCATCCGGGGCATCTCCACGTCGAGGGTGATCACGTCCGGGATCTCGTGCCTGATCCGCTCGGCCGCGATGAAGGGGTCGCCGGCCGTCGACATCACCTCTATCTGCGGGTCCGAGGAGAGGATCTCCGACATGGTCTGGCGCACCACCGCCGAGTCGTCCACAATAAGCACCTTGATCTTCTTTGCCATACGGTCAGATCTCCGATTTTCTCAGCCGTTTCAGGAACACTTCCCCGGTGTGCGTGTGGAAGATGATTTTCCTGCCGCGCGCCCCCCCCAGATCCTGGGTGACGACCCGGATCGCGTTGTCCTCCAGCATCCCCAGCGCCATCTCCATGTTCTGCCTCCCCACGCTTTTGCTCCTGGCTCCGCCCTTGTCGAACATGTCGGAGCCCCCGAACAGCTTAGCGTCGATTTCGCTTCTTGCCACGCCGTGCGCCTGAAACTTCTCCAGCATGATGCGGATGGCGCACTCCACGTACTTCCCGGTGCGCCCGTGCCCCTGCCTGCAGGGGGTCTCCTCGCGGCAGGCAGGCAGCAGGGCATGGCAGATGGCGCCAAGGTGCAGCCTCGGGCAGAACATGGTGACGGCGACGCAGGAGCCCAAAAGCGTCGTGACGATCATAGGTTCGTCCCTGACCATCAGCTCGCCCGGCTTCAGGAACAGAAACGGTATGGGGTGCGTGTCGCGGCTCACTTGACCCTGCGGTACACGGTGGGGAAGACGCTCACCAGCGGCACGTTCAGCCCGCTCAGCGTCTCCGAATGCCCCATGAAGATGAAGCCCCCCGGCTTCATATGCCGGTGGAAGCGCTGCAGGAGCCTCTCCTGGGTGGGGCGGTCGAAATAGATGATCACGTTGCGGCAGAAGATGACGTCGAGCTGCTCGCGCATGCCGAAGTCCCCGTCCATGAAGTTCAGGCGCCTGAACCGGACCTTGTCGCGCAATTCCGGCGCGATGCGCACCAGGCCGCTTGAGCGGTCCTTGCTCCTTAGCAGGTACTTCTTCTTCAGGTCGAGCGGCACCGGCTCCACCTGGGGCTCCATGTAGATGGCGTTCTTCGCCTTTTCCAGCACCCGGGTGGAGATGTCGGTCGCCAGGATGCGGAAGTCGAAGCCCGGATTTTTCAGGGCGAACTCGGAGAGCACCATGGCGAGCGTGTAAGGCTCCTCGCCGGAGGAGCACCCGGCGCTCCAGATCGACAGGGTCGCCCCCTCGTGCCTTTGCAGCCATTCGGGGAGCACGCTGCGGGTCAGGTAGTCGAAATGGTCCGGCTCCCGGAAGAAGTCGGTCTTGTTGGTGGTGACCATGTCGAGCATCTGCACGAGCTCCTGCGCCTGCCCTTCCGGCGCGAAGAGGTAGTCGCAGTAATGGGTGAAACTGCGCATGCCGAGACTGCGCAGCCTCTTTTGCAGCCGCGCCTCCAGCATGGTCTTTTTCACCTGCGGCATCTTGATGCCGCAGGTGTCGTAGATGAAACGGCTCAACCTGTCGAAATCCCTGCCGGACAGGGTCGCGGCGTGATCGATACCGCAAACTGCTTCGTCCATAATGATCGCCCCCAAAGTCACCTCTTCATGTAAGCCCGACCCCAATCGAAAGGGACCTGCACCCAACCCGCAGGCAGGGAATGCAGGTCCCGGATCGAAAAGGCCCAAGCTTCTTTTCGGCGGCCCCCGCCCAGGCTAGGCCGCCTCCGCCTCCACCGACTGCACGAGCTGCGGGATGTCCAGGATGAGCGCCACGGAGCCGTCCCCCAGTATGGTGGCGCCGGAGACCCCCTCGACGTTCCTGTAGGCGCGCCCCAGGGACTTGATCACCGTCTGGTGCTCCCCTATCACGTGATCCACCACGAAGCCGACCCGCTGGCCGTTCACCTCGGTGATCACGATCTGCTCGATCTCCGGGGGCGCTCCGGCGATGGCGAAGCGCTCCCTGAGCGGTATGTAGGGGACCAGCCCGCCGCGCACGTGCGCCAGGTTGCGGCCGTGCGAGCGCGACCGGTCCTCGCGGGTGAGCTCGATGCATTCGTCCACCAGGGAGAGCGGCAGCATGAAGGAGTCGTCGCCGATCTTCACCAGGAGGCTCTCGATGATGGCCAGGGTGAGCGGTATGCGCACCGTGATCCGGGTCCCTGCGCCGCGCACGCTGGAGATCTCGATGCTGCCGCGCAACGCCTCTATGGCCCGCTTCACCACGTCCATGCCGACGCCGCGCCCGGAGACCGAGGAGACCTTCTTGGCGGTGGAGAAGCCCGGGGCGAAGATGAGCGCGAACAGCTCCTTCTCGGAGAGCTCGGACCCCTGGGCGATGATCCCCCTCTCCAGCGCCTTGGCGCGGATCGCCTCCTTGTCAAGCCCCGCGCCGTCGTCTGCTATGGTGATGAGGACGCTGTCTCCTGAGTGGACCGCGGCCAGGTGCACCGTGCCGTGGCGCGGCTTGCCCGCTGCCTCGCGCGCCTGCGGCAGTTCCACGCCGTGGTCGATCGAGTTTCTGATCAGGTGCACCAGCGGGTCGTTGAGCTTCTCGATGACCGTCTTGTCCAGCTCCGTCTCGGCGCCGTCCGTGGTCATCTCGATCTCCTTGCCCAGTTCCGACGAGAGGTCGCGCACCAGCCTCTTGAACTTCGAGAAGGTGGAGCCTATCGGGAGCATCCTGATGTTCAGGGCGCTGTCCCGAAGCTCCGCGGTGAGCCGCTCCACCTCCTCGGCGATCGCCGAGAGCTCGGCATCCTCGCGCTGCGTCGCCGTCTGGGTCAGGCGCGCCTGCACGGTGACCAGTTCCCCCACCAGGTTCACCAGGTCGTCCAGGCGCTCCGCCGGGACCCGGATGCTGGAGGCCGCCTCGGCGCTCTGCTTCTCCTGGTGCACCTCCTTTATGTGCCTCTGCTCGACGAGGGCGGACTGCACCTTCGCCTCGGCCAGGATCCCCTTGGAGACGGCCAGCTCGCCGAACCTCTTTTGCTGGGCGAGCACCTCGGCCATCTCCTTGGGGCTTATGTCGCCGCGCTCAAGGAGTATCTCTCCCAGCTTCTTGTAGTCCTGCCGGTCGGCGAAGCGGTCGTGCTCCGCGATCACCTCGATCCTCAGCTCGCAGTCGTCCTCCACGAAGATGAAGACGTCGCGGATCGCGTTGATCCCCTGGTCCGTGGTCAGGATCACGTCCCAGTAGACGTAGCATGCCTCCGGGTCCATCTCCGAAAGCGTCGGGAACCCGCTGGTCTGCGCCGTCACGTTGCAGGTGCCGAGCTCCCTCAGCTCTGCCAGAAGGGTCAGCGGGTTGGAGCCGCTGGCGAAGATGTTGCGGGCCGGCACGAAGCGGATCCGGTAGCTCACCTTTTCGCTTGGCAGCGGCTGCGCCGCTTTGGGCTGGACCGGCGCCGCGGCGGGGGCATCGCAGCAGGCCAGCGTGCGCAGCCCGGCGATGATGCGCGCGCTTGCCTCGGCGTCCGCCGTCCCCCCGTCATCGGAGTGGTCCAGCATCGACTTGATCTGGTCCCTGGCCGCGAGCGTCAGGTTGACCAGGAGCTTGGTCACCTCGAGCTTGCCGTTACGCACCATGTCGAAGATGGTTTCCACCTCGTGGGTGAAGCTCGCGATGTCGTCGAAGCCGAACATCGAGCCGGACCCCTTGATGGTGTGCATGGCGCGGAACACCCGACCGATCAGGTCGATGTCGTCCGGCCGCTCCTCGAGTTCCAGAAGCGAACTCTCCAGCTCGGAGAGCAGCTCGTAGGCCTCTTCCTTGAATGCCTGTCTGTGAACGTCCATCATCCCAGTACCTTTTTGACAACCGCCATCAGCTGTTCAGGTTTGAAAGGCTTCACGATCCAGCCGGTGGCGCCGGCCGCCTTGCCTTCCTGCTTGCGCGAGTCCTGCGATTCGGTGGTGAGCATCACGATCGGGATGAACCTGCAGCTGGCCAGCCCGCGCGCCCCCTTGATCAGGCCGATGCCGTCCAGGTTGGGCATGTTCAGGTCGGTGATCAGCATGTCCACCTTGTGGCTGGCGAGCTTTTGCAGGGCGTCCTTGCCGTCCACCGCCTCCACCACCTCGTAGCCGCCCTGTTTCAGCGTGAAACTCACCATCTGCCGCACGCTCGCCGAATCGTCCGCCGTCATGATTATCTTGGCCATCAGTTCTCTCCTCCAACCCATATGCAGCTGCGGGTAATGTCGCAGGCACACCCCACGTGCCGCCGAAACCCGGCGTCGGCGACCGTCTTGCGGAACACCTCGTTGCCGTTATCGATAACCTCGAAACGCTTGCCCGCCTGCTCCGCGCTCTGATGGGCGGCGCAGAGCAGCTGCAGTCCGGTCAGGTCGATCCCGGTCACCCCGGAAACGTCGACCAGCAGTTCCTTGGCCGCCTCCAGCGCCTCGATGAGCGCCTCCCTCAATGCAGAGGCCTGAGCGATGGTCGCAGTTGCGCCGAGCCTGAGCCTCTCTCTGCCGGGCACCTCGGGATCCTGCCAGCGCTCCATCGTGATCTCGTCCATGACCATCACCTCGTTTTTAGAATAGCTCCACGTTGCCGCCCAAGCCGTCGTCGTGGCTTGAATCGGGTGCCGGTCCTGCGCCGGCCGTTGACTCGTACAGGGAGCGGTGAATACGGCGCTCGCTCTGCATGGTGTAGCGGCTGGCCAGCTCTTCCAGGCTGGCGCCCGGTGCCGAGTCCGGCGCGAGCCGGCGCGCCTCCCTGATGATCCCTGCCAGGGCGTCCACCGCCCCCTGCAGCACCTGGGAAAACCTGTGGTGCACCGTGATCCCCGCGGTCACCTGCTCTATGTCCGCGGAGAGCCGGGTTATCTGGTCGTCCATCCGGATCAGCGAGCGGCGCAGGGACTCGTTCACCTGCCGCAGCACGTCCAGAAGGGTCGAAAGCTGCACCACCATGCCGTGCACCTCGGACTCCAGCCCGGAGGTCTCCTCGGAGACCCCTTCGTTGAGCCGCTGCGTCACCGCGATGATGGCCTGCAGCGGGCCGGAGACGGCGCCCGTGTGGGCTATCGCATCGATGGAGAGCCGCTGGATCGCCTCGGCAAGCACCCCAAGCGACGCCCCCTCGGTCCCGGTGTAGGCCGACTGGATCTGGGCGTTCAGGGCGATCAGCTTGATCTCCTCGCCTATCGTCTCGATGTCCCCCACGAAGGTGGCGATCTCGCCGACCGTTTCCGCCACGGAACCCATGGCAAGGCAGAGGCTCTGGTTTACCTTGGAGCTGTCCAGAAGGGCCGAACTCACCACCGAGATATCCTGCTCCATCCCGCTGAAGAAGCTCCCCCCCGCCTGGTCCGCGATGCCTGCCATGCCGCTGGTCTGCGCGCAGAGCCCGGACTGCTTCCTGGCGACCTCCCTGAGGCTCGCCATGATGGTCTGCACCGCGCCATCGAGCTCCGTCGAGGCGTGCCGCAGCTGCGCCGTCTGCAGCTCGCAGATCCCTGCCACGTCGTCGGCGCCGGCCGCCCCGCAGGCAAGCCTCTGCTTCAGCTCGGAGAGTGCCTGTTCCACGTGCTCTATCTGCTGCCGGACGATGTCGTGCGCCTGCATGGACATCACGACCTCCCCTATGTTGCGGGAGACCTCGTCAGACACGGCCGACACACCGGCAACCGAGTTGGAGCAGCGCGCGTTTATCGCGGTGAGCGCCGCAAGGCTCTCCCGGGTCCTGCCGAGGATCGCCATGATCTGGTCATGCTGCTGCGCTCCTGAATTGAGCACCCCGACCAGGGTCTGTTCGATGGCGCGGGCCAGATCGTCCTTGCGCCTCAGTATGATGGCCGCCTTGTCGTTCACCTGGACCGAGAGATCCCCGACGTCGCTTGCCAGGGTGTCGAATCCCGCCGCGCTCTGCCCCAGCCGCGCGCTCTCGATCTTGGTGGAGATGCCCAGCATCCTCAGCACCTTGTTCACCTTCTTGAAACCGGAAAGCGGCCCGGACACCTCGTCCAGAAGCCCCAGGATCTCGCGCAGCGTCTGGGAACTGTGGTCGATCTCGTTTCTGGCCCGGTTCACGTAATGCCCCATGCCGTCCAGCATCTCCCCCAGGCCATCCATGGCAGTGGTGACGTGGTCCCCGGCGACCTCCCCGACCATCTCCGATGCGACCCCCGAGATGCCGATGCCGCGCTGGTAGAAATCCTGCAGTCGCCCGCCGATGGCGAGAAACTCGTCCTCGGTGCTACCTGCGACGACACCCAGTTCGGCCGCCGCCCTTTCCAGGCTGTTCGACCAGTCGGCCGACAGCCTGCTGAGCTCCGCGTCAGAAGCCGCGGCTGTGACCCTATCCTTGCCGGCAGATATCATTGGACGTCCCTTTGTTGCGGTGAATTTTCCAGCCGGGCATGCTGATCAACAAGTCGCCTCGGCCGCCTTTTTAATTTATCGTCACAGCATCTGAGATCTTAAGCTTTTTTTCTCATGCAAAAAAGGGTGACCAGCGCCCTTTTCAGGGCATCGCTCATTACAGCAAACAAATTTTACTTAAAATAAAGAAGGCGTCCCCGATGCTTCGAGGACGCCTCCATTCCAGCCCAACATTTCGATTTTGCAGCGCTTATCTCCTCACGAAGATCTCCCGCGCCATGGCCGAATCGATGGCGAATTCGGAAAAACCGACCCTGAAGATGTACGACGGGAAAGCCTGCAGCAGGAAGATCCGGTTACCCGGCAGCACCCCCATCGCCATCAGCTTCTGCATTTTTTTGCTGTCCTCGGTCTGGATGTAGGCGATGTCTCCATCCTCTCCGGACTTCAGTTCGGTGAGCGGCACCACGCCCAGGTCGCCGCTTCTGCGGGCCTCTTCGCAGCAGTCACCGGGCGGGATCGGCTTGCCATGCGGGCAAGTCACCGGATGGTTCAGCATGGTGCAGACCTTGGTGTCCACCCCCTCGTTCAGGAGGTGTTCGAACTGGCAGGCCTTCATGTCGCCGCTCTCGCCGCGGATGTTGAGCACATCCATCATCAGCCTTTCGGCCAGGCGGTGGCGCCGGATGGTTTTGCGGCCCTCCTCGCGTCCCTCGGGGCGGAAGTAGATGCGCCCACCCTTGATCTCGACGAAGGCATGGGAAGCAAGTTCCTGGTAGGCGGGATCCGAGGCCTCGATCTCCATCCGCTCCAGCTCCGCAAAGCCCACCCCCTTCTCCTCCGACTCGATCCAGAGCGCCTCCAGTATCTCTTCCGCCTTATCCGTCAGTTTCATATCATCTCCTTTTCAAGTCCTCAGCGAGGGTAAATAATTTTTTTGCCCGATGACCTCAGGGGCGATCCTTTTTGGCGAAGAGCTTCTTCAATCCCTTGACCAGCGCCGGTTCCGGCGGATTTTCGTAGTTGCAGCGGGGGCACTTCACCATCTTGCACCCCCCCGACATCGGGCAGTTCTTGCACCCGACGTTCCCTTCTTCCTCGGCGAACTCATGTCCGCAAAAACCGCACCTCATGGCAATCCTCGAAAAACCCGTTCAACGTTCAACGTTCAACGTTCAACGTCCGAACGTCAAGCGGTCAATTCTACCCGATAAAGCCGGCGAGCAAAACCGCAATTCGTTAAAGAATGGAGGTGAAGAGCAGGAAGCGGTTCAGGAGCCAGCCGCTGCCGAAGGCGAAGACGGAAACGAAGAGCCCAAGGGCCAGCGCCACGTTCCAGCCGCGCTCCTTCTTCATGATAAGAAACTGCGCCACGCACGGGATGAACAGGGTAAGGGTCACAGCCGCCACCGTCAGCTGCCTCGGGTTCAGGAGCCCCTGGGTCTGCAGGTCGTAGAGCCCGGCCGCGCCGTAGTCGCGGCGGAAGAACCCGAAGATGAAGGCGACGGCCGACTCCCTGGGGAGGCCGAGCGCGGCCATCACGGGGCTCATCGCCTCCACCATCTGCTCGAAGAAATGGGTTATCTTGCCAAGCCACAACAGCACCGACGCCACGACGAAGAGCGGCAGTATCTCCATGAAGTACCACTGCATGCGGGTGTAGGTCTTGGTCAGCACGTTGGAGAACTGCGGCAGCCGCATGGGCGGGATCTCCATGTAGAACATGGGGGTCTCGCCGGGCAGCACCTTCGCCGCCAGCAGGCCGACCAGCAGGAAGATGAGCAGCAGACAGACGCTCCAGACCAGTAGCGCGCCGGGCGCCTTGGAGAGCAGCGCCAGGATCACGCCGAGCTGCGCGGAACAGGGGATGGCGAGGGCCAAAAGCAGCGTGGCGATGATCCGCTCGCGCACCGTCTCCAGGGTCCGGGTCACCATGGTGGCCATGGTGTCGCAGCCAAAGCCGAGCACCATCGGGATGACGGCCCGGCCGGTGAGCCCCATGGTCTTGAAAAGCCGGTCCACCAGGAGCGCAAGCCTCGGGAAATAGCCGCTGTCCTCCAGGATGGAGAAAAAGAGGAAGAAGGTGGCGACGATGGGGAGGATGATGCCGACCGCATAGCGGATGCCGAGCGTGATGATCCCGTACTCGCCTACGAAGAGCTCCTGGATCATCGCCCAGGGGACGTAATGTTTGACCACCTGGGTGATCCACGGGTTGAAGAACCCCTCGAAGACCTTCCCTTCCAGGAGATCGACCAGGGTCCCGGCGCCGAACACGCCTACGAACTGGTACAGGCCGAAATAGAGCACGACGAGCAGCAGCGGCACCCCGGTCATCGGACGGACCGTCCACCTGGAGAAACGCTCGGCCAGGGTCACCACCCGCTTTTCCGGAGCCTTGAAGGCGCCGTCCAGCACCCCCTTGACGATCCCCTTGCGCTCCATGGAGAGGTCGAGGTGGAAAGACTCCCTGCGGTCGAAACGCTTGTCCTTGACCGCCGTCTCTACGTCGGCCGCACCGGCGCCCTCCGTGGAGCGCACCAGCTGCGCGACCTCGTCGTCCCCCTGCAACAGCAAAAGCGCGAGCGACTTCCTGGAGAGTATGTAGTCACCCTTCAGGTAGTCCGAGATCTCGGCGATGTCGCCCTCCATGAGCCGCGAGTAGCGAAAGGGCGGGGTTGCGCTGCAGGCGGTGCCGGCGATGGCGGCCCTGATCTCGGGAAGACCGACCTTCTTCGCCGTGGCGGCGCCGATCACCGGGATGCCCAAGCGCTTGGAGAGCAGCGCAATGTCGATTTCCAGCCCCATGCGCGCCGCCTCGTCCATGATGTTCACCACCAGCACGACCGGCAGCTCCGCCTCGATCAGCTGCAGCGTCATCGGGAGCATCCGCTCAAGGTTGCGCGCGTCGAGCACGTGGATCACCAGATAGGGACGCTCGGTGAGCAGGATCTCCCGCGCCACCCGCTCCTCCTCCGTGATGGGAAGGATGGAATACATCCCCGGGGTGTCGATCACCTCGAAATGCTGGCCGTCGATCACCGCATTGCCGCGGGAAACCTCCACCGAGGTGCCGGGGTAGTTGGAGACCGTGACGTAAGCGCCGGTCAGCGCATTGAAAAGGACACTCTTTCCTACGTTGGGGTTCCCGACCAGCGCAACCTTCTTGGCGGCGCTGTTTGCGACGGCTGGAGCTTCGTGGCGGGAACCCTTTGACTTGAAAAATGACATGGTGACAGCTACCCCTCTTAACGATGTAATGCCAATGAATATCACTTTCATGTTGGCGGGAAAAATTTTTTACTGCTTCTGTTGCACCGGCAAAACAAGGCTCACACCGGCTCCCCGGACCGGCGCGCCCCAAAGGAGAGCGATCCGAGAACTCATGAAGGTCATGAAACTGTAGCAGCCGTGCCCCGACAGGCCCGCAGCTGCCGCACTTCCATTCACGGCTAAACCGGCCGGAGGGTGTCAGGAAGCGGCTGCAGGAAAGCGCCCTCTGCCCCGTTTTGCCGGTTACCGCATCACTTTCTGCAATTGCCGCAAAGGCCGTAAAGCTCCAGGCGATGCCGTTCGATGAGGAAACCGCGGCTCGTTGCCACCTCGGCCTGCAGCTTCTCGATGGTCTCGTTCTCGAACTCCTCGATGCTGCCGCACCTGGTGCAGACCAGGTGATCGTGGTGCTCGCCCTCCCCCACATGCTCATAGCGGGTCTGGCCGTCGCCAAACTGCATCTCGCGCGCGATCCCCGCCTCGGCGAACAGCTTGAGCGTCCGATAGACGGTGGCGTAGCCGATGCTGGGATGCTTCGCCCTGAGCTTCAGGTACAGGTCCTCGATGCTCAGATGGCGGTCGCTGGAGAGGAAGCTGTCCAGGATGATGTCGCGCTGCTTGGTCGACTTCAGCCCGCGCTGGGAGATGAACTCCGCGAAGATCTTTTTCTTGGCCCGTTTCATGAGAACTCCAATTGAAAGTGGAAGTCATATTAACTGGAGCGGCGCTGACTGTCAACCGGTATTTACAACCTCGCCGCGAATTTCAGAGGCGGGCGAGCGTCTGGCAGCCTGGCAGCGCTTCGGCGTCCCTTCGCCGCCGGCCGCCTCCCACACGGGTCGCAATCTGAGTCGCCTGACTTACACCGACAACACTATCTGGAAGTAAGTAGCCGGCCTCAGCTTCATTTGAAAACAATAATATTGCCAGCACGAACTTTTTATCACTCGGCACGGTTCAGTGGCTACCAAGTTGGCGGAATTCTGTTACAAGCAGATATGGCAGATTCAGCGCCGCGGTAAGGGCAACGCCATGGCGATAGCCCCCTTAGTTATATCCCCTCAAGAGTTCAAACAGTCCTACCGAAAGATGTTGGTGTACCACACCCGCTAAGGATGCCAGGTGCGTCGATAAGACCGGCACTGGCACGGAGGGCACTATGAGACGCGTGAGGTTCGACGCATTATGTGGCGCAGTGGCCGCATGGCTGGCCGCGGCGCTGGTCGCGGGGACGGCGTACGCCGCCCAGCCGCCGGCCAGTCGGCTGATCCTGGCCGGTTCCGGTTCCAACCTCCCCCTGGTCCGGCTGCTGGCGCGGTCGTTCCAGAAGAGCCACCCGGGAGTCCAGATCGAGGTCCCGACCAGCATCGGCTCCTCCAGCGGGATCCAGGCCGCGGCCAGTGGCGCCATCGCCATCGGCCTCATTTCCCGGCCGCTCAAGGAGACGGAAAGGGGGCTGGGACTTGCGGTGCGCCCCATCGCACGCACCCCTATGGTGATCGCGGTGCACCCGTCGGTAGCGGAAAACGCGATCACCTCCCGGGAACTGCTCGACATCTACCGGTACAGCAAGAGGACCTGGAAAAACGGCCGTGACATCATAGTGCTGACCAGGGAGCCCGGGGACAGCTCCATCGAGGTACTGGTCAAGGAGATCCCCGGCTTCAAGGAGGTGTACCAGGAAAGTCAACGGGCCAAGCGCTGGACCACCCTGTACAAAGACCTGGTCATGAACGAAACGCTGGGGAGAACGGCCAATGCCATCGGCCTCTCCGACCTTGGGGCCATCGCGGTTGAACGGCACCCGATCAAGCAGCTCAAGTTCAACGGAGTGGCGCCGACCCTGAAGAACCTGGAAAACGGCAGCTATCCGCTGTACAAAACCCTCTCCTTTGTCTTTGTAAAGGAGAGACTTCACCCCGCAGCCACCGAGTTCATGGCCTTTACCCGGTCCAAGGAGGGGCAGAGGATCATGCGGGCAAACGGCTACCGTCCCGAGGGGTAGAACGATGAGGCAGGAATCCGGGCACATAGGGATCGGGAGCTACCTGTCCCGCAGGCTGCTTCCCCTGTCGGCAGGGGTCGGGCTACTCATCGCTCTCCTTGCGCCCGCGACCTACTGGCTCCTCACGCACCAAGAACAGCAGCGCCAGGCCGACGTGCACGCCGAGGAGTTGGCGGGGAAATTCAGGGACCTGGCCCTGGAGGCTCCCGAGCTCTGGAAGTATCAGAGCTACAAGTTCATGTCGATCACCGAGGGATATCATCCGACCTTGGAGCTATTGGGCTTCAGCGTCCTGGACGAGGCGGGTCGGCCGATCGGCGGCTATCAGTATCTGGAGGGCGGGGAAAAGTACGGGGGGAAGCTCAACTTCGAGGATGATCTGCGCTACACCGTGGGAACCGCCCCGATCATTTTCAACAACCGGCGGGTAGGAACGGTGCAGGCGCTTTTCTCCGATGCCCGCTGTCTGCAGACTACCGCCCTGCTTTTCGGGGTGTCGACTCTTGTGGGGCTCAGCATCACGGCGGTGGTGTACCTCTTTCCGCTCAAGGTGGTGCGCCGGGCGGAGGAGGAGCTCAAGCGAGTCACGGAATTTTCCCGCACCGTGCTGGACAGCACCAGCGATGCGGTCTCCATCATCGACGTCGGCGATTTCCGGGTCGTGGGAGGGAATACGCAATTCTTCAGGACCGTCGGCATCGCCGAGGCGCAGCTCACCGGGAGCAAGTGTTACGAGCTGACCCACGACAGGACCGAGCCGTGCTGCGAGCCGGAAGACGGCAGTTGTCCGCTGCGGCAAACGGTGCGGACAGGCGGGCATGCCTCCGCCGAGCATACCCATATCCTCGGCTCCGGCAAGAGGTGCTTTGTAGAGGTTTCCACCTCGCCGGTATTCGATGAACGGGGCAAAGTGGCGCAGGTGGTGCACGTGACCCGCGACATCACCGACCGCAAAATGGCGGAGGTGGCGCTAAAGGAGGCGGAAACCAAGTTCAGGAGCTTGGTGGAGGAGTCCCTGGTCGGGGTGTACATCGTTCAGGACGGGTTGTTCAGGTACGTGAATCCCAAGATGGCCCAGATCTTCGGCTATGCCGCGTCGGAATTGGTAGACCGGAAGGGTCCGGTCCACCTGGTCCTGCCGGAGGATTGGCCGACGGTCGAGGAGAACCTGCGCCGGAAGCTGGTCGGAGAGCTGCCATCCATCAACTACCAGTTTCGGGGGGTGACCCGGAGCCATGCCGCAATAGACCTGGAGGTCTTTGGCAATCAAACCGTGTACCAGGGGAAGCCTGCCGTGATCGGGACACTCCTGGACGTGACCGCGCGTACGCTGGCCGATGAACAGATCCACCAGCTCGCCTACTACGACCCCTTGACCAAACTGCCCAACCGGCGCCTGCTGTTGGACCGTCTCAATCAGGGGCTGGCCCAGGCCAAACGCGGCGGGAGACTGTTGGCTCTCATGTTCCTGGACCTCGACAACTTCAAGCTGATCAACGACACCCTGGGCCACGATGCCGGGGACGAACTCCTGAAAATCGTGGCGCACAGGCTGGTCGGCTGCGTGCGCGAAGCGGACACGGTCTGCCGGCAGGGTGGAGACGAGTTCATCGTGGTACTGACGGAAATAGCGCACCCGCATGATGTAACGCGCGTGGAGGACAAAATCCTCCAGGCGATAAGAGAACCGATCGAGCTGCTCGGCAACGTACTTCACATCAGCACCAGCCTGGGAGTGGCGGTTTATCCCAGCGATGGCGCCGACAGCGTCGACGATCTGATGAAGAAGGCTGACATGGGAATGTACCAGATGAAGAAGCAAAAGCGGGGCAATGCCGGCTCGCACGAGGAGCGGACTCCCTCAGCTGCGGAGCCTGCCGGGTCGGCTGCGCCGATATCGGATCGGGAAGTATCGCGTCTCGTCGCAACCGAGAAGGAGATGACCTGCGGCCACTGCAAGGTGTGCGGCAAGACCTTCAAGGCTCCGGATTTACAGCCTGGCTAACGCCCCCCCGGCCCGGGCGCCGTTTCGAAGCGGGGTCGGCCGGGGGGGCATACCGGAAACTCGGGCAGAGGTGCCTTGCGCAGCGTCAGCCGATCATGTCGGTCAGCTTCTTGCGCTGCTTCTCCAGTATCACCTGCCCCTTATCCAGCGCCTTCAAAAGCGCCTTCTTCGACTCCTGGGTCAGGTCGGCGCCCTCTTCCATCAGCTCGGTGGCCCGGTTTCCCGCGCTCTCCACGAACTCGCTCAGCGTGTCGGCAAACTCCTCGACGGTATCGCTCGCCTTCTCGCTCAAGTCCTTGGCGTAGCGGCCCAGGTACTTGCGCGTCTTCTTGCCGGTTTGCGGCGCCAGCAAAAGGGCGATTCCCGCGCCGATCAGGCCGCCGGCCACCAGTTTGCAGACATCTCCCACCAGACAGCTTTCTCTATCGGACATCGCTTATTCCCCCATTAATTGAAGTAGAGATACTGCCTAATAGTACCCGCAAAAAGCCGGGTCGCAAGCTGCGCCGGCGCTCTTATTAAATTGCCTCTTTAATGGCGCCAATGAAATGTGTAAGATATCTTCTTGCCCGAAGCGCGGGGCCAGACGGATACGGAGGTGCCGAAAGCGACATGAACGTGGAACAGATGAAGAGCGTCATCAAGGAGATCGTCGCCAAAACCGACCTCACCCCCTGCGTGGTGGGACACCGGGGGGTGGGCAAGACCGCCGGCATCATCCAGGCCTGCCGCGAGCTGGGCCGCAGCTACGTCTCATTGCGCCTGGGGCAGATGGAGGTGGGCGACCTGGTCGGTATCCCCTTCCGCGACGGCGACATCATGCACTGGTCGCGCCCCTCGTGGCTTCCCGGTGACGACGCCCCCCCCACCGTTATCCACTGCGACGAGTTGAACCGCGCCCAGCAGGAGGACACGCTGCAGGCCATTTTCCAATTCGTCGAGCCCCCGGCCGAGGGGATGCTGCGCTCGCTTCACACGCATCACCTCTCCCGGCGGCACAAGGTGGTGGTGAGCATCAACCCGCCGGACGGCAGCTACCAGGTGGCGACCCTGGACCGCGCCCTGATCGACCGCATGGTGATGCTCTCCGTGGAGACCGATTACCACTGCTGGGCGCGTTACGCCGCGGACCGGGAGCTCGCCGGGGACGTGCGCCAGTTCCTGGCCGCCAACTCCGGCATGCTGGCCAAACAGGGGATGCCGATGGAACTCCAGGTGGAGCCGAGCGAGCGCGGCTGGGAGATGGTCAGCATCCTGCAAAAGAGCTGCAGATTCCCCGCCGACCTGGAGATGGAGGTCTACGCGGGGATCGTCGGCAAGGAGGCGGCCATCATGTTCATGCGCTGGCTTTCGGACCGCAAGGGACGGCCGCTCACCGCCCTCCAGGTGCTGAACGACTGGCCCCGGGTCGCCGAGCGGGCCACCGCCCAGCGCGACGACGTGCAGGCCGCCACCATCAACGACCTGAGCGCCACGCTCCAGGCCTCGCCGCTACTTGCCGGGGAGCAGGAGGAGCACCTGGTCGCCTACATATCGGTGCTGCCGCGCGACCTTTGCTTCGGCTTCGTGAAGACGCTCCTCAAGATCCCCGAGGTCGCCCTGGCACTGGTCAATGACAGGCATGACAGCGTGATCTTCGATGCCATAAAGGCCATAACAAGGGAGGCGCATTAACGCCATGGCCGCCGATTGCCTGGAAAACGCCGTGGTGCGCCTGCTGCGCAAGCGCCCCTTCTACGGCCACTTCATCCTCAACCTGCGCCGCGAGGAAGCCGGCCTGGAGGGAAAGCCCGCCGGCGTCACCATACGTAACGGCGTCCCCACCCTCGTCGTGGACTCCGCCGGCTTCCAACGGCTGACCGCCGGGGAGCAGCAGGGGGTACTGGAACACCTGGTCAAACATCTGCTGCATCTGCACATGCTGCGGCGCAAGGAGCGCAACGGGCACGACTGGGACGTCTCCTGCGACCTCGCCATCAACCCCGCCACCCCGGGCCTTCCGGAAGGCGCGCTCTATCCCGCCCGGTTCGGCATGGCGGACGGCCTGGCGGCCGAGGAGTACTACGCCGGACTGGTGCGCCCCTTCGACATCGGCAACCTGGACGGCAGCGGCTTCGGCGACGCCGAACAGCAGCCACGCGGCGCGACCGGGGCAGGCGCCGCAGAGGCCGGCGCCACGCTCGATGACCATGCGCTTTGGAGCGATGCCGACAGCACGCCGCTTCCCCTTGCCGAAGAGATGCTGCGCGCCGTGACACGGGAGAGCCTGCGCGGCAGCGACGGCGACGCGCCTGCGGAGCTCAGGGAGGTGCTGGATGCGCTGCTCACCCCCTCGCCGCTCCCCTGGCGCCAGATATTGCGCCAGTTCGTCGCCACCGCCGGCCGGGTGGGGAGCAAAAGCACCTGGATGCGGGAGCATCGCCGCTTCGGCCACGACACGCCGGGCGCGCGCAAGCGCCGCCGCCTGAACCTCCTGGTCGGGGTCGACGTGAGCGACTCCACCAACGCGGTCGAGCTGAGAGAGGCGTTCGGCAGGGAACTGCTGCAGATCGCCCGCGGGCGCGATGCCATTATCACGGTGCTGTACGCCAACAGCAGGATCCAGCGGATCGAGTCGCTTTGCGGGTCGGCCTTCCCGGCCCGGCGCTACGACGGCGGCGGCTTTACCGACCTGAGACCCGTATTCGCATACGCGAAGGGGATGCACCCGGCGCCGGCAGCGCTCATCTATCTCACCGACGGCGTGGGTCCGGCCCCGGAGCAGATGGAGTTGCCGACCCTCTGGGTACTGACTGCAAAAGGCGAGAAACCGGTGCCCTGGGGCATCGAGCTGCGATTGGAGGTATGAAGATGGATGGAACCGAGGCATATAAGCCGATGACCGCCGAATCGGTCGGCGACCTGCTCAGGGAGGCCGGGGCCGAGGTGATGGTGCGTTCCGGCCGCTCCGAGAGCTACAGCGCGCCCCGGGAGTTCTCTTTCGAGGTGAAGGCGCTTTTTGATAACGGCATGGCGCTTAACGTGGTGGCGCGCCAGTTCAACTACCGCGACCCCTGGGAGGCCGAAGGGCGGGTCAACGACCTGGTGGACGTGATGCTTTCGCGCGACGGCTCGCTCACCCCGCTCCCCAGGGGATACCCGTATTTCCAGGGCATCGACGAGGAGTGCGGCCTTGATGAGGAGCGGCTGCGGGAGGTGGTCGACTGCGTGCGCAGGGTGAACGTGAAGCTGTACCTGCTGCAGCAGCTGACGGGGGATCTTTAACCAGCCGAGGCGGGCGCGGGACGGCGGCCTAATCGAGGCAGCGGAACACGCCGGAACTCCAGAGACAGCTGCCGCAAGGCTCCGTGTTCACGTAGCAGTCCTGGTCGAACTGCTCCTGCTGGACCAGGTCGCAGGGGGAAGAGCTGCACTCGGAGCAGGAGGGGTAATCGTGGCGCAGCACGTTTTCGCGATAGCGGCGGAACTCGGCGCTGTTCCAGAGCTCGAGGACGCCGCGTTCGACCACGTTGCCGAAGACCCGCGGCTTGACCGGGTGCAGCCAGCCGTTGGCGAAGGAGCGGCACTGGTGCCAGAGGTGGTAGCAGGGATGCATGGTGCCGTCCCAGGAGACGAAGGCTCCCCCCTGCTCCACGAAGGCGCAGCCCCGCTTCTCGCGCCGGGCTATCTCGGGGAGCCGCAGGTCCATGCCGGTCCTGCGCGCCACCTCGATCGCCTCATCGAACACGCTCTGGCTCACCTCGAGACGTTCGCGGTCCATGGCGAATAGCCTCTTCAGGTCGAGGGTGATGCCCCGCTGCTGCGCGTCCGCCTTCATGGCAGCGACAAAATCGACGATGTCGCGCTCCTCGGGCGTCTTGCTGTAATTCCAGAGCACCTCGAAATAGCGCTCGATCGGCAACCCCTTGAGCTCCGCCTTGGTCTTCCAGATCTGAAACAGCGAAATCGCTTCATCGGTGCACAGGTCGTAGCTGCACTTGTCGAGGTGCGGCTCGTCGAAGGGATGCAGGTGGGAGACGATGGCGAAGCTGGCGCCCTGTCCCGCCGCCCAGGCAAGCGCCGCGGGGAGTTCGGAGAGGTTGTCGCGCATCACGACGTATTCCACGCCGATCTCCATGTCGGGCCTGCCGCAGACCGCCTTCGCCTCGACCAGCGCGCTGCAGGCGTGCTGCAGGTCGACAAGCTGGCTTCCGGCACGGATGGCGCCGAAGGTGGAGGCGTCCACCCCGTCCATGGAGAGGCAGATCCTGTCGATGCCGGCGTCCAGCAGCGAAATGGCCCGGAGTTTGGAAAGGAGGATGCCGTTGGACTGGAAACCGGCCCAGCTTCCCGCCGGCATCAGCTTTTTGGCACGGCTGACGAACTGCTCCAGCCGCGGGTTCAAAAGCGGCTCGCCGACGCCGTTTAGCACCAGGGCGTCCAGGTTGGCGAGCGCCGGCTCCAGCGCACGGAAGGTGTGGAGATCGAGATCGCCGTCCCGCACGCCCCCCTCGGCATGCTGTTTCATGCACATGACGCAGCTCAGGTTGCAGCGGCTGGTCGTCTCCAGGAAAAGCTTCGAGGGGTGCTCCAGGAACGCGGGGTCCGGAGCGGGTACCATCTTCAACGCTGCAGCTGACTGGTGTTGCATGGGGCCTCCTTTTGGGTCGAACCCAAAGGCCGGAAAAATGACTGCGCCGATCTGTGAATGAAACTACCCTCTCCCGCCGTTACCCCCTGAGCCCCTCGGCCACCACCTCGGCGATATCCCTCACCCGGGTCTTCGCGCTGGCGCGGTCCTTGAGGCCGTCCTCCATCATGGTCATGCAGTAGGGGCAGGTGACGCAGATGGTATCCGGGGCTCCGGCCAGCGCCTCGTTGACCCGGTTCAGGTTGATCCGCTCACCGATATGCTCCTCCATCCACATGCGCCCGCCGCCGGCGCCGCAGCAAAAGGAGTTCTCGCGGTTTCTCTCCATCTCGGCCGGCGCGCTGCCCGTCGCCTGCGCGATCACCGTGCGGGGCGCCTGGTAGATGCCGTTGTGCCGCCCGAGGTAGCAGGAGTCGTGAAAAACGACGCTCCCCGACTTGGAGCCCTGCGGCTCCAGCGCCAAAAGCCCCTGGGCGATGAGCCCCTCGATGAGCTCGGCGTGCGGGATCACCTCCAGTTCCAGCCCGTACTGCCGGTAGTCGTTTTTCAGGGTGGTGAAGCAGTGCGGGCACTGGGTGATCACCTTTTGCACCCGCTTTTCCTTGAAGAGGGCCACGTTCTCACGCGCCGTCTTGTCGAACAGGTATTCGTTGCCGAGCCGGCGCAGGCTGTCCCCGCAGCACTTCTCCTCCTTGCCGAGGATGCCCCAGGAGACACCGGCGGCGTCCAGGATCCGGGCCATGGCCAGGGTCACCTGCTTGCTCCTCGAGTCGAAGGAACCGGCACATCCAACGTAGAAGAGGTACTCGGTACTTTCGGCGTCGAAGCTTTTCACATCCAGCTGGCCCGCCCACTTGCCGCGCTCGCCGGGGGCGATGCCCCACGGGTTGCTGCGCTGCTCCATGTTCTCGAAGAGGTTCAGCAGCTCCTCCGGGAATTGCGCATCCATCTGCACCAGGTGCCTGCGCATCTTGACGAGCTTCGGCATCTGCTCGATGAACACCGGGCAGGCGGCCAGGCAGGCGCCGCAGGTGGTGCAGGACCAGATGGCATCGGGGTCGACGCTCCCCTTTTCAGTCCCGATCAAAGGGAGCGTCGCCGAGCCGCCGCGCTGCAGCAGGGGGCCGTTGGCGAGCAGGTTCTCCTTGATGTCGTGCATCAGCTGGCGCGGGTTGAGCGGCTTGCCGGTGCCGGCTGCCGGGCACGCCTTTTCGCAGCGTCCGCACTCGGTGCAGGTGAAGGAATCGAAGAGGTCCTTCCAGGTGAAGCGGTCTATGCTGCCGGCGCCAAAGGCTTTTCCTTCGGCGAACTCCTCGCGCGGCAGCGTGTTGGTCGCCTCCAGCCCCTTGAAGTAGCAGTTGGGGATCGCGGCCAGGATGTGCATGTGCTTGCTGTAGGGGAGATAGTTCAGAAAGAAGAGGAGCACGGCCGCGTGCAGCCACCAGCAGTATTGCGCGACGCTCTGAAGCGGCAGCCCGGCGCTGCCTGCCAGAATGGCGGCCAGCGCGGAGGAGACCGGCATGGCGTCTGCCGCGCTTTCCGTCCCGAGCGCGATTTCGGCTGCGTGCATGCCGAAGTAGGCCAGCATGAGCAGGCCGATCATGGAGAGTATGGCGAAGGCCTCGAAGGTGCGCGCCCCTTTATACGGCGGTGCGACCCCCCTTCTGACCAGGGCGATGCAGACGGCGCACAGGGCGAAAAGCGAGACCAGGTCGAAGGCGGCCAAAAGCGGATAGTATAAGGCGGCCGGCAGCAGGGCGAGCGTGGCGGCCGGGAACACGCCTTGGAGCAGGAACTGCGTGTTGGCGAGGGCCAGGACCAGGAAGGACCAGAATATGAAGAGATGGTTGAAGCCGAAGGGGCGGCTCACCACCCTCTTTTGCAGGAACGCGAACAGGAACATCCCCTTCAGCCGGTCGCGGACGCGGGAGAAACGGTCCTCGGCACTGCCTACGGTGACGAGGCTGAAGCGGCGGTAGCAGCTCCAGACGAACAGTGCGCTGGCTGCTACCAGTAACGGGGTGAAGACGACCGGATCAGGTTGCATGTTTTAGATATCCTTCTAGATCTAGATGTAGCCGTGACGGCATTATTCAAGCGAAGATGTCCGCCGCGTCCCTGTTCAGGCCGCCTTGGCGGCTTTCATTTCACGCAGCTGGCTGGTCAGGGCCGGGACCACCTGGAACAGGTCCCCGACGATGCCGTAGCCCGCCACCTCGAAGATCGGGGCTTCCTTGTCCCGGTTGATGGCGATGACCAGGTCGGAGTCCTGCATGCCGACCAGGTGCTGGATGGCGCCCGAGATGCCGCAGGCTATGTAGATCTTCGGGCGCACCGTCTTGCCGGTCTGCCCCACCTGGCGGTCTGCCGGCATCCACCCGGCGTCCACCGCGCTGCGGGAGGCACCGACCACGCCGCCCAGCTCGTCGGCCAGTTCCTTCAGGATGACGAAGTTTTCCTTGGCCATCATGCCGCGCCCGCCGGAGACGATGAACTCGGCGCCGGCGATGTCGACCTCGTCCCCCTTGTTGTCGCGGATCACCTGCAGCACCTTGGTGAAGACGTCCGCTTCGTTGATGGGAAGCGAGACCGGGACGGTGCTGCCGGTCCGGCCGGCCACGCGCTCCGGCATCGGCATCACGTGGGAGCGCACCGTGGCCATCTGCGGACGGAACCTGTCGCACATGATGGTCGCCATGATGTTGCCGCCGAAGGCCGGGCGGGTCTGCATCAGGTTGCGTTTGTCGTCGATGTCGAGCCCGGTGCAGTCGGCGGTGAGCCCGGTCTTGACCCGGGTTGCCACCGCACCCGCCAGGTCGCGCCCCATGCCTGTCGCGCCCATCAGGATCACCTCGGGCTTGAACTTGTCGATCAGGTGGCAAAGCGCGTCCAGGTACGGGTAGGTCCGGTAGTGGTGCAGGACCGGCTGGTCCATGAGGTAGGCCTTCTGCGCACCGTAGGAAAAGGCCTCCTGGCAAAGATGCGCCACCTGGTCACCGAGCACCACCGCGCACAGCTCGACGCCGAGCTTTTTGGCGAGTTCGGCCCCTTTGCCGAGCAGCTCCCAGGAAACCCTGGCGGCCTCCCCCTCGGTCTGCTCGATGAAGACCCAGACGCCGCGGTAGCCGGCGACCAGTTCCCGGCGCGCCATCTCTTCGGGATCCGCCTCCGTTTCGGGCAGCTCCTTTTGTCCGGCCAAAGAGGCCAGGATTTCCAGCTCTTCACTGCTGTAGAATATCTCCAGCGCGTTGCCCGGGCAGGCCTTCACGCACTTGAGGCAGCCGATACATTTATCAAGCACTATCTGCGGCTCACCGGCGTCGTTCATCTCGATGCCGTCCACCGGGCAGATGCTCTGGCAACGGGCGCCGCAGGCGATGCATTTGCCCGCCAGGAGCCGGACCTTGCCGCGCGGTTTTTTGATCTTCGTTTTAGCTTCGCTCATATGGATTCCACCCTTTATTTACTTAAGCTTCGATCGCTACAGCGCCAGCATGTCCCGGGCCAGAAGCCGCTCCACCAGCATACGCGCCGCCGCCGAGGGATCCTGCAGGCCGTCGCCCAGCATCTCTCCCGGGCTCCGCTCTGGGGAGAAGATCCTGCTCACCCAGGTGGGGGACCCCTTGAGACCGATGCTCGCCGGGTCCAGCTTCAGTTCGCCGTTGTCCCAGACACGGACCGCCCCCTGCGCGGCCTTGAGCCTCATGGGAACTGTCGGGTAGCGCGGGCGGTTCAGCTCGCGCACAACGGTGATCATGGCGGGGAGCCTCGCCTCGACGATCTCGTAGCGCCCCTCCAGCTTGCGCCGCACCCGGATCTTCTTGCCGATGAAATCGAGATGCTCGATGCGGTCGACCAGGGTCAGCTGGGAGAAGCCGAGCCGGATGGCGATGCCGGGACCCACCTGTGCCGTATCGCCGTCGATGGTCTGCTTGCCGCAGAACACCAGGCCAACCTCGTCCTCCTGGGCGAGCTTTCGGATGGCGGCCGCCAGGACGTTGCTGGTCGAGAGGGTATCGGCGCCGCCGAAGGCACGGTCCGAGAGGAGGATCGCCTCGTCCACGCCCAGGGCGAGCGCCTTCTTCAGTGCCGCCTCGGCGTTGGGGGGCCCCATGGAAAGTGCCGCTGCGCGAAAGCCGTAGCGGGCCTTCATGCGCAGGCTCTCCTCCAGGGCGTGGGTATCGTAGGGGTTGACGATGAAGGGGATGCCGTCGCGCACCAGGGTATTGGTGACCGGATCGATCTGCACTTGTGTCGTGTCGGGGACCTGCTTGATGCAAGCTACTACGTACATGGTAAATCCTCGTGACCGATGTCTATTTCATTGCGGCGGGGCTGCGGTGTTTAGTTCCGGATCGGCGTCTCCATGCGCCGGGACATCTCCCACTGTTCTCTGAACAGGGCGAGCGCCTCGCGCATGATGAAGGACGCCTTCTTGTTCCTGCTGTCCATCAGCTGCTGAACCTCGTCACGCTCCTCGTCGCTCATGCGAATGGAGATGATGTTCCCTTTCTTGCTGGTCTTGTCCTTCATGAGATCTCCTTGGTCCTGCTTTCTGTGGGATTGATAAGATAAGAGCCCTTACAGCTGCTGAATTTCGTCCTGAGGCCTGATCACGCCGCCGCTTACCACCGTGGCGAACACCCCTTCCTTGGGCATCACGCAATCGCCGGCCTGGTAATAGATGGCGCAGCGGGTATGGCAGACCTTGCCGATCTGGGAAATCTCCAGCACCACCGGGCCGATACCGAGCCTGGTACCTATGGGGAGGGTCACGAGATCCACCCCCTGCGTGGTGATGTTCTCGGCAAAGTCACCGGGCCCCACGTTGAGTCCCATAGCCCGCATCTTGTTGATGCTCTCCTGTGCCAGGAGGCTCACCTGGCGGTGCCAGTCGCCCGCGTGGGCGTCGCCGATGATGCCGTAGTTCTCCCTCAAATGCACCGAGGCGCAGGGGGTCTTCTTCTCGCCCTTCCCCTGGCTCACACTTACCGCGACTATCAAACCTGCCATCGATGTTCCTCCCGTTAAACCGGGGGCTAATGAAATCGGGGCTACAAACAAAACCGGGGCTGGGGACTAGCAAGGTCACTATCCCAATCCGAATTCTCAGCCTCTCAACCCCTAGCCCCGCCTCTCCTAGCCCCGCCTCTCCTAGCCCCGCCTCTCCTAGCCCCGCCTCTCCTAGCCCCGCCTCTCCCAGCCCCGCCTCTCCCAGCCCCGCCTCTCCCAGCCCCTGCCTCACCCGCCGATCCTCGACATGTTCACACGGCTCTTCTGCTCGCCCTCTTGCGCCAGGTGATGGCGCCCCGGCTTTTCCGTCACGATCCGGCGCAGCGTCTCGCCAAGCGGCGCCGGGTCGCAACCCTGGACTAGCGGCTTCAGGTCCACCCCGTGGTCCGAGAAGAGGCAGCCGCGCACGCGCCCTGCGGCGGTGACCCGGATCCGGTTGCAGCTCTCGCAGAAGTGGCCGGACACCGGCGTGATGATGCCGATGGTCCCTGCTGCCCCCTCGATCTTGAAGTTCCTGGCAGGGCCCGCCATCTCGGCCCCCACCAGAGGCAGAAGCGGATAGCGCTCGGCGATGCGGGCCAGGATCTCGCTGCCGGCCATGGCCTGGGCGTTCCAGTCCCGATCCCTCAGGGTCGGCATGTATTCTATGAAACGGACCGTGTACGGCCTGTCTATGCTCAGGGCGGCAAAGTCCAGGATCTCCCGGTCGTTTACCCCCCGCATCACCACCATGTTCATCTTCACCGGCGGGAAGCCCGCCTGCTCGGCCGCCGCTATGCCGTTTAGCACCCGGGTCAGGTCGCCACCGCGGGTGATCCGGGCGAAGGTCTCGGGCCGCAGCGAATCCAGGCTGATGTTGAGCCGCGCCACACCCGCCTCGCGCAGCGGCCCGGCCAGTTCCTCAAGCAGCACGCCGTTGGTGGTCAGGACCAGTTCCTTCAGACCGGCGATCCCGGAGAGCCTTTGCAGAAACCCGGTGAGCCCCTTGCGGACCAGCGGCTCGCCGCCGGTGACCCGTATCTTCTCTATGCCCTGCTCGACGCAGCTTTGCGCCACGCGAAACAGTTCCTCGTAGGAGAGCAGATCGGCGTGCCCCAGTTTGGCCACCCCCTCGGCCGGCATGCAGTAGCAGCAGCGCAGGTTGCAGCGGTCCGTGACGGAGAGCCTTAAGTAATTTATCCGCCTGCCATAGGTATCTATCAGTGCCATGTACTAACTCCCGGCCGGTATGCGAGTTGCTCCAACGGAACACCCTTTGCCGTATACAAGGCAATATCGATACCAACTCGACGCAGGGAACTGTCAAACCCTGGCCCGACAGGTGAGAGGTACCGGCTAACACCATGAATACACAAGAAACGAACTCATTTTCAGGAAATGCCAAGGGGATTGGTATACGGGGATCTGGGGCAGGAATCGGCTCGGGCCGGACCGTTCCACAACATGACACACGTTCCATATTGGAACGGCGCGACTGTTCTTTTTCAGAACGGATCGAACCGGGTAAAAGGGCGCGTCGAAAAAGCGCAGCTGTTTAAGTATACGTTTTTCTATGCAAAATAGTAAGCTCGCCAGAAAAAATGCGTTCAACTAATATTGTGGTACGGGGTTTGCGATAAGTTAGAAAACCGTTTTACGACACCGTATGCAGCATCAACTCAATCGCAGGCAGAACCACACGGGCGGCAACGCCCGAACAACCACACAGGGGGAAATGAAAATGGCATTAGGAGAGCAGACTTACGGGTTTTACATTCCGACAGTATCACTGATGGGTATTGGTTCCGCCAAAGAAACCGGCGAGCAGGTTAAGGCACTGGGCGCATCCAAGGCCCTTCTCGTAACCGACAAAGGCCTCTCGGCCATGGGCGTTGCCGATAAGATCAAGGCTCAGGTGGAAACTACCGGCGTTCAGGTCGTCATCTTCGACGGCGCAGAGCCCAACCCGACCGACAAGAACGTCCATGACGGCGTGAAGGTTTACCAGGACAACGGTTGCGACGCCATCATCTCCCTGGGCGGCGGCTCCTCGCACGACTGCGCCAAAGGCGTAGGCCTGGTCATCGGCAACGGCGGACACATCCGCGACTTCGAAGGCGTCAACAAGAGCACCAAGCCGATGCCGGCATTCGTCGCCATCAACACCACCGCGGGCACCGCTTCCGAAATGACCCGTTTCTGCATCATCACCAACACCGACACCCACGTGAAGATGGCCATCGTCGACTGGCGCTGCACTCCGAACATCGCCATCAACGACCCGCTGCTCATGGTCGGCAAGCCCGCGGCACTGACCGCAGCAACCGGCATGGACGCACTGACCCACGCGGTCGAGGCATACGTTTCCACCATCGCCACCCCGATCACCGACGCTTGCGCCATCAAGGCCATCGAGCTGATCGCCGAGTTCCTCTCCAAGGCTGTCGCCAACGGCGAAGACCTCGAGGCACGCGACAGGATGGCATACGCAGAGTACCTGGCCGGCATGGCGTTCAACAACGCAAGCCTTGGCTACGTCCACTCCATGGCTCACCAGCTGGGCGGCTTCTACAACCTGCCGCACGGCGTCTGCAACGCCATCCTGCTCCCGGCTGTCAGCCAGTACAACCTGATCGCCTGCCCGAAGCGTTTTGCAGACATCGCAAAAGCACTGGGCGAGAACGTAGACGGCCTCTCCGTGACCGAAGCCGGCCAGAAGGCGATCGACAGGATCCGCACCCTGTCCGCTTCCATCGGCATCCCGACCGGCCTCAAGGCTCTCAACGTGAAAGAGGAAGACCTCAAGGTCATGGCGGAAAACGCGAAGAAAGACGCCTGCCAGTTCACCAACCCGCGCAAGGCTACTCTTGAGCAGGTGATTGACATATTCAAGGCAGCAATGTAGTTTATACATCTAGCACTAGGCAGCAACCGGATGGGCAGGGCTTTTTTAGCCCTGCCCATCCACCTGTAACAACCGGCCAGCTGCAAGAGATGCGTAAGCAGTGTCGGATCATTCGCGCATCAAAGAAATCTCCGAGCCATGCTGCCTACCAGGGAAACCTCACGGCGTCGGGCCAACGGGTTTCGCTGGAAACGGCGGGGCCTCCCTCTGGAAAGGAGTCCCTTCGCAACGACAGCGGAGAGGAAATACACACAACTAAGGGAGCTAGACCATGGACAAGATTTTTCGCGTAAACATGACCGACCTGACCACCAAAGTCGAATCCGTCCCCGCAGCATGGGCAGGGCTCGGCGGCCGCGGCCTCACCTCCACCATCGTGGCGGCTGAAGTCCCCCCGACCTGCCACGCGCTCAGCCCGCAGAACGTCCTGTGCTTCGCGCCCGGCCTTCTGACCGGAACCGCGGCAGCCAACTCCGGCCGCCTCTCCGCAGGCGCCAAGAGCCCGCTCACCGGCGGCATCAAGGAGTCCAACGCCGGCGGCACCGCCGCCCAGATGCTGGCCAAACTCGGCGTCAAGGCGCTCATCATCGAAGGCGCACCGAAGGACGGCACCTGGTACAACCTCTCCGTCGGCGTGAACGGCGTGGTGATCTCCGAAGAGAAGGAACTGCTCGGCCTGGGCAACTTCGCCGTGATCGATGCGGTCGAGGCAAGGCTCGGCAAGAAGACCGGCGTGCTGACCATCGGCCCGGCCGGCGAAGCGAAGATGACCGCAGCGAACATCTCCGTCAAGGACCCCGACTCCAAGATCCGCAGCCACGGCCGCGGCGGTCTCGGCGCGGTCATGGGCTCCAAGCAGATCAAATTCATCTCCGTCGACGGTGAAGGCGCCCCCGGCGTGAAGATCGCCGATCCGGAGAAATTCAAGGCAGCGGCCAAGGTTTTCGCAAAGGCCCTGCTGGACCACCCGGTTTCCGGCGAAGGCCTGCCGACCTACGGCACCAACGTCCTGGTTAACATCCTGAACGAGGCCGGCGGTCTCCCCACCAAGAACTTCACCCAGGGCCAGTACGAATGGCACGACAAGATCTCCGGCGAGACCATGCACGACACCATCCTCGCCCGCGGCGGCAAGGTGAAGCACGGCTGCCATGCAGGCTGCATCATCCAGTGCTCGCAGGTCTACAACGACAAGGACGGCAAGTACCTCACCTCCGGCTTCGAGTACGAGACCATCTGGGGCCTGGGCGCCGACTGCTGCATCGACAACCTGGACGACATCGCCAAGGCCGAC
>Ga0209317_1000226_pt1 | contig 76860 bp, 66 predicted proteins | sample RifGroB2_FD_183994 | JGI IMG/M metagenome (GOLD analysis project Ga0209317, IMG submission 183994) | Soil microbial communities from Rifle, Colorado, USA - Groundwater B2 (SPAdes) (version 2) | ecosystem: Environmental > Terrestrial > Soil > Unclassified | place: Rifle, Colorado | collected...
GGGCCGATGGTACTGCACGGGTGACTGTGTGGGAGAGTAGGTCGCCGCAGGGAATTTAAATGAAAAGGCCCCACCAGGAAACCCTGGTGGGGCCTTTTTGCGTGCATTCACCTCTGTTTGCAGAGGTAACTTTCGATGGCAAGCACTGTACCGCTGTTGGCTGCTATCTGAGGACCTTCAATGAGGGTATGAGATCGAAGTGTTTATCTACAGTTAAGATTGCTGCAGTGTGCTTCTTTGCCAGAGTGGCAATCATAATATCCGACAAAGGCAGTGTGTGGCCTTTACTGCGGAGTTGAGCGGCGAGTCTTCCCGCTTCCCTCCAGAGTGACTGGGACATTTCTAGAAATGGCACGGCCTGAAAAGCGGAAAGAATCAGTTTTTCCTCTCCTGTTTTTCTTATACCTTGTAACAGTTCATATTGCACAACTCCACAGGTGACCACTGAACCAGCAAGCAGCGCCTCCTCTAATCTTTTCGAAAGAGGTGTGTCCACTCCGCGAAAAAAATCAATCCAGGCGCAGGTGTCAGGCAAGACACTACTTTTTAACATGACTCTCCCTTGCCGCATCTCCTGCGAGTTCAAGTTCCTCCTCCAACTGCCAATCGTAATCTATCTGAACCTTTCCGCGCAATGCCAGCAGGTCCTCCATACGACGCCTGCGAACATATTCTTCCATTACTGTTACGATCGCGCCTGTCTTGGACTTTTGCCCGGAAAGTCGCTGCACCTCGGAAATCAACTCGTCAGGTATGTTTAAGGTTGCACGCATTGTTTGCACCTCCTTGATATGCAAAAATTGTATGCGATGTCTGGCGATGGGTCAAGCATATCCTTTCCCTGATGCCCTCACCTCATACCGAGAGTATGTTTTCGCGCTCTTGCCGTACTCGCCGGTTGAAAAATAAATTACATGTTGTACATCCTTACTGATGATTGGCATTTCCATCCGTAGTGATAGGGGCCGCATTTAGAGGAGGTATTATGGATTCGTTACGCAAAGTAGCGCAGGTATGGAAGAGCGAACCGACCATCGAGGGGGCTGGGGTGCACCTGAAACGGGCATTTGGCAACCGGCAGGTACCGATGTTCGATCCCTTCCTGCTGTTCGATGATTTCCACTCCGACAATCCGCCTGACTACCAGAAGGGTTTTCCTTGGCACCCTCACCGCGGCATCGAGACAATTACCTACGTCCTGCACGGCAGGGTGGAACACGGCGACAGCATGGGGAACAAGGGAGTCATCGAGTCGGGCGACCTGCAGTGGATGACTGCAGGCAGCGGCATTATTCATCAGGAGATGCCGCAGGGTAATGACGCCGGCGTCCTCTGGGGGTTTCAACTCTGGGCGAATCTGCCTGCCTCGCATAAGATGATGAACCCGCGCTACCGCGGCATAGTAGCCACCGAGATCCCTGAGTTGACTATGAACGGAATACGCGTGAAGGTCATCTGCGGGCAGGTCGGCGGCGTCCAGGGGCCGGTGCGCGACGTAGTCGTCGATCCCGAGTATCTGGATGTGATGGTGCCGGAGGAAACGACATTCACTCATGCCGTTAAACGCGGCTATACGGTCCTCGCTTATGTTATCGACGGCGAGGGATATTTCGATCACGAGCGAGATGCCTTTAGTCATGTGGTGGTGGGCACCAATTATTTCGATTTGGAACGTCGATGCGAATGCGGCGCGGAAAACCTGATTTTGTTCGGCGACGGCGACGTAGTGTCGGTAACTACCCAGGCGAAACCGGTACGGTTTCTTTTGGTATCAGGGAGGCCGATCGGCGAGCCGGTTGCCTGGTACGGCCCGATAGTCATGAACAGCCAGGAAGAGCTCCAGGCGGCATTCGAGGAGTACGAAAAGGGGACCTTCATCAAGACCTAGTTTTGAGCGTGCCGCTCATACCATGGAACCAGCTTTCCTGCCGCGATACTCACCTGATTGTCGCGGCAGGGAAAGCCCGGAAAGTTCCCCGTCTGCCGGTATCCTCCGGTGCCACTGCAGCCTCTCTTCCTCTGTAATCCCACCAGATCCAGCCTTTGAATTGAATGGCAATTTGTCTTAGATACTTTTAAACTCTAGGATCATATCCCACGAAATAGCAGAAAGGGGGAGGCGGCTATGATGAGGCTCAAACAAGTACTGCGACAGCCGGAATTCCACGCATTTCTGTTTCTCTTCCTGTTTTTGCTGGGTAATTGGCCGTTTCTCTCAATCGCCGGCAGTAACGGCCTGATGAGTCTCTTCTTGTTTCTATTTGTGGTATGGGCTGTTTTTATTCTCCTACTGTTTCTCGTTCAGAGAAGCCTGCGGCGCGATGCATCCGGCGAGGACGGGGACGAGGAGGGAGGTGGCTAAATGCTTTCTCCTTCGGTAATCATACTCGTCTGCTCCCTCTACATGGCATGTATTGTCATCATCGCGCTTTGGGTGGAGCGAAAAGCCGCCGCGGGGAAGGACATCGGCAACAACCCGATAATATACGCCCTGTCCCTCACCGTTTACCATACCGCCTGGACATTCTACGGAAGCGTCGGCAAAGCGGCGTCATCGGGCATGCTGTTTCTTGCCATCTACCTGGGAGCCTCGCTCGCCATTATCCTCTGGTGGGTGGTGCTGCGCAAGATGGTGAGGATAAAAAACGCCTACAGGATTACCAGCATCGCCGACTTCGTCTCGCTTCGTTACAACAAATCCGCGGCCATCGCGGCCCTGGTGACGGTAATCAGCATTTTCGGCATTGTCCCCTATTTCGCCCTCCAGTTGAAAGCAATTTTTTCCACATTTGCACTCGTTATAGCCTATGCGGGGGGCTCTCCCTGGACCGATGCGGCCATCGGGCGCGTTATCGTGGGGTTTATCATTTTTTTCACCATCCTCCTGGGGGTGAGAAAGACCGTGCCCACCGAACGGCATCAGGGGATGGTTGTCGCCATGAGCGTGGAGGGCCTGGTGAAGCTGGTGGTCTTTCTGGCCGTAGGCATCTACGTGAGCTATGGCCTTTTCGAGGGAGTTGGCGACCTATTCACCCGTTTCGAGCAGAGCCCGCTCAGCGCCTCAGTGATCAGCGAACAGACAAGCCCCTCCTTTTACATCACCTGGATCACCTACCTGCTGCTATCCATGTCGGCAATCATGTTCCTTCCCCGGCAATTCCACATGGCAATAGTGGAAAATTTCCACGAGAAGCATATCCGTACCGCCATGTGGCTCTTTCCGCTCTACATGCTCCTGATAAATTTCTTCGTCATGCCGATCGCCATGGGGGGGCTTCTGGCAGGTTATCCCGTGCAGCAGGCCGACACTTTCGTCCTTATGCTGCCGCTTTCGAACGGTCAGGCGTTGTTGGCGTTACTGGTTTTTCTCGGGGGATTTTCCGCGGCAACGGGGATGATCATGATCAGTTCGATGACCATCTCCACCATGGCGACCAACCATTTGCTGCTTCCGGTCATCGAGTCGGTGCGGCGCCTGGGCTTTCTGAAAAGGTACCTGCTGCAGTGTCGATGGGTTGCTGTTGCCCTGCTTGTCATGGCCGGTTACTGGTTCGAGAGGATTGTGGGGGCTTATTTCCTCCTGGTCGATATCGGCGTGATTTCCTTCGTGGCGGTGCTGCAATTCGCTCCGGCCATCATCGGCGGGTTGTACTGGAAGAAGGGGAATACCGCCGGCGCGCTGCTCGGCATGGGAAGCGGCTTCCTGCTTTGGGCTTATACCTTGATACTGCCGTCCTTTGTCCGAGGCGGCCTGGTTTCCCGTGCAGTTCTGGATCAAGGCCCGTGGGGAGCGGGCATGTTCCGGCCCGAGCAGCTCCTGGGGGTGACCGGGCTTGATTCGGCCAGCCATGCGGTCTTCTGGACCCTGGTTTTCAATGTCAGCCTTTATATCCTCGGTTCCCTGTACGTAAGGCAGCAACAAGATGAGATAAACATCTCTGAAGAATTCGTCGATGCGCTTGCTACGGGCACCGTTCAGCAACTGCCGGGAGAGGCGACTATTGATCTGGCTCTGAAGAAGATGGAGATAAAGGAGCTGTACTGCCAGTATTTTCCCGAAGCTAAATCCGAAGTAATGATCGGAGAGTGTCTCTCCATCTTGAAGTTCGGGGGTAAGGAGAAAATCTCCATCGCCGAACTGGCTGAGCTTTACCATGAAGCGGAAATTCATCTTGCCAGTTCGGTCGGTGCGGCAGCGGCCCATAAGGCTTTGTTGAAGAGCGAGATAATATCCCATTCGGAAGAAAAGGCGTTGAAACATGTCTATACCGATATCATCGCCGAGCTGAAAATGACCCCTTCCGACCTGAAAAGGAAGATCGACTACCATCGGGAGAGGGAAAAGCTGCTGACCCTGCAGGCAACGGAGCTGGAAGAGAAAATCCTGGAGCTGGACCGGGAGATTGCGGAACGCCGCAAAGCCGAGGAGGCCCTCAGAAACTCGGAAAGGCGCTTGGCCGACATAATAGATTTCCTGCCCGACCCGACTTTTGTCATCGATGCAGAGGGGAAAATAATAATATGGAACCGGGCCGCCGAGGAATTCACCGGTGCCAAGGCCGAGAACATGCTGGGCAAGGGGGATCACGAGTATTCCATCCCGTTCTACGGGAAAAGGCGCCCCGTGCTGATCGACCTGGCGTTCAACCCTCCCGAGAAGGAGGAGATCAAGCGGCTTTATCCGCGTGTCGCCGTCGAGGACGGCATAATCATCGGTGAAAGCGCCACGCGCAGCGTCAAGCGCGGCGAAGCCTATATGCTCGGGATGGCGGCTCCCTTGTACGACTCCGAAGGAAAAATCGTCGCTGTGATCGAATCGGTCCGGGACATCACCGAACGCAAGCAGGCCGAAGAAGAGCTGGAAAAGCACCGCGCCAATCTCGAGGAACTGGTCAGGGAGCGGACTTCCGAGTTGATGATCGCCAAGGACCGGGCCGAAGTGGCGAGCCAGGCCAAAAGCACCTTCCTCTCCAGCATGAGCCATGAATTAAGAACCCCTCTGAACGCCATATTGGGCTATGCCCAGATCATCAAACGCCAGGACAACCTGACCGAGTCGCAGCGACAGCAGGTGGAAATCATGCGCACAAGCGGCGAGCACCTGCTTACACTGATAAACGACATCCTCGATATGGGCAAAATCGAGGCGCAAAAGATGGAGATTGAAGAGCTCTCGTTCGATCTGGCCGCCCTGCTGCGACAGGTATTCAATATCGCCAGGATCAAGGGGGAGGAAAAGGATCTGGCCTTCCGGTACGAAGAGCGTACCCCCCTGCCGGGATACGTGCGGGGAGACCAGCGCAAGCTCAAGCAGATCCTTTTGAACCTGATCTCCAATGCGGTCAAGTACACGCGCCGCGGTAGCGTCGTCACGCGAGCGGCCTACAACCGGGATTCCGGGATGTTCAGCTGCGAGGTGGCGGATACGGGGATCGGGATCGCGCCTGACCAGCTGGAAACCATCTTCGAGCCCTTTACGCAACTGGTCGACGCGGGGCAGATCCGCGAGGGGACCGGACTGGGACTCTCCATTACCAGACGTCTGGTGACCTTGATGCACGGGAAGGTGGCAGTGGAGAGCGAACCCGGGAAGGGGAGCACCTTCCGGGTGGAACTCCACCTGCCGGCGGTATCCGGAGCGGAGATCTCCCGTGAAGTCGCCGGACCGGCCGTCACCGGCTACCAGGGGAAGCGCAGAAGGATCCTGGTAGTCGACGACAATATCTCCAACGCCTCGATGCTGGTCGCTCTGCTGGAACCGCTCGGCTTCGAACTGGCCACAGCCGAAAGGGGCAGGGAGGCGCTGCGTCAGGCACTAGAGTTGCCGCCGGATCTTGTGCTGCTGGATCTGGTCATGCCCGGGATGGACGGTTTGGAAACGGCACAAGAAATGAGGCGGCTCCGTGAGCTGGACGGCACCAGGATCATCGGCACATCGGCCACGGTCTCCTCCAGCGAGCGCAAGGACGCCTTTGAGGCCGTCTGCGACGATTTCCTGGCCAAACCCATCGGACTGGAAATGCTGCTGGAGAAAATCGGCAGGCATCTCGGTATCGCCTGGGAGACTGAGTTGCCGGGGATGCCCGTAGCGGCAGCCGCGATGGATACGCAGGGACTGGAAGAACCCCTCCGGGCGCCGGGGCAGGGAGAACTGGCGCAGCTTCATGAACTGGCCCTTATGGGGGACATGCAGGGAATTCGCAGCTGGGCCGCGAAGCTGGAAGAAAGGGAGCCGGAGTACAGCCGCTTCGCCGGCCGGCTGCGCGACCTGGCCGGAAGTTTCAAGGCTAAGGCGATTCTGGAACTGGTGGAACAACATATGAAGGCTCGACCATGAGCGCCGGCAGCCCATGGCTCTGGTGAAAGGCGGCAAAGCGGCATATGAGGAAATACAGGCGGTGAGAAACCGCAAAGGGTTCACCGCGCTATTCACGAGCGACTATCGCCACTCCCGCACCGTCCTGCTCCCCAAATCCAGAATAGAAATGATATAATCATGCATCGAATTCACATTATCCCCAATGCTGTTTCGAGCTCATTATGACTTAGGGCACTCCATTCAGGAGAAAAGCCATGAACTCTTACGAACCGGATTCAGCAGGGTCCAAACGGCACCAGACCGCCATCCTGATCATCGACGACGACTCCAACAATCTGGCCATCGTCTCGGCCCTTCTGGAAGAGCACCGCTACACGGTCTTCGTTGCGGAGGACGGCGAAAGCGGTATCAGCCGGGCACTCCTGACCCGACCCGGCCTGATCCTTCTGGATGTGCTCATGCCGGGGATTGACGGCTTCGAAACCTGCCGCCGCCTGAAAAGCATGAGGGAAACCCGGGATATTCCCGTTATTTTCATGACCGCCCTGGCGGAAATGGACGATAAGGTTCGTGGATTCGCAGCCGGGGCGGTGGATTACGTCACCAAGCCGCTTCAGCGGGAAGAAGTCCTGGCCCGTGTAGGGGTGCATCTTCGCCTTCGGTATCTGGCGGAGGAGCTACAGGCCGCCAATGAATCACTTGAGAAACGGGTTGAGGAGAGAACCCTGACGCTTGCCGGGACCAATGAGGAGTTGCAGAACGAGATCGTGGAGAGGAAGCTGGTCGAAGAGGCCCTGGCGGTAAAACAGAGACAATTGGAAGCCCTGAACGCGGACCTTGAACAACGAGTCGCCGAGGAGGTCGAAAAAAATCTTCAAAAGGACCGCATCCTGTCCCACAACGCGCGTCTGGCGGCGATGGGAGAGTTGTTGACCAACATCGCCCATCAATGGCGTCAGCCGCTTAACAGCCTTGCCCTACTGATCCAGGGCGGTCTTTTTGAGTACCAGGAAGGTGGCCCGGACCGGGAGTCGTTTAGCCAATGCGCCCACAGATGTATGGAGATAGTTTCATCGATGTCCAAGACCATCAACGAATTCCAGAGTTTCTTCATGCCGGCGGGGGACCGGCGGGAATTCGACCCCTTCGACATGGTGGAAAAATCGCTCGCTATCGTGAGCGGCAGCTACGAGGATAAAGGAATCACCGTGCGGATCATCAATGATGGCACCATTCCGATGACCGGATTCGATATTGAATTTTCCCAGGTGGTCCTGAATATCCTCAACAATGCGAGGGACGTACTGATCGAACGGCACACTCCCGAACCCTTGGTCGAGATACGCTGTTATAGCGAAGAGGGGAGAAACATCATCACGATCAAGGATAATGCCGGGGGAATACCTGAAGAAATAGTTGACAAGATCTTCGACCCCTATTTTTCTACCAAATTCCAATCCCAAGGGACAGGTATCGGCCTCTATATGTCCAAGATGATCATCGAAAAGAACATGGGGGGAAGTCTCTCCGTGCGAAACCTGCCTGAAGGGGCGGAGTTCTTAATCGAACTCCCGGTTTAACCCGATATACGGGATTGGGCTATCAGGTTCCCGGAAAGGGACGCCCGCTGAAAAGCGCGGGCGTCCCTTTCTACATGTTGGATGTGATTTAGTTATTGCCGCTGCCCTGCGATTTGAGACTCTCACTGGGGCTGATCTCCAACTGCACCCGGCGATTCAAGGCGCGATTGGCCTCGGTGTCGTTGGGGACGGCGGGGCGGCTGGAACCGTATCCGACCGCCATCAACTTGGAACTCGGCACCCCCTGTGAAATCAGGAAGTCGCGTACCCGGGCGGCGCGCCTCTCGCTCAGCGGCTGGTTGATGGCGTCCGTGCCGGAGGAGTCGGTATGCCCTTCGATGACGATGTTGGTCTGTGAATCCCTGAGAGTTGCCGCAGCCTTGCTTAACGAATCCCTGGCTCCGGGCTTCAGCGCGTCCTTGCCTAGATCGAACAAGATGCCCGACGGCAGGGCCACATACACCTTGTCGCCGTCGCGGATCACTTCCGCCTCGGGCATGTCCCGCTTCAGTTCCGCTGCCTTACGGTCCATGTAATTGCCGACGGCGCCGCCGACTACCGCGCCGGTAAGCCCGCCGATGGCGGCATTGCGGCCCCGATGCGACTTGCCGCCGATCAAGGCGCCTGCCCCGGCACCCAGCACGGCTCCGCCCAACGCGCCCAGCCCGGTTTTTTGATACTCGTAACTGCCGTCCGGATTGGTTGCACAACCGCTTGCCAGCAGCCCAAGCATTGATGAACCCACTATGACTTTCATGGCTAATCTTTTCATATTCAATCTCCTTGTTTGACCTTATGTCCTACGGACCCCAAAAACGTATCACTGGTTCATTCTAAATCAACTGGCGAATCTAACCAAGAACTCATGTCGACGCCATTTTGCCTGTTATTTGACAAATAAAACCGTCGATGATTGCAAAGGTCTCCCCGGGGTTTTCTTCCTGAGGATTATGACCGCAACCCTCGATCACCTCAAGCCGCGCCCCAGGGATGGCGGCCTCTAGTCTTGTCCCCTGGGAAAGGGGGACGATGGCGTCATGGCGTCCCCAAAGGAGCAGGACGGGAAGGCGGAGGTCTCTGTAGCGGGCGGATATCTCCTCCTGGTCCGCGGGTACCAGTTGGCGGCAGGTCTCAACCAGCGCGCGCTTGGCCTCCCGGTCCCGGTAGCAGGGCGCATAGCGGGCGATGTGTTCCCGGTCGATCAGGCGATGGTCGTAGTAAGCCATTCTCAGGCCTGCCTTGATCCAGACATCGGGAGCATAGAGGGCGATGAACAGCGCTCCGGCCAAGCGATACTGGAAGATCTCGGCCATGAGTGGCAGGCGCTGTATGTATCCGGGACCGTCGATTATCACCATGGAGGAGAGCAGGTCATCATTGCCGGTAACCATGGCCCCGATGGCGGCGACCAGCACCACGGCCCCTCCTAGCGAGTGCCCCACAAGCGTCACGCCGGAAAGAGCCTCCAGTTCCAGGAAGCGAAGCAGTCTCCGGCTGTGCGCGCGGATGGAATAATCAGCGGTTTTAGGCTTGGAGGACGCTCCGGACCCCAAAAGGTCGAGGAGGTAGACGGTGTATCTATCGGCTGGAAAGAGCGGCGCCAGGTCAGTCCAGGTTTCCGAGCGGGCTGCGAGGCCGTGGATAAATATCAGGTGCTTCGGGCCGGTTCCATGGATGCGGTAACGCAGTATTTCTGTATCTGAGAGCGGGCATGAGTGGAGGGGCGAGTTCATCATGAATGGGAGTATAGCAGAAAACCTGGAGAATGACGGCAGTCGCGGCGAGAACGAGGATATATGCTAAGATGTTCGTGGTTGCTTCTCCAGCAGGATGAAAAATCAAAGGGAGCGGGTATGGCAAAGGAAGTTGAACGCAAGTTCCTGGTGCATGGGGATGACTGGCGCGACGGTCATGTGGCGATCCACATCTGTCAAGGCTATCTTGTTTCGGCCGCTGATTGTACGGTCCGGGTGCGCCTGAAGGGGGAGGCGGCCTTTTTGACTGTTAAAGGAAAAGCCGAAGGGATAACCCGCCTGGAATATGAGTACGAGATCCCTCCGGTTGATGCTAAAGAGATGTTGGCGCGGCTTTGCCTGCAGCCGTACGTTGAGAAAAACCGTTACGAGATCGTGCATGCGGGCGTCAAATGGGAAGTGGACGAGTTCCTGAAGGAGAACGAGGGTTTGATCGTGGCGGAGGTTGAGCTTGAGGCAGAGGATCAAAAGATAGATTTCCCACCCTGGGTCGGCGCAGAGGTCTCAAGGGACCCCAGGTACGGCAATTATCAACTGGTGCAGCATCCATACGCCAAGTGGGGTAGCGAAGATCATGAGGGATTTCCTGAAGGGTGAATGTTGTCAGGCAGGCATAAAGAAAGGCCCGACCGGTGAGGTCGGACCTTTCTTGGAAAAATAACTGACGTTCAATTGGAACCGCCTCTCATGTCATACGGTCTGGAGCGAATGAGAAGTGCAACTGAAACAACGCACGACTCGTGAATCATCGCTTCCACCATTTGTCGGCGCGTTTTAAGTGCCGTGACAGCAGAGAGGGTTAGCCTTCCTGTTTGGTCCGTCGAGCGCCAGTTACCAACTCCAGATGCGATACATACTAAAACATCTGAAGTTGTTTCGGAATTGTTGAGAGTCTGATCAAGATCAAGGACTTTAAAAAACCAGATCATTTAAAGAACCTGATCATGATCAAATGTTTTTTCAAAGATCTTCGCTTCCATAAGTATTATATTACTCCTGCCGATTTGTGGGAGTCAACAGGTTTTGTATGTTGCCTGCCCTTGCTATGACTGTCTCTGGAGGATGTTGCTCCCACGCATATTGATGATAATACCAGCCGCGAATGCACTGGCGCAGCCGGCGGTTCGCTCGCTTCGAGCCATGTATCTAGCGGGAGGAGCCGGGGGACTGAGGGAGGAGCTTAACTGGTTGCTTAACCGGCGCGCACACAAATTATGTGTTACAATCCTTCGATTGTTTTAGCCCGGCTGTTTGCCCCAAGCCTTCCTGCCATGCCTTTTGTCTCCAGAGCTTGTCACACCAGAAATGAAAGATCAACCGGCCTGCTGCACGTCGCTCTATGAGAGCCGCGAGAGTGGCCCCAGCCGACCGATGGTCTGAAGACCGGCGCCGCCAGCGTGTAAGCTACCGGTCGAACCAAGTATAGGGGAGATATCTTGAAACGTTTTTCAACATTTAAGCGGCGCTCCGGTGCCGGAAAAACGAAGCGGTTTTCCACCGGCGCTATTGCGCTGGCCGGATTGGCAATCATCTGCCTGCTGCTAATAGCGACGTCGGCTGTCGTCAGCCTTCCCGTCCAAGCTGCGCCGATACCGGTCCGCTACACGGAAGGGATGGTGCGCGGCTTTCTGGAACTGAGCGACTCGGGAGGGAAGCGCATCGCCTCCGGCGACTTCATTCAGACCAGCCGGGGCGGAGAGATAACCGCCCGTACCGTTTTCCATTTCAAGGACGGCTCCCTGCACGACGAAAAGGTGGTTTTCACCCAGCAGGGCACCTTCCTCATGAAGAGCTACAGCCTGGTTCAAAAGGGTGCCGCCTTCGAGGAAGATATGGAGATATCCCTGGCGCGGGCGACCGGGAAGTACCGGGTGAAGGTAAAGGGGAAGGATGGAAAAGAGAAGGTGCTGGACGGAAAGCTGGATCTGCCGCCGGACGTATATAACGGCATGATACCTACCGTTACCAAAAATCTGGCCAAGGGGGGCAAAGCGACAACCGTTCACATGGTCGCTTTTACTCCCGCACCGAAGGTGATCGAGCTCGAGATGGCGCCTTCCGGCGAGGATAAGATGCTTGTCGGAGACCTGGGCCGGACCGCCATGCACTACGTATTGAAACCGAAGCTCGGCCTGCTGAAGCTCCCGGCCGCACTGCTCGGGCGTACGCCGCCCGATAATCACATCTGGATCGCCACGAAAGATCTGCCGGCCTTCGTGAAATTCGTGGGCCCGCTTGCCGTTGGCGCTCCCCTCTGGCGCATAGAGCTCACCAGCCCGCGCTGGCCCTAATAGAAAAATCAAACGTTTTGGCGCCGGCATGGCAGCCAGTTGTCCGCACAAGGGATTAAACCATATGCCCTTTGTTCCTGAAAAAAGGAGAGGCCTGGAGTTCCTGGATCTTCCTCCCGACGTCTGCAGCATGGAGGAAGTCGAGGCAAGCCTCGCCGACATAAGAGTGGTGAACCGCTACCTTGGCAGCAGGCGCGCACTGCTGAAACACCTGTCGGGGAAGGTCGAGGCCGGCGCGGCAATCACGGTATTGGATGTAGCGACGGGATCGGCGGACCTTCCCGTGGCGATTGTCGACTGGGCGAGAGAGAGAGGGATCGGCGTCGGCATAACCGGAGTGGATATAAACAACCGCAGCATTGAGATCGCGCGCAAGCACGCTGCAGGATATCCGGAAATAAAGCTGAGGGTGGCCGACGGTCTAAACCTCCCGTTTCCGGACGGCAGCTTCGATTTTGTCCTTTGCAGCAAAACCCTGCATCATCTGAATGAGCAGGACGCCGTCCGCATGATAGGGGAGATAATGAGGGTCGCCAGGCGCGGCTATGTCATCATGGACCTGAGAAGAAGCTGGATCGCTTATGCCCTGATCTACCTTCTGACCAGGCTCTTTACCGGAAACCGGATCACCCGCTATGACGGGCCGCTCTCCGTACTGAAATCCTGCACCACCTGCGAGCTTGCGGCGCTTGCCTCAAGTGCCGGGGCTGCCGAATTCACCATATCCAGGGAACCTTTCTGGCTGCTGGTACTGTCCGGCGAGGCAAGATGAAATTTCAGCCGCCGTCGGATTTCTGCCGCGTATCCTTCTTGCGCGCCGGCAGGTAGCGCCACATGCTGCCGCCGTGCAACGAGTCGAACAGCTCTTCGTACACCTCCAAGGCTTCGGCTTGCTTGGTTTCGTCAACGGTCACCGCCTTGGCTGCGAATTCGTGACACCAGCGGCACTCCTCGCAATCGACCCCCAGGCAACTTTTGCTGCGAAAGCGCTCCATGAAACCGTCGAGAGCCCGGTTGTCGATGTACACCGGCAAACGCCCCTCGATCGGCCGGGTCATGCCGCGCAGTTCGGCCAGGCGCTTCAGCGGCAGCATGCGCAACGGATTGGCCAGCCCCGGCCGGATCATGAAGCGCAGCAGCCAGCCCAGCCCGCGCCGGTAATAGCCGTGATTTCCCTTTATCCCCTGGAAGCCGTAGGCCTGGATCAGGTCGAGCAGGTTTCCCTCATAACGGCGCTCGCTGTAGGCCTTGATTCGGGTCATCATTATCTCGGTCGGGAGGTCGCGCTCGGCGATTTTGAACAGGTCGTACCCCATCTCCTCGTAGATCGCAAGGTCCTCTGGGCGGATCCATTCCGAGCGGAGGTAATTCACCGGATCGCGCAGCTTCATCTCGGTGCACTTGAGAAAACACCAGTCGATGAAGAAGCCTTTGTTCTCGTGGCAGGACTGGCCGCTGTGGGCCAGGGCGTTCATGTGCATCGGCGACATGGCGCAGCCGGTCAGGCAGTTGTTGTTGGCCATCAATTCCAGATCGCATTTGACGGCCTTGCGGATCTCCTTGAGCGTCTCCAACTCGCGATTGACCAGGATGCTGTCGAGGACGATGCAATCGGCGCCGAGCTCTTCCCACATCTGCGCCTTACGCACCCGGTCGACCCCGCCGAACACCGAGATCCTCACTTTGAGGTGGGGGTGACGGGCCTTGATCAACTGGAGCATGAAAGGTGAGGCGACCGTCACCGCCGTGACGCCGATGTCGCTGATCCAGCCGAGCAGCTTGTCGATCTCCCTCTGCCCCTTGCTGGTTATCTCGCGGTTGCCCATGCAGGACGCATTGAGCAGGTAGTTGAAAGCGATACCGGACTTATGCAGATGCCTGACATGATCTTCCAGTTGCCGGCGCGACACATTGGCCAACTGGTAAGGTGCCCGGCCGCCCCCCACGGCATCGGTGCGCAGCTTGCCGAACAGTTCGGTGACCGGGTAATCCCGGCAGCGTTCCACGAGTTCCCTGTCGAAGTTGGTCGCCACGCTCAGTCTCATCTCTATTTCCCCTTATGGCCCTTTGTTCCAAAACCGCGTCGCCTTCGCATCGGCCTGCAGCTGATTAAATCGGAGCACTCCCTTTGGTCAAAAAGGTTTCCTGATCACCACTAGTTCCAGCATCCCGAAGTAGAAGAGCCGGCTGGAGACCAGATCGAAACCTGTGCGCCGAAGCAGTTGGTGGTACTCGTCTCGGGGCGGGAACTGCCGAAGGCTGTCGGCGATATAGGCATGTATGGTCGGATTGCCGTGCAGCAAGGTGCCCCAGAGCCCGCACCAGCATTTGAGCAGCCAATATTGAACGGCCTGTTTCCCGGGCCTGCTCGATTTGGAAAAATCGAGGAAAGCGGCATGCCCCCCGGGTTTCATTATCCGGTTGACCTCCAGCAGCCCCTTGGCAAGATCCGGCGCATTGCGCAGGGCGTAACTGCCGGTGACGATGTCGGCGCCGGCGTCAGCGAAGCCCGTTTCGGCCATATCCCGGCAGGAGAAGCTGACGTTCTCTAAACGGTTGCGCCGATCGGACAGCGTCACCATGTCCGCGGTCAGGTCGATGCCGGTGATCCGCCCACGGGGGAACCGGGCGCCGAGCAGGAAGGCGACGTCGCCGGTCCCGCTGGCGAGGTCGACGCAAACCGGCGCAGCGATCTCCGGCAGGGCCGCAATCAGCTCCTTCTTCCAGCTCTGGTCGCCGCCCAGCGACATGGCCCGTGTGGCGATGTCGTAACGGCTCGCGGCTTCGGTAAAGTGCCGTTGGTTGAAGTGCCGTTTTTTATCCGGACTGTCGATCTGCTTGCCGATTTTCAGGACATCCCGCCAGTCGCGCTTCATCGATCCCCCCCCGCCTGCCGCAACAATTCCTTTGCCTGGTCCGCCTCCACCTGAAAGCTGTCCTGAATGATCAACTGCATGTTTTCGTGGAGGTAGTCGCGCGACAGGGGCAGCTTCTTCAAAAGCTCTTTCTCATGCAGAACGGGACGATCCCCCTCCTGCGTCAGGGTCGGTGCGTACAGGGCGACATATCCGCGCCCCCCTTCCAGGACAAATTCAATCATCAGTTGCAGGTGGCGCTCGCCGATTTTATGCCTGCTTTTGGCGCGTTCGCGAACGATATGGTAAGCCCGCACCAGTTCTTCCGTGTAGCGCCGGGAATCGCCAGATCCTTCCCGATCCCGCGGCCAGCTTTTTAACTCTTTTTTCTGGATGGCCGCGACCACATGGTTCAGCACCTTACTGTTGAGAACGGTTTGCACCACCTGTGCGGAACCCCTGCGGAGCAGGCGGACCTCGCCCTGATAGGGCGGATCGGCGGGAACCGGAGCATACCGGATCGGCAGTTCCGGGCTTCCTTGCGAAGCGAAAGAAAGCTCGGGGAGCAGCAGGCAGATTATCAGAAGTCCGAGAATTTTTCTCATGGTCACCTTTTTTGCCAGGCGTCGTAGAGGACGAGACTGGCTGGCAGGACGAGGAGGTCACAAACCAGGGCACCGAGCATGGTGATCCCGGTCAGAACCGAAAAGTAGATGGTTGGCAAAAAGCTGCTCAATCCCCCCACCGAAAAACCGAAAAAAAGAACCAACGCGGAGATGGTCAGGGCGCGGCCGGTTGCCATGGTGGTGCGCATCACCGCCTCCTTGCAGTCCCCCCGGTCTTCCTGCCGGAAGCGGGTCAGATAATGAATTGTGCTGTCGACCGTCAGGCCGATGGCAACGGATGCGATCATCGCGGTTCCGGTGCTGAGATCGATGCCGAGGAAGCCGATCAGCCCCGCGGTCCAGGCCAGCGGCAGGAGGTTCGGAACCAGGGCCAAGGCAATGAGTTTGAACGATCGAAAGAGGATGAAAATGGCCATGAATACCGTGCCGAGCGAAATGCTGAAACTGCTTACGACGCTTGCCACCAGCCGGTTGGAATCGGAAACCACCTGGTAGTACTCCCCTGTCGGGATCATGTCGTAGTTATCCCCCAGCTGGCGAGCGGCCAGCTGCCCTATGCGCGCTACCAGTTCCGCCGTGTCGGAGGTGCCAATCATCTTGGTGCGCACGCTGATGCGCAGCTTGGTGAAGTCGGCGCTGATGATTTTGCGCAGGAATGCCTGGTCCGGGGCAATTTCCAGCAGGTCGAAAAGGTTGAGCAGGTCGCCGCCGTCGTCCGGCAGGGCCGGCTCCCTTTGCTTCCTTTCGGCGCGGTTCAGCTGTCGGAGCAGATTCAGGATGCTGTAACTGCCGGAGACTTTTTGCAGCTGGCCGATCGATTCATGAACCGTTGCCAGGCGGGACATGTCCTCCAGGCCGGTCAATGCCTTGCCGTCCTTGCGCGTTAGCAGGAACTCGATCCGGTTTACCCCGCCGACCGCCTCGTCGATCATCATGGTGTCTCGATGCAGCGGGGCGCCCGGTTTCAGGAAGCGAACCAGGTCGGTGTTGTTCACGATGCGTCCCGCTCCGATCAGTGCCACAAGAGTGAGAAGCAGCGACAAAACCAGCACCAGTCGGGGAGAACTGACGGCCAGATTCGCCGTGGCTCGCAAAAGGTTCCGGAGCACGCCGGTGTCATACAGGCGGCGGCCTGTCTCCGGCATGGGCAGGAAGCTTAAAACCGACGGCACCACGAGGATGTTGACCACAAATGAGAGCATGACCCCGATGGCGGAGAAAACGCCGAAGAGCTGAACCGCGGGGACGTCGCTGACCAGCAGCGAGCCAAGCCCCAGGGCGGTGGTCATGGCGGTGAACAGGCAGGGCAGAAACAGTTTCCGCATTTCGCGCGCGAGCAGGGTTTTCGGGTCGCCCGGCTCTCCGGCCAACTGGAGCCAGCCGCTGTAAAGGTGGACAGTGGTCGCGATGGAAAGGACCATGATGACCGGCGGGAGCAGGGCGGTGATGGTGTTCAAGGCGTAGCCGCACAAGCTGTACAGCCCGATGGTCCAGCAGAGGGTAATCGCCATGGCGGCAAGGGGAAGCAGCAGCCCGGAAAGCCGCCTGAACATAAGCAGCAGCAGTGCGCCGAGTATCGCCACCGAAAACGGGATAATCACCTGCTGGTCGCGCTGGATAAAGCGCGAGACGGTCAGCTTCAGCAGGGGGATGCCGGTCAGGTGCACGTTTTGATCGCCGTAGCGGTCGGCGAGCAGGGCTTCGATGGCGGCGATGTCCTGTCCTTGTTGCGTCGGTTCGCCGGCCAGATCGATAAGGACGACGCCGGTTTGCCGATCCTTGGACAGCAGCAGTTGCGAAAGATCCGGGTTCTGCTCCAGGGCCTGGGTGATATTCAGCTGGTCGTGCTCGGAGTAGGGTTTGGCAACAAGGGGAACGGCTTCCGAACCGAAATCGCCGGAAACCAGCTGCACCGCGTTGGTCAGGCTTAAGACCCGGGAGACCCCCCTGAGAGCGGCAATTTCCTCCGTGATCCTGTCGACGGCCTGCAGCCCTTCGGGGCGCAGCAGGTGCGGCCGGGTGATGGCCAGCATGAGCATTTCATCGTTGCCGAAGGTGTCGCGAAACAGTTCGTAATTGACCTGTAGCTCCCGATTCGCTGAAACCATCGAGGCGTTGTTGCTCTCGATCCGGACCCGCAGGGCAAAAATCAGCATGACAAGGGTCATGATCAGGATGATAAAAAGGCAGGGCCGACGCCAGCTGCCGACCAGTCGGAAAAACAGCTTTTCTATGATGGCAGAGGCTGTTTTCTGGAAGTTCTTCACAATGCTGTTCCCGTACTGAAAAATGATGGTCACGTCAGGAGAGCCGCCCGTCCGCTCCCTTATCAATTTGAAGCAGGCTCATTTCCACGGTCAGGCCGGGACCGAAGGCGACCGCGCAGACCTGGTCCCGATCTTCGCTAACTGCCTGCTCCAGCGTTTCCTTGAGGACAAAAAGGATGGTCGCGCAACTCATGTTGCCGAAGTTTCGCAACACTTGACGCGACGGCAGGACCTGGTCCTGTGACAACTCAAGACTCGCGGCGACCTTGTCGATGATGGATTTGCCTCCGGGATGCACCGCCCAGCGCTGAATCTCCTTTATCGACAGATCGTTTCTGGCGAGGAAGGGGTGCAGCAGATCGGCGATCCCGGCCCCGATGATCTTAGGGACATAGCTCGACAGGGAGATGTCGAAGCCTAGATCTCCGATGCTCCAGGCCATGGCCTCCAGCCCGCTCGGGATAAGGGCCGATTCGAAATCGCTTATCCGATAGGATGTGCTGCCTGGTTGGGGGGGGCGGGCGCTGACCAGGACCGCCCCGGCGCCGTCGGCAAACAGGGAATTGGCGAGAATGGTATCTTCGGAGCCGTTGATCTGCAGATGCAGGGTGCAAAGTTCCAGGCACATGATCAGGACAACGGCTTCCGGGTTGGCCCGGCAGAACTGGGTTGCCATGTTCAGTGCGGGAAAAGCCGCATAGCACCCCATGAACCCGAGGTGGAAGCGCTGGGTGTTTCCGGCTAGCCCCAATTCCCGGCAGAGCATGTAATCGATCCCCGGATTGAAAAAGCCGGTGCATGACGCCGTTACCACATGGGTGATGTCCGCCGGTTTGAATTCGGGAGCGGCGGCGAGCAGTTTTCGTCCGAGATCGACAGCGAGTTTCGTCGCTTCGCGGGTGTAGATCGCGTTTCGCTCAGCCGTGCTCTGCTGCCGGAAAGATCCCTCCCCGTCCGGGATGAGGAAGTTGGCGCCCAGGTCCGGTATGACGCTGTGGCGTTTTTCTATTCCGGATCCGCGGTAAAGCATCCGGACCAGGCGCTTGTTACGCTCATCGTGGGTCCATTCGACCATTTGCAGGCCAATCTCCGTCTGGTCATAACATGTTTCAGGCACTGCAGTTTCTATATGGTGCATCCAGATGGACATACATTCTCCGTGATTTTTAGCGCGAGCTTTAAAAGAGGTTTCTACTCGGCATCCAGAACGATGGTCGCCGTTACTGAAACTTTATCGTCGACTCTTATCACACCGAGAACTGACGGAGGTTTCAGTTGATAATCTGCCAGTGACAGGGTGAAAGCCAGCTTTGCCGTGATGCGCGCATCGGTTTCCGTGAAATCGGTGACCGTCGCGGTCACCGGTTTCACGACTTCACGGATTTTCAGGTTGAAACCGACCTTGGTGGCGCTCTTCGCCCCCTTTTTGGCGGATGCGCCGATATCCTTCAGGGCGACCGACCCGGCGCTGCCTGTTATCAATGGGTATTTCTTATGATCGAACATCTCACGCATCTCCTTGTCACGCTTTGCGTTGTCCGTGTCCATGTCGGCAACGGCGACGCTCAATTGGGACATCTCGACAACCCCGTCAATAATGCCGGCGGTAAAAGGCCGGCAACTCGCCTTCCCCTGGAAGTCGTGCAGCGTAGAGCTTGCCTGAAAGACAATGGTGCAGGCCCCGCGGTAATCGGCGGCAAAGGCCGTCGAGGAAAGGATGGAAAGCAGAATAAATGTAAGCAGGTATCTCATCTGGAATCCTCCCGGAAGCTGAAAGCGAGGGACGCATGACACAAACATGCATTAAGCAGCTTATTAACATATACCTGAAAGAAAGCATCGTCGAGTCTATTTAATTGCCGTGTCAGATTATGCCTCATTCATCTGCATGGAAGCCTGAGGGGACACCGCTATGACAGAAACACCTGTGAGCTGTCGCGCAAAAGCCTAAGATGGTAAAACAGGAACAGAGCTTCGCTGCGCTAAAGGGTGCTATTCGGGTTCACATCGTACCCGCGCTCCTGCGTGGGAACGCATCAGAACCTGTGCCGGGACCGGAACTGATCTCCGGTGAACCATCCCCGTATCAGGTCCAGGTTGTTGAGCAGCACCTTCAGCGCACCTTTCTCCCTCTTTCGGACAAAGTAGTTGCCGATGAACATGGAGGGGCTGAAGAATACCTTCATGTTCTCCCAGTTCATGATGCGGTTTAGCTGCCCGACGGTCAGGTGACGGGTCCTCACGTTGCAGATGAACCCGGTGTACCTGCTCAACTGGTCGGGATTCGTCACCAGACCCGCCTCCAGCAACTCCGTCCTGATCCGCGTGCCGGGGTAGGGCGTCACGCACTGCACATAAGGAAGATCGATGCGCAGCCTTTTTGAGGCGCGAAAGACTTCCCGAATCTCCTCCCGGTTGTCCTCGGGATTGCCGATGATGAAGCCCCCCATGACGCCGATGCCCTGTTCGCGCAAAATCCGCACGGCAAGCTCCGTTTTCTCCCTGATGTCCCCTTTCTGAAAGAGCGCCAGGTTTTCCGGCAGTACGGATTCAATGCCGAGAAAGACCAGGGCGAAATTGGCCCGCGCCAGGGCGGGTATCAGCTCCGGGTCGGCCACTATCCCCGCCACCGAAGCCTGCACCAGGTATTCCATGCTGTTAAGCCCGTTTTCGGCAATGGCCCGGGCGAGCCTGGTGAAGCGGGGGGCGTCCAGGGTGATGTTGTCGTCGACCAGCAGTACCGTTTGGGTCCCGCGCCGCTGCAGTTCCTTCAGATCCGCGACCACCCGCTCCACGGCATGGCAGCGAAAGCTCGCGCCGTACATGCCGGCTATGGAGCAGAAGGTGCAGGGCATGGTGCAGCCGCGCGAGGTTTCCACGCAATCCAAGCTGCGGTCGAAATAGGTGAAGTTCTGCAGGACACGAACGCTTCGATCGGGTAGCGGCAACAGGTTTATGTCGAGCAGCCTGCCGGTCGGGTTATGCCGGAAATTGCCGTCGCTCGCCCAGGAGAGGCCGGGTACGTCTTCGAAGCGCCGCTCCCCGCTCAGGGCCTCGACCAGCGCAGGGAAAGCATGCTCCCCTTCGCCGCGGATCAGGTAGTCGAAGGGAGGCGCCGCTCCTTCGGCGAGCTCGACGTACGTCAGGGTCGCGTGGTAGCCGCCAAGCACAAGCTTCGCCTGGGTGGCGCACTGACGGCATATGGACATTACCTTCAACGCACTCTCGTACTGGAAGCTCATACTGCTTATGCCGATCACCTCCGGCTGAAAGTCCGACAGGAATGCCTGCAGCCACGAACGGATATTCTTGTGGACCAGCACCAGGTCGACTACTTTAACTTCATGCTGACTGAGATGGGCGGCGATTGAGCATAATCCGAGATTGGGTACCTTGATGATGCGATGAAAGTTGTTTGCAGCATCGGGCATGGCAAGAAGAAGAATCTTCATAATCTTCCTTGAATTCAGGGGAGGGTTCTGTTGAAAGGATTTTTTCAGTAAGCATTATAGAAGGCCGTTCAATATAAGCAAACGGTGCCGCTGGATCTGGATGTAGGCTTTTCTGCTCATCCTCCTTAGCATGGTCTAAGCCTTAAATGATTGACAGGGGACAGGGAAAAGCATAATAAGAATGAACGTTCATTCAGTACGAGGTGACAGATGGATTGCAACGAAAAAAGGGCTGCGATTATTCAGGCGACCATAGAGCTGGTCAGCGAAAACGGGTTCCACGGCTCACCGGTGGCCATGGTCGCCAAGCGGGCCGGTGTCGCTGCCGGCACCATTTACCGGTACTTCGAGAGCAAGGATGTGCTGATTGGGGCTACCTACACGGATCTGGAGGGGCGCTTGCAGGAGAAGGCACTGGAGGGGTTTCCGGAGCAGGGGAGCGCGCGGGACAAGTTCTCGCACCTGGCCCGGGTTCTGGTCACTCACTGGATCTCTTCCCCGGTCGAATTCCGGTTTCTGGAGCAGTTCCACAATTCACCCTACGGGACGGCGCTACGCAGGGATAAGCTGTTTGGGAAGGAAAAGGACCTCTGCAGGCAGATCTTCGAGGAGGCGCTGGAACAACAAGAGGTGAGGGATCTCCCGATTCCGATGCTCTTTTCGCTTGCCTTTGGCCCGCTGATCTTTGTCTGCAGAGACCACAACTTGGGGTTCTTCAAGCTGGACGCAGCCCTGCTGGAGCAGGCGGTCGATGGTTGCTGGAACGCGGTTAAGCGGTGAAGCTGTAAAGCCTATAGAGAGTTCCTAAGCTGCCTGAAGCGTTCGGGTTGCCAATCAAAGATCGAGACGGATGGTATGTTGCCAACAATTTTGCCGATAGCGGTTGCGGCCCTATGGATATTCGTCATAGCCGTATGTTTTTATCCGCGTAAAAAATAGTCCTTCACTGCCCTGAAGACAGGGCCTATACAATTCAAGAACAGAGGTGTCCGCATGCAAAACAGGTTCAAGATGGGTTATCTCGCCACGGTCGTCCTGACCGCCGGCCTCGTGATCAGCGGCTGCGGCAAGCCCGCCGCTTCGGCCAGACCTCCCATGGGGCCCCCCGAGGTGGGCGTAGTGGTGGTCCAGCCCCAGCGGGTCGCGCTGACGACGGAGCTTTCCGGCCGAACCTCCGCGTTCCTGGTTGCCGAGGTCCGTCCCCAGGTGGGAGGAATAATCCAGAAGCGCCTGTTCACCGAGGGGTCGGATGTCCGGGCGGGCGAGGTGCTGTACCAGATTGATCCCGCCGGCTACCAGGCGGCCCATGCGAGCGCCAGGGCCGCCCTCGGCAAGGCGGAGGCGGGGCTCACCCCGGTCCGGCTCAAGGCGGAGAGGTTCAAGCAGTTGGTTGCCATCAACGCGGTCAGCAAGCAGGATTTCGATGAAGCGGCAGCCGCCGTGAAAAGCGCGGAAGCCGAGGTCGAGGCGGCCAAGGCGAACCTGGAGACGGCGCGCATCAACCTCGCCTATACCCGCGTCACCGCCCCCATTGCCGGGCGCATCGGCAGGTCCGCGGTTACGACCGGCTCGCTGGTGACCGCCAGCCAGCAGACGCCTCTCGCCACCATTCAAAAGCTCGATACCGTCTATGTCGACGTGACCCAGTCCAGCGCTGAAATGCTGCGCATGAAGCAGGCCCTGGCCAGCGGCCAGTTGAAAAGCGGCGGAGCGAGCCAGGCCAAGGTGAAGCTGATCCTGGAAGACGGAAGCCTGTACCCGTTGGAAGGGGTGTTGAAATTCTCCGACGTCACCGTCGACGAGAGCACCGGTTCCGTCACGCTGCGCACCGTGTTTCCCAATCCGAAGCAGCTCCTTTTGCCGGGGATGTACGTGCGCGCCGTATTGCAGGAAGGGGTGAACGAGCAGGCGATAGTGGTGCCCCAGCAGGCGGTGTCGCGCGACCCGGCCGGCAACGCAACGGCGATGGTGGTGGGCGCGGGCGACAAGGTCGAGCCGCGCATTTTGAAGACCACCCGCGCCATCGGCGACAAATGGCTGGTGAGCGAAGGGCTCAAGACGGGGGACCGACTGATAGTCGAGGGGCTGCAAAAGGCGAAGCCCGGCTCCGAGGTCAAGGTGGTGGCGGCGGGTTCCAAGCCGGCAGCAGCACCGGCGGCACCCGGCGCTTCCGTCGAAGTCGGCAAAAAGTAAAAGGAGACAGATCCTCATGGCCCATTTCTTCATCGATCGCCCCATCTTCGCCTGGGTGATCGCAATCATCATCATGCTGGCCGGGGGGCTGGCCATCAAGCAGCTCCCCATTTCCCAGTATCCGGCCATCGCGCCGCCCCAGGTCTCCATCAACGCGATGTACCCGGGAGCGTCGGCCAAAACCGTAGAGGACACCGTTACCCAGATTATCGAGCAGAAGATGAACGGTATCGATCATCTGACCTACATGTCCTCGACCAGCGACTCCAACGGCTCCGTCTCCATTACCCTCACCTTTGATGCGGGGAGCGATCCCAACATCGCCCAGGTCCAGGTGCAGAACAAGCTGCAGCTGGCGGTGCCGTTGCTGCCCCAAGCGGTGCAGCAGCGCGGGATCCAGGTCACCAAGTCGACCAGGAACTTCCTGCTCATCCCCGGTTTCTACTCGGACGACGGCAGCATGACCCGCTACGACCTCTCCGACTACGTCGCGGCCAACATCCAGGATGTCATCAGCCGTACCGAAGGGGTGGGCGACATACAACTGTTCGGCTCGCAGTACGCCATGCGCATCTGGCTCGACCCGAACAAGCTGAACAACTACAAGTTGACTCCGGGAGACGTGAAGGCGGCCATCAGGGACCAGAACGTCCAGGTCTCGGCGGGGAAGCTGGGCGGCACCCCCTCCGTGGAGGGGCAGCAGTTGAATGCCACCATCACCGCCCAGACCCTTTTGAAAACCACCGAGGAATTCGACGCCATCATCCTGCGCACCAATAGCGACGGCTCCACCGTGAAGCTGCGCGATGTGGCCCGCAGCGAGTTGGGGAGCGAAAACTACGACACCGAGGCGCGCTACAACGGAAAACCAGCGGTAGGTCTCGCCATCAAGCTTGCCACCGGCGCCAACGCGCTCGACACCGCCCAGGCGGTAAAGGACAAGCTGGCGGAGCTGTCCAGGTTCTTTCCCCCCGGCATGAAGGTGATCTACGCCTTCGACACCACCCCGTTCATCAAGATCTCCATCGGGGAGGTGGTGAAGACGCTGGCGGAGGCCATCGTGCTGGTCTTCCTGGTCATGTTCCTGTTCCTGCAGAACTTCCGCGCCACCCTCATCCCGACCATAGCCGTCCCGGTTGTTCTCTTGGGAACCTTCGGGGTACTCTCGGCCTTCGGCTATTCCATCAACACCCTCACCATGTTCGGCGTGGTGCTAGCCATCGGCCTTCTGGTCGACGACGCCATCGTGGTCGTGGAAAACGTGGAGCGGGTGATGAGCGAGGAGGGGCTCTCTCCCAGGGAGGCGACCCGCAAGTCGATGCACCAGATCACCGGAGCGCTGGTCGGCATAGCCCTGGTGCTGAGCGCCGTCTTCGTGCCGATGGCCTTCTTTGGCGGCTCCACCGGCGTCATATACCGGCAGTTCTCAATCACCATCGTCTCCGCCATGATACTTTCGGTGCTGGTCGCGCTGATACTCACCCCGGCGCTTTGCGCCACCATGCTGAAGCCGGTGGCAAAGGGGCACCAGGCCGCTGAGTGCGGCTGGTTCTGCCGGTTTTTTACCTGGTTCAACAGGGTCTTTGACCGCAGCAGCCATAAGTACCAGTCCGTGGTCGGGCGCATGCTCGGCAGCAGCAAGCGCTACATAGCCATCTACCTGCTCATCGTCGTGGCGATGGGGGTGCTCTTTTACCGCATGCCGACAGCCTTCCTGCCCGACGAGGACCAGGGGATGCTCTACGCCATGGTGCAGCTTCCCACCGGCGCCACCCAGCAGCGCACCCTGAAGGTGCTGAAGGACGTGGAACATCACTTCCTGGTCGAGCAAAAGGAGGCTGTCGCATCGCTCTTCACGGTTTCCGGTTTCAGCTTCGCCGGCAGCGGCCAGAACATGGGTTTCGCCTTCGTGAAGCTCCGTGACTGGAAAGAGCGCCAGCGCCCCGACCTCAAGGTAGGGGCGGTAGCCGGACGCGCCATGGGCGCCTTTTCCCAGTTCCGGGATGCCATGGCCTTCGCCTTTCCTCCCCCCGCCATCACGGAGATGGGGACCGCCAACGGTTTCGACCTGCAGTTGCAGGACCGCGCCGGGCTCGGGCATGAAAAGCTGATGGAGGCGAGAAACCAGTTGCTCGGCATGGCGGGGCAAAACCCGAACTTCGTCGGGGTGCGCCCCAACGGACAGGAAGACACGCCGCAATACAACCTGGACATCGACGAGGAGCGCGCCGGAGCGCTGGGGGTCTCGCAGGCCGACATAAACGACGTGCTGGCCACGGCATGGGGGAGCTCCTACGTGAACGACTTCATCGACCGGGGGCGCACCAAGAAGGTGTTCATGCAGGCCGACGCGCCGTTCCGCATGCTCCCCGAGGATCTCTACAAGTGGCACGTGCGCAACAGCGAAGGGACCATGGTGCCGTTTTCCGCCTTCGCCACGGCGCATTGGAGCTACGGCTCGCCGCGCCTTGAGCGCTACAACGGCATGTCTTCCATGGAGATCCTGGGGCAGCCCGCCCCCGGGAAAAGCACCGGCGACGCCATGGCCGAGATGGAGCGGCTGGCGGAACAGCTTCCTGCCGGCATCGGTTACGAGTGGACCGGCCTCTCCTACCAGGAGCGCATGTCCGGCTCCCAGGCCCCGGCGCTCTACGTCATCTCGCTCCTGGTCGTGTTCCTCTGCCTGGCGGCGCTCTACGAGAGCTGGGCCGTCCCGCTCTCCGTCATGCTGGTGGTCCCCCTGGGCGTCATCGGGGCGCTCATCTTCGCCGGCGGGCGCGGTCTTTCCAACGACGTCTACTTTCAGGTGGGCCTTTTGACCACCATCGGTCTCTCCTGCAAGAACGCGATTCTGATCGTGGAATTCGCCAAGGAACAGATGGCGCAGGGGAAGGATCTCATAGCGGCGACCCTGGAGGCGGTGCGGCTGCGGCTACGCCCCATCCTGATGACCTCGCTCGCCTTCGCCCTCGGCGTCCTGCCGCTGGTAATCAGCAAGGGCGCGGGCTCAGGCGCCCAAAACGCCATCGGCACCGGCGTCATGGGGGGGATGATCTCTGCCACGGTGCTCGCCATCTTCTTCGTTCCGGTCTTCTTCGTGGTGGTGCGCAGAATCTTTCCCGAAAGGAAACCGGTTGAAAGGGAACAGGCCATAATCGAAGAAGTACCAGCAACGGAGGCCAACTGATATGAAACGAATAGCAGCCATTCTCGCCGCGAGCGTCGCCCTTTCGGGGTGCGCATCCATGGCGCCCGAATACACACAACCGGAGGCTCCGGTCCCTGCGGCATGGCCCACCGGTTCCGCCTACCGCACCGGGGAAGCGCAGCCGGGAGATCGGGCTATCGCGGAGATCTCCTGGCAGGAATACTTCATGGATCCCCAGTTGCGCCAGGTGATCGCACTGGCGCTGGAGGGGAACCGGGACCTGCGTCTTGCCGCTCTCAACATCGAGAGGTCGCAGGCCTTGTACCGGATCCGGCGCTCCGAGCTTTTCCCCGCGCTGGACGCCAACGGCAACGCTGCCATCCAGCGCATCCCTTCCGACCTTTCGGCCACGGGGCGGTCGGTCACGGCACGCTCGTACGGCCTGAATCTCGGGATCGCAGCCTATGAACTCGACCTGTTCGGCCGCATCCGGAGCCTGAAAGACCAGGCGCTGGACCAGTACCTGGCGACGGAACAGGCTCGCCGCAGCGTGCAGATCAGCCTGATCGCAGAGGTGGCCAACAACTACCTCACGCTCGCCGCGAACCGCGAGCGGCTGAGGATCGCGCAAGAGACGCTTTCCTCGCAGGAGTCGTCGTACCGGCTTACCCAACAGCGCTTCGATGTGGGGGTGGTCTCCGCCCTCGATGTAAGCCGGGCCCGGACCATCGTAGATGCCGCCCGGGTCGATATCGGGCGTTTCATCGGGCAGGTGGCCCAGGATCTTAATGCGCTGCAACTGGTGGTGGGCGCGCCGGTTCCTGCGGAACTGCTCCCCGGCGGGCTTGCCCCGGTAACTGCTCTGAAGGAGATTTCCCCCTCGGTCCCCTCCGAGGTGCTGCAGCGGCGTCCCGACATACTGCAGGCGGAGCATCAACTGCGCGGCGCGAACGCCAACATAGGTGCCGCGCGCGCCGCCTTTTTCCCTCGCATCACGCTCACCTCCTCCATAGGGCTTTCCAGTAACCAGCTCTCCGGACTGTTTTCGGGAGGTGCCGGCGCTTGGTCCTTCCTGCCGCAGATCAGCGTGCCGATTTTCAACGCGGGCGCCATCCGGGCCAACCTCGAGGTGGCGCAGGTGGAACGGGAGATGTTTCTCGCCGAGTACGAGCGGTCGATACAGGTGGCGTTCAGGGAGGTAGCCGACGCCCTGGCGCAGTACGGAACCCTTGGGGATCAGCTGGCCGCGCAGCAGTCGCTGGTTGATGCCAGCATCCAGAGCCATAGCCTCTCCGATGCCCGGTATCTGGGGGGGGTCGAGAGTTACCTGGCCGTGCTGGACTCCCAGCGCGCGCTCTATGCAGCGGAGCAGAACCTGGTAACCCTGCGCTTCGCCCGGCAGGCCAACCTGGTCACGCTTTACAAGGTGCTGGGGGGAGGTGCCTGACAGGGCAGGCATGGCCGGCCCCGGGATTGCGCAGGGGGCGATTCACGATAAAATGTGGGTCACGAGCCAGGCAGACAGCGCGAGACGAGGTGAGCCATGGATGAAAGCGATCCTAAAAAAGAGGCAGTCCCGGTAATCATGATCGTGGAGCGGCGCACAAAACGGGAGGGGAATTTGAGTTCGGCAGACGTCATGAAGATCCTCAGAAAGAGGGCGGCCAAGGGGGGGAGGAGGAACCCCGATGCGCCTGACTAAAAGACGGAAACATTGGAAATGCCGCTACAAAGGCCCCCGGGTCGGCAATCTCGTCAAGAGGGGCTGATCCGGGGGCCTTTTCTTTGCCGTACCGGTCCGGTTTCCCCGCCTCCGGTGCCGCCTGTATACTGCATCGTCTCTCTGCTTGCCGTGACGGTTGCCATTACAGGAAAATAGTGTAAGAATGTTGCATCCATACAAGCTCCCGGAGATCTAAGTGATAGAGCAAAAAAAGGTCATCGCCCCGCAATCGGATCGCGAAATTGAAATAAAGCTGCTGCCGTCTGAACGGGAAAACACTCCCGTCGATGCACCTGACGGCGACCCGTTGCGCCTGATAGCTGTTGCCGAGCAGCAAGGAGGCGAAGCCGCAGTTGTCAGCGCGGATACCGGGGAACCGGGAAACGCGTCCGCCAACAGTGGCGGAATGGAGTATCCGCCTGGCAGGCCGGCCAAAAAGAAGGCGCCAGAACCGGAGGCTGCCGATAACAAGAGCGCCAAGCCAAAAGCGTCCAAGCCGAAGAGTGCAAAAGGAAAACCGGCGAAGCTAAAGGGGAGCAAGCATCCCGGTAAGGAGAAGGAGGCCGCTGCGGAGATTGAGAGCCCATACGATCTAAACGACAGCGAGTGGTACCTGAACCGGGAATTGACCTGGCTTGAGTTCAACCGTCGTGTGCTTCACGAGGCTACCGACGACCGGACACCGCTTTTGGAACGGTTGAAATTCATCGCGATCGTGAGCGCGAATCTTGATGAATTCACCATGAAGCGTATCGGCGGCCTGAAACAGCAGATTGGGGCGGGTCTGCACGAACTGACGCTGGACGGGCGTACCCCGCGCCAGCAGGTAACGGAGTGCCATAGCTCGATCAGGGAAATCGAGGCCCGGAAGAGAGAGGCCTTCAAGACGGTGCGGGAACTTCTGGAGCAAAAAGGGATCGTGATCGAGAACTACGAGACCCTCTCCACCAAGGAAAAGAAGCACCTGCGCGAGCATTACTACGCCAATATATACCCGCTTCTGACGCCGCAATCGATCGACCCCGCCCACCCGTTTCCGTTCATATCGAACCTTTCCCTGAACCTCCTGGTCGCCCTGCGTTACCCCAAGGCGCGCGAGCTGTCGCTGGCGCGGGTAAAGGTGCCGGTAGGCCTCGGCACCCCCCGCTTCATCAGGGTCGGCAAGGGTGACCATTTCGTGCCGCTTGAGCAGGTGATGATGAACAACCTGGACATGCTTTTCCCCGGCATGCAGATCGTCTCCTGCGAGATATTCAGGGTCACCCGCAACGCCAACACCGAGAAGGACGAGGAGGAGGCGGACGACCTGATGGCGATGATCGAGTCGGAGCTGAAGGAGCGCAAGTTCGCTCCCATCGTCCGCCTGGAGATAGGCGCCGGCATGGAGCCGCTTCATCGCGGGCGGCTTGCGGCCGAATTGGAGCTGGACGAGGCGAACGACGTATTCGAAGCCCCCGGCATGCTCGCCTTGCGCGACCTCTTCGAGATCACCCGTCTGGACTATCCGCGCCTGCATGATCCGGCGCATCACCCGGTTGATCACCCGCAACTGCTTGCCGCTCACAACATCTTTCACACCATCAGGGATATCGGCTCCATCCTGCTGCAGCACCCTTACGTATCCTTTTCCACCTCTGTGGAACGATTTCTACGGGAGGCCGCCACCGATCCCAAGGTGCGCGGCATCAAGATGACCCTGTACCGGACCTCGAGCCAGAGCCGGATCATCGACGCGTTGCTGCAGGCGGCTCAAAACGGCAAGCAGGTCGCGGTGGTGGTGGAGTTGAAGGCGCGTTTCGACGAGGCGACCAACATCCGCCTCGCGGAGCGGATGGAGGAGGCCGGCATCCATGTCACCTACGGGGTGGTGGGGTTGAAGACCCACTGCAAGGTGATCCTGGTGGTGCGGCAGGATTACCAGGGATTGCGGCGCTACGTCCATATCGGGACCGGGAACTATCACACCGAGACGGCGCGCATCTACAGCGACATAGGGCTTATGACCTGTGACGAGACCATCACGCAGGACGTGACCGAACTGTTCAATTACCTCACCACCGGCTTTTCGGTAAAGCGCAACTACCGCGCCGTGATACCGGCCCCCAAGCTCTTGAAAAAGGCGCTGCTGGCGCGGATAGAGCGGGAAGCTGCGCTGCATGCGGCCGAGGGCGGCGGTCTGATCCAGTTCAAGATGAACGCACTTGAGGACGGCGACATAGTCAAGGCTCTGTACCAGGCCTCCATGGCGGGGGTGAAGGTCGACCTCTACGTGCGGGACACCTGCAGGCTCAGGCCGGGCATTCAGGGGCTGTCCGGAAGTATCCGGGTGATCAGCGTGGTGGGGCGCTTTTTGGAGCATGCCCGGGTCTACTATTTTAGAAACGGAGGTGCGGAGGAATATTTCATCTCGTCGGCGGACGCCATGAAGAGAAACCTCGAAGCGCGGGTCGAGATCATGTGCCCGGTCAGCGCGCCGGAGTTGACCCGGGAGCTGCGGGCGGTTTTCGACTGCTACGATGCCGATCGTCGCTCCGCCTGGGACATGCAGCCTGACGGAAGCTATTTGCAGCGCCAGCCGGCCGAGGGAGAGAGCCAGGAGGGGACGCACCAGATGCTGATAGCGCAGGCGCAAAGAAGGGTGAAGGAGTCGTTGAAGCAAAAGAAAAAGCTGCCGCAGCATCGCTAGGCGGCGTGCGGGAACGTCAGTCAGCCTTGGGGCCGGGGAGGAAAGCCGCTTTTGGATGACAGCATCCTCGAAAAGCGATAGCATGTTTGAGTCGCTTCACCGTATTCACCTTATTCAACCGTAGAAACCACGAGAATTAAACCAAGGGGATGACCTAGATGGGACCAATAGAAGCATGCCTCTGTGTCGGCGAGCACGAAAAACACATCTGCTTTTTGCACAGCAAAGGTTTAGTAAAAGAGGTAGAGAAGCTGACAGACAACCCGACCGTGACCTGTTCGATCTGTCTGGTTAACGCCAACGCGCCGGAGAACGTCTGCTCCCCTACTACCTTGGGGGGAGGGTTCAAGTACTCGGACATGAAGCACAGTAAGAAAGTGATCTGTGACAGCGTCCTGGAATCGAATCCGGACAAGAAATAAATTATTTGATGCTGATGCCGGCAAAGGCCGCACCCGCCGGGATGCGGCCTTTGCCGTGCGATTTTTCTGAAGCCAACCAACCTGCATATACTCTTAAGACCTTCCCCCTCCTGACTTATACTCCTTTCTCTTTAATATCTTAAGAATTCGCGTTGTCTCTGTCAGGTACTGCTCACTCCGTAGCAATGCCCTCATCCGCCCCTTCGGGAGGGGGAACTCCGTAGGCTCTTCGCAAAAGCGCCGAAAATCTTCCCCCCTCCCGACCTCCCCCCTCTGGGGGGAGGAGTAAGTGGTTAAAAGAAGGGCAAATTCCTTACTTATGGCAGCGCCCTCCGGTAGAGGGTGGCCGAAGGCCGGGTGAGGGGGTTTTGCTGCTGCTATTAAAAGGTGCAATTACCTAAAGTACGTCCTCTTCCGAATAAACCATGCGAAGCGATATAAGGACACTATAATGTATGGCTGTGCGCCGGCCTCGGCAGCAGCCTCCGCACCAGATTCCGCAATTTCATAAGGGGGCGAGAATGAGGAATGCATCAGGCGGAATTGCTGCAAACTTGTCCAAAGGCATCATTCTCCTAAGTTTCATCCTGCTTCTTGGCGCGTGCGCGGTCACGGCTAAAAAAGAGGATACCGTTGCCGTATTGACTCCGGATCGGGAGATCGAGGATGTGCGGCGGATACCCCAGCGGTTCTCGGAATTAGCCGAAGCCGCCGGGGAAAGCCTGACCATAGACGAGCCGTGTCGCATAACGCTGCTCGATGAGTTCAGCCGGAACTTTTTCCTGCCGTGGACTTCCGCTACTTATCTCAGCGACCCCGCGAAGTTGAGGGAGTTCATGCGGCAGCAGGCAAAGGGTAACTGGTTCGGGGTGAACAAGCGCAGGGTTCGGCCCAGGCAGATGCAGGAGATCTTGAACAATTGCGCATTGGAAAATTTCCCTTCCCGAAACGACCTGGGCATAGCTGTCGCTCCGGGGCATCTGCGGGGACTTCCGACACCCCTGCCGTTTTACCAGCGTGCCGATGGCGCGCCTTTTGACATGCTGGCCTGCCCTCAGTTAAAGCTGAACGAACCGCTGCGGGTTCTGCACCCCTCGCGGGACGGGGTGTGGCTCTTCGTAGAGAGCGTCTACAGTAACGGCTGGATCGAGGCGCGCGACGTGGCGCTTGTCGATGGTGCCTTTGTCGAAAAGTGGATGCGCGCATCCCACCTCGCGATAATAAAGGACTATGCCCCCATCTCCGACGGTCGCGGAATGGCGACTTTCCGCGCCAAGATCGGGACGATTCTGCCGCTGGCAGGTAAGGGGAATGGCTGGTGGGAGGTCCGGGTGGCCTCGGCAGGAGAGGGGGGCCGGGTGGAGGAGAGGAGCAGCCGGATCCCAGCCGCCGCCGCGGCCGGTTTCCCGCTTGAGTTCGAAAAGAGAAACATCGCGCTGATCGGGGATCAGTTGTTGGGGGAACCGTATGGGTGGGGCGAGCTCTACGCCCTACGGGACTGCTCTGCCTTATTGCGCGATTTTTTCCTCCCTTTCGGGATCTGGTTGCCGCGCACTTCGTTCGACCAGATCGGATCTGTACCGACGCCGCGGGAAATCGCCAAGCTGGCGGCTCCGGAGAAGGAGGAACTCATCAAGCGCCATGCCGTACCTTTTCTCAGTATTCTTTATAAACCGGGTCATATCATGCTTTACGTGGGCTTGGGACCGGAGGAGCGACCCTTGGTCTTTCACAGTGCCTGGTCGATCCAGGTAAAGGAAGACGGCGGGGCGAAGACTCAAGTCGTCGGGTTCTCAGCCGTCACGACCATGGAACCGGGCAAGGAACTCGGGCTGGTTCCGGGGAAAACCTTGCTGGAGCAGGTGACAGTGCTGGGCACTTTGCCCAAGCGCTGCAGGCAGATGGCGGATTAGCAGGCTGGCCTATGGTCGGCAAAAACCGGAGACGGGACTGCAGGGACACCGATCATCTTGGCCGGGTTGCCGTCAGGATGGGCAAAGTCGGAATAAGCCGGCCCTAAGCTGGCAAAAAGAAAAAGGTCTGCCATTATCTACATCTGAAGAATCGACATGTAGCCACGAACATCATGAAAAAAGGAGAAACAACATGAAAAGAACAGCTTCAGCAGTATGGAACGGTTCGCTCAAGGAAGGCAACGGCCAGATTTCCAGCCAGAGCGGCGTGCTCACGGACACGCCATATTCGTTCGGAACCCGTTTCGCGGAAGAGCGCGGCACCAACCCCGAGGAACTGATAGCGGCGGCGCATGCCGGATGTTTTTCCATGGCGCTGTCAGCGGGGCTCGGCAAGGCGGGCTTCGAGCCGGCGCGGATCAAGACCCAGGCCTTGCTTGACCTGGAAAACATCGAGGGGAGCTGGAGGATCACGGCGATACGCCTTGAGACCGTGGCGCGCATCCCGAAAATCACGCCGTCCCAGTTCGAGGCTATCGCCGAGGATGCCAAGGTCAACTGCCCGGTATCGCAGGTGTTAAAGACCAACATCACCCTGGTGGCGAAGCTGGAGGATTAAGCTCTTGAATTGTTCCTCGAAAACAAAAGCGGCCCCGGGAAATCCCCGGGGCCGCTTTTGTTCATACTGCCTACTGCTTATGCTGTCTTAGCCTAGGATCTGCTTCAGGTCCTCTTCGGCGGTCCCGATCGGCGCGATGTTGAAGTTCTCAACCAGGAAGTTGAGCACGTTCGGGGTGATGAAGGCCGGAAGGGTCGGTCCGAGCTTGATGTCCTTGATGCCGAGGTGCAGCAGGGTCAGAAGGATGGCGACGGCCTTCTGCTCGTACCAGGAGAGGATGAAGGAGAGCGGCAGCTCGTTGACGCCGCACTTGAATGCGCCGGCAAGCGCCACTGCGATCTGGATAGCCGAGTAGGCGTCGTTGCACTGACCGATGTCGAGCAGGCGCGGGATGCCGCCGATGTCGCCGAAGTCGAGCTTGTTGAAGCGGTACTTGCCGCAGGCCAGGGTCAGGATGATGCAGTCGGCAGGCACTTTCTCGGCGAACTCGGTGTAGTAGTTACGGCCGCTCTTGGCGCCGTCGCAACCGCCGATCAGGAAGAAGTGACGGATGTCTCCCGCCTGGACCGCCGCGATGACTTTGTCGGCGACTCCAAGAACCGCGTTATGCCCGAAGCCGGTGAGGATGTCCTTGCCGGGGTTCTCCTCGAAGCCCGGAAGCGCCAGAGCCTTCTCGATTACCGGAGAGAAATCCCAGCCGGCGATGTTCTTGACGTCCGGCCACTGGACCAGGCCCCAAGTGAACAGGCGGTCCTTGTAGGTTTCGGCGGGACGCTGGATGCAGTTGGTATTGAAGATGATCGCGCCGGGGAAGCCCGCGAATTCCTTCGCCTGATCCTGCCATGCGCCGCCGAAGTTGCCGGCCAGATGGGCGAACTTCTTGAGGCCCGGGTAGCCGTGGGCGGGGAGCATCTCGCCGTGGGTGTAGATGTTGATCCCTTTCCCTTCGGTCTGCTTCAGGAGCTCTTCGAGCATGCGCAGGTCGTGGCCGGAGACCAGGATCGCCTTGCCCGCCTTGGTGCCGAGCGCGACCGGCGTCGGGACCGGATGGCCGAAGCTGTCGGTGTTGGCCTTGTCGAGCAGTTGCATGGTGACCAGGTTGATACGTCCGCACTCCATGGAGAGACCTACGAAGTCCATGAGGCCGAGGCTCTTGTCCAGGGTCGCCGACAACGCCTGGTGCGTATAGGCGTAGATCTCGTCGTTCTCGAGGCCGATCACCAGTGCGTGGTGGGCGTAGGCGGCATAGCCTTTCATGCCGTAGATGATGATCTCCTGGACTGATTTGACGTCCGGGTCGATGGTGTCGTCCTTGACGCCGTGCTTGGCGCCCAGGGCGACCAGTTCCGCGGTGGTGCCGGGTGTGAACGCTTTTGCCGCCTCGGGGACGTCCCCGGTGAAGGGGCCGCCGTTGGCCTTTTCGAAGAGCGCCTGCGCCTTGTCGCGGTTTCTTGCCGCGTCGCGTACCAGTTTGGCGATCTCTTCGGCGTCGAAGTCGACGTTGGTGACCGTGGTGAACAGGCCGTCCAGCATGAAACGGTCGATGTCGTTGTCCTTGGCGCCTTTCGCGCGGGCCTTGTGCGCCCAGAAGGCGATCCCTTTCATGGTGTAGACCAACTGATCCTGCAGTGCGGCGACATCCGGCCCTTTGCCGCATACGCCTACTTTCGAGCACCCGCCGTTGGCAGCCTGTTCACACTGATAGCAAAACATGTTTTCCATCGTTTCCCCCTTAGTTGCAGCGTTAGTAGTTGAGGTTGAAAATCCCAGCCAGCTTTTGATCTTGTTCTTCATTGTTCCCCCGTATGCCAGATTTTGATTATCTCTTTTAGCCGGTGCGCCGGTTGCCCGTTCCGCACCGTGTGTACCGTCTTTCGATGGACCCACCATACCGGCGATCGATCGGTCCGGCCTTGACCTAAGTCATAAAACAGCACTAACTGGCAATCGGGGTCTTCTTTGTCTTTTTAGGGGGGAAGGCTGATTCCAGGGGGGCGGGCGCTGCATCTAAGGGGGGTGATTCTGCAGGAGCGGCATTCCCGCAGCGATTGCCGCAGGAAAAGATTTATATTGCTTTCGGCTTACCTCAAAAGATTTCCTGGCGTCCTTCGCGTAACCGGTTTCGGTTTGTCCGGATCTTGGATGGCGGATGGGATGCCCCGACCGTGCCGGCTTACTTAGTGAACGACGCTGCCGACCATGGCGCGGTAGATGTCGGGCCGCAGGACGAACTGCAGGCTGCAGGATGTCGCCGTGCCGAAGGCAATTGCCTGATTGCCGCCGATCGAAGAGTTCAGGTTGTAGATCGGGCGCAGGTTGAGGCCGAGCCGTCTCAGGTCGGCTTCGAAGATCGGCCCGTACTCGGCGGCGAATTCCGAAAGCCGATCCCAGGTTGCCAGCATTTCTATGGGGATGGCGACACCGTCTGCTACACGTATTAGATCCGGCATGATTGGCTCCTTGTTCCTTGATGCTAAAGGACATATCGGCGCTCATGCCTGAAACTTGAGGACTCTGACTGAAGTAATGGGAGCTTTTTAGCTACGCAATGCGCCCGCGGTTATCGTCCCTTTGGCCGTGCAGTCGATCTCGGAGTAAACGACAAGCCGCTTCAAAAGGCAGAGTCCCAGCGCCAGCAGGGTCAGTATCAGCGATATGACCCCCCGCCAGCCGTACGAGGACCAGAGCCATCCGCCGGCGGTACCTGAAACGCTGGAGCCGAGATAGTAGAAGAACAGGTAGAGAGAGGCTGCCTGCGCCCTCGCGGTGCGCGCCCTGCTCCCGACCCAGCTGGAGGCTATGGTGTGGGCGCCGAAAAAGCCGGCGGTGAAAAGGGCGATGCCGAAAACGATGCTGCTCACGCTTTGCGATAGCGTCGCCAGCGCGCCGAGCGCCATGGTGCAAATGGTGAGAAAGAGCATCCGGCTGCGCCCGAAGCGTTCAACCTGGCCTCCGATCATGGATGAGCTGAAGGATCCGAGCATGTAGACCAGGAAGATCAGGCTCACCAGTGAGGGACTCAGGTAGTAGGGGAAGGCGAGCAGTCTGAAGGTGATGTAATTGTAGAGGGTTACGAAGCTTCCCATGGTGAGGAACGATATGCCGTAGAGACAGAGCAGAGCCGGGTCCTGCAGTTGCTTGAAAAGCGAACTGAACAGGTAGCGCGCGGCGAAAGGGCGTCTGGTGAAATTCTCGGAAGGGGGGAGCGACCTCGCGAAGTGCAGGCTCAGGATGAGGCAGAGAACGCCGATAACGCAAAGCGCGGCTCTCCATGAAACGTGTTCCGTCATGGTCGCCGTGAAAATCCTGCCCGTCATGCCGCCGATGGCATTGCCGCTTATGTAGAGACCGATGGCGGAGGTGAGCGAGGCGGGGGCGATCTCTTCGCTCAGGTAAGCCATGGCGACCGCTGGGAGTCCCGCAAGGGCGACCCCTTGCAGCAGCCTGAGCACCAGGAGTTCGGGGAGGGTGTGGGTCAGGGAGGTGAGGAGCGCCAGGAGGGAAGTTATTATCAGCGAGGAGACCATGACCCTCTTTCGGCCAAAGCTCTCGGAAATGGTTCCGGCGAAGAGCATCGCCACGGCCAGGGCGCAGGTGGCGATGGAGAGCGGCAGGCTTCCCCGGGCGGCTCCCACGCCGAACTCGCGGGAGAACACCGGCAAAAGCGGTTGCACGTCGTAGAGCGTTATGAAGGTGACGAACCCCGCGGCGAAGAAAGCCAGGTTGATCTGCCGGTATCTCTTGGTTCCGCTCTTGATTGATCCCATTCGCTTCTGCCCCGCTTGACCTTCCTTTGATGTGCCGGTGACTATATAGCTTGTCATCACGGACTTCAAGAGGAACTATCCTGCGGTTGCATCTGTCGATTGCCTGGCGGTTGGAATCAGGCGATCCGGTCCAGCAGTTCCGCCAGCTTGTCGGCTATTTTCTTGGGAGGCAGGACGAAGTTGACGGCGCCGGTTTGAACCGCCGCCTTGGGCATGCCGTAGATGGTGGAAGAATTTTGATCTTGGGCGATGGTGACACCCCCGATCTGCTTGATGTGTCTGATCCCTTCGGCGCCGTCTTTCCCCATGCCGGTCAGAATAACCCCGATTACCTTGCCGCCGCCAAGCGGCCTGGAAAGCGACCGCATGGTGACGTCCACGGCCGGTTGCACGTAATTCACCCGCGCTCCTTCGTAAAGCACGACCCTTTGATTCCCCTCCAGGCTCAGGTGAAACCCGCCAGGGGCAAGATAGATGTTGCCGCTCCTCAGGAACTCCCCGTCCTCGGCCAGCGCCACCGGCATGGAGGCCACCGCGTTCAGTCCCTGGGCTATGCGGTAGTCCATCTGCGGGGTGATGTGCAGCACGATGAGAAACGCGGCATTGAGCGGCGGGAGTTCCCTGAACAGCGCCTTCAGGGTCAAAGGTCCCCCGGTCGAGACGCCTATCACCACCAGGTTATTACTGCTCATGGTCGCCAACCGCCGCGAGCAGGGCCAGATAATATTGCAGCGACTCTATCAACTGGTCCGGTCCGAACGGTTTGGTCATGTAGTCCGATACGTACTCCTGCAGGCCGTCCATCTTGGAGTCAGGCTCTCCCATGCCGGTCAGCATGACGATGATGTTCCCGCTGTAGAGTCCCTTTGCCACGATCTCCCGGATGGTGTCCCAGCCGTCCATGTCGGGCATCATGATGTCCATCAGGATCACCCCCCTGAATCCCGACCCTAATAACTCGAGGCACTCGGGGCCGCTCGCCGCGCTGGTAAGGTCCAGTTGCACCGATTGACATATGATCTCGACCGATGCCCTTACATACTCATTGTCATCTACAATCATTATCCGCTTGCTCATGATAGATCCTTTTCTCCTGTTTGACGGAAATTCGGCTTGGTCGGGCATCCTTTATCGTCCATCGCGCGCCCCGAGCAGGCCTGCCATCGCTTCATGGTCAAGAGGCGCCAGTTCCGCTTCGGCTATCGCTGCTGCGCAAAGCATATCGCCGATCCGCTCCATGAACTGCTCCAGAGTGAACGGCTTGGCGAGGAAAATGGCCTCCTGGCGCAGTGTCTCATCCTCCTGCAGCATGCCGTTGGTATACCCGGATATGTAGAGGACCGGAAGGCCGGGGTATGTTTCCAGCAGTACCTCGTACAATTCTGGGCCGGTCATCTCCGGCATTGTCACGTCGGTCGCCAGCAGGTGGATCTGCCCCTCCTGGCGTGCCGCCAGGTCGAGCGCCTGCGAGGGGCTCTCGGCTGCGAGAACCCGGTACCCGAAGGAGGTCAGCAACTCCTCCGCCACTTCACGTATCATGGTGTTGTCTTCCACCAGAAGGATGATTCTTCCTTCCCCCGCGCCGTGTTCCGTCGCGGTGCGGGGGGGAGGGCCGAGCATCGGCTCGGCGGTGCTGGAACTTGCCGGGAGGTAGATCTCGAACCTGGTGCCTTCGCCCGGACGGCTCTTCACGTCGATGCACCCTCCGTGGTGCTTGATGATGCCGTAAACGGTCGCCAGGCCCAGGCCGGTCCCTCGACCAACCATCTTGGTGGTGAAAAACGGCTCGTACATGTGACGAAGCGTCTCCTCTGCCATGCCGCAGCCGTCGTCGGAGAACGCAAGCAGGATGTAATGCCCGGGCTTGGCGACGGGGTGCTGCCTGGCGAAATCCGAGTCGAGTATCAGGTGTCCCGTCTCCAGGCAGATCGAGCCGGCCCCCTCGATGGCGTCCTGGGCGTTCACCAGGAGGTTGAGAAGGACCTGTTCCAACTGGCCGCGGTCGGCAAGCACCCTCGTCGCGCCGGGGGAGAGCCGCAGGTCGATCGAAATGCTCTCCCTGGCGGTGGCGCGTATGATGTCGCGGAAGGAGACGATAACCTCGTTCAGGTCCAAAAGGTCCATGTTGAGCACCTGTTTGCGCCCGAACGAGAGGAGCTTTTGGGTCAAGTCGCTCGCCCTGTGGGCGGCGAGGTTCATGGCGTCGATCATCCTGGCCTGCGGACTCCCGTCGGCGAAGCCGCGCCGCAGCATGTCGGCGTAGACGATGATCGGTGTCAGCAGGTTGTTGAAATCGTGGGCGACCCCGGCCGCAAGCTGCCCCACCGCTTCAATCTTTTGGCTGTGGCGCAACTGTTCCTCCAGCAACCTGTGGCCGTCGTCTGCTCGCACCCGGCCGATGGCGATCCCTGCCAGATGCGCCGCAGATTCGATCAGCAGGATATCCTCTTCACTTGGTGCGCGCGGCTCGCGGTGGTATACGGCGACGGTTCCGAGCAGGGTTCCGTTGGAGGCGAAGACCGGCTCGGACCAGCAGGCCCGAAGCCCCGCGTCGCGGGCCGGCTGGAAATGCTTCCAATAAGGGTGCGGTTCCAGGTCCTCCACCACGACACGCTGTCGCAGGAAGGCGGCGGTGCCGCACGACCCTTTCCCCTTGCCGATCAACAGCCCGTCTACCGCCTTGTTGTACTGCTCGGGGAGCGTCGGCGCCGCGCCGTGGCGCAGCCTGGTGCCGGACTCATCCACCAGGAGCACGGAGCAGAGCGAGCCTGGGATGGCGTCTTCGACGAAGTTCACCACACAGATCAGGAGTTCCTCAAGAGAGGCGTCGGTCGCTATTCGCTCCAGGGTTTTCAGCCGGTTTCTCTCCCTCAGTTCGCCGCGCTTTCTCTGGGTGATATCCCTGGCTATGTTCAATATCAGCGAGCGCCCTTCACTCTCCATGAGGCGGGAATGCACCTCTATCGGGATGACGTCGCCGTTCTTGGCCAGGTATGCGCTCTCGAAGGTCGCCTCCCCGAATTCCTTGAGCTTCTTCATGATGGTGTGGATCTGCGAGGCGTATTCCGGCGGCTCAATCTGGTGCAGCCGGATGCCTGCCAGTTCCTCGGGGCGGTAGCCGGTCAACCGGCAGAGCGCCTGGTTGAAATGAACCAGGCACCCATCCTCGTCGATCTGCAGGATGCTGTCGTTGGCCGCGTCTATCTGGGCCGCCTTGATGGCAAGCTGCGCCTGCTGCCCGTCCACGATGCCCTGCGTCGCCTGCTGGCTGTCCAGGTGGCGGAAAAGAACCCTCGTCAAAATAACGACCACCAGGCAGAGCGCGAGCGTCAGGATGGACTGCTTCAGAAAGATGCTCCCGGGCGGTTGCGCCGCGGGCGGGTTATCGGAACCGTCCGCCATCCCCAGCAATCCCCCGGCGTCCGAGATGACGCCAAGGGCCGAGATGCATATGACGGCTACCACGATGATGCCGACGGTAATGCCGATGCGCAGTTTAAGCTGGCTTACGGAGATCTGATTCATGATTGACATCTCCTTTTGAGCGTGCTGCTTTCCCGGTGACTGGTCCTGATGCGGCTGGAGCGAGTTTCATGTTGAAGAACATGGTGCTCCCTTTATCTTTACCCGGGCTCAGCGCCCAGATCCTCCCCCCGTGATTGGTAACTATCCTTTGGCAAATGGCGAGCCCCAAACCCTGGGTGTCCAGGTCGTGACGCGCCGCGTCGGCCTTGAAGAATTCGTTGAACACCAGGGGTAGGTGATGCGGATCCAGTCCAAGGCCGTCGTCTTGAACGGAGACCTCTACGATATCGTCCTTGATCGCGGCATCGAGCCGTATCGTGCCGTTTTTTGCGGCGTAGCGCGCCGCGTTGCTGAGCAGGTTATTAAACAATAGGGTCAACTGGTCCGGGGCCCCCAGCGCGTAAAGCTCCGGGTCTATGTTGTTTATGCAGCTTACCCCCCGCTGTTCCAATAAGGAGGTGATCGCCTCATCGAAGGCGCTTTCAGCGGCTGCGGCGAGTGCTACGGGCACCGGCTCGGGCTGGGCCGCATCCGAGGAGAGCCGAACCAGGTCGAGCGATTTGACGGCCAGCCCCTGAATCTGGTTGACGCACCGCTGACATATCTCCAGCATTCTCTCCGTCTGCGGGTCGCTTACCTCTTTGCGGATCATCGGGATCAGGGCGAAAAGGGGAGTGAGAGGTGTTCTCAGGTCGTGGTTCAACTGGACCATCAAGGCCTCCATCATCAACGAATGATGCTTCTGGGCCTCCAGCTTGGCCTTCTCCTCTTCCGCCGCCTTGCGCTCCGTGATGTCCAGAATCACCCCGACCAGCCCGCCGGGTACTCCCTTGTGATCCCTGAAAGCCGCCTTGTGAAAGATGACGTCGTGCAGGGTGCCGTCTGCGTACACCACCCGCGACTCGTAGGTTTGGGTGCCGGAGCTTTCCAGGAGTTCCTGGTCCATTCGCTGGTAGAGGTCCGCCAATTCCTCGGGCCAGAGTTCATGGACCGTCTTGCCGATCATCTCCTCCCTGGAAAACCCGATGTAGGACTGCATGGCGCTGTTGCAGCCGTTGTAGCGTCCCTGGGGGTCCTTGGAAAAGATCGGGCTCGGGATGGTGTCCAGGAGCAACTGTTGGAAGCTCAACTGTTTCTGGACGGCGTTTTCGGAACGCTTGCGGTCCAGAATCAGCAGCGTGGCGCACAGAACGAAGACGGCGGCCAGCGCCCCGTTGATGGCGCGTATTTTCATGTTGATAAGGTCGTAGCGTGCCAGGTATTCGCTCTGCTTGACCCCCACGAAAAGCACCCCGATGATCTCTCCCCGGTCGTTTCTGATCGGATCGTAGGCTGTGAAATAAGGAATGCCCAGGATCTGGGCCTCGCCGCGGTAACCGATTCCTTCCTGAAAAATGGCCCGGTGCGCCGGACCGACAAGCTTGGTCCCGATGGCCCGGCTCCCGTCCGTTCGGAGAATGTTGGTGGCGACCCTGGTGTCCCCCATGAAAACGGTTGCCCTGCTGCCGGTTATGCTGAATATCTTGTCTGGGATCTCGTTGTTGCCGTTGATGACGTAGTTGTCCCCGATCAGCAGGTTCCCATCCTCGATACGGAAATTTCGCCCCTTGTGGTTGATGAGTTCCCAGAAGGTCATTATGCTGCTTTCCTGTTGCCGGGTCGCCTGCCGCACAGCTTCTTCGCGCATCTGCCCTAGCATAAGGTAGTTTGCGATCATTATGATCAGTACCACGCTGAACGCGGTTATCAGCACGACGCTCGCTATTTTGGTGGATATTTTCAAGGTACATTCCTTTGGATTGTCGATCCGGGCCGATATCGCCGGCCTTGCCGCTTTTTGGGTGCTGCCGCGCGCGTCATACCCTGAAGCTGCGCTTTCCCTGGGAGGCGAGCCAGGTGATCAGGCGGCCGGACATCTCGCCAAGCGGCACCACCTCGTCCACCCCGCCACGTGCGATCGCTTCCCTCGGCATGCCGAAGACGACGCAGCTCTCCTCGTCCTGGGCCAGCGTCCGTGCGCCTGCCTGGTGCATTTCCAGCATCCCGGCGGCTCCATCGTCACCCATGCCGGTCATGATGATGCCGAGACAGTTCCCCGCGGCGCAGTTCGCGGCGGAGCGGAACAGGACGTCAACCGAGGGGCGGTGTCGGCTTACCGGCGGGCCGTCCCCGATGGCGATCGTGTAGTTGGCGCCGCTTCTCGACAACATGAGGTGCCTGTTGCCGGGTGCTATGTAGGCATGCCCCGGCAGCACGCGCTCGCCATGTTCCGCTTCCTTTACCGCCAGCCTGCAAAGCCCGTCCAGGCGGGCGGCGAAGGTCCTGGTGAAGGTCTCCGGCATATGCTGGGTGACCAGGATGGCGGGACAGTCCGGGGGGAGCGCCGCCAGGAAGGTCTTGAGCGCCTCGGTTCCCCCGGTCGAGGCCCCCACCGCTATCACCTTTTCCGTGGTGGAAAAGTGCAGGTGCCGGCTTGGCAGCACGGCATCGGCGGTGAGTTTCTCTTGGGTCTTTTGTGCCGGCGCCGGCTTCCCTGCACCCCTTCCGCGCCAGGATTGGTGGGCGCAGCGAATCTTGCCGGTTAGCTCCTGCGCGTATTCCAGAAGCCCGCAGCGGATATCGATCTTCGGTTTGGTCACGAAGTCGAAGGCGCCAAGCTCAAGGGCCTTGAGCGTCACAACAGAGCTCTTCTCCGTCAAGGAGGAGACCATCACCACCGGCGTCGGGCGCAGGCGCATCAGCTTTTCCAGAAAGACGAGCCCGTCCATCCTGGGCATCTCGACATCAAGGGTAAGCACGTCCGGGTTGAGCGCCTTGATCCGCTCCCTTGCGACAAGAGGATCCGGCGCGGTACCTACCACTTCCAGGTCCGGTTCCGCGTTGATGATCTCCGTCAGGAGCGCGCGTATCAGGGCTGAATCGTCTATTATGAGAACCTTGACAGGCATTTGGTCATTTCCCGGGCGGGAGGTCCCGCATCCTCTTCACCCAGGCGCGACCCGTGGCAGGGAAGAAGATCACCTTGCGCGGGCAGCACTCCCCAAGATCCGAGGCGACGATCGGGATCCCCTGTTTTTTCAGGTAGTCGACTGCGAAGGCGGCGTTGTTGCCGCCGATGTCCGTTGCTGTAGCCATGATCCGCCCCGCGCCGAACAGTTTCGCCTCCAGGCGTTCGCGTTTGGCTCCGAGCAGTTCCAGCCGCTTCAGCAGTTGCCTCATGGCGCACGCGCCGTAGCGGGCGCAGCAGTTGGAATTGCAGGCCCCGGTGCAGTGGATGACCCTCCCCCCCTGCAACAGTTCAGGGAGCATGAAATGGTTCATCCCTCCCACCCCCCTCTCGGGGTCGTGGAGGCAGACCGAGACGCAGGAGCCAAGCAGCGTGGTGATCGCCATCCGGTCGGCAGTGGCGAAGCACTCTCCCGCCAGGATCTTTACCGCGACGGTGCCGAACTCCTGGTCAAAATAGCTGCCCTTGTTGTGGTGCGGGTCGCTTTTCCGCATGCTGTTTCCTTCTCGGGAATCCGCATCTGCTGCCGCGCATTCATTTCCTGAGGGCGTAGGCCGTGTTGCCGCAGATTTTGAACAGCTCCCGGGCATTATGAAAGCTCTCCGAGTGCCCGACGAACAGCAGGCCGTCAGGCGACAGTGAATCGGCAATCCTGCCTAAAACGGCTTGCTGGGTCCGATTGTCGAAGTAGATCATCACGTTGCGGCAGAAGATGAAATCGAATTTGCCCCGCATGGGCCACGCTTCGTCCAGCAGGTTCAGGCGTTTGAAGGTAACTGCCTGGCGCAACTCCTCCTTCACCTTGGCGAATCCCTCGTTTTTCCCCTCTCCACGGAGGAAGAAGCGCTTGCACAAATGATCCGGGACCTTCTGCAACTGGTCCACCGGGTACACCCCCTGTCTCGCCTTGGCGAGCATGTTGGTGTCGATGTCGGTGGCGAGTATGCCGAGCGTCGCGCAGGGTTGCTTCAGCGCTTCCAGCGCCGTCATCGCGATGGAGTACGGCTCCTCGCCGCTGGAAGAGGCACAACTCCAGATGGAGACCGGCTTGCCGGCCGGGTGCCGCGCCAGGCGTTCTGCCATGATCCGGAAATGGTGCGGTTCGCGGAAGAACGAGGTCATGTTGGTGGTGAGGGCGTTTATGAAGGCCTCCAACTCCGCCTCGTCCCTGTTCTCGATGATCTTCAGGTACTCGGCGAACGACTCCAGATTCCTCGCACGGATGCGGCGGGCCAGGCGGCTGTATACCATATCCATCTTTCCGGGCGCAAGGGCTATCCCCGCCAGCCGGTAGATGAGCGCCCGGATGCGCGCGAAGTCGTCAGCCGTGAAGGGGTAGAGGAAAGAGGTCCCCCCGCCAGCCTCTACTCCGGCCCCGGCTACCGCTTCGCGCTCCCTCCGGTACAGGGGGCACGCTATGCCGCGCTCTGCCGTGGTTCTCAGAATTCCTTCCAGTCATCGTCGAGTTCGGCGGCCGCAGTTGCACGGGTGGGACGCTGCTCGAGAGCTTTTACCCCTCCTGCTGCGGAAAGCGGCCTGATTTTTTTCTCGGGGGGCCTCTGCTTGAGCGACATGCTGCGATGCTTCGTCTTGCGCTTTTCCGGAACGTCCTGCGGCTTGTGGGAATTCTCCAGAGTGAATCTGGCTACGACACCGACCAGTTGCTGGGCCTGCTCCTCAAGCGATTCGGCTGCCGCCGCCGCCTCCTCCACCAGCGCCGCGTTTTGCTGCGTAACGTCGTCCATCTGGGTGATGGCCGTGTTGACCTGCTCGATGCCGCTGGACTGCTCCAGCGAGGCCGCGGAAATCTCGGCCATGATGTCGGTGACCCGCTTGATGCTGGTGACGATGTCCTGGGTGGTGCGTCCCGCCTCCTCCACCAGACGGCTGCCGTCCTGCACCTTGCCGACCGAATCCTCGATGAGCGACTTGATCTCCTTGGCCGCCGCGGCGCTTCTTTGCGCGAGGCTCCTCACTTCAGCCGCTACCACAGCGAATCCTCTTCCCTGCTCTCCGGCGCGTGCCGCCTCGACCGCGGCGTTCAGCGCCAGGATGTTGGTCTGGAAGGCGATGCCGTCGATCACCCCGATGATGTCGGAAATCTTCTTGGAGCTGTCCGTGATCGACTCCATGGTGCGCACCACGCGGTTGATCACCTCCCCCCCCGTCACAGCTACGCCGCTGGCGTTTATGGCGAGCTGGTTTGCGGCCTGCGCGTTGTCCGCGTTCTGCTTCACCGTCGAGGTGAGTTCCTCCATGCTGGAGGCTGTCTCCTCAAGGGCGCTTGCCTGCTCCTCGGTGCGCTGCGACAGGTCCGAGTTGCCCGCCGCGATCTCCTCGGTCGCCGTCGCGATCGATTCCGCGCCGGTCCTCACCTCGCCGACGATGCGCGCGAGTCCCTCGTTCATCTCCTTGAGCGAGCTCAGGAGCTCTCCCGTCTCGTCCGTGCTTTGCACCTCGATCCGCGCGGTCAGGTCGCCGGAGGCGATGCGCCGCGATGCGCCGATGGCCTGGTCCAGCGCCTGCTTGATCCTGCGAGCGACTATCCAGGCGCAGGTAAATATGACCAGGGAGAGGGTCAGCGTCCCCCCCATGATCTGCCATTTCATCCGGTCCATGTCGGCCTTCACGTCGTCCACATAGATGCCGCTGCCGATGACCCATCCCCACTCCTTCATCAGCTTCACGTAGGAGACCTTGGGGACCGGCTGGCTCAGGCCCGGCTTGGCCCACATGTAATCCACCACCCCTTCCCCCTTTTCCTTGGAGACGTTGACGAATTCCACGAACAGTTTCTTGCCGTTGGGGTCCTTTGTTTCGTTCTGGGTTTTTCCCACCATCTCGGGCCTGATCGGATGCATGAGTATCTTCGTCTCCAGGTCGTTGACCCAGAAGTACTCGCTCCCCTGATACCTGAGCTCCGAGATCTGTTTCAGTGCGTCCGTCTGTCCCTGTTCCAGGGTCTTGACCCCCGCGCCTACCGCGGCAAGGTTGCTCTGCAATATAGCGTGGGCCACCTCGACCACCGATTTGGTGGCCTGCATCTTCTCGTCCATCAGCTTCTTTTGCATGAAGGGGAGCACGTAAAGCATGACCCCCAGCACCATGAGTGCGATGGTCGCCACGGATATGCTGAGAATCTTGATGGAGATCTTCCAATCTTTAAAGCCTTTGATTTTCATGTGGTTGCCGCCTCTCTGTATGATTTTTCCGCTGCGGCGTCGATTATCTGCAATTCCTCGCTGCCGATCAGCTTCTCTATGTCGACGAGGATGAGCATCTCGTCGTTTAATGTGCCGAGCCCGGTGATGTAGCGGGTGTCGAGCGTCGCCCCGAATTCCGGAGCCGGCTTGATGCTGTGTGCCGGGAGTTCGACCACGTCGGAGACGCCGTCCACCACTATGCCCACTACTTTGCCGATCACGTTGATGATGATGACCACGGTGAATTCATGATAGGTCACCTCGCCCACGTTGAACTTGATGCGCAGGTCGATGATCGGTACGATCACCCCGCGCAGGTTGATCACCCCTTTGATGAAGGCGGGGGTGTTGGCGATCCGGGTGACGCTGTCGTACCCCCTGATCTCCTGCACCTTCAGGATATCGATGCCGTAGCTCTCGTTTGCCAGCGTGAAGGTGAGGTATTCCGAGGGGATCTCCCCGCTCTGTTGCTCGGCAGTGCCGTAACCCGTCTGCATAGTTGTGCCGCCTCCTTGCGTTTCTTTGCGTCCTTTAGATATTCTTCCGCATCATGAACAACTCGCTCACGTCCAGGATCAGCGCCACGCGCCCGTCACCCAGAATGGTCGCCCCCGCGCTCCCCGGAACCTTTCTATAGTTGGTCTCGATGCTTTTAACCACGACCTGCTGCTCGTCCAGGAGCGCATCCACCATGATTGCCCCCCTTTCGCCGTCCATCTCGACCAGCACCAGTATGCCGCGCTCCGGCGCCAGCACTTCCGTTTCCATGTTGAACAGTTGGTGCAGCCTGAGGATGGGGAGGTAATCGCCCCGTACCTGGATCACCTGCCTGCCGTTCACGCTCTTCAACTGGTCGGGCTTTGGCTGGAGCGACTCGATGATGACGTTGAGCGGTATGATGAATTTCTCCGTCCCGACCGCTACCGAGAGCCCCTCAAGGATGGCGAGGGTGAGCGGGAGGCTGATGGTGATGCGCGCGCCGTGACCAGGCTCCGAGGCGATCTGCACCCGTCCCCCGATGGACTGGACGTTCTTCAGCACCACGTCCATGCCGACCCCGCGACCGGAGATATCCGTTACCTCCTCCGCCGTGGAGAAACCGGGCGCGAAGATGAGCGGCCACACCTCCTCGTCGCTCATGGAGTCGGAACAGGGGATTCCCTTCTCCATCGCCTTGGCGAGGATCCTTTCGCGATTGAGCCCGGCGCCGTCGTCGATCACGTCGATGACAATCCTTCCGCCCACCTGCGACGCCTTCAACTGCAGCGTCCCGGTCGGGCCTTTTCCCCTTGCCACTCGAGTCCCGGGATTTTCAAGCCCGTGATCGAGGGCGTTGCGGACCAGGTGCGAGAGCGGGTCGGCGATCTTCTCGATGAGCCCCCGGTCGAGCTCGGTGCTGTCTCCGCTGGTCTTCAGTTCGACCGTCTTGCCGAGCTTGGCGGAAATCTCGCGTATCATGCGCGGGAACCGGTTGAATACGATGCTGATCGGGACCAGCCGGATCGACATGACGCTCCCCTGCAGGTCCCGGGTGTTTCTTTCCAACTGCGCCAGGCTTTTTTGCAGCGCCCCGTGAAGTGCCGGGTCGAGGTCCACCGCGATCTGCGCCAGCATCGCCTGGGTGATCAGGAGCTCCCCCACCTGGTTTATCAACTGGTCCACCTTGGCTATATTGACGCGGATGGATGATGCCGCCTCGCCGCCTCGCCGTCCGAAGGCGCCGGGCGTCGTTTCGTTGGCGTCATAGGCGCGCCTGCGGGGGGGGACTTCTATTTCCTGTTGGGGCGGAGCGGCCGCGGGCGCTACCGGGTTATGGCGGTCAGGAGGTGCCGGCAGCTTTGGCGACTCGGTGATGCTTAGTTGATCCTCGTCGGCCACGAACATGAAGACGTCCAGGATCTGTTCCCGGTTGGCCAAGGAGGCGAGGGTGAACTGCCAGCGGGTAATGCAGCGTTCAGGGTTGAAACCTTCCAGTTCCGGCAGCTCAAGCAGTGAGGCGCGGCATTCGAACTCCCCTGGCAGGGCAAGCTCGGAGAGCTCGGAGACGATGCTCTCAACACGGACCCCCCTACTGAAGATCTCGGGATCGGGAGTGAAGTCCAACCGGTATCGCTTCGGCGTATCCGCGCTGCCTTGCATTGCCGGCGAGGGGGGCGGCGCCGGAGCCTCTGGAAGCTCCTTCTCCTCACCGGTACTAGAATCGATCATCTGCTGTAACTTACCGCGCACCCGATCTACTTCTTCCTGGCGGACCTGTTTACCCTCCCGATGCCCGGCAAGCTGCATCGAGATGACGTCACCCGCCTCAAGGAAAAGGTCGATCATCCCTCGAGCAAAAGAGATTTCCCTGTTTCTGAGCAAGTCCAACAGGGACTCCATGACATGGGTCACCACTGTCATGTCGTCGAACCCGAAGATCCCGGCCCCACCCTTTATGGAATGGGCGGCGCGGAAGATGGCATTTAGCTGCTCATGGTCAGGCTCAAGGTCGCCAAGCGAGATGAGGATATGCTCCATCTCCGCCAGATTTTCGGCGCACTCCTCAAAAAACACCTGATTGAAGCGCCTAAGGTCGATACCTTCATGTTCGGTGGTTGAACTCGTCAATGCAGATCCCTTCTTTTATTCCTGTCGAAGTAAAGTTCTTTACCTGAACGCGGCGAACGCATCGGAAAAGCCCAACAGGTTTATCTTGTCCATGATCCGCTGCTTTGGACGGCAAACGACGGGGACGATGCCGCGGCGTTTAAGATTTTCCAGAAATACGACCAGCAATTGACAGCCGCAGGCATCCAGATCGGAAATTTCGTTCAGGTCCATCTCAACCCGATCCGGTTCCGGTACCAGCTCCAGAAGTTGTGCCAGCCGGCCGGCAAGGAGTTCCTGGTTGCAGGCCGCCTGGTCTATAGACCACGCTCCCTCTAGCATGATGCTGCCGTCGGAGGCAAAAGATTTTTCGGACAATTTTCTCCGCTCCTTTATGGATGTTCCGGTTGAAGCAATCGTGTTCCATGTGTATTAACAACCATTGTTATAAAAAACATGCTGTCCTTATTTATCGACAGTGAATGTTCATAACTTTAATGAAAAGTTCGGAGGTTGGTGCTACAGGGGCTGCTGTCCGTTCAGGTGGGATTTGCCGGCGATGGAGGGGGGGAGGGGGGCGGCAGTGGAGGGCAAGACTATGCACTGCCGGTTGGGGTTCATGTTTAGGAGGCTGCTAGAGAACAGGGTTTTGTTTGTGGCCATCGGTCAAGGGTTTACGGATTCCGAATCAAGTGGCTCAAGCGGCTCAAGCGGCGCCATAACCTCTTCCTGCGTCTGTCTGGTGGTCATGCGGATCTTCACAAGGTCTGCCACCATCTGCAACGAGTCAAACAGCGGGTTTACCTTGGAGGCCGTGCAATTTTCCCATTTTATCGGCACCTCCGCGATGCAATAACCGGTTTTCTTGGCAAGCGCCAGTATTTCAACATCATAAGCGAAGCGATCGATCCGGGCCTTTTTGAACAATCTTCTGGCGACCTCACCGGAAAAAAGTTTGAAGCCGCATTGGGTGTCATGAAAATCGTTGATGACGAGCAGCTTTACCAAATGGTTGAACAGCCGTCCCATCCCTCGGCGCAAAGGGTGCTGGGCCTTGATTATCTCGCTTTGGGCAAGAGCCCTTGATCCGATAGCGATGTGATGTGATTGCGAAATGATGTGCGGCCTGAGAATGTCGAGCTCTTCAATGGGGGTCGATAGGTCGGCGTCGGTGATTAGAACCATGCTGCCCCGGGAGGAGAGGACACCTGCTCGAAGAGCGTACCCCTTGCCCCTGTTCCGGGGGTAGCTGATCAGCCGGAGCCCCGGCATCCCGGCCGAGATGTTCCGGACTAGTGCCGCCGTATTGTCCGTGCTGCCGTCGTCAACGATTACGATCTCGGCCTTGAGACCGCTACCGACGAGGTATGCTTGAATTTTTTTGAGGGATTCCGGAAGCCTGTTTTCTTCGTTGTACGCGGCAATGACAATGGTCGTTTCCGTAAGCATGGGAACCTCCTTTGCACCAGGGCTAAATCAGGTTCAATCGTTGTACTCCTTCCAGTACAGTCCCGTTTGCGCGTTGAATTTAGTAGTGCTGTCCGAATCCTCAAGGCTGCCGGTGAACGCGGATTCGTCATCCCAGGATATGGCGTCGGGCATCAGGATTTTCGCAATCAACGTGTTACTGGTGATGGTCCGGGCGCCTATATCTACAGATTTTTCCCTTCTTCCGTTCTCGAATGCCTTGAGCGTGAAAATTGCCTTCGCCGCGCCTCCGTACTCAGATTCCGCGCTGAAAGTGTAGATTCCTTCACGTGCAGTCTCGATAACGGCTTCTTTTGTTTTAAGCTTCGTTTTGGCAATAACAGGCGCTATTTTTTGTTCGCGTCGGGCCTCGGATTTGGTCTGGACGCGATTCCTGCGGGATTTTGGATATGCCCTGAACGAAACCAGCAACCTGACGGAGGTGTCACCTGCAATCACCATTTTCAGATCACCGTGGAGCGAGGTAAGCATCAGCCCTCTTGCTTCCGGAGGCTGGACCTGGTCCGGCGTCGGTTGAATATGCTGAGTGAGGGATACTGCAGCGTCGTTGGTCGCACCAGCTACACTCGCTGTATTTTGTCCCGCGTGCGGCACGTCGTCATCTGCCACTGATGGTTTCTGGTTTCTTGTTATATCTGGTATGGCAGCGTGCTGATTGAGTTCGGCGGAGGGTACGGCCTGAAGTGCAACGGCTTGCACTGTGACGGACGGCATAGCAACTGCTGGGATTGCGACAACCGGTGCAGCCAATGCCAGTGCAACCAATGCCGGTGCAGCCAATGCCGGTGCAACCAATGCCGGTGCAACCAATGCCGGTGCAGCCAATGCCGGTGCAGCCAATGCCGGTGCAGCCAATGCCGGTGTAGCCAATGCCAGTGAAGCGATAGATGGCGTAACTACTGCCACTGCTATGAGAGGCACATTGGCGGTCGCAGAACCGGACTGTCTTATTGCATCGAGCTTGTCACTGTCTAAAATAGGAGTAGATTGCTGGCCTGAGTAGGAGAACATCTCTGATTCACGTGGCATTTCTGCCGAATCGACCGCCCCTCGCTGCAAGGTTGCCGTAGTCTCTGCAATGGGTTGAGCAGGTTGAGCGGCTGAAATGATTGGCGGCTTTTGCAGGGATACAGAAGAAGTTTCGGATGACGCACTAGAGGAGGTCACAGATGATAATGCTGATGACGGATCAGATGACGGTGATATCCAGAAGATATCGAATCGTGTTTCTTTACCGATGGTAAGGTCGGAGTTTGAGGTAGTCGTCAATATAAGAACAAGGAGCGCATGCAAAAGAAGCGAGGCGCAGAGAGGGCCTGCTGCTTCGTATCGGCTCTTATTGCTGGTCGTCCATGTATTATCCATGACGTCGCACCGAATATGAGTTGCTCGTTTAAATTAGGTGATATTTTTGTCTTACATTATTTGAAACCTGCCTGTTTCACCGTACGGTATTTGTCTGCCAGATGCCTGTATTGTGGGAGATTCTTGACGAAAATATTGGCAACTTTGTCAGAGTAAATCAGCACCCAGTTGCTGTCCTTAAGAAGAAACCTGGAAAATTTTGAATTGGAATCATACAGAATCCATGTGACGCTGTACTTATCCAGCACAGATTCCCATCCTTGCTCAAAGTTGACCACCTGGCTGTATTCCTTCATCATGGCTGTGCCATACATGTCCAACCTGCCATCAATAAACACTTCATACGCGGGATGGTTGCGATAGATCAAATAATCTCCGAATTCATCATTATTGAACATGTTGCCGCTAATTTTTTCTCTCATCAGGAATTCGCTAGCGGCAACAGGCTTCAGTTTTTCATCGAAGGCATGGAAAGATCCGCCTGAAAAAATCGCTGCCGCGACAATGAGTACGGCCGTGATCGGCCAGAGGTAACCGGTTGCGCCGGCATCTAACCTTGCGATGTTTTCCGAGCGTTCGCGGAAGAATTGCGCCACCTTGCCACTTGGCTCCCACCTGGCCTCATGCGCTTTCCGTGTCAGGATCGGCGCGGTAATGAGGGCGAAGAGGGGTATATATCGCGCCGAGTAAAGAGCCATGTTGGTAAATACGAGAATGAGAACGAGTTCCGTCGCCTCTATCTTCTTTTTGGAAAGGGCGAAAATTGCAATCAACAGCAACAAGAGGTACTTGAAAGGCATCCATTCATGGAAATTGGGGGAGAGAAATTCTGAGACGTTATCCATGATGAATTTGTCGGAAACAAGCCTGAACGGGAACAGGAGGATGCGGTAGCCGTAGGGATTGATAAGGCAGACGGCGAGGCATGCGATGATGGTGATTCCCAGTTGTTTCAGTTTATGTCTGACGGCTGCCCGTTCGGAGGGTGGCGTCGACGTCATACTCATTAAGTTGCCGACCAGATAAGCGCCCAACAGGATGAATCCGCCCAGGAAGCCGCCGTGCAGGTTGACCCATAGGAGCATTATCGGGGGGAGTAGATAGAGCCGGTTCATTTTGCCGCAATGCCAGGATTCGATGAGATAGTGGCAGATGACCGTAAATAAAAAAGAAAATACGTGAGGTCTTGCCAGCCAGTGCAACTGGGAAGAGCTGAGCACCAGAATGCTCACGGCTGTGGCGATGAGAATGCTGGTTTGGTAGCTCCTCAATATCTTGAATAAAAGATATGTGGTGGTTGCCAGGAGTATGGAGAAAAAAGCAACAATCCCGCTCAATCCGAAGAGGTTGTGGACGACGGACATGACGGCTTCCGAAAGCCATTCATGGGCAGTCCACGGGATGGGCGGAGTGTGAAATGAGAAGATGTCCGATTCCGGTATGGAATGAGTGGCGAGGATGTACTCGCCGGCGCGTATATGGTACCCGGTGTCGCCGTCGCCCAGCAGGGAGGAACTGCTGGTGAAAAAGAGAAAAAAGAGCACCACCGCGAAGAGAAGGTCGGCGATTGAAGGAGTCAAGGTTCGTTTAAGTAGGCTTTTAGCTTTCATGGTCACTCATTAATTTCTCAGTTGGGCATGTCTCTCATCATCTCTGAAGCGGGACCGGATGAAAACCATATCTCTTTTAGCCCATCCACCTTATGACTGTTAGCGCCGTCCTTTTTTTCGAAGTCGAAGGTCGCTATCCTGCCAATGTTCGCAGGGAGCAGGATCTTGTCGGAGATAAAGGTCCGCCTGCCGGTCCCCCAGAAAACCTGTCTTTTCCCCGCAGTCACCGAGTTTCCGTTTCTCATGTACATCGTGTATTCCGGCAGGTAGTACATGAGCAAACGGAATCCGTAAAACAGGTACGGCTGAAGGATCATGGCCGTGTTGTCAGGATCGAAACTGCTCATTTCTTTCACTATGAGTGTCAGATCTCTGTCATGTCTTCTGATCGTTGGCAAAGAGATCTCGGTGTCGGAAAAAAGGAACATAGACGTATTTGCAACTAAGAGAGCCGACGTTAGAATTGCGATTCTTTTTGGGCCTGATATAGTTGCCATCCTTTCGCCTAGCCGTAACGTGCCCCTTGCGCAAAGCAGCAGAAGCGGCGGCAAGAAAATAAGCGCGTAACCGGGATTTGCCGGGTGGATGAAGATGAACTGGTAAAAGAGATAAGATGGCAAGATCCATGCGGCGTAAAACCAGCGCGTTCCATGGCAGATGGAACTTAGTTCGCCATTTCTAGCCGCCGCATAAAAAGCGGTCCCAATGATAACAACCCCTGCTCCCAGGTTGTAGATGCTGAAGCTGAGGATGGCTCGGCTGAAAATCAAGAAGTGCTGCCACCCCTTCTCGAAGACGGAATTGTGCCCTGTGCTGAATTCCCATAGTTCCTTAAAAGCTCCCAGGTAAACACCTGTTCCTCCAGTCATCGAGACCATCGGAAGGAACCATGCCGCGCACACAATTACGAGCAAGGCCAAGGCCGGAATGATCCTGGTGCGCCCCGGGCCTTTCCATGCAGCGATGAGCCAGAGAGGAAAGAGAACTATCATCGTATTCTGCCTGAATCCCCCCGCTACGCCGAGAGCCAGCACCGACATCCAGATAGCACATTGTCTTCCCTGGTAAAGTTTCCAGCAGAGAAATCCGGTGAGGGTGCTAAAAAAGGCTTCAGCCCCATAGGTTAGGGCGACCTCGGCATGAAACCAAAGGTTTGGGCTTACGACCGCCAAAAGGGAAGCGATGATCGCCGTCCTGCGGTCATACATCGCTTCCGCGAGGAGATAGGTGAAGAGGACGGTTAGGCTGCTAAAGGCGATGCTCATCGATACCAGAGCCGAGTTGGCATCCGCTATGAACAGGTGGACCAATTTACCCAGCATCACGTACAGGAAATATCCGGGTGGATGGGGCTGATGGCCGCTTATGTCGTAATGCTCTAGGGCGAGCGCGAAGTTGACCGAGTCGTGATGGAAAAGCATGTCGCTGGTGAAGGGGATACGGATAGCCAGGGCGAAAAGGAAAAGGATGAGGGGAATTAAAAGGCTGCTTTTCGGTGAGCGGAGAAAATCAGCCAATTATGACCTCGTTGCCAGAGCAAGTGCCGGTAGCGGAGACGGTGCCTGCCGCAACTTCGATCACTTTTGCCGACGCTCGTATGATCCTTGTGATCCGGTGTGGTTTTAAGTCACTGACCGCCGCCACCACGCGGTTCCCGCCGTCCAGGAAAATCACATCGATCGGGAATTTCATGAAGAAGGTGTGCACCCCGCAGCACGGCCTGATAAGCAACCCTTCGCCATCCTGCAGCCATTTTCTTCCAAGAAGGCCAACCGCCCTGGACCATAGTGTATCCGCTATGACGAGGTTCCTTGCTATGATATGGCCAGTTGTCTTGTTGGTCGCCCTCATCTAATAGAAAGCCGATTCGGGGAGGAAAAGCCTGAGCCCGAGGGTGCCCATGAAACTTGTCGGATCGTATTTACCCACCTCGGTATCGCCGTCTTTTACGTCCCCCCGAGCCGTGTAGGTACCCTTCATGTTGACGGTAAAAGCAATCCCCCGGGTTATGAAATAATCCAGGCCCGCTTCGAGATGCCCCCCCACGGTCCAGTCCATATCGTATTCATTCCCGGTTATGCCGGTTAGGTCTCCCTTGACGAAGTCGGCTCCTATTCCGAGATACGGGACCATGCGGCTGTCCGGGAGGAAACGGTACTGCAGTCCCACGGACAGATCCGTGAAGGAGGCCTCGAACACCTTGTCCCCCGCTATCTCCACATCGAGGTTCGGCATATGGATGGCCTCGACTTCGACCGCATAGTTCTTGCCGAAGCCGTAGATTAGGCCGCCGCCGACGGCGAAACCGGTTCTGGCCTCGGAGGTGCCGCTGATGAATTCATCCCTAAGCGGTACCAGTACGCCTATTTTGCCGGTGATGCCGAGCCGGTTTTCGATGCTTTCCGCCATTGCGGTTCCGCTGGCCGTGATTTGGGCCACAAGTAGTGTGATGGTTGCTAAAAGGATGACTCTGCGCACTATGTCCTCCTGTTCTTGTTAGATGCTAGGCTCAGGAGCCTCTTGGGGTGCCGGTGAGGTCAATGAATACGATGCGCCTACATAACCTGTGACTGGGATGGGATCATTAGTTATCGCTTTGAACACGACGGACTCTGCAGTGAACGAGCCTTCGGGAGGTGACATCATGGTGATGGAAACATTGAAAATGCCCATCCCCGCAGCGTCGGTGGTTATAGTCTGCATGTTTGGTTCAGTAGCAAAAGTAGTCAGATAATCGATTATAATGCCGGCTGGATCGCCTGTTGTACTGTACGTAGAAAGAGTTATCGGCACGCCCACCCGAGGATTGCCATTGGAATCGGTAAGCTTGAAAGGAATCAGTTGCAGAAAAGAGACGGTTTGGGTTACCGCCGGATCAACAATTTTTGTAATTTCTGGAAGCATGCTCGTTTGTTCACCGGGCTTTAGCCCGGCAAAATCGGTGAACATAATGACGCCGCTACCGCGAATGATCTGGAAACTTGTATAGCCTCTATAATTTTTGCCATCTACTGTCGAAGTAGCTTCGACGATAACATTGGTAGTAAAAAGCACGTTTCCGGTTGTTAAAATCGCTTTTACCTCACCGTTTTTATCCGTACTTGGTGTCGTATAACTGATTGCTCCCGGGCCGGCCAGAACTGTAAAAGTAACCTTTTGGTTTGGCACCGGTGAACCGGCTTCTGTTTTGAGACCTGTTTGCGGATCTACAAATACACCTCCGGCTACATTAAGCAGCCGTGCTGTCAAGAGAACTGTTCCAATATTGGCGTCAACTTGGGGCAGCAGGGTCAAATCGGTGGGGGTTTGCAAATCCGTCGATACATCCAGACTGAACACCGGATCTTGGACAGTTACGGGCGTTGTCGGTACAGTACCAGTACCATCCGCATCAGTTTTAGTTTCCTTGTCTACGCTAAAAGGATCACTTGAGCCACCACTTGAGCTGCCGCCGCAGCCGGTTAAGGAGAAAAGCCCAAGCATCACGAAAATAACGATTGGAATTTTAGAGGAAACCATGTCAAATCTCCATGCCCTTTTGTTATATATGATGTGACTACCCGTACCGGATGCTCCGGTGAATTACCTGGTAAGCCCTTGCCGGCTTGATCGGAATGCCGGCAAGGGGGGATGGTTCACCTCTTTGCCTGCTTCACGTAACTCAGCGCCAGCTGGACCGAAATGATGAGAAGTATAAAAGTGTTGAAATCGACTTTCATGGGATCACCTCCTTGCGGTATACATATATTTGATTCCCTGAACCTGCCGCACGCAGCCGGGTCATTTGAAAATCTTGCTCAATTGGATGAGGGCCGGTCCCAAAATCACCACCAGCAGTGCAGGAAAGATGAACAATACCAGCGGGAAAATCATCTTGATGGTGGTTTTCGCGGCGGCCTCCTCAGCTATTTGTCTTCTTTTAGTCCTTAATTCATCAGAGTAGGTACGCAACGCCAGGCCTAAACTGGTGCCGAATCGCTCGGTCTGGGCCAACATGGCGGTGAGGGACCTGACATCATCCACCATGGTGCGTTCCGCCATATCCTTCAAGCATTCGATACGTGGTTTGCCCGCTCTTGTTTCCATCGTGGCGAGCTTGATTTCCTGGGCCAGCGGGTTGTTGCTAAATTGCGGCGTTTCTGTTGTTCTTATCAGCGCTGCGTCCATGCTAAGGCCAGCTTCAACGCACACCGTCACCAAATCAAGTAGGTCCGGCAGGGTATGAAAAATCATTAACTGGCGACTCTTCATTTTGGCGTACAACCAGTAGCTTGGTAAGAGGTAGCCGGCTATTGCGCAGGCTGACATGATAAGGAACGTTTCAGCGGTGAGATAGGCCTGCTTCGGTATGGCGAACAAAAAAAGATATAGCAGCGGCAATACGCAAGTGATCAATATTTTGCAGCCGAAAAATAGATAAACCGCGTCCTTACGGTATCCCGCCGCCATTAGCATCTTTATATATTTGGAGTGCTCCTTTTGTGGCAGTTTCACGCTTTCGCCAATACGGCTTAACTTGCAGGCCCAGGTTCCTGATTCGACCTGCTGTGTTACTTGTGATTCCTCCGCCGGACATATGCTTTCCATGCGGCGGGCCAGTATGCTTTTACTGAATAGGAAATAGTATGATACGGCTGTCGATAGCAGCAGGACTGAACAAAATATCGTGAATGTGATGAAGTAGAGCATGTTGGCTCACCTATATTTGTATCCGGATGATTTTCCGTATTATCATCAGGCCCATAAGTTGCATTAAGGCGGCAAAGGCAAGTAGGTATATACCCATTGGATCGTTGATAAGGGCCGACTCATATTTCGGGTTCGCTATCCCGAATATTACAAATACAACGACTGGCAGTGCCCCTAGCACGTAGCCGGACATGCGTCCCTGAGCCGTGTAAACCTGGACCTGCCTGCGGATCTTGAGCCGCTCCCGGATGGTCATGGCCAGTTTATCCAGCACCTCGGAAAGGTTACCTCCAACGTCGGAGTTGATGGCTATGACGGTGGTGAAAAATCTCAGATCGAGGCTGTCGATTCTGTCGTTCATTCTGGTCAGGGCATCGCTTATCCTCATTCCAAGCTGCTGCTGATCATAGGCGTTCTTGAATAATGGTCCGACAGGGGAAGGGACCTCCTGCCCCACTAATTGGATTGCAGTCGTGAAGGAGTGGCCTGCCCGCAAGGAGCGTGCAATCATGGTCAAGGCATCCGGGAACTGTTCTGTGAACATGTTGTTCCTTCGCTCTATCTTGAACCTGAGGAAAAAATGGACGATCAATACGACTGTCGCCGCAGCAAGCACACCTAGTAGAATTCGTCCACTTTGCAGGATGACGCCAGCAGCTAAACAAAATGCCAATAAAGAGGTCGCCATGACAAAGGTGGCGGCGGTAATTTTCAGGCCGGCATGATCCAACCTTTTTCCAAGGCCACGGGTTGCAGGCAGATGAGCCAGGAACTGGTCTGCACGAGTCGTCTCCCTGGTTATGGCTTCCGGCGTCTCCTTGCTCTTGACCCTTGTCATGCGCTGCAGCCGTCTTTTTAGTTCAGTCTTGGGAGACGATTGCCTCTCTATCAGGAACAGGTAAACGGCTATGATGACGCAAAGAGCGGAGAGGAATGTCAGGGCTGCGATTGAATGGAGCATGACCGTCTCCTAGTCCTCGAACATCCTTGGGGAGAGTTCACAGCCGAAAAGCTTGAAGCGCTCTGCGAACCGCGGTCTCACCCCGGTTGCTTTGAAGTAGCCTATGACCTTGCCATCCCTGTCGATCCCTTTCTGCTGAAAGACGATTACATCGTGCATCACGATCATGCTCCCTTCCATGCCGGTGATCTCCGAGAGTTTCACCACTTTCCGGGTTCCATCCGAGAATCTGACAAGGTGGACTACCAGGTTGAGCGCGGAGGCCAGCTGTTCCTTGATCGCCTTGTCCGGGAGTTCCAGACCGGCCATGAGCACCATGGTTTCCAGTCGGGACAGGGCATCCCTTGTGGTGTTTGCATGAACGGTGGACAGGGAACCGTCATGTCCCGTGTTCATAGCCTGTAGCAGATCGAAGGCCTCGCCGCCGCGCACCTCTCCGATGATGATCCGGTCGGGTCGCATCCTCAGTGCGTTTCTCAAGAGGTCCCGCGAAGTCACCTCGCCTCTTCCTTCGAGATTGGGCGGTCTGGTTTCGAGTCTGACCACATGTTCCTGCTTTAGGTGAAGTTCCGCCGAGTCTTCGATACTGACTACCCTCTCTCCTTCCGGTATGAAAGCGGAAAGCACATTTAAAAGGGTTGTTTTTCCGGTCCCGGTCCCTCCGGATATCAGGATGTTCAATCTCGTCTGTACCGCACGTTCCAGAAGCTCGGCAATCCTATGGTCTAATGTTTCTATCTCGATCAGGTCTTTAATGGCGAGAGGTTCCCTTCCAAAGCGGCGGATGGAAAGCACCGGACCGTCAAGGGCAAGGGGCGGTATGATCACGTTTACCCTTGATCCGTCGGGCAGCCTGGCGTCCACATAAGGCGACGATTCGTCGATTCTTCTGCCGACCTTGGATACGATCCGCTCGATGATCTGCATCAAATGGGCGTCATCACGGAAACAGACCTCTGTCTTTATCAGCTTCCCCGCCTTTTCAATGTAGACGTTGGAGCTGTTGTTCACCAGGATGTCGGAAATTCCGTCGTCAGCCAGCAGCGGCTCTAGTGGACCCAGGCCGAATGTCTCGTGCTGGATTTCCACAACGAGCCGATCCCTTTCCATCTGATTAAGGGGAACGCCTTCATTTACGATGAGGTTCTCAATCACGATGCGAATTTGATTTACCACCTCGCTGGTTCTCATCAGATCCATCTTCGCCAGGTCGATGCTGTCAATCAGGCGCCGGTGAATGCGGATCTTCATGTCCTTGAATTGCTCAATTTCGGCGGAAGTCGCAGCATGAGCGTTGGGTACTTCGTATTGATCATTCAGCATGTGACGCTCCTTCAGACCTTCATCTGCAATTGTAAATTTCGGCGGCTTGAGTTTATTGGCTCCCAAACTGTTGTTTCACGCGCTCGGCAAGCCCTTGTATCGCTTTGCTGACAGGGGATCTCGGCGTAAGCTTCACAACAGGCATCCCTTTATTGATCGAATCGACCACGTCGGCATATTCATTCGGTATTGATTGAAAAACGGGCATAGCCAGCACCCTTTCCGCGTCCTTTAGCTGTATGTCCGCTTTGTGAAGGTACCTATTGACGACAAGCTTCACACGGTCGCTCCCCAATCCCTTTTTTTCCATGGCTGACAGATACCTTTTAGTGTTCTTGAGGGCGGGCAGGCTCAGGGTTGTGGTGAACAGAATAAGGTTGGAACTTTTAAAAATGGACATGTTGCAGCCAGACAGTTGCCCTACGCAATCGACGATCACGTATCTGAAATTTTGCTTCAGTAGCGCCATGACACGCTGGACCTGTTCTGCGGTGATCGATACCGCGTCGTCTACTTCAAGCGGTTCTGTGAGCAGGAAGGGGCCGGATGCGTGACGGGTCATGACGCTCATCAGGAAATTCGCGTCCAATCGCTCGATATTTGTTGTGACGCTACTGAGCGTGTAGGCTGGATTGACGTTGAGGAAGGTATTGACATCGCCCGCTTCAAGATTCAGATCGACCAGCGCGACTTTAGTCCCATCCTGAGCCAGGGCTGCGGCAAGGTTCACTGCGACGGTTGTGGTTCCCATCCCGCCGATCGGGTTATACACGGCAATGATCTCTCCTGTAGGTAGCTCCTCCGTCGGGGCGGCGAAAAGAAACCGGCCGACCTTTTGCAGCGATTGCTTTAACTCTTCATGTACTATCGGGCGGAGCAGATACTCGACCGCTCCCGCGCGCATCATCGCGAGAAACCACTCTACGTTTTTCTCCGATGAACAGGCGATGACCGAGGCCCGCGGGTATTTAGCGGTAATGGCCTGAATGTCCTTTACTCCCCGTTCGATGTCTTCGACCCCCAGGAAAACAACATTGGGTGCCGTCTTTTGCGTCGCTGAGGCGTTATCGGTGAAATGCTGTACGGAGCCCGCTAGGGTTATGGAGTCGGAATAGGGCCTCAGGGTCGAAACAATAGATTCCCCGGAAACCTTGTCCTGGTCGATGATGACTATGGATAATTGGGAAGTCATATCTCGCAAGCCTCTTTTGGCCAGGTCGTTGCCCTGGTTTGCTCTGCCTGGTAGTCATGCGCCGCTTGTACGACATGCATTTCACGTTTGCCACTCATCGGCCCAAGGGCATCCAGTCAAGCTCTCTTTCCTCAGCAGGGAGCAATCCCTGATCGGTAGGGAGCGGTATCTCGACGCCGGGGGGGGCAGGTTTCACGATTCTCGGTGTGATGAAGAAAACCAGTTCCTTTTCCCTGAGGTCGTCTTGGGTCGAGCGGAACAGCGCTCCCAAGATCGGTATGTCCCCCAGCAAGGGGATCTTGGACATAATCTTTATCTGCTCTTCCTGGAGCAGGCCGGCCAGCACCAGACTCTCTCCGTCCCGCAATTCCACGACGGTGCGGACGTCCCTCGTATCTATGATCGGATAGCCATTGACTGCCAAAGTCCCGGCAATGCTGCTCACTTCGGCGGGGTCTATTTTCAGGCTGATCAGGCCGTTTTCCATCACTTCCGGTTTGAATTTCACCTTTATGCCAACCGTTTCGAAAACGATAGAGGATGTGGCCGCCCCTCCGGTGCTGATGATTACGCTGTAGGGGATCCTGCTTCCAGCCAGGAAATTTCCCACCTCGCCGCTCTTCACCAGCAGATTGGGTTCGGCCAGAATCTTCGCGAGCCCTTTAGAGTTGAGGGCCTGGAGCACCGCGCCGATCCCTGCCGGGAAATAGGAAACGCCGACAGAGAAGGCTTCCAGTGGGTCGAACGAGCCGATTCCAGGTCCCGAACCGGCTATCCCCTGCGACCCGGCGACTGAGGTGGCGCTGCTGGGCGCGCCGACCAGATTTGTGAAACCTTCGGCGGTATTCCCCTTTACCAGCGCGCTTATGCCGAGTCTTTTGAGGGAAGTCCTGTCGACCTGTGCGATTTTAACTTGAAGCAGCACCTGCAATGGATCATAGACGGTTAAGTGATTAAGCACCTTTTCCTTTTTTCCCGCATAGGCTGTGGCGATTTCCACGGCCTTATCGCCGGTCATTTTGTTCGCGACCTTGCCGGAGAGGATGACGGTGTCCATGGCATATTGGACGGTTATGTCATCGTGTGGCGCGTACTCTTTGATTTGTGCTTCGATGATCTCCTGGTCCCCCACCACGCGTACGTCAAAGAAGGTCGGCTTTTCGACATTTTCTTCCCAGACGATGAGGCTGGTCGAACCAATTTTTTTACCGTTGATCAGCAGCTGGTTGCGTCGCAATGGATCCGGCACATCGATGACATCCTTATCCGCGATGGTGACGTATCGCGCCGGATTCTTGAGATTGAGAACAACGCTCTTGTTCACTACGACTGTCGTCGGGACACCCGCCATGGCTGTTCCCACATTCAATAGGATTAAGAGTGAGATTAGAACCAACGCCAGGCGCTGTTTTGCATAAAGAAGATTCATTGGTTACCTCGGCCGATGGGGATATTCATGCGGCTGCTCATTCTGAATACTGTCTGGAGGACTTTTCTGTCCCCCTGACAATTTCCAGAGTATATGACGGAGACGGGGTCGCTTTCGCTGCGACGGCTCGTTTTAAGGCGGCTTTAGGGGGAGACGCCGATCTTTTCTCGACGGGTCCCGATGCATGAAGTTTGCGCTCCATACCATTTAGTACCTTGGCTATCGTCGCACCTTTAGAATTGACACGGGTGCTGTCGGAGATGTTTCTCAGCAACATCTGCAGTGAGCCCTTGCTGGCAGAAAGAACGAGCTTTTCCGCATCTTCCGGGACAAGATCCAGTGTGACAGTTGGGACAATGACGGGCTTGCCCTCTTTTTGATCCGTTACCTGCCCCGTTGCCAATATAGGTACATCCTCTAGCATGATCTTGCTAACGCTTTCCTGTTCATTGCCAGGTAACGGGGTAGTGACGATCACATCGACGCGATCGTTTGGAGTTAGGAAGCCTGCCACCCCGGCGACCTCATTCACTGCGACAGTTACGGCACGATGCCCTTGCGGGACGACGTAGGTCATGAATCCGGAGCCGGGTGCGCCGGACTTGGGTTTTAGTTTTTGCTCTGTTACCGCGTCCCCTCTGGTTATGGGGCGAATGACCAGGCGGCTGATCACCGAATCGATATCTTGTGCGCTACCAGGGGGAATGCTGTCTTTCGGCCAGGCAGTCACCTTGAGTTGGGTCTTGGTGATCTTCGTGCCGATCGGGATGTCGGTAGCCGCAACGACGATTTTTTGCGGTTGGACCGCCTTCATGCTGTTCATTTCCTTTTGCAAGTAGCCATAAGCCAGCCAAGCAGCGATCGCCGCGAAAATAAGCGCAGAGACCGAAATCAATATCACAGCATTTGGGCGCGTCATAAATCGTCCCTCCTCTTCATTATGCAGCTAACTTTGCCTGCAGATGCCTTAGTGCAAGCTTGGCGTCGCCATCAGCGCCTTCCCTGTAGCTATTGCCATCTGGCCATCTGCAATTCTGCAATTCTGCGCAGACAACTGCAGGTACGTCTGACTAATTGAACCAGTTCTGAACTATATTTATTCAAAGGCGGTTGTTTCTTCTCCACCGTTTGAACTGTTTTTCGTTGAGTTGGATTAATCGATCTACTGCGGGAACAGGTATATGCGGTAGCCTAGAATGGTCTGCCGCCGCGAAAACACCTGCTGATCCCTCCTGCCAGCTATTGTATTTGATGAAAAGGCAAAACATCTGCAAGGCAACAAGGTTTGCTCACCTTGCAGATGGCGTCATGTCTGTTCGTACCATGCAGAACTAAGGCTGAACCATTGAAGAGTTAACCTTGCTGTAGACGGTATTAGTACTGGTTCCTAGCCCCCTGACCGCCACCATGACAACTATTGCAATCAATACGAGGATTAATGCATATTCTACCAGTCCTTGTCCGTTCTGATTCTGGATTATCCTCCGGGCTTTCCTGTACAGGCTTTTTAGTTTGATTGACATGGTTGAATCTCCTTTTTTTTGATTGGCTACCGGTTTTGGATTCATATACTACGCTTGCGCGTAGGTGCGGCAACTTTTTTGTCAGTTGTTGATAGCTTTACTTATTGCGCTGTCTACTGGTTCGAATAGACAAGATTTAGCTGATGTCCCAAATCCGCGCAAAGATACAATTAATAAAACAGCGATTAATATCAGTATTAAAGAATACTCGATAAGGCTCTGGCCGTTACAATTTTTGAGTATACGGAAAGCACTGGTAGTTGATACTTTCATCCGCTCCGTGCCTCCTGTGATATAGGTGTCGATTACGTAAAATTTCCTCAACCATCGTCTTGTTTAATTTTCATATAGACGAAGTAGTGATCTGTTGCCCTTGAGCCAGGATTCAAGGCTTGAATTAGAATTGACTAACAAATGTTACGCTGAGGTTGCAAAACTTCAAGCATTTTTTTTAGGTCCCCTCAGATTAATAGCCTGCTCAAAACTTGAACAGTAAACATGAGTGCCTCGGCGCTTGATGATTACTTTTGTACTAAGGCTGGTCCAGGCTGCTTTAACCAAAATTTTTGCCATCTGATTCCTGACCTGAAGCCGCCGGTGAATCACATGATCAAAGACGGCATTTGCTTCCTGATGACGGCCTGAAAAAGTGCCTGAGGTCTCTAACGCGCTGGAAAGATGGTCAGGAGGTTGTATAATTGATAGAAATTTATAATTAAAGCGAGGTGCTTGTGCGGGCAAATGTCGAGAGAAAGCCGGAGGGGGCGAGTCGCACCAGACTGCTGCGAACCATCCCTCTTTTTTCCTGTTTAGGTCCTTCGGAATTTCTTGAGGTGCAGCGCCGGATAGTTGAGAAACGATTTAATAAGAACCAGGTAGTTTTGATGGAAGAGGATACTGCCCGCTATATATACATCGTCTATAGCGGTAAGGTTCGGGTGGTTCACCTGGGCAGTGAAGGAAGTGAGAGGATCCTGGCCGTTCACAAGCGTGGCGACATCTTTGGTGAAATGGCTCTTTTAGACTCAAAGACAGCTCCGGCCACCGTCATAGCTATGGAAGATGTCGAGATTGGACTTTTATCCAAGCAAGCATTCGAGATGCTATTTTTGAAAAATCACAATGTTTTATTACAGTTGGTTGCGATACTTTGTAGGCGGCTGCGGGAGGCGCAACTGGTTTTAAAGGCGATTACGCTGCCGGACGCCGAGCAGAGATTGCGTTCGATCCTCAGCCACCTGAGCCTGCTACATGGCGTGGAAGATGACCGCGGCGTGGTGATAGCTCTCAGGCTGACCCATAAGGAACTTGCCGGCTATACCTCAGTTTCCCGCGAAACCGTAACTAGGCTGTTGCACCGTCTGACTGAAGAGGGCGATCTGGAGATGCTTGAAAACCGAACCATCCTGTTAAAGCCTGGCTTTAACAAGAAGCTGCAACTCCTTTGAAAACCGCGGACATGGCTGCCGTCAGATGGTTAGGTGACGATTAAGGGGATAGGTGCGGTGGAACCTTGACATGCGAATCTCAAAAGTTATACTTGCCTAAATTTAAAAATCTTAATGTTTCTCCTCAAGTAAACCCAATTAGAAATAGGATATTAGGACCGATTGTCAACGATCAAGATCTGGCACAGGTCTTTTTTGTTGAGTGAAAAAGACGGTCGCATCGCTTAGATTATTGACAAGAAGGGCGACCAAACCAGTAACTACGGGGGCGGGAGACTGATATTTTCTATTCAGCGAGGCATAAAAGATGGCGCGTCCACTATGGAAAAACAGATCATGGTTGCGCAAGTTCGCCTGGCGCCGGCTCACAGGGGAAGGAAACCTCTCTCCCTGGGACCACGGATTATACCCGGCGGCCTACTTTCAAGAGAAACTCGTACAGGAGAGACGCAGGGCGGAGCGATCCAACAAGCCGCTGATAATCATGGTCATCGATGCGGAATATCTTAACAATGAGGAAAACACAGGAGAAATCACAGATTCTCTGGGTGAAGGGGTTAACACCTGCGTCAGGGGTACCGATATCTGCGGACTTCTCAAGGATGGCCCGCTTATAGGCGTGATACTGACTGAGGTGGAGGCTGACAAGGTTGATGCCACTATGCAGATAGTTGCAAAAAAGACGAGGGACAGGCTTGCTACGGTTTTAAGTGCCGAGATGATGAGCCGGGTCGTTATCAGCTTCCGCGTATATCCTGAAGTCGGCGGCAAAGAGACCTTCGATATGAGCTTTTATCCCGAGGTGACTTCGATGGGAGGCGGGAAGACAGGTGGCGAGATCCTCAAGCGATCTCTCGACATCATGGGAAGCATCTCCGGATTCATATTGTTTTCGCCGTTCTTCGCCTTTTTGCCTATTCTCATCAAGCTCACATCGAAGGGGCCGGTTTTCTTTCGCCAGGAACGGATCGGCCGAAACGGCAGGAAATTTAAGTTCATAAAGTACAGATCTATGTACCTCGACAACGACGATATCATTCATAGGGAATATGTCAGCAAGCTGATCAAGGGGAAGATAGATGGGAATAAGGGATACAAGATTCAAGGAGATCCGAGGGTGACGCCGCTTGGCAGGTTCCTGAGAAAGTACAGCTTAGACGAACTGCCGCAATTCATCAATGTGCTGAAAGGCGATATGTCCCTGGTTGGGCCGCGACCCCCCATTTGCTATGAGGTTGAACAATACTGCGGCTGGCAGCGTAACCGGCTGATAGGGAAAAAGCCCGGCATCACCGGGCTTTGGCAGGTGACCGGCAGGAGCAGTACCAGTTTTGACGAGATGGTACGACTCGACCTAAGATATCTCAAGGGATGGTCAATCGTCCTTGATCTAAAGATTCTACTACGCACCCCGCTTGCTGTTCTCAAATCCAAGGGAGCCTATTAGCGGCTACATTTAAAGGGGCATGGACATGATCAACGTCGGCGTAATTGGATACGGTTATTGGGGCCCGAATGTGACTAGGAACTTTAATGAAACCCCGGGCGCCCGTGTAGTTGCCATCAGTGATGCGGACGAGGACTCGCTACGGCGCGCTGAGTTGAGCTTCCCAGGAGTATGGGTCGCTCGTGATTGTGCCGAGTTGGTGACGGCGCCAGACGTCGATATCATCGCTATAGTCACGCCGGTCTCTTCACATTTTGAGATTGCGAAATCAGCCCTCTTAAATGGCAAACACATCTTTATCGAGAAGCCTTTCACCGCATCCGTAGCCCAGGCGGAGGAACTGATTGAACTGGCGGAACGGAAGCGGCTGAAGATAATGGTGGATCATACTTTTCTATTTACAGGGGCGGTAAAAAAAATCAAGGAATTAATAGATGACGGCGTTCTCGGCGATCTCTATTACTTCGATTCGATAAGAGTCAACCTCGGGCTGTTCCAAAAGGATGTGAATGTAGTTTGGGACCTTGCCCCGCACGACCTATCCATAATGGATCACCTTATTGATAAGGAACCGATCGCTGTCATGGCGACCGGTGTCGCACATTTTAATAATGAGCTGGAGGATGTTGCTTACATAACGGTCTATTTCCCCGACAATGTGATAGCCCATCTCAACGTGAATTGGCTTTCGCCGGTCAAGATACGGACAACACTGATCGGCGGGCAGAAGAAAATGCTAGTCTGGAATGATCTGGTAAGTGATGAAAAAATAAGAGTTTATGATAAGGGTGTGGAGGGAGTGGGCGGATTGGATTTGGAATCGAAGGAGAAAGCATATGGACTCAGGGTAAGTTATCGCAGCGGCGATATGTGGGCACCGAGGGTGAATCAGATTGAGGCGCTAAAGGGAGAGGCAGCCTACTTCATAGACTGCATTAACAATAACTTGACTCCCAAGAATGACGGTAAAGCAGGGCTGCGGGTGGTCCGCATGCTCGAGGCAATCATTAAATCATTGAAACTAGGTGGGACATTGGTCCGTCTCTAGGGTGGATGATCGATGCCGGAATAGTGACTTTGGCCGGCTACGCGGGAGGAAGAATATGGAAGCGTATTTAGCAGTTTCTGATGATGTTCAGCTCGGTGAAAACGTGAAGCTGGCAAAATTTATCAACCTTTACGGTTGCAGCATTGGCGAAAACACGAAGGTGGGCGCTTTTGTGGAAGTACAGAAAAATGCCCGCATTGGTAAAAACTGTAAAGTCTCCAGCCATACCTTCATCTGCGAAGGGGTGATTGTCGAAGACGATGTCTTCATCGGCCACAACGTGACCTTCATAAATGATCTCTATCCAAGGGCCACTACGCCCGGCGGTGAGTTGCAAACGGAAGATGATTGGGCCTGTGGCACAACGCTGGTGAAGCAGGGCGCCTCGATAGGGTCGAGTGCCACACTCTTGTGCGGTGTCACCATAGGAGAATATTCGATCGTAGGTGCAGGGAGTGTTGTGACAAAAGACGTCCCGGCATACAGCGTCGTGGCTGGCAATCCAGCACGGGTCCTGCGTACCATCAGCACCCTCAATAAGGAGATCCAGGATGAAAGTGCCATTTCTCAATCTCAAAGCCCAGTATGACGCTATAGCCCAGGAGGTGGAGCAGTCCTTCAAGGAGGTGCTGGGAAGCTGCGCCTTTTCAGGAGGACCTTATGTGGAGCGCTTTGAAGAGGAATTTGCCTTATATTGTGGTTGCAGCAGAGCGGTTGGTGTCGGCAGCGGTACTGAAGCGCTCTGGCTCGCTCTTGCAGGTCTTGGTGTACAAGCGGGGGATGAGGTGATTACAGCCCCTAACAGCTTCATTGCCACGGCTGAGGCAATTTCACTTTGTGGTGCGGAGCCTATATTTATTGACGTAGAGCAGGGAAGTTTCACCATGAATCCGGCACTTCTGGAGCGCGCGATCACCTCGCGCACCAAGGCAATAATTCCTGTGCATCTGTTCGGCCAGATGGCAGATATGGACCCGATCCTCGACATAGCCAGCAGGCACGGGATTGCCGTATTGGAGGATGCTTGCCAGGCTCATGGCGCCGAATATAAGGGGAGGCGTGCGGGCTCTCTTGGAAATGCCGGTTGTTTCAGCTTCTATCCGGGCAAGAACCTGGGTGCCTGCGGCGAGGCGGGCTGCGTGGTAACAAGTGATCAGCAACTGGCGGACAAAATTAGAATGCTGCGCGATCACGGTCAGTCGCGCAAATATTATCACGAGATAGTGGGTATAAATGGCCGGATGGATGGAATTCAAGGTGCAATCTTGAGTGTGAAACTCAAATACCTCGACGCTTGGAATGATGCACGTAGAAATCATGCATCTCTGTATGATCGCCTATTGGAAGATGTTCCTGCCGTCAGCGCGCCTTTGGAGATGCATTACGCCAGGCATGTCTATCATGTGTATGCCGTTCGTTCAGGCGAGAGAGAGCGGCTGATTGACGTGTTAGCTGAAAGCGGTATCGCTTGTGGTGTGCATTATCCGGTTCCGATCCACCTGCAGCGCGCGTATGCATCGCGTGGTGAGGGCATAGGCAGCTTCCCGGTAGCTGAATTGTGCGCCAGAGAGTTCGTTTCACTGCCGATGTTCCCGGAACTTACCAAGGAGCAGATAACTTATGTCGGCGGTGAGTTGGGACGTCATTTCGCCACATCGAACGCCAAATGAACGCAAACATTGAAAAGGTGACTGTCGTAAACCCGCTTGAGATTCCTGATTGGAATAATGTGCTTTTAGAATGTGGGCAAGGTACCATTTTTCATTCAGCGAACTGGGCGCGGTTGCTTTCTGATAGTTACGGTTATCAGCCTGAATATTTGACCGTATCAGAAAATGGCATTTTAAAGGGTTGCCTGCCTGTCATGGAAGTGAACAGCTTCCTGACAGGCAGGCGCGGGGTCAGCTTGAGTTTTTCCGATTACTGTGGGTCCATTGTTACGGGAACAGGAGAGTTCCAACCGCTTTTTGAGAGGACCTTGGAACTAGGTAGGAAAAACGGATGGCGTTATGTGGAATTTAGAGGTGAGAAGTTCCTCAACAATGAGTTGCCCGCAAAGGTTTATGCACATCATCTGCTCGAACTCTCTCGCGAAGAACGGGTAATGCATTCGCGCCTTAGAGAGAGTACTGCGAGGAACATTCGGAAGGCCGTTAAGGAGGGGGTCACTGTTGGGACCTGCGGGACATTGCAAGGGGTGCGGGATTTTTATAATCTGCACTGCTTGACCCGCAAACGTCAAGGAGTCCCCCCGCAGTCAAACCGTTTTTTTGAAAAATTGCACGAGCATGTTATATCACAAGGGTTCGGCTTTACCGCTTTGGCGCGTCAGGGCCAGGATATCGTAGCCGGCTTGATCTGTCTTCATTTTGGAAATAACGCTATATATAAATATGGGGCTTCTAATGTGGAATTTCAGCATCTGCGCGCCAATAATCTTTTGCTCTGGGAGACTATTAAAAGATGCGCGCAAGAAGGCTTTTGCTGCTTGAGTCTTGGGAGAACCGATTTGGACAATGAAGGACTACTAGCCTTCAAAAACGGTTGGGGCGGGAGCAGGACAGATTTAAGTTACTATAGGTATGACTTTACAACTGATAGTTTTGTATGCGATCGGGAGCAGGACATGGAGGTTTACAGAATAATACTCAAAAAGTTGCCTGTAAATATTCTCAGGATGCTAGGAAAGCTCGTTTACCGTCATATGGGGTAATGAAGAGATCTGGCGGTAAGACAATGGTCAAAGTCGTCATGCTACCTGGTTTATCCGGATGTCTATCGTGGTGAGGGCGTTTGGCGATTGGTGTACCCGGTATGGCATAATAGCAATCTTTTTCCAACTCTTTTGGAGCATTGGGATTTTGTTGGCCAGACAAAGAGAGGAGGTTTCATATGGACGCAATAAAAACTGCCTTGCTAATTGCCCTGGCTCTCGTCGTTGGATGCTCCTCCCAGATAAATGGAAGAGCAGGTGCGTTGCAGTCAACCAGCTATCCTGTCAAGGAATACAGGATCCAACCTGGAGACCAACTCGATATTAAGCTTTTCTACAATCCTGAGCTGAATGAACTCCTGACGGTTCGGTCTGATGGTCGTATTACATTGCAATTAATTAATGATATCGTTGCTGCCGGGTTAACTCCGGCAGAACTGACAACCGTATTGACCAAGGCGTATGCCGGAGAACTCACAAATCCAAAAATTGCCGTGATAGTGCGAACATCCATATCAGACAAGATCTATGTTGACGGTGAGGTGAACAGGGCCGGTGTGGTAAATTTGACCGGCCCAACGACTGTTTTACAGTCCATTTCACAAGCTGGAGGTATGAAGGAAACTGCAAAAGCTGATGAAATTATTGTGCTGCGAAGAGCCGATGATAACAAGATTGAGACTATTCGAGTGAATCTGGAAGATGCATTGGATGGAAAAGATTCAATGCAGGATATCAGGCTTAGGCCCAATGATATCGTTTATGTTCCAAGGTCGGCAATAGCAGATATAAATACCTGGATAGACATGTACATAAGAAAGAACGTGCCTTTGCCAATAGGTATAGGATATGACCTGAAATAATTTAAAAACATCTATAAAAGTGAGCTAAGCCATGAGCCTGCTAAACGCTTTGACCATAATATTTAAACATAAAAAAGCAATTCTTTGGATTTTCCTGGCAACGGTAACTGTTGTAACTGGGTATACATTCTTACAAAAACGAACTTTTGAAGCAGAGGCCAGTCTCCTTGTTAAAATGTTCCAAGAGAATACTTCCAGGCCAGGAATGGGGACAGATAACAATAACTTACCTCGGATAGCTAGCCAAGACGAGGTGATCAATGCAGAGATTCAGATTCTGACTGGTCGAGAATTGGTTGAAAAGGTTATCAAAGCCTTACATTTGGAAATCATGTATCCCGATTTGGCTGGTGGGTCAGCAAGTGAAACCGATCTCATGGAACGAGCGGTAGAGACTTTCAGAACCAATCTGCAAGTGGTAGGTGTGAGAAAATCAAACGTGGTCACCGTATCCTTTCAGCATAACGATCCTGAAATAGCCGCAAAAGCAGTGAATCTGTTGGTGGAAGCATTCAAGGAGAAGCATCTTGCACTGCACGCTGATCCGCAATCATCTTTTATAGGCAACCAGCTTGCATCGTTTGAGAACCAGCTGAAGGATTCTGAAAAAAATTTGCAGGAGTATCAGCAAAAAAATAAAGCGTTTTCTCTCGAAGAACAACGAAGTCTTCTTCTGAGACAACGCACGGAATTTGACTCAGCATACAAAATGGCATCCAGCAATGTCAGCGAAAATCAAAAAAGAATAAATTCTATAAAATCACAGATGAAATATATAGCTAGCAATAGGGATAGGTACACTCAAACTGAAAGAGACAATATAATAATCGAAGCAAAATCTAAGGCCTTGGAGCTGCAGCTAAAAGAACAGGAATTGCGTAGGAAGTATACTGATAACAACAGATTGGTCATTGATGTGAGAAAAGAAGTAGAGACCGTTAACGAATTCTTAAGAGATCAAGAAGAGATGATACGTAACAAAGTGAAAACTGGAAATCCGGTATACCAGAGTATGGAAACAGACCTTTTCAGAGCCGAAGCAGAATTGAGATCTCAGGAGGCCAAGGCTAATGCTATAGCAGTTCAACTACGACTGTTAGACCAGGAAATAGCAGATCTTGATAAGAGCGAGAGTCGAATACAAGACTTAAAACGTAGGATTGCTATTAATGAAAAAAACTATATGACGTACGTTGACAGGCATGAAAACGCGCGTATCGCCGATGTAATGAACAGACTAAAGTTGTCAAACATCAGCGTTATCCAGGCTGCAGTTGCTCCAGCCAAACCAATTAAGCCAAACAGAAAGTTGAACATTTTACTAGGGATCGTTTTTAGTGCAGCTTCTGGGCTGATATATGCTTTTTTAATGGAAAACATCGCCCAGACATTTTTAGATCCGGAGAGTGTAGAGACATTTCTTGAACTACCTGTTTTGCTCACGGTGCCAAGTAAAGGGGATTAGAAATGTATCTGAATTTTTTTAGTCTGAATAAAGAACCTTTTCAGATTACACCTGACCCCTCGTTTTTATTTTTGAGTCAGGGACATAAAGAGGCCTTAGCGTCGATTATTTATGGAGTTGAAAAATTCAAAGGCTTCATTCTGATAATAGGCGCGGTGGGTGTCGGTAAGACTACTATCCTTAGGGCTTATCTTGAAAAAGCTGATAAAAATAAGCTTAGAATTATATATCTTTTTAATTCAAATTTGTCTTATGGAAATCTGCTGGCTTATATTTTCAGAGAACTAAGTATAGTCCCGGAGTCAAATGAAATATGCGATATGGTCGAGCAACTTCACAAGGCATTGATAATCGAGTACAAGCAGGGTCGAATCGTTCTACTTGTCATCGATGAAGCACAGAATATGCCTGTAGATACATTGGAAAACCTGCGTATGCTCTCGAATCTTGAGACGGCTTCAGAGAAGCTCATACAGATAGTTTTCAGTGCGCAACCGGAATTTGAAAAAACCTTGAATTTGGAAGAGCTTAAACAACTAAAGCAACGGATAGCTGTAAAGGCGGTTATTTCTCCCTTAACTTTAGAAGAAGGACTCACATATATTCAGCATCGGTTGAAAAGAGCTACTGATACAACAACAGTGATATTTACTAAATCCGCATTAAAAGAGATTGTGCGCAAAGCATCTGGTATTCCGCGTTTAATTAATGTGCTTTGCGATAACAGTCTCATCACAGCCTTTGGGTACGGCAAAAAAAAGATAGGTATGTCGGTAGTTAAAGAAATAATACGCGACTTCGGGATTTCAAAACCCTTTTATCTCAAGTGGCACATATATCTGATTGCCGGAATTTTGCTAACGGTCGGTCTTTTTTTTAGCATCAAGGAGATGGCGCCAGTGTTGACATTAAAACCTGGATTGCCACGTCAGGCTGACATTTTACCGACACATCCGCCGACACAAATCGATAACGGTAAAAGCGAGGACGAGCAAGCCGGAGAGAAGATATTGGCCAACAGGATTGTCAGAAAAGGCGACACGCTCGCAAGACTTATCAAGGAAGTTTACGGTTATGTAGATTCCCGAATGATTGAAATGGTCAAAGATGCGAATCCTAGCATTCTGAATGAAAACTTGATACATGAAGGCCGAAGTATTGCTTTTCCGTCGAAAAGACGCGATTAGAAGTGCCCTTATGTCCTTATGGTTCATTTCGAGTTTGGGAGACTGACATGAGTAATATTTATGAAGCTCTAGAGCAAGCTTGCAGAGAAAAAAACAGTAAAGGTGTCTCTCCACAGTTTGCTTTGCAGACAGAGGTCAGGCATGGCATGTCGCTTAGCGATGAAATGGAGAGGCTGCATCACCAGATAGAGGGTCTGCTTGCTGGCAATTCGCAAAAGATAATCCAATTCATAGGGTGCAGGCGAGGGGTTGGGGTCTCGACCATCGTACGTGAGTTCGCAAAAATTGCTGTCGAGAGGTACGGCAAGTCTGTTCTGGTTCTAGATTCTGCCTATCAAGACCCGGCTCAGAGGATAAATTTCAATGTCACCTGCGAGTATGGCTTGATGGATCTTTTAGAAAAAGGAGAACTAGTCGATAAAGCCTTTTTTAGATTCGGAGATTCAAATTTGTATTTTGCGCCCATCTCTGTCCAGGCATCACTGGTTCCTCCTGTTAAAGATATTTCCGCGACCGGAGCGCTTTGGGAAAAACTGAAGGAAAAATTCGATTTGATACTGATAGATTCGTCCTCGGACGATAACGTACTGGATAGCGTCAATCTTTCCCGCAACGTCGATGGCGTTGTTATGGTCGTAGAGGCCGCAAAAACACGGCGACACGCCGCGGAAAGTTTGAAAAAGAAAATACAGGCAAGCGGGGGACTGATTCTAGGAGTTGTATTAAACAAAAGACGCTATTACATACCGGAATTCCTTTACAAGAGAATATAATTTAACATTAACTGCGGGAAGTGATATGAAAAAAATATGGATAGACCTCGATAATACTCCACATATACCTTTTTTCAGGCCCATTATTGATGAATTAATTGAGCGCGGATACCAGGTAAAGATAACTGCACGTGATGCATTCCAAGTCTATGAGTTGGCTGATTACTTTAATATGACCTATCAGCGCATTGGACGTCACTATGGGAAAAACAAGATCATGAAAGTCCTCGGTTCGCTTATGAGGGCATTGCAACTCCTCCCCGTAATGCTCAAAGAAAAACCGGATCTTGCTGTTTCCCATGGCTCCAGAACTCAGTTGATCGCAGCTACTATTTTGCGGATACCGACATTCATGATTACAGACTATGAATATGCAAAGAGCGTCGCTTTTGCGCACCCT